>MDTC01253499.1_pt1 | contig 108239 bp, 92 predicted proteins | sample 811181 | NCBI WGS metagenome assembly MDTC01 (sample SAMN05326644, study PRJNA326480) | marine metagenome | isolation source: seawater | place: Pacific Ocean: North | collected 2011
AGCCCGCGATTTCCCTGAGCTCATCAGTGCTCAGGGCGGCAATGGCGCTGATACGGCGACCCTGTTCTGTAACGCGCCTAAGCAGATTAAGCCGCTCGATGTCGTCATCGGTGTAGAGGCGCTGATTGGATGGGGTTCGTTCCGGTGACACCACACTGTAGCGTCGTTCCCAGATTCGGATTACGTCCGGTGTCAGACCGGTTTTTTCTGCAACGGATTGTATCGTGTGCACTGCGTTTTCCCTCGAATTCTATGGCGCTATTGTAACCATTCAGAACAGGTTCACAATCTGCCGGGGTGATCTGGTTTCATACTCGTAGAAAATATTAGCGACAATGGTGTCTTCCCCGTTGATGCTCATGTTGGTTAAGCCGCTGTAATGCAGCAATCGTGGTGCTTGCCCTGAGGCTGTGGGTAATTGGTAGGTGAGCAAAATTGGCTCCACCAGCCAGCGCAAGAGTGGATTGGTGGGGGCAACCTTCAGCTCGATGGTGGTTTGAGTGCTGGTCAGCGGCTGCGCGTTAAAACGGAACCAGTCCAGCCGGGCTGGATTCAGAAAGTTGAACTCTACCGTTTGCCCCGCCATCAGGCGCGGTAACTGATCCTTCAGAAAGGCGTCGAAACCGGCATCGGCCACCACCGGTTCCTCCACCGTAAGCACTTTTTCCTGCCAACGCTGATCAGCCTCACGATGCCGAACCCTGACCCTGCCTTCGCTTATCCAGTGCAGGGATTCTTCATACGCGGCGACTTTATTGTCGAAGGTGAATTCAGGGGCATAGGGGTGTGCTTCATAGTCCAGGGTTTTGGTGGCCAGTAATTCCTCGTTGGGCGACAGATAGCGAACCTGGCTTTGTTGCAAATGACCCTCGGCGTTATACACCTGATGATAGGATTCCACGTAGCGCAGATTTTCACGCCGGGCATCATAGGCATAGCCGAAAATGGTATCCGGTTGCGCAATCAGGCCATTGCACACCAGACAGCTCATGCCTATCAACATTGGTTTCAGCAGACTGTTTGGCATTATTCAGGTCCTCACCGGGTGCTCGCGGCCATTCACTATGACAGCCGCCCCAAAACCGGTTGTCCGCGATAAAGTGGTTTGGCAAACAGCATTTGCACATCACCTATCACGCGCTCTGCAAAGCCGCCCTCGCAGTAACAGAGGTAGTAATCCCACATGCGAATAAACTCTTCGTTGTACCCCAGATCGCGAATCTGCTCTATGTTGTTAAAGAAACGTTCCCGCCACAGGCGCAGCGTTCGGGCATAGTGCGGGGTGATGTCTTCCATGTGTTTGAGTTCCAGATTGCTGTGACGGCCGCTGACTTCGGTGAGGGCTTTGATGGATGGCAGGCAGGCCCCCGGAAAGATGTATCGCTGAATCCAGTCAATATCGTTTTTGGCTTTTTCATAGCGTTTGTCATCAATGGTGATGGCCTGAATCAGAGCCAGCCCGTCTTCCTTGAGCAGCCGCCCCAGGGCGCGAAAGTAATCAGGATAGTATTGATGACCTACGGCCTCGATCATTTCAATGGAGACCAGTTTGTCGTATTTCCCAGTGAGATTGCGGTAATCTTCCTGCAGCAGAGTCACCAAGTGACCAACGCCTTCCCGTTGAATGTGTTGGCGGGCGTATTCATACTGCTGTTGAGATATGGTGGTGGTGGTCACACGGCATCCGTACTTTTTCGCAGCGTAAGCGGCCATGCCCCCCCAACCGGTGCCGATTTCCAGAAGATGATCACCAGGTTGCAGATCCAGCTTTTCACAGATGCGCTTCAGTTTGTAGAGTGATCCTTCCTGCAATGACGAATCCGGGTTGGGAAAAATCGCCGACGAGTACATCATGGTGGGGTCGAGGAACAGTTGGAACAGATCATTGCCCAAATCGTAGTGTGCCGCGATGTTACGGCGCGAGCCTTTTTCGGTATTGCGATTCTTCAGGTGATAGGCAAGCTGGGCGGGTTTCGTCATCAGCGCAAATCCGGAGTCCACCCGCTCTACGGTTGCCAGGTTCAGGCTCATAAACCGGATCACCTTTGTGGTATCCGGAGAAAACCAGTCACCACTCATATAGGCCTCACCCGCGCCGATGCTGCCGCCCAACAACATGTCCACGTAGCAGCCGGGATCTTTGATGTGCAGTTCTGCATGGACCGCGTCTGGGTCAAGGCTGCCGGTAAACGTATGGGTACCTTCGCTATCGATGATAGAGAGGGTTCCATATTCAACCTGTTTGAAAAGGTTGAATATAAGGCTTCGGCAGAATTTTTTCATGCCTTTCACCGGGGCCGCTGTTGCCATCGTTGTAGTGTTCATAGAGTGTGATCCTCGGAAGGTTGGGGATGATCGTGAAACCGGGCGCCTTTGCTCCACAGCCTGAGCGCTTGCCAGTAGATGCTGAAAATGGTTTTGATGGTGACGGCGGGAAACCGCACTAGAATTTTATTCAAATTGAATGAAGTGGCTGCCTGACGATGCAGTTTTAATCCGGCGCTGAAAATCAGGGTGTCTTCCCTGAAGTTCGAAATATAGAGACTGAGATCCTGGTCTGGTGGTGATATTTTCCATTGATAGGTGCAGTCCATGCCCAGAAAGGGTGACACATGAAACGCTTTTTCGGTGGTGAAATTCTGGGTGGTTGTGGTGCCTTCGGCAAAGGTCAGAACGTAGGTGTGGCGTTGATTCCAGGGCGTGTTGCTGACTTCTGCCACCACATATTTCAATTGCTCATCATCATAGCAATAATAGAAGGTTGCAGGATTGAAACAGTAACCCAGGTAGCGTACGTGGCCCAGCATAAACACTTTCCCGTGAAATGCCTTGCCGGTTTTGGTTTCTATTTCTTTTTGAACCGCGTGCTTCAAACTCGGCGTTTCCGGATGCAGATAATCATCGCGATGGAAGCTGGCCCAGTTAAACCGTTCCATTGACCAAAACCGGGAGCGCTGAAAAAAGTCTGCCAGCTCGTCCAGATCCAGGTACACCATAAACAGGGGATATTGAAACCCGTGGCGAACCTGATCGTTACGCCGGTGCGTTATGACGCCTTGATAGATTGCGCTGCGCATGGAGGTACCACGTTGTCGAAGTCTACGTTAAGGGACCGGGCGACCCGGATTGCACTGTTTACCCCGTCTTCATGGAAGCCGTTAAACCAATAGGCGCCACAGTAGAAGGTGTGTTGCTTGCCGTTGATCTCATGGAAGCGGTCCTGAGCCTGCATGCCTTCTAATGTGAAACCGGGGTGGCTGTAACGATAGCGGCGCAGGATTTTGCCGGGGTCAATCAGTTCATCCTGGTTAAGGCTCACACAGAATGTGGTGTCACTGTTGAAATTCTGCAGGATGTTCATGTTGTAGGTGACCGTGACAGGTTGTTCTGCCTGGCGGGGTATCATGTAATTCCAGGCGGCCCAGCCCCGCTGATTGCGTGGCAAAAGGCGGGTATCCGTGTGCAGCAGCACACTGTTGTCCTGGTAGGGAATCGCACCCAGAACCGTTTTTTCTACTACTGATGGCCGCTCCAGCATCGCCAGTGCCTGGTCGCTGTGGCAGGCGAAGACAACCGCGTCGAACTCGTGACAATCACCATAGGCATCGATCAGGGTTACGCCACGCTCGTGTCTTTGCACGGCATCAATGGTGTGATTGATGTGTACCGAGCCGCTGAATCTTGCTTTCAGCGCATGAACGTAGCTGCGCGAACCGCCGCTGATCACGCGCCACTGTGGGCGGTTGTCAATGGACAGCAGCCCGTGGTGGTGGAAGAAGCGAACAAAGAACGCCGCCGGAAACGCCATCATGTCCGACTCTGACGCAGACCAGATGGCCGAGCCCATGGGAATGATGTAGTAACGGCAGAATTCCCTGGTGTAGCCGTTGGACTGCAGGTACTCACCCAGGGTGACACCGCAGTCCAGCAAACCATGTCGGTAGTCCTCTATGGCTTGTCTGTTGAAGCGCATGATGTCCTTGATCATGCGCCAGAAGCTCAAGTTGATCAGGTTGCGGCGTTGGCAGAACAGGCTGTTGAGGCTGGCCCCGTTGTACTCCAGCCCTGTTCGGTCGCAGCGCACGCTGAAACTCATTTCCGAGTCCTCGCTGGCGACACCCAGGTGGTCCATAAGACGGATGAAGTTGGGGTAGGTCCAATCGTTAAACACAATAAAGCCGGTATTTACCGGGAACACTTGCCCCTGTGCCTCTATGTCGACGGTGTTGGTGTGGCCGCCAAGGTAGTCTTGCTGTTCAAACAGCGTGACATTGTATTTTTGCTGCAACAGGTAGGTTGTGGTCAGGCCTGAAATGCCACTGCCGATCACGGCAATATTGCTATAGTTCATGTTGCATGTTCCTCGACAAACTGCTGGTAATGCGATGACGTATAAGGTGTGGTGTTTGTCGCAGGCAGCGCAGTATCCAGGTCAGGCCCTTGGGGAAATCAATGTTGTATTGGCCCCGGTTAAGGCCTTGGATAATGCGCTGGGCTGCGGCATCCGGTTGCATCAGAAAGGGCATGGGAAAATCATTTTGCCGGGTTAGCTCGGTATCGACGAAACCCGGATGGATGACGCTCAGGGAAAAACCTTCCGGTGTCAGATCAGCAGCCAGGGATTCCATGAACTGTGTGACCGCGGCTTTCGAGGCACTGTATGCTTCCGCTCGCGGCAAGCCCAGGTAGACTGAGCTGCTGCTCACTGCAACAATGTGAGGTGTTTCAGAGCGGCGCAGCAAATGCAGGCAGGATTCAATGGCATAGACGAAGCCCATGTAGTTGGTTTCGATCATGCGCAGGGCAATGCTGCTGTCGAAATGGCGTACGTCAAGGTATTCACAGTGGCCGGCGTTGGCCAGCAGCACATCCAGTTTTCCAAAAATCTGCTCGATGAACCCGCACACAGATGCCAGTTCAGCCGGTTTGGTTACATCAGCCTGTTTGATGACAATGGCCGGATATTCCCGCTTTAATTGTTCAAGTTTTTCCTGGGATCGGGAGGTGGCAATTACGGTGTTGGTTTTTGCCAGGCGAATGGCCAGCGCTTTACCGATACCGCTGGATGCCCCTGTGATCCAGATAACCTTGTTTTCCAGTAGTCTGTTCATGCTGTCTCCATTGCCTGGGCGGCCTTGAATGCTTGTTTCACGTGTTCAACCGAGCTTTTGTGATCCACAATGGGCAAGGGATAACCCACCAGCTGACGTTCCATGGGTGAGGGGTCGTGGATTTGTTTCGGCCCCAATTGCGCAAGCTCAGGTACCCAGGCTCTGATGAATTCACCCTGGGCATCAAAGCGCTGCGATTGCCGTATCGGATTAAAAACACGGAAATACGGTGCTGCATCGGCCCCTGTGGAGGCAGACCATTGCCAGCCGCCATTGTTGGCGGCGTAGTCGCAGTCGATCAGCCTGTTCATGAAATACGCCTCACCCAGCCGCCAATCAATAAACAGCTGTTTGGTCAGGAACATGGCCGTTACCATGCGCAGGCGATTGTGCATCCAGCCTGTCTGGTTCAGTTGTCGCATGCCTGCATCCACCAACGGAAAACCGGTTTGTCCGGATTGCCATTGCTGCAAAAGCGTCTGGTTTCTGGACCAGGGAATGGACTGGGTTTTGGGGTTAAAGGCCACACCTTTACTGAGCTCGGGATAATGGAACGAGAGGTGTTTGTAGAATTCTCGCCAGATCAATTCACTCATCCAGGTGAGCACACCCTGGTTGCCTGAATCCCATTCATAGTGGTTGGCGTAGAGGGCCTGGCGCAGGCAGCTGCGCAATGAAATGGCACCCACCGCAAGGTAGGGAGACAGCTGACTGGTGCAGTTCAAGGCCGGAAAGTCGCGGGTACTTTTGTAGCGCTCAATGGCCTGTAGGGTGAACTTATCCAAGCGCTGATGGGCCTGCTTGCTGCCCGCTATCCAATGGGCATTGGCTGCGGTTGGAGCCTGCCAGGACAAAATTTCCTCATCCGGTGTGGATTCCATACCGATGGCGCGGCGTGCGCCGGGAGCGGGCAGCGGGGCAAGGTTTGATTGTGCCGCCCGGTGTATCCAGGCGCGCTTGAACGGTGTAAAAACACGGTAGGGGGTGTCTTCACCGGTGAGTACATCGGTCGGCGCCAGGATGGTTTGATCTTGGTGGAACCTGAGCTGTGTATGTTGCTGCAGAAGCGCCCGGGTTGCGTGTTGATCCCGTCGTGCTTCATTGAATTCCAGTTCACTGTTGGCGTGCACGGTGCGCACACCGTATTGTCGAACCAGCTTGCTCAGCACCTGGACGCTGTTATCGTAGTCGCTGCCCAGCAGTGCAACCAGGGGAATGTTGAGCCGGCTCAGGTCGTGCTTCAGGTGCACCAGTGTTTCCAGAGTGAAGCGCAACTTGGTGTCACCGACCTGATGTTTGCGCTGTTGTTCCGGGGTGTAGATATAAATGGCAATCACGGGATCGTCGCCGCTGCAGGCGGCGGCAAGAGCCGGATTGTCATCGATGCGCAGATCGTTGCGAAACCACACAGCCTGGGTCATTGGGTCTCTCCTAGTGGATGTGGCTGCGCAGCCCCAGCTCGTGGGGGTACGGGGCCAGGTAGAATTGCTGGAGAGCGTACTGGTTCTGTTCAACATCCCGCGCCAGGTGGTGCTTGAGCAGAGCAATGGGAACAATCAGTGGTATTACCCCTTTGCGGTAATCTTCGATGCTGGTGAGCAGTTCGTGCTTATCCTGCTGATCGAGTTTTTTCTTCAGATAGCCCATCAGGTGCTGGAGCACGTTACAATGGGTGCCGCGCTCAGGTGGTGTAGCCAGGGCCGTCATCAGTCCGGAAATGTACAACCGCGCTGTTTCCTGCAGTGTGTCTTTGTCCAGCTTGGCAATCAGCCGGCCCAGCTCCCGATAGGCCTTGTAGTTCCGTGACATCACCAGATATTTATGGCGGCTGTGAAATTGCACCAGGGCGTTGGCGGTCATACCCTGCTTGGTCAGTTGTTTCCAGCGATGCAGTGTGAACACCCGCATGATGAAGTTCTCGCGTAAACCGGCGTCGTTGAGCCGGCCCGATTCCTCTACCGGCAAGAGCGGCCTGTTCTCCATCAGTGACCGGCTGAACAGGCCGCGGGTTTTATGGACGGGGTTACCGTTGGGCAGGTACAGTTTGACGCCGTAGGCACCGCAACTGGGTGAGTTGGGGGTGGCAATAAAGCCGCAGATGTCCGGCTGTGCGGCAGCGTACTCGTTGCCCCGGGCAATCAGTTTGGCACTGTAATCCCGTTCTGGGTCATCGGTTTCCACCGCCCGTACGTCACCGTCGTAGTCCACCAGGCGAATGGGCTTGCGGGGCACACTCATGCCGATTTCCACTTCCGGGCAGGTGGGAACAAACTCGAAGTATTCGCTCAGTACACCGGTACAGAAGCGGTTGTGTTTGTGATCACCGTTATAGCGGACGCTGTCACCCAGCAGGCAGCGGCTGATTCCTACAGGGATTTTTGCAAAGGCTTCTGTCATTGGTTTGTCCATTTAGTGTCTTAGACGAAACCAATTATAGGTAGTTTATGTGTCTTTTATCAAAGTATTGTCTATAAATTGTCTATCTGCTGGGTGAGAGCAGCTAAGTGATTGAAAGACAAAAAAAAGCCGGCGGAGCCGGCAATGGAATTTTGCGGGAATAGCAATGTCAGGTTTTGTACAATGAACGGGCTTTGGATTACGCGAAATACATGTTTTCGAGGTATTCTTTCAGAGCGTTGAAGCTGGTGGCTTCCTCTGGGTGTGTGATTTCAAACAACAGCGTTGCGGATTCCTTGAGTGTCATATTGTGCCTCCAGGCAAGTCTGTATGGAATATCAGCGAAATGATTGATCGCAATATGTATACAGCAACGGCCGTGCCAGTCAGCTATGCTTGAAAGATAACGTAATGAATTAAAAGCAAAAAAGGCAGTATTTGGATACAGGCTGAGGCGGGCTATGGCCCGGCTCGCGGTGTATTTGAGGGCAGCCAGTTCAGTTTCAGTTCACAATGGGTGCATTAAGGTGTGCAGAATGTTGTTTGAGTTTTCCCCCTTCATGAAAGTAAAACACCACATTCTCGGTTTGGCTTTGATGGTGCTGTTCAGTGCAACGGCGTTCGGGCAAAGTAAAGTCGAGCATTGGCTGCTGGCGGAGGTCAGTTCTTCCGATGCGGCGCAGATTGTTATTAAGAAAACCGGCGGCAAGGTACTCAAGGTAACGGAAGAGGAAAGAAACGGGCGCGGGGTATACCGGGTCAAGGTGTTGTTGCCGGAAGGGCGGGTAAAGACCGTGTTCGTAAGCAAGGAAACCGGCGGGATTGGAGGCTAGATAACCGTGCGCGTATTGGTGGTAGAAGACGAGCAGCACCTACGGGAACAGTTGGTGACCGTGTTACAGAAAAAGGGCTACAGCGTTGATCAGGCCGGGGATGGGGAGGAAGGTCAGTACTATGGTCGGGAGTATCAATATGATGTTGCCATTGTTGATCTGGGCTTACCCAAACTCAGTGGTATTGAGTTGATTCGTGATCTGCGCAGCAGGAATATCAATTACCCCATTTTGATTCTCACCGCCCGCGGACATTGGCAGGATAAGGTGGATGGCCTGGAAGCCGGGGCGGATGATTATGTGGTGAAACCTTTCGAAGTGGAGGAGGTACTGGCGCGCCTGAATGCCCTGATCCGGCGTTCTGCCGGTCACGCCAAACCGGTGGTGTCGGTGGGCGGTATCGAGTTGGATACGGCCGCGCAGAAAGTGTCGTTGCAGGGCGCTCCGGTGGAACTCACCAGCTTTGAATACAAAGTATTGGAATATCTGATGCTGCGCCCGGGCGAAGTGGTTTCAAAAACAGTGTTGACCGAGCATATTTACGCCCAGGACTTTGACCGGGATAGCAATACCATTGAGGTGTTCATTGGCCGCTTGCGCAAAAAACTGGATCCCGACAATCAGCTGAAACCCATCGAAACCCTGCGAGGCCGTGGTTACCGTTTTGCACTGGAGGCATAAATCTTGTTGTCTCTGAGAGTCCGGTTTGTGCTGGCGGCAGCATTGATCCTGGCGCTTTTTTCCGTCAGTGCGGGCTGGATACTGCGGGAGTCTTTTCAAGCCAGTATCCTGGACCGTGCCCGTGAACAGTTGAAGCTGCAGATGTTTGGGCTGATTGCTACGGTCGATTATGAAGCCGGGCAACTGGTGATTCCTGATACGTTGGCGGATCCCCGGTTTAATCAACTGAACTCCGGGCTGCTCGCCACCATCCTGCATCAGGGTAAACCGGTATGGAAATCACGCTCGGTTTTGGTGGAAGTGTTTCCGGATCCTCCCTTATCTGAACCCGGGCAATGGATTTTTCGGCAGGTACAGGATCAGTCAGGTAAAAACTACTATCAACTTTCCATCAGCGTCTATTGGGAAGAGGATTCTGCCGCGACTCCTTATACCTTTGTGGTGCGTGAATGGGATCAGCCTTATGTTGCGCAAATCAAAAGTTTTGAAAATACGCTCTGGGTTTGGTTGGGTGGTTTGGTGGTGGCGGCGATCGTTCTGGTTTTTGGCTTGTTGAACCTGGGGTTTCGTCCGTTCCGTCGATTGGCGTCAGAGCTCAATGGTGTGGAGCAGGGGCGCCAGCAGCGCATTGATCGAGTCTACCCCCAAGAAGTCATGCCGGTGGTGAACAATCTCAATCGTCTGGTGGAGCATGAGCGCTCGATGCGGGAACGCTACAAGAACAGCCTGGGTGACCTGGCCCATAGCCTGAAAACGCCATTGGCGGTGTTGAAAGGGCTGGAGCTGGAATCCCCGCAGACATGGGCACAGCAGGCGCAGACGTTGCGTGACCAGGTGCTGCGGATGGATGAGATCGTCAATTATCAGTTGAAGCGCGCCATATCGGCGGTACCCCAGGTCAGTGGGCAAGGGGCAGTGTTGTTGGACATGTATGAGCGGATGAGCAAGGTGCTCACCAAGGTACACAGCGATAAGACCATTCAGTTTGAGCAGGATATCCGCTCAGGTTTGCGCATGCCCTGGGATGATGGCGATACGCTGGAGGTATTGGGCAATCTTATGGATAACGCCTGCAAGTATGGTGGTCATCGTGTACGGGTCAGCGGGCGCATTCAGGGCGGGCAGATCCGGGTGGCGGTGGAAGATGACGGCCCCGGAATAAAAGACGGAGATGAAGACCGAATCCTGAGGCGGGGGGTAAGGCGGGATGAACGGGAAACCGGCCAGGGTATTGGCTTGGCGGTGGTGGCCGATATTGTCTCGGCGTCCGCCGGCACACTCACTATCGAGCGTTCCAGCCTGGGGGGCGCCTGTTTTCTGATTCGGCTTCCTCTTAATTGGTGAGTACGGCCATGGTCAGTGGGCGTCGGTGTCGTAGCTGAGCCAGCGGTTGATCGCAGCGATCAGAATAGCCTGGTTGAACGGCTTCTTGATGTAATCATTCATACCGGCACTGATGCAGTTTTCCCGGTCACCGGGGTTCGTATTTGCAGTTACCGCGATGATTGGAATGGACGCATTGCGGTTGTTCAATTGGCGAACCTGGCGGGCGGCTTCAAAACCGTCCATGATCGGCATCTGGCAATCCATAAACACCAGGTCATACTCACGTTTTTCCATCATGGTCACGGCTTCCTTGCCATTACCGGCGGCGAATACCTGGAAACCCAGCTTTTTCAGCTGGCCTTCCATCACCAGTTTGTTCACATAGTTGTCTTCCACCACCAAAATGTCGATTTTTTCCGGTTTGATGGTATCTGAAATCTGATTGGCCTGGCGGTATTGATCTTCCGCCGGCTTGAAGGCCAGAGTCAGTACCACCTGTGTCCCCTCATTGACGACGGAGCGGAATTCCAGCTTGCCCTGTAACAGGGTCACGATTTTCTGGCACAGAGCCAGGCCGATACCCAGCCCGCCTTTGCGGCGGGTTAGGGAGCCATCGGCCTGTTTAAATGAATTAAAGATGTCGGATTGCAGGGATTCCGGTACTCCGCACCCGGAATCGCGGATGACGAACTGCAGCTTTTCCAGCTCATCATCGCCGGATTGCAGGTAGGTTACCTCGAACCGGATAAAGCCCTGATCGGTAAATTTGAAGGCATTATCCAGCAGGTGATCCAATAGCAGGCGCAACTTGTCTTCGTCACCTGCCAGCGTCATGGGGATTTTGTTATCCAGTTTGAAATCGAAATCCAGATCCTGCATCGACGCCCGCCCCCGGTAATGCATGGCGATTTCCTGCAGACATTCCTTAATTCGAAACGGGAACTCATTGGGTTTGGCGATCCCGGATTCCAACTGGGTGTAGGTCAGAATGTTTTCAACCATACCCATCATATCGCGGCTGGAGCGGCTGATGGTACTCAGGTATTTGACCTGTTCAGTATTGAGATCCGTGTGCTCAAGTAATTCGTAGGCGCCAAATATTCCGTTCATGGGAGTGCGCAGTTCGTGGCTGATGGTGGAAAGGAACTCATCTTTAAAGCGGTTGCTGGCAGCCAGTTTGGCGTTGGTTTCTTCCAACCGGTGTTTTGCCTCCTGTTCGACCTGGATGCGCTCCGCCTGCAGCACATTGATGCGGTCGCCCAGCGCCAGCCCTAACAGGATGGTTTCCACCAGTGCGCCCATGTGTACGCTGAACAAGGTGATTTTATTGAGTGGAAACACCCCGGATATGGTCAGCACCCAGCAGGCGCTGCCGATGATGACACTGATCCAGGCAGTGAGGAAAAAACGCGCCGTTTTCAGCCCCCGCATCAACCCCAGGGTGCCAGCAGACAGGCCAGCAAAGCAGAATATTATCGTCAATAGATTGGCGGAATTGGGCAGCATCAGTTTGCCGGTCAGCAGGATCAGTAGGATGTCGATACCTCCGATCAGAATCAGAAAGCTGAACGCTTTGTGGTGCAACGGCATGTTGTCGCGGGTGTTGAGAAACTTCTGGCAGAAGATGGCACCCATGCAGACGCTGAACAGCGTCAGAATGAAATGGATTCGGTAGGAAGCCAGGAACTCGTTGCCCATAAACAACATTTCCCGCAGCAGCCCGTCATGGGACAGGGTCCATAACCCCAGGGAAGTGATGTAGGCCACGTAGTAGAGATAACTGCTTTTACGGGTGGAGAAATACAGAAACAGGTTAAACAGGCCCATCACCAGAAAAGCGCCGTAAAACAGCGAGGACAGCGCCATCATTACCCGTTCGCTTTTTAACTGGCTGTTGGGGGTGCGCAGATGCATGGGAACGAACAGGGGAGAATCGCTGTTGACCCTGAGGTACAGCGTTTGCCGGTCATGGCTTTGCGGAATAAGGAAACAGGGGCGGGAACAATGCAGTTTGCTGGTCATGGGGTCGCCGTACCCCGACATTTGTTGATCCAGCAGTGTGTTTTCGGCAAAGCGGTACAGTGTGATGTGTTTGAGGTGCGGGTAGCCCAGCTCCAGAATCATGTCTGAGTTGCCCTCAGTGAAATCCAGATCGAATCGGAACCAGAATACGGAGTGGGTTCTGCCCAGATAGGGGGTTTCCACAAACAGGGGCTCAAATTGACGATCGAAGTCCGTTGACCGGACATCCTCCACCAGCAGGGTACCGGAAGGATCCTCCAACATACGCAGATGCCTGCCCAGAGGCAGGTTATTCACTTCGGCGGTGGGTATCGGCGCGAAATTGGAAACGGCACCTGCAAGCGCGCTGGCAAGCATCAGTGTCAGGAACAGTAACGGTTGGAATATGCGAGAATTCAACATGCCCCCAGGCACTCTCTGCAATTGCTCATCTTGTGGGTCTGTAAGCTCAAGTTGGTCTAAGTCTAGTAAAAAAAATCTTAAGTGATCGAAATTTAATGTTTTTTTTTGCAAGATTGTCAGTGGATTAGCCGCAAAATACATAAAACAACGAAAGCTGTTTACAACCATTTCATCAAGTGTTTTTATTAAACCAGAAAAGTGAAGTAGTTCTCATTTTTCTGTTATTAATTCAATCAGTACACAAGGATCTCGGGATGCCACAAATTCAGGACTCTCGTTACTTGGGTGGTGTGAATGAAATTACCATCATCACCACCATCAAAAGGGGCCGCACGCCGGAAGGTGTAATGACCTACAAGCAGCGTCTTCAGTCAGTACTGGAATCGGTTTTAAATCGTGAATTGAAAGGCATTCCAACGCCGATCCGGCTGGTGCAGACCATCCATTTTGCCCGCTGGGTGATCTGGACGGAGCCGTCTTCAGGAGAGGACAAACTGATTTTCACCTCGAACTATGACGGCAGCATGTGGCAGTACCTGCGGGATTTCTCCACGCTGATTGCCGATGACATGGATCGGGTGTGGAATAATTGTGTGGGTTACCCTGAGCAAGGTTGCCGTGACTTTGATGCGTTTTGGCACTACGTTAAAGCGCATCAGGTTGAAACCACCGCTTTTTATGCCGCCATACCGGACGAGACTCTGCTTGAAAGGCAGGCCCTGCGCCGCTTCAAATTAAATTTCGACGCTTTCATGGCGCAATGGCAGGCAGATGATCGGCTGAATAAAGGTGATGATTTCAGGAAAGCCTTTGACCTCTTTGTGTTGAATAATCAGTCCTATCTCAATTCATGATGACGAATTCGGAGCGCGACCGTGAACCCGGGGAAAAACCAGCTTCAGCTTGATGATATTCAGGCGCATCTTATTCGCAGCGCCCGGCCCTCTGCCGCCCGCTACTTCTTTCTCACCATTACAGATCCCGTGGCTTTTGCCGGCTTTCTTGGCCGCGAGGATTTTCAGAAATTAGTGATTTCGGATCAGGCGCTGCATACCGATGGTGGAGCAGGATTAAGCAGCCCTTGTTTTGTGAACGTTGCGTTTACTTACAGCGGATTGGATCGCATGGGCTTACCGCAGCATTTGCTGGCGCAGTTTCCGCCGGCCTACCGGGACGGGATGGCCAGACGCTCGGCTTTCATTGGCGATCAGTGGGGGGATGACCCCCGACAATGGGAGGGCTTTTATGGCAGTCGTCATATTCATGTATTGCTGGCGGTAAATTACGTTCCATCACTGGAGGACGACTTATCGATTCCACCGGAAGAATGGAGTGAAGCGGCTCAGAAACAGCATTTCTCCAGGATTGAGCAAACCCTTACCGGGTTGTTGGCCGGGGGCAGTGATTTCCCCGGGGCACAGTGCCTGGCTCAGGAACAGGCTCATGTGATCCGTTACCAGCGGCGAATTCGGGAGCATTTCGGCTTCACCGATGGGGTGTCTCAGCCGCGTATCAACGATGGTATGCCCGGTTGCGCCATTGGTGGAAAAAAGGCTTCTGCGGAGGCGGATTGGGAGCCTTTGGCGGCGGGTGAGTTTGTGCTGGGATACTATGATGAACTGGGCTTGAAGAATGACAAGGCGGCGGGGGAGGGCAGGCTTAATCCCATACAGCCCAGGGCAACAGACCCGGCCAGGGCAGCTTACCAGAAGATAACCATGAACGGCTCGTTTCTGGTGTATCGCAAGCTGGAGCAGGATGTGGCGGGGTTTCGCGACTATTGTGCCGGTGATGACGAGCTGGCGGCCAGGCTGGTGGGGCGTCAATATGATGGGACTCCGCTGGTATCGGGTCATCCCGGTCCCAAGGATAACGCCTTTGACTTTGGCGATGATCCTCGCGGCGAACATTGTCCTTATGCCTCCCATGTGCGCCGTGTCAATCCCCGCCTGACCCTGAACGCCGGCGTGAACGACGGCACGACGCTGGTGGACCAGCATCGTATTATCCGGCGCGGCATGCCTTATGGCTCTTTTATTCAACCTGATCAATGCCATAAAAGTGCACCGGTGGAGCGGCGGGGGGTACATTTTTTCTGCTACAACGCCCGTATTGACTCCCAGTTTGAATTTATTCAGAAAAACTGGATCAACAATTGTGATTTTATGCATATGCCGAGTCCTGTGCTGGATCCGGTTGTCGGCTGCCGCCCACAGAATGATCCCGGACAGTTTTCGTTTAATGCCGAACGCGCACCAGTGTTCGGTTTGAAACAATATGTGCAGCTCAAGGGCGGGGAATACTTTTTTACCCCCGGCCGTCGAGGCTTGCAGCAGATTGCCGGGCTGGCGCAACCCGTTGACCCTTTTATCATACCCAAACAGCATATTGATGCCTTTGATCCGCTGGCGTCGGACCCTTTGGATGTGGCCCGATATGTGGATGCAAGCGGGCTGATAGCCGGTAAACGTTTTACCAAACTTAAAGTAACTGCCGGCGACGTCACTACGCCGTATTACTATTTTGCGCACCCCGAAGACGTTATAAAGATATTGTCGCAACCGAATGTGTTTACCAATGATCATTACGCCCGGCGAATTTATGGATTGACGGAGAGCGCAATGCTGCTATCGCGTCCAGACTCAGCGCAACGGCAAAAGTTAAAGCATGATACGATCGCGCAACTGGAGCATACGGGTTTTGTTGATCGCCTGAAGCACATCATAAAGCCCGAAATCGAAGCCATTGGACAGCGCTTTCGGGCTGCTGGTCAGCTTGATCTGGTGGAGGATGTTGCACGCCGCCTGCCGCTGGTGGTGATCAAGGGTTTCTATGGCGTGGCAGCGCCGCAACCGGTTATGGGGGAAATCCTTTCTAAAACACAGGTGGCACATTTCTTCGATAAAACCCATTTTGACGAGTTGCCCTTGTTGTGGCAGCAACGTTACGCCGACTATGGCTTCAAGACCACACCGGATGAAACGCTGTTGTTCTGGGTAAGGATGCTGTTCCTGGAGGTATTTCTTAACCAGTACAATGTGGGGTTTATTACCCAGCTGGCAAAAAATGCCACCAATGAGCTGTTACCGCACCTGGAGCAACAAATCCAGCAGCGGCTGCATGCTGAGACAAGGGGCGCCAGCATGATGTCGAGATTTATCACACTGTATCGCAATCAATATGGCCTGGAAGGGAGGCAACTGGTGCTTGCTGTCCGGCAGAGTATATTGGAGTTGATGGTGGGTAGCACGGATACCACGGCGAAAGGCATCAGTATGGTGGTGAAGACATTATTGGATATTGGCAACGATCTGCCCGGTGGTTTCAGGTGGGTGATTGGTGGCAATACGGATGCACAAAATCTGCTGCAACACTGGCTGGCTGCCGATGAACGGGTCAGGGCAACGCTTGATGCCAAATTCGATCAGCTGCTCAACAGTGTCATTACCACCTGTTTGCGTAAGAACCCAGTGGCACCGTTGCTGCCACGCTACTGTACCAGTGGGGCCACCTACACCACCTCAGCAGGTGAAGTCATTAATATTGAGCCGGGGGCGGTGGTGTGTCTGGTATCCCAGGTTACACTGGGGGCAAACCTGAAAGGGGGTGTCCCGCCTGAGCAAGAGCGGTTTATCTTTATGGATGGTACTCCCCATGGCTGTATGGGGCACGAAATTGCGATGCTGGAAATTCGTGAGGCTCTGAAAATGTTATTGGCAATCCCACAGGTGCGGCCGGCCGCCGGCGCCCACGGTGTAATGACTGAGAAATACAAAATGCCGGCACGGATGATGTTGCGATGCAATAGCTAGCGTACTTGGTTAGACGATTTTTTCTTTGAGGAAGGCGAGCTTGTCCTGAAAAATGCGGCTGTCCGCATGGGCAGCAAAATCATTCGCCAGTTCAAGGTAGACCAGACTGTTGTCATGGTCTTCCCGAGTTCGTAATTCCTCTGCTGAGTATGCCGCAGCGGTATAGCCTAAAAGCAGCATGCCTTTCTGTTTGGCAATGTCCAGAGCCAAGTCGATGAGTTTGTCGGCCTGCAACTGTTGATCCATGGCATTGTGAACCTTTGCCAATGTCAGGCAGGCCCAGCCATGGTGGGCTTTTTCATTGGTTTCACTGGTTACGGTAAAGGCTTTTCTGGCGTACAGGTGAGCCTTGTCGGTGTTTTTCAGTGCCAGCTGCAGCTCCGCCATGGATTTGAACAGGTAGAACCAGGTGTAGCGCCCACCTTTACGGTAACAACTTGGTTGCACCGCCTGCTCCAGAATTTTTTCAGCCAACAGAAGTTCGCCGCTGCCAATGAGGGCTTCGCCCAGTTTGGCCGAAACCGCAGGCACCATGGTATGGATGGCAAACTCATCACAGATGGTGAGTGCGCTGTCAAGAATACTGCGGGCACCGTTATAATCGCCCTTGGCCAGCAGATAGTAACCATAGGTATCGTAAATCATGGCTTTGGAGTAGGGGTGCTGGGCACCTTCGGCAATCTCAATGCCGCGCTGAATCACCTGCTCCGCTTCTGCCAATTGCCCCAGCTCCACCAGGCTGTTGCCGTAGAAGGTGCGGCAGAACACACTGGGGTAACCACTCCAACCCAGACGGCTTACCTCCATGTCACCGCTCAGTACTTTCAAAATACTTTGTTCCAGGCGGATGCAGTTGTCGAAATCCCCCATCGCGTGGTACACCATGGCCAGGTTGTAGTTGGCAGCGATCTGCAGCGGCGCATGTTCTATTTCCCTGGCCAGTTCCACTGCCCGGCTCGAGGCGCTGAAGGCCTCGCTGTGTTTTCCCACCATCCACAGGGCATTGGTCAGCTGGCACAGTATTGAACAGGTCCGTTTAGGTTCACCCACGGCATCACACAGCTTTTCGGCCTCCTTCAGGTCCCGTACCAGGCGATCCTGTTCCCCCAGCGGAATCAGTGCGTTCATGCCGACGGCCAGAAAGTCGATGCGTTGTCCCAGCGTATCTTTATTCAGTGGCAGGTGGCGCAGGGCTTCCAGGCCCCGGTCCAGCAGCAGCACGGCCTGATGGTGGGAAGAGCGCCCGATGGCGTGATAGCAGGCTTTTAAATAATACTCCACGGCCTTGTGCCAGTACTGCCCGACATAAGCGTGTTCCGCCAGGCGATAGACATGTTCTTCCAGACGTTCCTTATGCAGTGATTCAATGGCATTGACCAGGCTGGCGTGAATCAGCCGCTTACGTTCTCTGGGGATGGAGTCGTAGGTCACCTGATGCACCAGGGCGTGCTTGAACTGGTATTCATCACTGATGCCTTCGGTGGTTTTAATAACCAGTCCGCATTGCACCAGTTCATCAATTGCATGTTTTGCGTAATCCCGTGGAATGTCGGTGATGTAATCCAGCAGGCCCGTGGAAAAGCGCTGACCGATGGCGGAGGCGGCCTGCAGAATATTTTTCGCCAGTTTGGAGCGTCGGTCGATACGGGTGGAGATCACCGAATGGATGGTCAGAGGCAGGGTTTCCGGCAGGTTGTTCAAACCGGAAGTATAGTGGCCGGGCTCACCCCAGATCAGATTGCTGTCCATCAGGTGGTGAATCATTTCTTCGATATAAAGCGGGTTGCCTTCACAGCGGCGGCTGATTTCATCCCGCAGAGTGGTCAGGCTGCTGTCTTTACCCAATACCCCTTTCAGATAGTCATTGGACTCCATATCGGTGAAGGGTTTCACCTCCAGCAGACTGACGTTGTCATTGAGCCAGCTGGCCTGGTATTCCGGGCGATAAGTGACAATCAGCATGATGGCGTGTTCGTGTACGGATTTTACCAGTTGCTCCAGCAGTGTCTGGCTTTCTCCGTCGATCCAGTGCAGATCCTCCAGCAGGATCACCATGGGTTTGATACCCGCCAGCTCCTCCAGCAGGGCACGCAGCGCCTTGCGCGCCCGTTGACGCTTCTGTACCGGCTCCAGATTGTTCCAGCTCTGATTTTGAATCGGTAGATCCAAGAGAAAATGATAGGCCGACAGGTGCTCGGCGAAACCGGCGCTCAGATTTGCCACCCGGTCCCGCAGTTTTTGCGCAATATCCAGTTGTGAATCGGAATCCTGTACGTTGAGCCAGCAACGGATCAAATTGGAGAAGGGCAGATACGCGGTACTGCGGTTGTGAGAATCACAGGCGGTGGTGAGTACCTGGAACTGGGTTGGGTTCACTGCATACAGAAAGCGGGTGACCAGCCTTGATTTACCGACCCCAGGTTCAGCGCAGATGGCGACACAACGGCCACAATGATCCCGGGTTTCCATCAGGTTGCGCTGGATCAGTTTGAGTTCGTTATCCCGGCCAATAAACGGCGTGTCGCCCAATTTACTCTCGTGACCGTCATCCTGCCGTACACGGCTTTGTAGCTGATACACCTCTACCGGCTCATCCAGGCCTTTAACCTGAACCGGGCCCAGATCGATAACCTTGATGTGCTTCTGCGCGGCATGGAACGCTTCGCGGGAGATCACCGCAGTATTGGGCGAGGCCAGAACCTCCATGCGGTGAGCCAGATAAACTGTGGGCCCCAGCGCCTCGTAATCCACCGAAAAATCGTTATAGAAGGGCTTCATCAGCACTTCCCCGGAGTGAATGCCGATGCGCACTGCAATGCCGGTGCGTTCGTACTCGGCTTGCACGGATTTCAGCATGTCCAGGGCGGCATAGCAGGCGCGAATCGAGTGGTCCTCGTAGGCGACAGGTGCCCCAAAAATCACCATCATGCCATCGCCATCCACCCGGTTGATCATGCCGCCGTAGCGGTGAGCGTTTTGTTTCAGGGATGAAATGGTGGGGTCCAGGTAATCGGCGCTGTCTTCCGCTTTCAGCTTATGGATCAACTGAACGGAGTTGGTGATGTCAACAAACAGAATGGTGACTTTTTTCAGTTCCGGTTGCAGATCCTGGGTGCGGGGCGCAGTGAATCCACCGTCGGAGTGGTCAGTTAATTGGGTCAATGTGCTGCCACATTGATAGCAGAAAGCGTGAAACGCGGGATTATCCGATCCGCAGTTTGGGCATCGCATGGGGAATTTCCGAATCCTGTCCGCTAGACTCGTGCAGCGTGCTGGCACCATTGACCCATTGCTTGCGAGCTGGGCCTCAATTAATAGTCATACTGACTACCCGGTTCAGTATAAACCGGGAACAATCGGATTCCAATGGCTGAAATTAAGCTTGAATTTGACAGAAAATGACGGGAAATCCCTGGAAGTAGGACGGCACCGGGGCGGTGATGGCTGCTGGATTGCAGTTTGTAACCACCACAAGAGCGTCACCGTTGGGGGTTCGGGAGGCCCGAACCCGTACGATACCTTCGTATTTGAGCCAACCTTGCGCCTGTTGCAGGGCAGACTGGAGATCGAGTTTCACTGCTTGCATCGCATTACCATGTCGAAAGTTATGTTCTCACACACTACCCCAATAAAGCCGGACCCAATTGCCTTTAAAAAAGTGTTGGTAAGGGGCTCGCATCCCTTACCAACACGATACTGGCCGTTTCAGAGCGTCCGTACTCATGGCCAGTTGGTGCTCGCATAGTTGTGAGTTCCCCAAACAAGACGTTCGAGGAAGGCGCTTAGAACTTAGGGTGCTCGCGGTGTTCTTAAGCGCCTGATTTACATGGTAGTAGTATTTGTCTGGATTTTTTATTGGCAAAATACCGAAGCATTTTGTGAAAAATTACCAAAATGGCAACGGGTGTCCCAATCTGACTACTCTGTGCCGGTTTTTCTGACTTGTCTATCAGGGCTGGTGGCGGCGTGCAGCAACATATCGTTCTCCAGCGTCACGGCAGCGTAAGAGGCCAGGCCTTTTACCAGCGGCTCCAACTGGGCTGAAAAGGGGATGACATCCTGATTGAAAGCGTTGCGGGCGTTAATCAATTGCATAACACCAATGACTTCCTGGGCGTGGTTAAGCAATGGCACACTCAGGAACGATTGTGAATGATAGTCATATTGCTGATCAAAACGCTTCATTCCTGAGAAGTCGAACGTTGTATTGTTATAGGCATCGTCAATATTGACCACCTGCTTGCTGATGGCGGTGAAGGTGGCCACGTTCTGCAGATTGGGCTCGCCATTATCTTCCAGTAAAAGCGGATCAATGTCTTTGGCTTCGGATTCAAAGGTGGTGAACGACAGATTCAACGAGTTGTTTTTCAGGGCAACGAATTCCAAACGTTTGGGGGGATCTTCCCGATACCAGTAGATGGTACCGCCGTCGGCCCGGGTGACCCGCATGGCCTCATCCAGAACCCGTTCAAAGATTGCTTCGGTACCTTGCGGTTGTGACAGTCGAACCAGCAGTCCACCCTCGGCATGTTCCAGTTCGGCACTTTCCAGAATCGTTGCCATGAGGGCGGCCAGCGATTCGATGATGGCGATCTGAGTTTCGGAGTAGTGTGCCACGGTACCGGACAGCGGGTTCTGTGGATTCACCAACTGGATAACCCCCAGCACCCGCTTGCCGGGTTTAATCACGGGAACCGACAGCACCGACCGGGTACGGTAATCGAACAGGTCATCGAAGGCTTTGATACCACAAATGTTGAACTGGCCGGAACTGTAGACATCTTCCACACACACGGACTTGGCCTGCAGGGCACAGTATGCGGCGATGCTGTGGGTTTGATTGTTGTCCGAATCGGTGGTGTGGATGCGAATAGGGGTAAGGGCTGATTGCCCGGGCTCGCAAAATTTCTGGGCCAGTCCCAGGGATTTGTTTTGGATCATGGCGTAATCCAGCCGTGGACCCGCCTCATCCTCTTCCAGCAGGTACAGGGTGGCACCATCACAATGGGTGATTTGCTGGCACTCGTCCAGAATATTGCTGAACAGCTTCCACTTATCGGTCTCGGTGGACAGCGATCGGGTGAGGTTGATCAGCCGCCAGAAGAAGGCGTCTTGATGAAAAATGGCCATTGGGAAACTCCTGCAAGGTCCGGTTTACTTCAGTTTAGTAGCTCTGGGGATATTGCGGAGTTTGGGGCTGTTATTTCCCTCACATCAGGGCTATTGCTGGGCGATATTTGAGCGAAAGTGTGATGGCATTCACGAGCATCGAAAACGCCTGATGATCAGCAAAACGATTAGGTTAAGCCCTAACCAGTTGCAGGCACCACCACTGCCGCCTGATAACCGACTGCCTGTACCTGAGCTTCTGCCGTCAACCACGGCAATGGTTTCAGTCAGTATGTTGTTGCTGTCGGTGACGTCAAAGTCATCGGCCGAGATGACCGCCACCTCATGGACGATTTCCAAATTGCTGAGGGCCGCCTGAATCTCCAGATCCAGATTATGGCTGGTGGCCCCGTTGATTGAGCAGGTATAGGTGGTGTTTGAGTTGCCGAGCGCACAGGGTGTGCCATCCAGGGAAGCGTCCAGAAAAGTGGCAGCGCTGCTGTTGATGTTACCACTGACCCGCAGGTTCGCGGAGCGGTCACTGCGGGATTGAACACTGATGGCGTAGGCGGTATTGAGCACTCCCGCTTTTTGCGTTTCTTCAGGATTGCCGGCATCCGTTGTGATGGTGGCGTCCACCGGGAAGTCGAAACAGTTCTCGATGGTGGCGATGGCATTGAGGTTGGGGGCCAGCACCTCCGCGGAGCAAGAGGAAAAGGTAGAGGTATAGCTGCCCAGTTCAGGGCCCATAATAAAATCGGTGGCTGAGCAGGCGCTGGCCGGCGGATCATCGCCATCGTGCAAAAAACCAAAGTTATGGCCGATCTCGTGCGCCACCACCAGAGAGGTGAACGCAGCCCGGTTACCGCCGCTGCCGATAATCTGGGAGGTGCCGATGGCATAACCGGTGCACAGCAGGGGAATGTCCGGGTTGGGGTAACTGGCATAATTAGTGCCGTAGGTGGGGCCCAGGGCCAGGCCAACCGCTCGGTTTGCCTCGGAAAAATAGGTGCGGCCGCTGATGAAGTGCAGGATTGAGAAAACGTTGGGATCAAAGGCACTGGTTTGCCCTGCCACCCGCTTTAATTCCATATCATCCAACACGGCATCAATGTTCGTACCGCCGGTAAACACATCACCGGAGCCAAAAGCCATGCGCAACCGGTTGAACACAATGTTGAAATTCTGTTTGTAGATGAGGTCGACATTGGCGGCAATGGCCACGGCCTGTGCCTGGTATTGGGCGCCGAAACTGTCCTCGAACGCATCATCAAAAACCAGGGTCAGCTCACCCACCAGACAGACACCGTCGATCTGCTCCAGGCAAAAGCTGTCGTAGTCGATCTGCAGGGATTGCGCCATCAGGGAGCGGGCGGTAATGCCGAAGCTGCTTTGCTGGTCAGGCGCCGGGCTTTGCAGGTCTGACGGGGTTTTATAACCGCATTGACCGAGGTTCATATCCTGCTGTAACGCCCGTACCGCCATGGCTGGGCGTACCGGTTGCGGAGCGGTGGATGGGGGTGGTGCGGTGTCCAGATTTTCGATCAGATGCAGTTCACCTTCATGAATCAGCAGGCCCTGCCATTGGCCGCCTATGTAGGCAACCCGGCCTTCACTTTGCGGGTAGTTGCGGAGCTGTGCTGAGTAAAAACGGGCAGAGGGATCGTTAACCTCTATGGCAAAACGGCTGGGGTCGGAGGGTACCAGCACCAGTTCCAGGGTTTGGCCGTTTAGGGTGATGTAACGGGTTTCGGCGCCGACCCCGGGGCTGGTTGCCAGAACAGGTGCCGCCCAGATCAACAGGCTGGCCAGGAGCAAGAGGGGGGTATTGATTGATTTGAATTGCATTGATGATCCTAGCACTGCCTTGTGACTGGTAATTATTCTGTGTTCGATGATGACCCAGATTGCCGCGCCTTATCCAATATTTTTTTGATGATTCGTGAACTGGCCACAAATCCAAAGGACCCGGTGACACAGGTGGAAGCCCCAATACCGCCGGCGCAGTCCAGTCGTACACTGCTGTTGCCATGGGTGGCCGGGCGGGTGGAGCAGACACTGCCATCGGGCTGCTGAAACATCACCGGTTCATCGGAATACACGCATTCGATACTGAAACGTCGTTTGAGGTTGCTGCTGTATCCGTGCTCCTGGCGCAGTTTCTTGCGCACCAGAGCCAGTAACGGGTCCTGTTCCGCCCGGGTAATGTCGGCATAATGGATGCGGGTGGGATCGGTTTGACCGCCGGCACTGCCCACCACGTAGAGCGGAATCTTATTGCGTTTACAGTAAACGATCATCGCCACTTTGTGTTTTACGCTGTCGGTTGCATCCAGTACAAAGTCGTAGCCCCCAGCCATTTTTTCGGCAACGTTGGCGGCGGTCACAAAATCCATATCCGGATGGCACTGTATGTCGGGATTGATTGCCCGCAGGCGCTCGGCCATGACCTCCACTTTGACGCGGCCGTATTGGCCGCTGGCTGCATGGCTCTGACGGTTGGTATTGGATACGCAGATTTCATCCAGATCTATGAGGGTGATCTGGCCGATCCCTGAGCGGGCCAGGGCTTCCGCTGCCCAGGAACCCACACCACCGATACCCACGACACACACATGGGCGTGCCGGAGAATGGCCAGCGTTCCGGTTCCGTAGAGACGTTCGATTCCACCAAAGCGGTTTTGGTAGCTATCAGACAGCATGGACGACACCTGGGTCCTGAATGGTAAGGGGCGGGCAATTATAGAGGAGGGGGCCAGGTAAGGGTAGGTGCAACGAATCCTGAAAATCGCTATAGTTTTACAGTTGTCGAAGTATAAATGTTGAAGAGGGAGCCGTTCCGGTGGATAACCGCAGATTGACCAAGGCTTTTAAAGCGCTGTCGCACCCAAACCGGTTGCAGATTTATCAGGAGATCTTGCGGCGGCGTTCCATGCCATCCAGGAATCTGGCTGGATGTGCCTTGACGGACTTCATCAATGCCCTGAATGTGGGGGCACCCACGGTGTCACATCATATCAAGGAGCTGGTGAATGCCGACCTGATCAGTGTGGAGCGGCAGGGCAAATACGTGACCTGTTTCCTGAATGAAGCGATGTGCGAAGATTTACAGCGGTTCTTTTTAAGCAAGTCCCCAGTGGATGCCAGCGAGGTGAATCAGTGATGCAATATAAGGGCTTTGTTCATCCGGGTTTTAGTGCAGTGGCGTCTGAATTTGTAAAGCAGATTCCTAAAGACGAACGCAGTGGTTCGGCATTGGCAGTGTATTTTCAAGGGCGCAGTGTGGTGGATATCTGGGCCGGCAAGCGGGATCATCAAGGCAATCCCTGGCTGGAAGATACCCTGGCACTGTCGTTCTCCACCACCAAGGGTGTGGCGTCGGTCATGATGCACATTCTGGTGGATAAGGGCTTGATCGAATACGACAAGCCGGTGGCCTATTACTGGCCGGAGTTTCAGGGTGCCGGCAAGCAGGAGATCACCATACGACACCTGTTGTGTCACCAGAGCGGCCTCTACAACATCCGTGACCTGATCGACGATGCCATGCTGATGGTGGATTGGGAACATATGATCGATCGCCTGGAGAAGGCTACGCCGGCTCACCGCCCCGGCACCAGTCATGGCTACCACGGGCTCACCTACGGCTGGCTGCTGGGGGAAGTGATGAGCCGGGTGACGGGCAAAAGTTTCCCGGAGTTGCTGGAGGAACTGTTGGTTGTGCCGCTGGCACTGGATGGCATGTATGTTGGTTTACCTGAGCAGCAAATGGGACGCAGAGCATTGCTCGCGGGCTACCCGGCGCAGTCGCGGCCACCCGCCAGTCAACCCCGGCAGCGGCGCAAGCCGAATCCGTTGAAGCAAGTCCGGGGGCAGATGATCAAAGGCGCTTTCCGGATGATGGGGTTTGACCCTGACAACATTGCCGCTGGGCTGGCGCCGAGGGGGATTGGTCGTTTCAGCTTTAATGACCCCCAGGTTGTGCAAAGTTGTATTCCTGCCGCCAATGGAATGTTTACGGCCCGCTCATTGGCCCGCATGTATGGCGCTATTGCGGAAGGGGGCGAGCTGGAGGGGGTGCGCATTCTCTCCAGTCAGCGGGTGCGGGAAATGGCCGCTATCCAAAGCCGCCGCATCGATCGCGTGGTGCCCATTCCCATGCACTGGCGCCTGGGGTTTCATCGTGTTTTTACAACAGGGCCCCGTACACCGGAGGCGTTCGGTCATTTTGGTTGGGGTGGTTCGGGGGCCTGGTGTGATCCCAGCCGTCGTTTGGGGGTTGGATTCATTGTTAACAACAGCAGTGGCACATCGCCGTTTGGAGACACCCGGATTGCCCGCCTGAATGGCGCCATTATTCGTTGTGCCGAGCAGATTGAAGGCAGGCGGGGTCCTTTTCGCAACATCATCACGGATCGTTTTTACGATCTGGTGAATTAACGGGTCAGGTCCAGCGCTTCAATTGGTTACCTTCAGCATCGCAGAATCTGCCCAGTACCAGGACGATGGCATCGTAAAATACCCACAGACCCAGGCCTCCCAGGGTGAGCATCTGTAATATACCGGTGCCCACCTTTCCCACATAGAAACGGTGTGTGCCGAAGTAGCCGAACACCAGGCACAACAGCAGTGCCGGCAGAATTTTACGGCGCGAGACAGGGCGTTTAGGTTCGGCTGGCAACAGCGCACTCCTCGTGGCGGAAGCATTCAATCAGGTGGTCGTTCACCATGCCCATGGACTGCATGTAGGCGTAGCATATGGTGCTGCCCACAAAATTAAAACCATCCTTTTTCAGTTGCTTGCTCATGGCGTCTGACTGGGGGGTACAGGCGGGTACCTGTTGCAGCTTGCGCCAACGGTTCTGGATGGGCTCACCGTCGACGAATTGCCAGATATAGTTGGAAAAGGTGCCGTGCCGCTGGACTGTTTCAAGATAGGCCCGGGCATTGCGCACCGCGCTGTTCACTTTTAACCGATTGCGTATGATGCCGGGATTTTGCAGCAGCTGTTCCACTTTTCCAGGGGAATAGCGGGCGATTTTTTCCGGGTTAAACTGGTCGTAGGCGCGACGGTAATGTTCCCGTTTGCGGAGTACCGTAATCCAGCTGAGCCCGGCCTGGGCTCCTTCCAGAAGCAGGAATTCAAACAAGGTGCTGTCGTCAAAGCAGGGTACCCCCCACTCTTGGTCATGATATTGTTGATACAGCGGATCGTCACCACACCAGCCACAGCGTTTTGTTGTCATGGCATATCCTGTTTGAAGGGCGGACAGGCATCATACCCAAAATCCGTGCAAACAGAAAAAAAGCCCCGTCATCGCGGGGACGATGCGGGGCAGTATTAGCGCGGTTTTCAGTTGTTATAGTTATTCTCTCGAAAGAGTGAAGTTAGGAGACAGATACTATATCTAGTTATCGAATAACCAGTAATCTACAAGATAGACGGCGTTTAGGGCCTTATCAAGGCGGCCTCTGGTGGAAAAGCTGTGGATAAAGTGTGATTTACCTGTGGGGTGTAAAAATTTTGCCTAGCTCAATTAGCGTCGACTGTTATACCCTAACCAACTAAATTTATACGGTGCGCTTGATAAAACTGGCGCAGTTGTCGTATACAACCTATCTTTGTATGTAAGTTGTTAAAAAAACATAATATTTTTATAGGCATAGCAGGTTCAAGAGGTCGCAGCCCATGCGCACAGACACCACAGAAAACAGCCAGCCCTATGTAATTATCGTCGAAGATGACGAACGTCTGGCTGATCTGACGGCGGAATATCTCCGCAGTAATGGAATAAAGGTAGAAGTAATAAATGATGGCAGCGTTGCCATCAGCGCCATCATTGATCGTCAGCCCGATATGGTGGTTTTGGACCTGATGTTGCCCGGAGCGGATGGTCTGGAAGTGTGTAAGAGTGTCCGCGATAAATTTCGCAAACCCATTCTGATGCTGACGGCGCGCACTGATGATGTGGATCAGGTGCTGGGGCTGGAGATGGGGGCGGATGACTATGTTGCCAAGCCAGTGAAACCCCGTGTGCTGCTGGCACGCATTCGCGCGTTGCTGCGCCGGGCCGACAGTAGTGATGGCAGTCAGGAGAAAAACGCCGCAGAAGCCACGCAGAATCGCCTGGAGTTCGGTGATCTGGTGATAGATAACAGCGCCCGGGAGGTGTGGCTGGGTGGTGATGCCGTTGACCTCACCAGTGCTGAATACGACCTGTTGTGGTTGTTGGCGTCCAACGCCGGCACCATCCTTTCCCGTGAGGAGATTTTTGAGCGTTTGCGCGGGATACAATATGACGGACAGGATCGTTCCATTGACGTGCGTGTATCGCGTATTCGACCCAAGGTGGGCGATGATCCAATGAATCCGCGCCGTATCAAGACCGTGAGAAGCAAGGGCTACCTCTTTGTCCGGGATCTCACCTGATAGATTGATACACCTGTTGTGAAGGTTGTAGCCTTTTGAACAGCATATTTCTGCGCATATACGGCGGCATGATCATGGTGTGTCTGGTGATCGGTGTCGCTTTTTATCTGTCCCTGGAAGCCATCAACTTTTTCCGTCTGCAATATTTCCGTACCGCGCTGGTCACCGGGCCGGTACAGTTAATTGCGGAACTCACCATCAGCCAACCGGAAGATTACCGAGCCCGCTGGGTGGAAGAGGTGGGTCGTCTGCTGGATTCTCGCATGAAACTGGTGCCCCGCGATCAGGTTCAATTGAGTAATGCAGAAGTGAGTCAACTGCAACAGAACAAGGTGCTGGTACGGATTATTGATGAGTTCAACCGTGAAGGGGAAGCCATTGTCGCCATTCCCTTTCAACAGGGAACCCGTTATCTGGTTGCCCACGGTGAATACCTCACGGAGCAACAAGGCCGTGGTATGGCGGAACTCATTTCCCAGTATCTATCCCGTTATCCGGTGAGTGAGTGGAACGGGCGTCTGGCACAAATCAATCAGACCTTTGGCTTTCCGGTGCGCCGTATCGCACCTTTCGAAGTGCGCCTGGATGATGAAAAGAAACATCGTCTGTTTAACGAAGAGCAGGCAGTGGCCAATTTTGCCGGCAACCGCGGCAACAATACCCAAATCACCGCCTACAAGTTGCTGAATGAAACCGGTGAGGTTCTGCAGTTGGGGCCGCAGAACATGTTCAACTGGTATCCGTTCGAACTCATGGCGGTGATGGTGGTGATTGCATTGGGGCTCGTGGGTTTCGCGGTGTACCTGCTGGTCAAGCCTCTGGAAAACCGGTTGTCCGGTCTGGAAAAAGCGGTGCTTCGTATTCGCGGTGGCGACCTCAGTGCCCGTGCACCGGTGGAAGGTTCCGATGCCATTGGACAGTTGGCCGGTACTTTAAATGGCATGACAGAACACATCCAGCGCTTGCTCAATTCACAGAAAGAGCTGACCCGAGCCGTCTCCCATGAGTTGCGCACGCCCGTGGCCCGTATCCGGTTCGGCCTGGAAATGTTGATGGACGCCGACAATGACGAGCAGCGCCTGCGGCAGGTGGAATTGATCGATCTGGACATTGAACAGCTGGATAAACTGATCGATGAAATCCTTACCTACTCCAAATTGGAGGAAGGTACCCCGGTGCTGGATTTCGTGATGATCGACCTGGATAACCTGATGCGGCGGGTGGAACAGGAAAGCAAAGCGTTGTCCGGGGATAAAGAGGTGGTGTATGTAGCCCCGGATTTACCGGACGAGCGTTGCTACGCCGAAGGTGAGGAACGTTATATCCACCGGGTGGTGCAGAACCTGGTGGGCAATGCGTTGCGTTATGCCCAGGGCAGGGTGGAGATCACCTTTTCTGCCATGGGGGATGTTTTTCGCATCGATGTGCACGATGATGGCCCGGGTATCCCGGAATCCGATCGCAAGCGGGTGTTTCAGCCCTTCACCCGTCTGGACGACAGCCGCACTCGTGCATCCGGCGGTTATGGCCTTGGCTTATCCATCGTGAACCGCATCGCCTATTGGCACGGCGGCCGCGTACGGGTGGGGGAAAGTGAATTGGGCGGTGCCAAATTCAGCTTTCTATGGCCGCGACTGCAAAGTTTGCGTGAATCCAATTAATCGTCAATGTCGACGGATAGAATGCCGCGCAAATTTTTATGACTGCAGGTGCGGGCGGTATGGATGAATTCTTCCATATAGGGGGCATCCACGTGATCATCACGTACCGCGGCGTACAAATTTGTCCAGATCCCCTCTTCCCCCAGTGAGCGTGCCACCACGTATCCTTTCGCCAGATAATCAGTGATGCCCCAGTTGGGCAGGGCGCACACGCCACGCCCGGAGGCCACCAGCTGAATGATCATGATGGTGAGCTCGGCGGTGCGGGTGCTGGCAGGCATTACGTTGGCCGGTAACAGAAAATACTTGAAGATATCCAGTCTGGAATGCTCCACCGGATAGGTGATCAGGGTTTCGTTGGCCAGATCCGACGGCATGATAACCGGCTTTGTGGCCAGGCGGTGGTTCTTGGCAACACACAGCAACGCCTCATATTGAAACAGCGGTAGATAGCGAATACCAGGCAGGCTCTGCGGGTCGGAGGTGATGACCAAATCCAGCTCTGCTCGGGCCAGCGCAGGCAAAGGATCAAAATTAAAACCACTGATCAGGTCGATTTCAACGTCGGGCCAATCCTCACGGTATTCATCGATGGTCGGCATCAGCCAGTCAAAACAGCTGTGGCATTCGATGGCAATGTGCAGTCGCCCCTGTTTGCCTTCCGCTAGCCGCACAATGTCCTGTTCCGCTTGCTCTACGGCCGGCAACATCTGATCCGCCAGTTGCAGCAGGCGTTCCCCCCCCTTGGTAAATTTGATGGGTTTGGACTTGCGGATCACCACCGGCTGGCCCAGGCGGTCTTCCAGCTCTTTCAATTGATGGGAGAGCGCCGACTGGGTGAGATGGACCTGTTGTGCTGCGTCCACCAGTGTCCCGCAATCCCGCAATGCGGCCAGGGTGCGAAGGTGTTTGACTTCAATGCGTGCCATGTTGTGTCCGGGTGCAAGGTGGTAGTGAAATAGGGTTGAACGGTATTGTTGCCCAGTTGAGGGATAAAAAAAAGCCGGGCTTGTGTCTGCCCGGCTTCACTGACAAGCCAAAGCCGGTGTGGTACCGGCCAAGTGAGGTTTGGAGGTTAAACGGCTTGTTGAAATGGTTCGCAACCGTCCGCGGCGGGAGAGGTGGCAGCCTGCTGTTGCGTGGTTTGGATGTGCAAAGTATCGAGAAAGGCGTCCAGTTCGGTCACCTGATGAGGGGTGAGGCGCAGGCCCAGTTTGCTGCGGCGCCAGATGATATCCGCTGCGGTGTTTGCCCATTCATGGTTTACCAGATATTCCACTTCCCGTTGATAGAGGCCGGCGCCAAAGTGTTGCCCCAGGTCAGCTGACTGGTGACACCCCTTAAGGAGCAAGTGGATACGCGTCCCATAAGCATCGCACAGGCGCCGGCACAGGCCGGCATCAAGCCACTCATACTGGTGCTGCACCAGCGCGACCCAGACCGGGTACTCGGTTTCACCGATATCGCCACCGGGCAGAGCGGCTGTCTCGGCGGCAGGTGATGCGGGAAAGTCCAGATACGGCTGCAGTGCCTTCATGGCGGCTAAAGCCAGGCGGCGATAGGTGGTAATTTTGCCGCCGAAAACACTCAGTAACGGTGCCTGTTGCAAGCTGTCGGCCTCAACTTCCAGGGTGTAATCCCGGGTCATGGCGGAGGGTGAATCCGATTCATCATCACACAGTGGGCGCACACCCGCATACTTCCACAGGATGTCCTCGGGGCCGATTGTCTGCTTGAAATGCCGGTTGACGATCTCCAGCAGGTAGCGTTCCTCTTCTGCATCCATTGTCACGTTGGCGGGGTTACCGGTGTACGTCTTATCCGTTGTACCAATCAGGGTGAAGTCGTTCTGATAGGGGATAACAAACACGATGCGCTTGTCTTCGTTCTGCAGAATATAGGCCTGATCACCCGGGTACAGTTTACGGGTTACAAAATGGCTGCCCTTGATCAGGCTGATTTTGCGTGGCGAGGCGGCCTGCAATTGCTGTTCGATAAAGGTTTGCGCCCAGGGGCCGGCGGCATTCACCAACGCTTTGGCAGTGCAGTGGAAAGTTTGGCCGGTGGCCGGATGCTCCAGTTGAATGTGCCACCGGCCGTTCAGGCGGCGCGCACTGACGCAACGGGTTTGCACCAGAATATGCGCACGCTGTTGCGCTGCGGCCAGCGCATTGGCAATCACCAGACGGGCATCATCCACGCGGCAGTCATAATACTCGAAACCTCTGCTGATGCGGGAGTGCAGTGGATTATGTGGCTGGTGGGCATCGAACTTCACACTTTTTGAGCCGGGAATCCGATTGCGGCGGGTTAAGTGGTCGTACAGGAACAGGCCGCTCCGGATCATCCAGGCCGGGCGCAAATGCGGCTGGTGGGGCAAAACAAAGCGCAGGGGTTTGATCAGGTGGGGGGCTTTATGCAGCAAAACCTCCCGTTCAGCCAGTGCTTCCCGCACCAGGCGAAACTCATAGTGTTCAAGGTAGCGCAGGCCGCCATGAATCAATTTGCTGCTGGCGGAGGAGGTGGCCGAGGCCAGGTCATTCTGTTCACACAGGGCCACCGACAGGCCGCGGGCGCTGGCGTCGGCGGCGATGCCGGTGCCGTTGATACCGCCACCCACAATAAAAAGGTCATAACTGTTTGATATTAGGGGGTTCTCGTCGGCTGGGGCAGAGGCTGCCCGGGGTGAACGGACCTGCATGTTAGTCACACCTTTGTAAGCAAATAGGTTCATTGTCCAGTTGAAATCAGTCTATTTGCTTTCGTTTGTTTTCGCAATAGAAATAAAACGAAGATTTTGTGACAGTGGCGCGGAGGGCTATACCCACTTTCGAAGGCATTAACAGCCGTTTCACTCTTGTTGTTTCAGTTGGTCGATGCGTTGCCTGACGGCGGGGTCATTGGGGGCGATGGCTGAAAGCTGCGATAAATAGGGCCAGCTTTCAGCCTTGCGCTGGGATTTCTCCAGGTATTGGACCAGTGCCATCAGAATATCGTAATGGTTGGGCCAGCGTTGATTGGCGACCTGCAGGGTATCGATGGCAGCGCTGGTTTGATCTGCCGCATCCAGGGCCACTGCATATACGTAGAAGTATCGGGCCTGGCTTGGTTCTGCTTCAGTGGCCCTGCGTAAATGCCTGATGGCCTGCGCTTTCTGATTGTCGCGAATCAGGAACAGTCCATAGGCATGCTGGGCCGCTGCGTTGTCTTGATGGGCTGACAGTGCCTGCTTGAGATAGCGGTGTTCCTGTTCGTTATTGTCCAGGCTGCGATAAATGGCGGCCAGATTCAGCAGGGCGGGTAGGTAATCCGGGGCGATGGCCAGGGCCTGCTCCAGTGTGGTGATGGCGTTGTTGCTGTTGCCGGTATGCAATTCAATGGCTGCCAGGGATGCCAATCCGCCGGGCAGGTCGTTGCTGTGGGCAAGCTGGGCCCGGTGTTCGTCCAGGAGCGTCTGTAACACCAATGCATCGCTGGATGCCAGGTGGGGCAAAGCGGGCGCCAGTTGCCGGGCAATTGAAAAGCGGACGTCTGCGGAGGCGTCATTGATGTGGCGGCTCAGTACCGTCCAGCGCATGTCCAAAGGCAGCACCTGGCTGGCATCCACCGCGGCCCGCCGCATGAGCGCATCCCCGGACTGCAGTTGCTGTGCCAGGGTTTCCACCGTGAGTCGGGCCGGTAGGGCCGAGGCCAGATCCAGCAGGGTGGCTCTGCGGATGGAAGGGTGCTCGCGATTGTTGATGTAATCGCTCATGGCGCGCAGGGCAAGTGCATCGGACTTGCGTGCTCTGCTGTTCAGTATGCCAAATTCAGTTGCTGGGTTTGGCCCGGTCAGGGCCGGCTCCTGATGGCACTGTTGGCAGGCATTGGGTGCATCTGTCTGTGGCTGCGCCGGGATGCTGAAACTGTGATCCCGGCGTGGGTCGATGCCCATATAGGTGGTTGCTGGCATGTGGCAGTTGATGCAAAGGCTGCCCGCTGAATCTGCTTTATGTTGATGGTGCGTTGCAGTGTCGTAGACGCTGCCGGCGTGGCACTGGCTGCAAAGTCCGTTACCCTGGATTTTGATGTCACCACTGTGGGCATCATGGCAATGGGTGCAGGTGACGCCCTGTTGATGCATCTTCGATTGCATGAATGATCCCAGTACAAATACTTCATCCCGAATCTGGCCGTCGGCAAAGTACAGCGGGTCGTGCAGTAAGGTCAGCCGATATTGATCGTGATAGGGTCGGGCCGGGTCGGGCTCTCCGATGATCTGGCGTCGAGAGTGGCAGCCGCCACAGGCGTTGATCTGCTGTGCCTGCTGGGTTTTTGCTGTTGTCCGTGATGGTGCCCGGGCAATGCCGGCGTTCTGTTTGAACTGAAAGGAAAGCGGCGGTGCGAAGTGGGTGGTGAGCCCGGCCCCGGGTTTAGATTGCAGCTGTCCGGCCTGGGCTATGCGAACATGCTCGGCGGCAGGGCCGTGGCAGGCTTCGCAGGCAACGTTCACTTCCTGGTAACGGGTTTGGTATTGCCCACTTGCCGGATCGTAGTTTTTGTCCAGGCCGGTGGAGTGGCATTCAGCACATCGACTGTTCCAGTTATTCAGGTGCCGGGTCCAATGGAATTCACTTGCCGGATCGTTGCTGTGGTTTGAGTTGGGGTAAAACCAGCGTTGTCCGCCCTGGTCCCGGGGCCGGCTGTCCCAGGCAATGTCGAATGCCTGCAGTTTTCCGTTGCCGATATCCAGCAGGTATTGCTGGAGGGGGTAAAAACCGAAAGTGTATTGCACCGGATATTCCCGGGTCTGCCCTTTGTCTTGCAGCGTAATGATGTAGTTGCTCTGCCGCTTGGAAAAAGTAGCGGTGATGCCTTCGCCTGCAAAGGCCGTCTGGTTGAAATCGCCCAGCACCGAATGCTCATCAGGCGGTAACATGGATTGATAATGGTGTGACTGGCGCCATTTGCTGTACTGCTGTGGATGGCAGTCAGCGCACTGTTGGCTGCCGGCATATTGCCCATGGACCAGGCCTGGTATAAGTAGGAGCCACAGACACGCAAGGATCAGATGCTTCATATAAACAGTACAACAATGCCTTCTAAGTGCCGGTAATCGGATGGGGGCGTGTTTTGGTGAGCAGGTGAGGGGCGTGCCCCCTCACCTGTCAGGTATTAATGGTTCAGAGTGTTCTTGAGGGATTCCATGGCTTTGTCCACGGTGAAACTGGCGGCTTCCTGACGGGGTGGAAATTCCTTGAAGGTTTTCAGGAAATTGCCAACGTAGGCCTGCGCCGGTACCAGGAGATAAGCGCGATCCAGTAACCAGTCATAGTAGGTATTGGATGTGATCTGTGCCTGCTCGAATGGGTCGCGTCTGAGGTTGAAAATATAGGGTACGCGCAGCGGGACAAAGGGTTCTTGCCACACCCGCAGCGTGCCCATGGCCTTTTGCTCCAAGAATACGGCTTTCCAGTCGTTGTAACGCAGGGCAGTCAGGTCTCCGTCATCGGAGAAATAAAAGATTTCATTGCGTGCTGTGGTGTCTGCTTTGCCGCTGAAATAGGGTATCAGGCTATAGCCGTCCAGGTGGACTTTATACTTGCGGCCAATGGAACGTACGCCACCCTCTTTTAAGCGTTCTTTAATGTTTTTACCCCCGGCGGCTTCTACGAAAGTGGGAAACCAGTCCATGTGATGCACGATTTCATTGGATACCATGCCGGGATCAATCAGACCGGGCCAACGGACCATGGCGGGTACGCGCCAGCCGCCTTCCCAGTTGGAATTCTTCTCATTACGAAAGGGGCTGGTGCCCGCGTCGGGCCAGGTATTCTTGTGGGGGCCATTATCCGTAGAGTAAAACACCACTGTGTTGTCCTTGATGCCCAATTCGTCCACTTTCTTCAACAGCATGCCCACATGACGGTCGTGTTCTACCATGCCATCTGAATATTCATCCTGCCCCGATATGCCGCGCAGTTCTTCTTTCACGTGGGTGCGGAAGTGCATGCGGGTGGCGTTCCACCACAAGAAGAAGGGTTTGTTGTCCTTCACGGCACGGGCCATAAAGTCCTGGGCGGCTGCCACCGTTTCATCGTCTATGGTTTCCATGCGCTTTTTGGTCAGTGGCCCGGTGTCTTCAATTTTGCCGTCTGCGTAGGAATGTATGACCCCCCGTGGGCCGAATTTCTTGCGAAACTCCGGATTCTTTGGGTAGTCCTCGTTTTCAGGTTCTTCTTCAGCATTAAGGTGGTACAGGTTGCCGAAGAACTCATCGAATCCGTGATTGGTGGGTAGGTGTTCGTCCTTGTCCCCCAGGTGGTTCTTGCCGAATTGCCCGGTAACATAGCCATAGGCTTTGAGAATACCGGCTATGGTGGGATCTTCTTCGCGCATGCCCAGGTCCGCGCCGGGCAGCCCCACTTTGGACAATCCGGTACGGTAGACGCTTTGCCCGGTGATGAACGATGAGCGGCCGGCGGTACAGCTTTGCTCGCCATAGTGATCGGTGAACAACATGCCTTCGCTGGCGATGCGGTCAATATTAGGGGTTTGGTAACCCATCATGCCGCGGGAATAGGTGCTGATATTCCAATAGCCGATGTCATCCCCCCAGATCACCAGAAAATTCGGTTTATCTGCCGCGACGGCCCCATTCATTGCGGTAAGCGTAAAGGCCGCAAGCAGCGTTGTGACCAACTGTCTGTGAAGTGCAAAGCGCATAACCGTTTCCTTTTATAGGTTGTGTGAAGTGAACCTTTCCGTTTCCTGCGATGTAACAATTCAGTCAATGAAGTACGATGGCCTGTTTTTCATTGCAGTTTAATGGCAAGCAGCCAACTTTTGGAAGCACATGCCCTGAATATTCTACTCATTGTCTATTTACTGGTTGTGGCGATGCTTCTGCAGAACGGAGAGTGGTTGTTTTGTGAGCAGTGCGCTTGTGGTTAATTTCGCTATTGCCTGAATGGGTTTATAGTGAACCCGCAAACGATTGGTGCAGGGCGGGCGCATGCAAAAAGGAGCGATAAGCGTATGAGTCAGGCGTTAACGATGGGTATGGGAGGGTGCAGGAAAATCTGCATGGCAACGTTAATACTATTATTGCTGCAGCAGACGGTGTCGCAAGCGGCCTGGGCCCAAAGCAGCGCAGCCGCTGATACCCGGCTGATTCTGCAGATCACGGTGGACCAGTTGCGTGGGGATTTACTGGATCGATATCAGCGACATTTGAGCCGGGGCGGATTTCAGTACCTCCTGGATCATGGCATTCATTTCAGAAACGCTCACCATAACCATGCCAACACGGAAACCATTGTCGGTCATACCACGCTGGCCACCGGCGCGCATCCCGCCGTGCACGGTTTAATAGGCAATCTGTGGTTTGACCGGGAGCAAGGGGTTGTGGTGTACAACATCGAGGATGCCCGCTATCCACTGCTTTCCGCCAATGCGGATGTGGATGATCAGACGGAGATCGACCCAACTCAAAAAGCGGCACGCACGGATGGACGTTCGCCGGCTGCCATCGCCGTGTCGACCTTTTCCGATGAGCTAACATTGAAAACCGCCGGCCAAGCAAAAGTGTTTGCGGTGTCGGTGAAGGATCGTGGCGCTGTTTCCATGGCGGGGCACAGTGGCAAGGCATTCTGGTTTTCCAAGGCAACAGGCGAGTTTGTCAGCAGCCGATTTTATTATGACGCTTATCCCGATTGGGTAACTGCCTTCAACCGGGCGCTGCCCACGCGCCGTTATCACAACGGGCAATGGAAGCCATCCGCTGCCCTGGAACAGTATCTGTTTGCCGCGCAAGATGATCAGCCGTGGGAAACCGATCTTGCCGGATTTGGACGCCGCTTTCCCCATGCCTACGGCGCCCCCGGCGAAAAGTATTTTACCACCAAGCTTACGGTCAGCCCGGCGGGTGATGAAATGACGCTGGATTTTGCCACACAGATTATCAGCCATGAACAACTGGGCGTTGACGCCATACCGGATTACCTTTCGGTGAGCTTTTCCTCAACCGATTATGTGGGGCACCTGTTCGGGCCATCCAGCCTGGAAGCAGAAGATAATTTTTTGCGTCTGGATCGAACGTTGGCCAAGCTGCTGTCGTTCGTGGATAGAAAGGTCGGATTGAAACACACGTTAATCGTATTGTCGGCTGATCACGGGGGAGCGGAAGCTCCGGGTACGCTGCAAGCGCAAGGTTTTGATGTGGATTATGTGAATCCGGAAGAGTGGGACAAGCATGCGGCCATTGTGGACATCAAGCAACAGTTTGGCATCCGTGCAAAGTTGATCGACAGTTTTATTCCACCCTATATTTACCTGAACCCGGAGGCCGTTGCCCAGGCCAAGGCAACCCGTTTGCAACTGGAGCAGGCAATCGCTAAACGGATGATTCAGCTGGATGGCGTGTATCAAGCCTATTCCAGTACTGCCCTGACCAATGGGCAGGTATCACGCACCCGGGTTGCTGTTGCCGCCATTAATAACCATTACCCGGCGCGCTCCGGAGATGTGTTTGTGGTGTTCGAGCCCCATCGTTTTGTCAATCATTTCGATGGGCTGGCGGTGGCTTCTCATCATGGTTCGCCCTGGGGCTATGACACCTATGTGCCGATCATTGTGTCCGCACCGGGTTTGAGTTCGATGCAGGTGTACCGCGCTGTGTCCACACGGGATATCGCGGTAACCCTGGCCCAATGGGCCGGTACCAATCAACCTTCGGGTGCCAGCGGTGATGTGTTGGTGGAAGTGTTTGAGGGCTTGCGGTAAGCCTTACTTCAATAATTTTGTTTGCAGTGTGCTGGCCGGCGCACCAATCCAGCGTTCCGCTGATTGTTGCAGGTCGTTCAAGTCTACCTTGCGTTTCTTCATAAGATCGCGGGTGACATTGTCGATGGTGTATTTGCCCTGACTTTTTTGCCGGATTTCCTGATCCAGTGCCTCCATGAGTACTACTGCCCGCGCGGTTATTCGGCCGGTGGAGTTTCGTTTGCGCAGATGGGTCACTTTACGCCCCCATCGTTTTTGGTTGGCGATGATTTTGGCCCGGCGTTCATCGGTGATGCCACCGGAGCGATACAGTAATTCAAAGGAATAGAACTCAGCCAGCCCTTCGGCAATCCAGTCATCGTTGCCGGCGTCGGTTTTGGCACCACGAATACGGGTGATCATATGAGTGAGTTCGTGCATCAGCGGACTGGTGCCGTTCTCGCTGACCACCGGCCGATCCGCATGCAGGAACAACGAATTGGGCCCGGACAGTCCACCGCGCCACATGGGGTCACCCATACCCACCACCAACAGTTTGTCCGGTGTTTGCACAAATGCCCGTTGCAGTTCCGGCCATACGAAGGTAAAAAAAGTCAGCACATCCATGCGGCGGACAGCGCTGTCTTTGGGGGCACTGACGGTAATGGCGGTATCGCTGATGTCTCCACGCCGGGTTCCCAGGGTGCCCGCGATCATCCAGCCGGTGGGGCGATCGAACTTGCGCTCGGGGTTATTGATGCGAAAGGTGTTGCCCTTTTTACGTGGCCATCCGGTTTCGACGCTGGTCCAGTGGGGCGGTAACACAACATCCAACGTGGCCACGGCGTAGGCACCGTCTTCGAATCGGGTCTTTACCGCGGGAAACAGATCATCGCCGCGAAATATGGCCCAATTGCGGGTCATCAGAGCATCGTATTCCCCCAGATCCCGTTCGTGATTGATTTTCACTTTGAGGGAAAGGCTGGCGCTGCCTGCCTCTGGCTCCCACAGTACTTCGGTTGCTGACACCATCAATTTGCCACTGGCGGTAATATCCTCATAGCGTTCAGGCAGGTTGTCAAAGCGTATTGAACGCAACAGCTCGCCTTTGTCCAGCGTGATGGTAACCAGTGCCTGACCGCTTTGCGGCAGAAACTCGAGGCGGTACTCAAGCTGGTAGGGCAGACCCTTTGCCTGCAGGGCGCCGGGCAGGAGCAGATACAGGGCTGTCACAAGAAGCATCAATAAACGGGTGGGGGCGTGTACGGCGGATCGCATCATGGTAGGCTGACCGGGCTAGAACTTCACAGCAAAAAGAAATTTGGTAAGGCCCAGTATGCTGTCCATCACACCTCATTGGCAAATTCCCGATGACGAAATTGAGATCTCTGCCATCCGCGCACAGGGTGCCGGAGGGCAGAACGTGAACAAAGTCGCATCGGCGATCCATTTGCGCTTCGATATCTCCACCTCATCCATGCCGGATATCTACCGGCAACGGTTACTGTTATTGAAGGATCGCCGTATCAGTAAAGAGGGGGTGATCGTCATTAAGGCCCAGCAATTCCGTACCCAGGAAAAGAACCGGTTGGACGCACTGGAGCGTTTGGCGGAGTTGTTGCGCAGTGTGACGGTGGTGCAGAAAGCCCGCAAGCCCACTAAGGCCACCCGCAGTTCGCAGCGTAAACGGGTGGACAGCAAGGTGCGCCGGGGCCGAACCAAGGCGCTGCGTGGCAAGGGTTCCATTGAACACTGAGTTTGTTCATAGCCCCCATGGCTGTGTATGATTGCAGGGTATCAGGATTATTGGAGAAGGGTGGATGGCATCACTTCAGGATCAGTTGCTTAAAGCCGGCATGGTCAATGCTCAAAAGGTCAAGCAGGTTAAGAAAGAAAAGCGTAAACAGTCCAAACGTGTGCGGCACGGCGAGGCGGAACCGGTGGATGAGGTGAAGCGGGCGGCGCGCCAGGCACAGTTGGAAAAAGCCGAACGGGATCGAGAGATCAACCGCCAAAACCAGTTGTTGGCGGAGCAGAAGGCCATAGCCGCCCAGATCAAGCAGCTGGTGGAAACCCATCGCCTGGATCGGCAGGGGGGTGAGGTAGGTTTTCAGTTTGTTGATGGCAAGAGTATTAAAAAGCTCTATGTGACCGCAGCCCAGCAACGGCAATTGGAATTGGGGCAGGCCGCCATTGTGGCCTTCAACGGTGACTATGAACTGGTTGCCACCGCCATTGCCGAAAAAATCAGGCAGCGTGATGACGGCATGGTGGTGCTGTTGAATGAGCGCACGGAACCAGCCCACGGTGATGACGATGATCCTTATGCCGACTACGTGGTGCCGGATGATTTGATGTGGTAAACCGCTACGGTTGCAGGCGCTGAATGGCCCAGCCGGATTCGGTGCGCAAATACTCGAAGCGATCATGTAATCGATGGGGGCGGCCCTGCCAGAACTCGATGCGTTCGGGCACGATCTGGTAACCACCCCAGAACGAAGGCAGTGGAATTTCACCTTGGCCGAACTTGCGTTTCATCTCCGCCAGTTTTTGTTCCAGCAGCCCGCGGGAGCTGATGGCTTTGCTTTGATCCGAAACCCAGGCACCGATCTGGCTTTCCCGGGGGCGCGAGGAGAAATACTTGAAACTCTCGGCTTTGCTGATGCGGCGCACGGCGCCCTGTACGGACACCTGACGGTTAAGGGCGATCCAGGGGAACAGAATAGCGGCTCTGTGATTGTCCTCTATGTTTCTGGCTTTGCGGCTTTCGTAGTTGGTGAAAAACACAAAACCATTCTCGTCAAAATACTTCAGCAGCACCGTGCGCAAGGTGGGCTGCCCGTGCTCATCCACCGTTGCCAGTGACATGGCGTTCGGCTCCAGAAGGCCTGCCGTGCGCGCATCCTGAAACCAGGTTTCAAACTGTTGGACGGGGTTATCATTCAATGTTTCCCGTTGCAAACCGGCGCTTTCGAACTCCCGCCGCATGTCACTGATGTCCACTGCCTGTTGTTCCTCGGTCTGGGTTGAATGGCTGTTCTAGTTAAGATCTTCGTCACCGGCCACCAGTGTGGTGACATCGTTGTCCCGCAGCAGGGTGGTGAAGTGTTCATCCGGTTGCTGATCGGTGACCAGAATGTTGACGTCGGCCACATTGCCCAGTTTGATCATGGCGTGGCGGCCAAACTTGGTGTGGTCGCAGGCCAGCAGCACCTGGCGGGAATTCTTGATCAGAGCCTGGGCTACCCGCACTTCCTGATAATCGAAATCCAGCAGCGAGCCGTCGTCGTCAATCCCGGAAATGCCGATGATTCCGAAGTCGGTCCGGAATTGAGAGACGAAATCCATGGTGGCTTCACCGATAATGCCGCCATCGCGGCTGCGCACCTTACCGCCGGCGATGATGACATCAAAATCCTCTTTGCCGCTGACAATGGCGGCCACGTGCAGATTGTTGGTGATGATCTTCAGCCCGGTGTGGTTGAGCAGTTCCTTGGCAATGGCCTCGTTGGTGGTGCCAATGTTGATGAACAGGGAGGCATGGTCGGGAATATGCGCGGCCACCATTCTGGCGATGCGGCTTTTCTCCGGTGATTGCTGCAGTTTCCGCTGTGCATACTCAATGTTCTGGGTGCTGGGTGCCGCACTGGCACCGCCGTGGAAGCGGCGGACCCGGTTTTCTGCCGCCAGGGTATTGATGTCCCGGCGCATGGTTTGCGGTGTCACATCAAAATGACTGGCCAGATCTTCCACGGATACAAAGCCCTTGGCGTTCACCAGCTCTACAATTTGTTCATGCCGGGCCGTTTGCGATATATTTGCCACGTTACTCTCTCGCTTGTTACTTTCTCTCTTGTTATTAGAATTATTCGTTTATTGCCTAATGATACACCAAATGGTCACCGGTTCAGTTTGGATACGAAAATCGGATATCATTTCACTAACCTTACCCACGATAGAAAGCCGCTGGGGTCCAGCCCCCACCTAATACAACAAGGAAGACTCAATCATGAGCCAATATCTACTGTCCATAGACCAGGGAACCACCAGCTCCAGGGCGATCGTCTTCGATCAGCGGGGAACCATTGTAACCTCTGCGCAGCGAGAATTTACCCAGTTTTTTCCAGATGATGGTTGGGTCGAGCACGATGTTGAGGAAATCTGGGAAACCACCCTGGCGGTGTGCCGGGAGGCCCTGAAAAATGCCCAGCTCAGTGCCACGGAGATTGCCGGTATCGGCATTACCAATCAGCGGGAAACCACCATTGTATGGGAGCGTGATACCGGCAGGCCGATACACAAAGCCATTGTTTGGCAGGATCGTCGAACCTCGGCCCTGTGTATGGAACTGAAAAAGCAGGGACACGAGCAGCGTGTGCAGGCGGCCACGGGGCTGTTGATTGACCCGTATTTTTCCGCCACCAAGGTTGCCTGGATTCTGGATCATGTGGAAGGAGCCCGCCAGCGGGCGGAGCAGGGTGAACTGGCGTTCGGTACGGTAGACAGCTTTCTGTTGTGGCGCCTCACCAAGGGTGCCAGTCATAAAACCGATGCCACCAACGCATCCCGCACCATGCTTTACAACATTCACTCCCAGCAATGGGATGATGAGATGTTGGCGTTGTTTCGGGTGCCCCGGGCCATGATGCCGGAGGTGGAGGATTGTGCCGCCGATTTTGGGGACGCAGACCCGGACTGGCTGGGAGCATCAATTCCGGTGGCGGGCATTGCCGGCGATCAGCAGGCTGCGCTGATCGGCCAGGCCTGCTTTAAACCCGGGATGGTCAAGAGCACCTATGGGACCGGTTGTTTTATGATACTCAACACGGGCGACGAGCCGGTGGAATCCCGCAACCGCCTGCTGACCACCGTAGGCTATCGCCTGAACGGCAAAGTAACCTATGCCCTGGAGGGCAGTATTTTTATCGCCGGCGCCGCCATTCAGTGGCTGCGGGACGGTATCGCGTTGATCTCCCATGCCAGGGAAACCGAAGCCATGGCGCAGGAAGTGGGTGTTGAACACGGCGTTTATATGGTGCCGGCCTTTACCGGCCTGGGCGCGCCCTACTGGGATCCTGAAGCGCGTGGTGCCTTGTTTGGTTTGACCCGGGATACCGGCATCAAGGATATTGTGACCGCCGGTTTGCAGTCGGTAGCCTACCAAACCAAGGACCTGATCCATGCCATGGAAGCGGACGGTGCCGGTAAACCCACCGCGCTGCGGGTGGACGGCGGCATGGTGGCCAATAATTGGGTGGTGCAATTCCTGAGCGACATTCTCAATGTCAACGTTGACCGGCCGGCGGTGATCGAAACCACCGCGTTGGGGGCTGCCTATCTGGCCGGTCTGCAGGTTGGGGTGTATCCCTCTTTGGAGGAGATCGCTTCACTTTGGCATTGTGAACGGCATTTCACCCCGGAAATGAAAGATGACCTGCGGGACGACCTGTACCAGGGTTGGGTCAAAGCGGTGGCCCGGGTACGAACCAGCGATTGATCAGGGCCGGTTCAGCGCCTGCAGTTCCCGGCACAGCGCAAGGGAGGCTTGCTGGGCGCTGCTCTGGTGCTGGCGGTCAAGTATCTGTTCCAGGCTGTGCAGCAGTTCCTGTTCCTGGGCGCGCAGGTGCTTGTGGTGCTGTGCTGAATCATGGCTGGCCTCATGGGCTGAATCCTGAATCTGGCTCAGCTGCTGGTTGACGTCGGCGATTGCCGTGGTGATCCGCTGCAGTTGTTCACTGGCGGCGGTGGATTCCCGCACCCTTTCCTCTACCATTTTCTGGCTTAACGTCATCATGTCGACACTGGTTTCGGCGGATTTCTGGATATCCGCCACCTGACGCTTGATGTCTTCCGCAGCACCGGCGGTTTTGGTGGCCAGGGAGCGCACTTCGTCTGCCACCACGGCAAAGCCGCGCCCGTGCTCACCTGCCCGCGCGGCTTCAATGGCAGCGTTCAAGGCCAACAGGTTGGTCTGGCTGGTGATGGTGGTGATCATGTCCACCACGGCACCGATGGACTGACTGTTTTCCGCCAGTTGGGTGATGCCCTGGCTGGCGGAACCGATTTGATCAGTGAGCTGCTGAATGCTGCGGGTCATGTTCTGTAAAGTGGTCTCGCTTTCCAGCAGTTGGGTATGGGCTTGCTGGCTGGTGTGGGCGGTGTGTTCACAATTTTGCTCTATTTGTTCCAGTTGTGATGTTCTGTGTTGGCCCTCGCGGCCTATTTGTTCAAGTTGATTGTGCAGCGCCTTGCTGCTGCGTTGATCCAGAGCGGCAGCCTTGGGCGGCGTCTGCAGCTCGGCCGCCAGTTGCTGCAGTAATTCCTGCCGTTGCCGCTGTTGTCCGGCCACCTGGTCCAACGACTGTATCAGTTGGTCCAGGTTGTGGATGGGGCCGTTACGAATGGCAACCGCCGCCGAAAGCAGTTCTTTGTGTTTGCGCTCATAGCCGTGGATGATGGTGGCAAACAGAAAATACACACCACAGGCGATCAATATCAGGGTGAGGGCAAACATCCATTCGGTGGTCCAGGAATCACTGTTGATGTCCTGTGTAATCTGAGTGTTCATGCTGGCGCCAAGCGGTGCCAGGCGGGCAAAGGTGGTTTCCAGTTGCTGTTGCAGGGCTTTGCCGGCGGACAGTTGCTGTACCAGCTGCGAAAACAGTGATTGCTGCCGCTTCAGCTTTGCTGCTGCGGCCGGCAAATCCTCAACCGGCAGTTCGGAATCGGGCAGTGCTTCGATGATCCGTGCACCGAGCACAGCGGCCTGTTGGGCAGTGTCGGGATCCAGGGTAATACGATACTGCAGTTGCCTGGCCTGCATGTCGGTAAACAGGCTGAACAGATACACCGCATTTTGTTGCTTCAGGTAGTCTTCCAGTTCCCGGGTTTCGGTACTCAGGCTGGTTTGGGTCTGCAGTTGCTGTTCCTGAATCAGCACCAGCTCGTTGAGTTTTTTCTGGTAGAGGTTCAGTTGATCCATGAGTTCCAGCAGGCTGGTCTGCAGCAGGTCGTCAGCGCTTTTTAATGCCAGGCTGGCCACCTCGGTGAGGGACACACTGCTTTGTTCCAGGGTTTTCAGCAGATCCCGGTTGGACTGCGGGTTATCCCTGCTGCGTAGTTGTTGTAGCTGGATCACCTGATTCTGGATCTGATTGGCGGCGACCTGGAATTGCAGCAGTTGTTGCTGGGTTGCTATGCGGTCCTGTGCCTGGTTGCGGTGGCTGAGGTACAGGCTACTTAACAGTGCTATAGCCAGCAGAATGGTAGCGGTTATGAGGGTGACCCGGGTGGTTAGTTTGGCCTGCAACATCGATGTATGGCTTCCGCAAGTGAACCTTGATTAAGCATAGCATCTGCTTTGGTTACTGGGTGGGCGATGGGAACGCCACCAGGTGATCTGCCTCCAGGCGAATGCCCACCAGGGCACCCACCTGATGGTCATTGTGGCTGGGAAAGATGGCTTCGATGATGCTGCCGGTGGGCAATTGCAGTTTGAACAGCATGGAAGCCCCGGTAAAGGTTTTCTGCAGCACTTTGGCCTGCAGGGGGCTTTCCGGGTCCGGCAGGATGTCGTCCGGCCGCAGCAGAATGTCCACCGGGCTGTCCGGCAGCCAACTGTACGCACGGTTGCCTTTGATGACCCCCATTTCGGTGTCCACCAGTTCCGGTGACAGGGCTTTACCCCGAATAAAGTGGCCCAGGCCGATGAAATTGGCTACGAAACGATTCAATGGTTCGTGATAGATGTTGTAGGCCGTATCCCACTGTTGCAGTCTGCCCTCATTCATTACCCCGATACGATCGGCCACCGCGAAAGCTTCCTCCTGATCGTGGGTGACCATCAGTGCAGTGGTGCCCAGGGATTTCAGGATGTCTCTGACTTCCAGGCTCAGGCGGCGGCGCAAGTCCACGTCCAGATTGGAGAAAGGTTCGTCCAGCAGGATCAGGCTGGGCTCCGGTGCCATGGCCCGGGCCAGGCCAACCCGTTGTTGCTGGCCGCCGGACAGTTCATGGGGGTAACGCTTGGCATACTGTTCCAAGCCCACCAGCTCCAGCATCCTGGCACCCACGGACTGGCGCCTGGCCGGGCTGGATTTGCGCAGCCCGAAACAGACGTTTTCCTGAATGGTAAGGTGGGGGAAGAGCGCGTAATCCTGGAATACCATGCCCAGGCTGCGCTTTTCCGGTGGTACCAGATGGCCCGGGGCCGACACCTGCATGCCGCTGAGTTCGATGGTGCCGCCACTGATGGATTCAAAGCCGGCGATGGCCCGCAGTGTGGTGGTTTTGCCACAGCCGCTGGGGCCCAACAGGCAGGCGATGTCACCCTTGTTGATGTGAAAGGTCAGGTCTTCAACCACCGAGTTGTGGTCGTAGGCGCAGAAAACGCCGTCCAGCTGTAACAGTGGTTCCATGGTTGATCAGGGTTTCCAGGTGCCCAGCAGGTATTCCATCAGCGCCTTCTGGGCATGCAGTCGGTTTTCCGCTTCGTCCCAGACCACGGAGCGGGGATCATCCAGCATGTCTTCGCTGATTTCTTCACCCCGGTGTGCCGGCAGACAGTGCATAAACAGGGCTTTGGGGTCTGCCTTGTCCATCAACGCAGGTGATACCTGAAACGTGGAGAAGGCTTTCTCCCGCGCCGATTGTTCTTCTTCCTGACCCATGCTGGCCCACACGTCGGTGACCACCAGGTGGGCACCGTCCACGGCCTCTTCGGCACTGTTGGTGAGGGTAACCCGATCGCTGTTGTTGGCCACCAGCGTGGCGTCGGGCTCAAAACCAGGGGGGCAGGCCACCCGTAGCTGGAAGCCGAACTGGCGGGCGGCGTTGATATAGGAGTGGCACATGTTATTGCCATCCCCGATCCAGGTGACGGTTTTACCGCGAATGGAGCCACGATGCTCGATGTAGGTCTGGATGTCCGCCAGTAACTGACAGGGGTGGAAGGAGTCGGTCAGGGCGTTGATCACCGGTACCCGGGAATCCCGGGCAAAGGTTTCGATTTTTTCATGTTCAAAGGTACGGATCATGATGATGTCCGCCATGCGCGACAGTACCCGCGCGGTATCGCCCACCGGTTCGCCGCGGCCCAGCTGGGTATCCCGCGGCGAAAGGAACATGGCACCACCACCACATTGGATCATGGCACTTTCAAATGACACGCGGGTACGGGTTGATGACTTTTCAAAAATCATCGCCAGAACTTTGTTCTTGAAGGGTTCGTAGACCACGCCTTCGCGCAACATTCGTTTCAGCTCGATGGCCCGGTGCAGGAGCTTTTCGAGGGTATCCGGTTCAATGTCCAGCAGGGTCAGAAAATGCCGTGTCGCCATGGCTTACATCTCTTTCAATTCGTTAACGTTATTGGGCCGCGTATTCCTTGATAAGCTGGCTGAGCAGATTGACCATGTTATCGCTTTCTTCATCGCTCATGGTCAATGCCGGCAGCAGGCGTATCACCTTTTCGGCGGTGACGTTGATCAGTAGCCCCCGGTCTTTGGCCAGCGCCACCAATGGGGAACAGGCTTGGGTCAGTTCAATACCGATCATCAGGCCCTTGCCACGGACCTCCCGGACCATGGCCACGGATTCCAGTTGGGTCTTGAGGTTGTCCACAATGCGCCGGCCCAGCTCGGCGGCACGCTGGGGCAGGTTTTCCTCCACCAGGGTGTTGACGACCGTCAAGGCGGTGGCACAGCACAACGGATTGCCCCCGTAGGTTGATCCGTGATTGCCCGGCTTGAGAGTGTTGGCGGCTTCGCCCCGGGCCAGGCAGGCACCGATGGGCAAGCCATTGCCCAGGCCCTTGGCGGTGGTGACCACGTCCGGCAGAATGCCGTGCTGCTGGTAGTTGAAATAAGTACCGGTGCGGCCATTGCCGGTCTGGATTTCATCCAGAATCAACAGCCAGCCGTTGTCGTCACAGATCTGGCGCAAGCCACTCAGGTAATCGTCGGCGGGAATATTGATACCGCCTTCGCCCTGCACCGGCTCCACCATTACCGCGACGACATTGGTGTTGTTGGCCGCGATGGTGCGAATGGCATCCAGATCATTGTAGGGGCTGCGCACAAACCCCTGCACCAATGGTTCGAATCCGGCCTGCACCTTGCGGTTGCCCGTGGCGCTCAGGGTGGCCAGGGTGCGGCCATGGAAGGATTGATCAGCCACCACGATGGCGGGCTTTTCAATGCCCTTGTTGTGGCCGTAAAGGCGGGCGATCTTGATGGCGCATTCATTGGCTTCAGCGCCGGAGTTGCCAAAGAAGCAGGCCTCCATATTGCTGATTTCAGCCAGCCTGGCCCCCAGTTCTTCCTGGTAGCGGATACGGTAGAGGTTTGATGTGTGCACCAGGCGCTGGGCCTGATCCTGAATGGTCTGGGTAACGCGGGGGTGACAATGTCCCAGACCGCACACGGCAATGCCGGTGATGCAATCGAGATATTGTTTGCCCTCGGTGTCGTATAACCAAACCCCGTCACCCTTTTCAAAGGTCACCGACATAGGCTTGTAGGTGGTCATCAAACCGCTTGTTGCCATAAGACTGTCCTGGTACTCCAATGCTTGGAGGATAAATGTTATACAAACAAAAACGGCAGCGATTGCTGCCGACGAAACCCGTAATCATAGTCCTATAATATGACACTTGCAATCTTGTGAGGGGCTCCCGGGCCTTGATATATCAGGGTTTTCACCTCTGGCAACCGAAAGCTGTCGTTTTTCGCCGTTGATCCCGTTGCAGGTTTGGGAAACCATGGTGGCTGACGGTATGCCGAACGGAACCCCCCTGGTCACAATCCACCTGCTATGAATTCCATTGAACAGTTATGAATGCCATTGAATTGAGTCTCTTTTCCAGTCGAATTGAATCCATCTGTGACGAAATGGGGGCCGCTCTCAAGCGCTCGGCGTTTTCCCCCAATATCAAGGATCGCCTGGATTTTTCCTGCGCCATCTTTGATGCCCGGGGGCAGTTGACCGCACAAGCTGCCCATATACCAGTGCATCTGGGCAGCATGGCCTACGCCATGGAATACATCATTGCCGAGGTGGAATGGCAGGCGGGTGATATGGTGGTGGTGAATGATCCCTTCAAAGGCGGTACCCATTTGCCCGATGTCACGGTGATTGCACCACTGTTTGTGGAAGGGCGGCTGCTTGCCTTTGTTGCCAATCGCGCCCACCACGCCAACATTGGTGCCACGGCACCGGGTTCCATGCCGGTGTCCCGTACCTTGCAGGAAGAGGGCATTGTGATTCCACCCACGCACCTGTTGCGGGCCGGAGTCTGGTGCAACGCGGTGCTGGAGCAACTGGCGGGCTTGGCGCCCGGCACATTGCAATCGACAGAGGCCGCTTGTGCAGAGGCCCAGGGCGGGGAACCCCCTCTGGGGGCCCACACCCTGGCGGCCATGGGGGATTTTACCGCCCAGGTCAGCGCCAATCGCACCGGTTTGTCCCGGTTACAGGAATTGGTTACCCGCTATGGCCAGGCCCGTTATCAGAAGATGGTGGCGGCATTGAATGAGTATGCCGCCCGGGTGGCCGCCGACAGCCTCCGGCAGATTCCTGATGGTTGCTATGAGTTTGCCGATCAACTGGACGATGATGGCGCCGGTACCCGGGATATAGCAATACGGGCTCGGATAGAGGTGATGGATGGGCAGGTGGCCGTGGATTTCAGTGGCACATCACAGCAGGTGCCGGGCAATGTGAACTGCCCGCTGTCGGTGGCCGCCGCGGCGGTGTTTTATGTGTTCCGGTGTTTGATGCCGGCCCGGATTCCAGCCTGCGCCGGCGCATTTCGAGGGGTGACGCTGCGGGCGGAGGCCGGCAGTTTGCTTAATGCGCGTTATCCGGCGGCGGTGGCAGCGGGCAACGTGGAAACCAGCACACGGGTGGTGGATGTGGTCATTGGAGCTTTGGCACAGGCCATTCCCCGGCGCCTGGCTGCCGCCAGCCACGGTAGTATGAATAATGTCGCCATGGGGGCGATCAAAGCCGACGGCAGTCGCTGGGACTATTATGAAACCATGGGTGGCGGGATGGGCGCTTATGCGTCCGGTGCTGGTTTAAGCGCGGTGCAGACACACATGACCAACACCCTGAATACCCCGGTGGAAAGCCTTGAGCTGCATTATCCCCTGCAGGTAAACCGCTACCAGATACGCCGCGGGTCCGGCGGTGCCGGGCAGCATCGTGGCGGCGACGGGTTGCTGAGGGAGCTGTGCTTCAAGCAGCCCGCTACCGTTTCGCTGCTGACAGAGCGCCGCACCAGCCAGCCCTGGGGCTGGGCGGGCGGCAGTGCTGGGCAACGGGGCGAGAACCGGCTCAATGGCGTACCGCTGGCAGCCAAGACTACGTTCGAGGTGGTACCCGGCGATGTACTGGCCATTGCCACGCCCGGCGGCGGCGGGTGGGGGCCGCCCACGGAAGAATCGCCAAAACAGGGCATCAGGTAACTCATAACATAAGATAAACGGAGAGAGGATTCGGGAATGTCGGAGCAACAGATTCACTATCGGGTATGCCATTTGTGTGAGGCCATGTGTGGCCTTGAGATCACGACAGAGCAGGATCAGGTGGTGTCCATCAAAGGGGATGGGGCTGATCCCTTCAGCCAGGGCTATGTGTGCCCGAAATCCACGGCCATTGCCGATATACACGAAGACCCGGACCGCATCCGGCAGCCCATGCAGCGGGTGGGGCAGCAATGGCAACCCATCGAGTGGGAGGCAGCCTTTGACCTGGTGGCGAAACGGCTGCTGGAAGTGCAGTCGGCCCATGGCAACAACGCAGTGGGGGTGTATCTGGGGAATCCATCAGTGCACAACTGGGGCATGCTGACCCACGGTGCCAATTTCTTTAAACCCCTTAAAACCAAGAGCCGGTTTTCCGCCACGTCCGTGGATCAGTTGCCTCACCAATTGATGTGCTATTGGATGTTCGGTCATCAGGTACAGGTGCCGGTGCCGGATATCGACCGCACCGAGTATCTGATCATAGTGGGTGGTAATCCGATGGCATCAAACGGCAGCCTGTGGAGTGTGCCGGGTTTTCGGTTGCGGGCCAAAGCCCTGCAAAAGCGTGGTGGCAAGCTGGTGGTGATTGACCCCCGCCGCAGCGAGACTGCAGTCATCGCCGATCAGCATGAATTTGTGCGCCCCGGCACCGATGCCTTTTTGTTGCTGGCCATGGCCCGGGAGATTTTTGCCAACGGCTGGGTCAAGACCGGTCACCTTAGCGGCCATCTTGCCGATCTGGATAAGGCAGAGCAGGCGGTTGCTGAATTTACCCTGGAGATGGCGGCGGAAAAAACCGGGATTGCGGCGGATACCATTCGCCAGTTGGCTTATGATCTGGCCCATACGGAGCGGGCTGCCATTTATGGCCGCATGGGAATCTCGGTGCAGCAGTTTGGAGCCATCTGCCAATGGGGAATTCAGCTGTTGAATATCATTACCGGCCATCTGGATGTGCCCGGCGGCTATACCTTCAGTTTGCCGGCCGTGGATATGGTGTGGGGGCCCATGAACAAACCCGGGCATTTTAATGCCTGGCAAACCCGGGTAAGAGGCTTGCCGGAATTCGGTGGTGAACTGCCAAGCAGTGCCCTGGCGGAAGAGATCCTCACCCCTGGGGAAGGGCAGATCCGGGCACTGGTGACCGGGGCCGGCAATCCGGTACTGTCTACCCCCAATGGTGAGCAGCTGGAGGGAGCGTTGGAAGGGCTCGACTTCATGGTGTCGCTGGATTTCTACATCAATGAAACCACCCGCTTTGCCGATGTGATACTGCCGCCCACCAGCCCCCTGGAACATGATCATTATGATCTGGCGTTGTCTGCCTTTGCGGTTCGCAATGTGGCCAAATACAGCCAGCCGGTGTTCGATAAGCCAGCCGGCGCCCTGCACGACTGGGAAATCCTGGCGGCACTGGGTGAGCGGGTGAGCCGGCTCAAGGGCATGGAGCCGATGCCTGCCTATCCACCGGAGATGGTACTGAATATGGGGCTGCAAAGCGGCCCTTACAAAGACCAATTGAACCTGCAGATGTTGAAGGATAATCCCCATGGGGTGGACATGGGGCCCCATGAAAGCCAGTTCCCCGAACGTCTGGTGCATGCTGATAAAATGATTCGCTGTGCCCCTGCTCCGGTGCTGGAGGATTTGCAGCGGTTGCTGGCGCACAGTGATCAGCAAGAGGATCATCCGTTCCGCTTGATTGGACGCCGTCATGTGCGCAGCAATAACAGCTGGATGCATAATTATCAGCGCCTGGTGAAAGGCAAGGGGCGTTGCCAGCTCATGATGCACCCGGATGACGTCAGCCGGCTTGGCCTGCAGAGCGGGCAGTCGGTGGCAGTGAGTTCCCGGGTTGGCCGGGTGGTGGCGGAACTGGAGGCCACCGATGAAGTGATGCCCGGTGTGGTGAGCCTGCCCCATGGCTGGGGCCATGGCCGCAATGGCGTGCAGGCGCAGATTGCCCAGGCTCACGCCGGGGTGAGCGTCAATGACCTTACCGATGATCAGTTTTTGGATGAGTTGTCCGGTAATGCCGCATTGAACGGGGTACCGGTGGCCATCAGTGCGGCCTGATTGCCACACGGTGAATGTGGTGTTAGTCGCGCCGGGCTTTGCTACAATAGGTCAAATCTCAGATTAGTAGGTGGATTATGGAAACGCTTGACGTCATTAAAGATCAGATTGGTACCAACTCGGTTTTGTTGTACATGAAGGGGACTCCCCAGTTCCCTCAGTGTGGTTTCTCGGCCCGGGCGGTTGAGGCGTTGATGTCGGTGGGCAAACCTTTTGCCTATGTAAACATTCTGGAACACCCGGATATCCGCTCTGAGTTACCCAAGTACGCGAACTGGCCCACTTTCCCTCAATTGTGGGTTAAAGGTGAACTGGTGGGTGGCAGTGATATTATTCTGGAAATGGCGCAGGAGGGTGAACTGAAAACCCTGGTGGAAGAAGCCTCGCCGGAATAACGCATTTCAACACAGCCGAAAAAAAGCGCCATCTTGGCGCTTTTTTTTTGTGAGGGTGCCGGTGCTGGTTTACAGGCCCATACCCACTTTTCCCAATTTTTTTATCCGCTGGTTGTCCACGCTGCAGAAGTGGCCTTCAAAGAAACTCATGGCCTGCTGTGGTTCCGTGGGCTTGGCAAAATAGAAGCCCTGAATATAGTCACACTCCCGTTGCTGCAAGAGCTCAAGTTGTTCCTTGGTTTCGACCCCTTCGGCCACCACGTGTAATTGCAGGCTTTTTGCCAGGCCGATAATGGATTCCAGCACCTTCAGTGATTCCGGGTTGGAATCGATATCGCGAATAAACGTGCGGTCAATTTTGAGGGTGTCGATGGGGAACTTGAGCAAATAGGCCAGGGAGGAATAGCCGGTGCCAAAGTCATCCAGCGCAATGCGTACCCCCAATGATTTGATTTCGTTCAGGAGTGCCACCGCATGCTTTTCATTCTGCATCAGGCCGGATTCGGTAATTTCAATTTCCAGCTGTTCGGGGCGGATATCGAAATTGCCCAGGGCCTGCTTGATGGTGTGTAACGGGTTGCCGTAGTTCAACTGTACCGGGGACAGGTTGGTGGAAACCGTCACGTTCTTGTAGCCTTTTCGATTCCAGAATTCGATCTGGCGACAGGTTTGTTCGATGGCCCAGTCCCCCAGGGTCTGGATATAGCCGGAATCCTCTGCCAGGGGGATAAACAGTCCGGGGCTGATCATACCCTTCTCTGGGTGCACCCAGCGCATCAGGGTTTCAAATTCAAAGCGGGTCTCGCCGAACAGGGGGACTTTAGGCTGGTAGTACAGAATGAATTCGTTGTTGGCAAGGGCGGTGCGCATGGACGCTTCCAGCTCGATGCGCTCCAGCACCGGCTTGTTCATTTTCGAATCGTAAAAGCGGGAATGGCTTTTGCCGCTGGCTTTGGCTGCGTACATGGCAGTGTCCGCATTTTTCAGCAGCGCTTCCGGAGTGCGCCCGTCTTTGGGATACATGGAGATTCCGATGCTGGCACTGATGAATACATCGTTGCCGTGCAGCACAAAGGGTTTGGACAGATTTTGTAGAATCCGCGACGCCACTTTTGCAGCTTCTTCCGGCGAATTGATTTTCGACAGCACCAGGGTGAATTCATCGCCGCCGAGGCGGGCAATGACCGATTCGGCATCATGCAAAGCCAGGCGATTGCTGGGCGCCAGCACATCGTGGCTGCGGATGCATTCCTTTAAACGAGAACTGACCTGCATGAGCAACTCGTCACCCACTTCGTGGCCCAGGCCATCATTGATGTGTTTGAAATTATCCAGATCAAAAAACAGAATGGCCGCCTGGTGTCCGGACACCTGGGATTTTTCAATCAATTGCTGAATGGTATCGATGAAGCTTACCTTGTTGGGTAACCCGGTCAGTGAATCAAAGTAAGCCAGTTCTTCAATGTGTTGTGAGGTATCCTGCAAATGCTGGCGCATGGTCTCCAGCGACTGGGAAAGCGCTCCCAGCTCGTCATCCCGCCGCAGTGGTTTGACCGGATTGAAGTTGCCGTTGGTGATGTTTTGCGTCAACACCCGAAGGCGCTGCAATGGGTCGGTAACCAGGCTTGCCACGCTGCGGTGCAATACCAGCAAACTGAGCAGGCCGGCGGCGATGGCGACATAACTGAGCATGTTGTTCAGCGTATCTCCGCTGGCATCGATTTCCACAGTGGGGGTGAGACTGACCATACTCAGTGAGTCTCCGATGGGGGTACTGTTCACCAGGTAGTGATTACTGTTCCAGAACAGGCTTGCGGTGTTCTGCAGATCTTCTGTTTCCAGCAACTGATGTATGGACAGATCCTCGGTTAATGCCGAACCCTGTTCCATCAGCACCAGCAGTACATTCGACGTGCGGCGGGCTTTCTGAATAAAGTTTTCCATTTGCTGCAGGCGGATTACGGTTTTAATGGTGAACCCGGCTGCTATGTTCGCAACCGCCGGTTGCTGCAGCAGCAGATACAGCTTTTGCTTATTGTGAAAGAAAGTAAAGCCGTCGCTGGTGTTGCCTGGAGGCTCTACCCATTCTGTATCAGGGTGGGCGCGGGCGATGGATTGACCGTTGGCATTCAGTATCTCGGCAAACTGAAGCCGGGGTTGGCGGCGCTGGAAACGTTGCAATTCGGCTTGTATGGTCGCCGGCTCCGTGGCGGCGTGCTGAAATGCTGCAACCAATGGCGGATAGTTGAGAATTTCCGCCAGCAGGTCAGCGCTGGTGGTGCGGGCGGAGGCGACGTTCCACTGCATCTGATCGCTGAGTATCTGGTTCTGGCGGGCAATACTGTCGTCCACCATACCCGCAAAATAGTGACGGGTGATATAGGAGTTCAGCAGCAGGGGCACTACCACCAACGGAAACAGAATGGCGAGGAACTTGGTTTGAAGCTTCATATAACCTGCAACTGCAATGATACGGGCAACTACCAACAGTATAGTGAGCCCAATTAGGTGGAGGGGGTCAGCAAAGGGCAATGTCTATAGAAATTTCCATGCTTTTCCGCTAATTGCTTATTCCCAAACAGTTTTTTGTATTTTAGTTCAATTTTGATAATGTGAAACGCGTCACAGTCAGGAGGTGTACCCTAATGCCGACTTCCCGCTTTCTACATGATGTGCGCGTGTTTGATGAAAACGGCACTCATGTTATCGGACATGTTATGTCCGTGGATGATCAAGGCTTGTTGATGCTATCGGACATAGCAGTAGAGGCTGAAAAAGAACTGTCCTTTATGTTGGAGGACGTTACCCGCATTGAGTCCGGGCGCATGGCGTCTTTCTCCGCTACCTGTGGTTCCTGTGAGTTGGTGCAAAGTGTGCTGGATATGTATCAGGTGCGCTTGAACTTCACGCATTTATCCAATGCAGCCAGCGCAGTGACCCGCTCCCTGCATTGAGCCGGACCCGCTCAGTGGATTTAAATGGCGGCCGGGGCTTGACGAATTCCGCTTGCTGATGGAGTCTTGTTACAACAATAACTCCATGGTTTAGTAAGGAATTTTATGCATTGGCCGGTTCAGGTAGTGGAATGTCTGGCAGGTAAGGTTGACCTGGGACAACATATTACCCTCAAAGGATGGGTGCGCACCCGCCGTGATTCCAAGGCGGGGTTTTCATTCATTAATCTGCACGATGGATCCTGTTTCGACGGTATCCAGGTCGTAGCGGACAACTCGCTTGCCAATTACGAAGACGACATTCTGAAACTGGGAGCGGGCTGCAGTATTGCGGTCAGTGGTGAGGTGGTGGCCTCCCAGGGCAAGGAACAATCCATCGAAATCAAGGCCACCCAGGTTACGGTCATGGGGTGGGTGGATGATCCGGAGACCTATCCGGTCGCGAAAAAGCGCCATACCTTTGAGTATCTGCGTAGCGTGGCGCACCTGCGGCCCCGCACCAATACCTTTGGCGCCATCGCGCGCATTCGCAACAGCGCGTCCCAGGCCATCCACCGCTATTTCCACCAGCGAAACTTTTATTGGGTAAACACACCGATCATTACCGCCAGCGATTGTGAGGGGGCCGGCGAGATGTTCCGGGTCAGTACGCTGGATCTGCTGAACACACCCAAAACCGACCAGGGGGCAGTGGATTTCAGCCAGGATTTCTTTGCCGACGAGGCCTACCTCACCGTATCGGGGCAGTTGAATGGTGAAGCCTATTGCACAGCCCTGTCACGGGTATACACCTTTGGCCCGACCTTCCGTGCCGAAAACTCCCATACCAGCCGTCATCTGGCGGAATTCTGGATGGTGGAACCGGAACTGGCCTTTGCCGACCTGCACACCAATGCCGATATGGCGGAAGAATTTCTGCAGTTTGTATTCAAGGCGGTTCTGGATGAGCGCGAAGACGATATGAGTTTCTTTGCCAAGCACATCAATCAACAGGCCATCAGCCGGCTGGAAAATGTCATCGCCTCGGAATTCGTGCGCATGGAGTATTCCGAAGCCATTCAGATCCTTGAAAAAAGCGGCAAGACCTTTGAGTACCCGGTGCAGTGGGGCCTGGATCTGCAATCCGAGCATGAGCGCTATCTGGCGGAGGAGTATGTGGGGCGCCCGGTGATCCTGATGAACTATCCGCAAGCCATCAAAGCGTTCTACATGCGGGAAAACGACGATGGTCAGACCTGTGCCGCCATGGATGTGCTGGCGCCGGGGATCGGTGAGATCATCGGCGGCAGTCAGCGCGAGGAGCGGCTCGAGGTGCTGGATCGAAAAATGGCGGCCCTGGGCTTGACGGAAAACCTGTGGTGGTACCGAGATCTGCGCCGTTACGGCACCATCCCTCATGCTGGTTTTGGTTTGGGGTTTGAGCGTTTGCTGAATTACATCACCGGGATGGAGAATATTCGTGATGCCGTTCCTTTCCCGCGGGTACCGGGCAGCGCTCCGTTTTAACACGCGGTTACCTGCTATCACAGGCTAAGAAGTTTAGTTTTGAAGCTTGAGTATTGCCGTCACATAAACGCCCTTATGACACACAAAAAGTAAACGGAGATTGCGCTTGTTGTGTGTCAGTATGCCTGCCGAGTCCTAACCCCGTTTTCGCGCTAGTACCAAGGTGGTTGACCGGTTTGAGTTTGTTTGAATCCAATGAATTGAGAAATTTGTCCCGCTATGTCCGCGGTTACCTCGGCGGCCTGCGTTCGCTTTGTGTGGAAATCGAAGGGGAAGAGTTCAAGTATCTGGAAGGCGGTGACGGCGACACCATCATTTTCCTGCACGGAATTCTGGGGTCTAAAACCCAGTGGCGCAGCCTGATGCAAACTTATACCCAGGACTATCGTGTTGTGGCACTGGATATTCCGGGCCTGTGTCTGCACCAGGCGTTCGCGCAGAAGAAACATTCTCTGCGTCAGCTCAGCATCTGGCTGGAAAGCGTGGTGGATCGTTTGCGCAGTGATCGGGTGCATCTGGTCTGTCATTCCATGGGCTGCGCCCTGGGTTCCTATTTTGCAGCCACCCGGCCGGGCATGGTCAGCTCCCTGACCTTGATGGCATTCCCCGATGTGTTCAGTAACCGGGGCGAAACCCTGCAGGGGTTGGTGAATGAAATCAATGCGATGATGACCGGCTCCGATGTGAAACCGTTAGCGGATTACTATCGCCGTGCCTTTGCCGATCCTCCCAACATTCCCAATATCGTATTGCGCTACAACCTGCGGGAGGTTAACCGCTTTCGTGGCAGAGTATTGCAGGCAGTGGATGAATTTGCCCAGTCCAGCCCATTGCTGATGGCACAAATGCGCCAGCTGCGAATGCCCTGTTTGGTGATCAATGGTGATCAGGACAACATCTGCCCGGTGTTTGATGAGACCTTCTGGCGTATGAACGTGCCTGATCTGGAGTTTGTTGAATTGCAGGATTGCGGTCACGTCATCCATCTGGAAAAACCGGATGAGGTGATCTTCGAACACCGCCGTTTTCTGGAAAGGGTCGATAAACTGCTGCGCCCTGAACCACCGGAGGACACAGGTCAATACGGTGTTCTGCTGGATTAATCCTGTGTTGCTCAGGCCAGCAGCGACAGAATCTGTTGGGATAACGCATTGGCCTGCGCCTGCAAAGCAAGTCCTGCCTGGCGTTTTATCTGTTCCTTGGACAATTCACTGATCTGGGCGGCAAAGTCGGTATCGGCAATACGCGAGCGGGCTGCGGTCTGGGATTCCGAGACCGCTGACAGATTACGAATGCTGGACTCAAAACGATTCTGAATCGCACCCAGTGAGGCCCGATAACTGTCGATCCGGTTCAGGGCAGAGTCCACGGTATTGACCGACGCCTGTGCCAGCTCTGCGCTAGCGGCGCTGATGTTGGCGAGGGTGCCGGTGGCCTGGACGTTATCTTCCTGCAGTGCATTCAACCCTGCCACTGCCTGGTCCGCCCCGCCAAAGGTCAATGTGGCATCGGCACTGACAGTAACCTCACCGGTGATTCTTAAGTCCTGGAAGGCGTCACTGAAGCGGTTTTCGGCACCGGCGAACAAACGGTTACTGACCGCGGAGGAGGCGGTGCTGACAACAATGTCGCGGCCGTCACCGGCCCGCAGTTCCAGCTCACCCTGATTGTTGGTGGAGGCGGTGACACCGGTTTGGTCGCTCTTGGCATTGATGGCCGCGGCAAGACTGCCGCCGGCATCGTTTTCCTCAAACCGGGCGGGGCCAATCGCCACACCGTTAATGCTCAGGTCGCCGTTGCTGATGGCACCGGATGCGACGTTGGTGGCCGTATTGTTGTTCACTGTGCCGCTGATGTCATCGGATTGCAGAGTGCCGGCATTGAACCCGGTGCTGGCGGTGGCATAGACGGAGGCCAGCCCACTGCCTTCGGTATCGCGCAGGGTATTGATGCGCTCGGCAATGGACTTGGCCAGGCCGGCACCATAGTTGAGGCTGGTAGGATCGGTGAGACTGCCGGTGTCGGCGATGGTGTTGAGGCTACCGCCATTCCCGTTACCGGCAATGTTGACCGCCGCTTCATTGCCCACCTGGATGGTCAATTCGTTGATGGGGGCGGTGTCGGCATCGCCTGCCTGCAGGCCCTGACTGCCAAGATCGTTACTGCCCAGCTGAGTGCGGCTGCCGGTGGACTGAACTGTACCGGGTAAACCGCCGAGGCTGGCACTGCGCGCATCAAAACCCCGCAGGGTAACCACCTCACCGGCATTGGCCCCCACCTGATACTGTTGATCGGTCAGCGAACCATCCAACACCTTGCGGCCGTTGAAGGTGGTGGTTTCTGCAATGCGATCCACCTCGCTGGTGAGTTGATCGATTTCTTTTTGAATAGAGCTGCGGTCGGAAGAGGAGAGGCTGCCGTTTGCCGCCTGCAGTGACAGATCGCGAATACGCTGCAGGGCGGTGGTGGTTTCTTCCAGGGCGCTTTCGGTTGTCTGTGCCAGAGAGATGCCGTCGTTGGCGTTGCGGCTGGCGGTATTGAGGCCGTTGATCTGGGCACTGAAGCGATTGGCAATGGCTAAGCCGGCAGCATCGTCCCGGGCACTGTTGATGCGATTGCCCGCCGCCACTTTTTCCAGAATCCGGTTGAGATTGGTTTGAGTCTGGCTCAGTTGGCGCAGACCCACCAGTGATGTCAGGTTGGTGTTAATGTTCTGCGGCATGACATAGTCCTCCTCAACCCTAAACTATACGCCTGCCACAACTGGATGAATATTAATCAAATTAGGCTGTTTATAACGATTTCTTTCCAACGTACAGGATTAAAGGCCAGTGGATGTCACGGGCTTGGTCGGTGTCACCCCAGGCTTTTGCCAGGGTTTCCCAGTGAATTTCGATGGGGTTCTGACCCTGTGCTTTCTGATATTGTTTAACCGCTGACCAGGTGTTCAGGTAGCCGATCAGATGACTGAATTGCCAGGTGGCCTGCATGAAGAACTCTTGCGTCGGCACACGGGGATAGGGGAAGTGGATGCGGGTGTAGCCATTATCCAGCAGGGCTCGCTCCGGGGGCCAGTAGGGTCCTACCACCTGACTGTGAAAATGTTCGATAACACTGTCCAGCTCGGTACCGGTGTACAGTAGTTGGTAGCCCCAGGCGGCCAGTATGCCGCCGGGTTTCAGTACCCGCTCCACCTCGGCAAAGAACGCGTCGTGGCGAAACCAGTGAATGGCCTGGGCAACGGTCACCAGATCAACGGTGCCGTCGTCAGCCTGGATCTGCTCGGCCGGCGACACGTGGTAGGTGACATTGGCACAGGGCTCAGCCTCGCGAATCTGGGCTGCGCTGGCATCGCTGGCGTGCACCTGGGAGAAGTGTGTGGCCAGCGTCCGCGATGCCTGGCCATTGCCACAGCCTATGTCAAAAGCCAGCTCATTGGTGGGGGTGAGCCGGGCAAGACAGGCGTAGAGTTCGGTGGGGTATTGTGGTCGAAAGCGTTTGTAGCCGTCGGCTGCGGTGGAAAAGTAATCTTTGAACTCTGCCATGCCTTGCTTCATCCTCAGTGTGGGTTGTTACATCAAGTCCACTCCGCATTCCAGTTGCTCGAACCAGGCCAGAAAGGCGGCGACTTTGTCTTTGCCGATAAAGGCCTTGCCGTGCTGGGGCACGATCATTTCAATATCCAGTGTGCGGACGTGATTGACCCAGATTCTACAGGCCTTGTTGCAGGCCATATAGCGTTTATGGAAGCCTTCCATCAGGGGAATATGATCATCCATGTCAGCCACCGGTTCGTGATCCTGCCCCGGGGTCATGGCGGCACCCACATCACCGGAGAACAGTATTTTGCTCACCGGATCGTAAAAATGGAAGTTGCCCACGGAATGCAGAAAGTGCGCGGGTACGGCCACGATGGCCGATTTCCCCAGGCGAATTTTTCCGCCTTCGTCCGGTATTTCCACCATCCGATCCATTAGTGATTTATTCATTTTGCCGGACACAAAATCGGAAACAAGGTGGGGCAGGAATCTGGCCCACAGCCGTGAGGTCACGACTTTGCACTCTGAATGCATCAGCCAACGGGGCAGGGAGGTAATGATATCTGGGTCCTGATGTGAGGCAAACACGTAGCGCAAGTCGGATTTGACGTTCAGGTGTTTGGCCAGCTCTATGGACAGTGGGGTAAAAGTGAGCTCGCCACCGGGGTCAAACAGCGCCGCTTCACCGTGATCGACAATGACCATCTGGTTGCTGGGAATGGCCTCACCGGCCACCAGATCGGTGAAAAACAGGACGCGATGCTCATCGTCATTGAATAAGGTTTGAACTTTCTGGCTCATGTCAGGCTACCTATGGATACAGATAGCGCTATTCTACGGGGGTAAAATCCCCCACCCGTGATATGGGTCAATATCCCGGTGGCTGCCTTGAATAGATCATGATCAACTGCGGCAGGCCGCTGGTAGAAACTCTGTGGACAGTGAGGTGCGGTTGTCACCTACGGCCTGCATCCCGGGGGGAATTTCATCATGGCCGCAAATCCACGATACCGGGCTGGCGGGGCTGTTGGTGACGATCAAGGGGCGCAGAGTCAACACTTTGTCCTGCATGCCGGCGTTGACTTTGTTTCCCATGGTGATGTGGATCGCACCGCTGTCCACTGCAACGCTTGTAACGTAGTGACCAATAATATACTGCGACGGCGGTACACCCGCCTGCTGGTTGTCCTTGGGAAAACGGCCTTTGCTGCGATAATACTCGATAACATTGGGTTTCAACTCTCCCACCAAAGCCAGTGCTTCCGCTACTTTGGCCCGTGACACGTATACCTGGTACGCCGGTAGTGAAACCGATGCCAGAATACCGATGATGGCCACAACGATCATCAACTCGATTAATGTAAACCCTGATTGATTATGCATTGTTGGTTCTCCTAAACCATGGCGCCCAATGCGAAGATGGGCAGGTAGTACGCGATGATAAGCCCGCCGATCAACACAAACAGAAAGGCCTGCAGGAAGACGGTAAACGAGGTTCTGAATTCTGTTAACGCGGTGATCAATTGGGTGGGTGCCTGATGTAAATGGTAAGCAAGTTCAGCGCTGAAGGTGTCATTTTTTTTAGCATACGACAGCAGCCTGTCCGTTGCCGCGGGCATGCCCCCGGCGCCGGCCTCAGGCTGACGGCAACCGGCCAACCTGTAGGCGTGGGTTGCAGCCTCGTCTGCCGACATGCCTCCCCGCATCAGTAGATCGATGTACGCCAGCAGGATGTAGGTATTGGTGATGGACAGGATACGGCGGCCTCCCCAAAGCCAGGCGGGGGAGACGTTGCAGTAACGAAAGCCGGAGAGGTCCACATAAAGCCGGTACAGCGCCAGGCTCAGGCTGCCCAATGCGATGCCCGTCATTGTCAGCGCACCGAGCCCCCACAGCGCGCCTGGTCCAAGCATAAAGGCTGTGAGCTGGGGCAGTTCGTGTTCAAACTCAAGAAAAACAGCGTACAGGTTTCCCGCTACGTTGGTTTTAAAGATGGCGAAGACGACGAAGGCAATCAGCAGTAATGCCGCAAAATACGTGAAGGAACTGCGTAAGCTCAGCAGGTGGGCATTGATTTCCTGATCGATCTGATGTCGGTATCCATTGTAGGTGACAATGATATCACCGGTGGCACCATGGGATTTGACCGCGGCGATGATCTTGAACAGCGAGCCGTAGCCGCTGTTTGTCAATGCTCCCTGGTTGGTTTTGATGGCGTTGACCGCGGTGCGGATCGAATCGTCTCCGTTTGCAGCAATGCGATCCAGTGCGGACTGCAACCGAAAGTCGGGGCGCGTTGCCAGAAACGCAAGCTGTCTGCCAACGAATTCCAGTGCCTGTTGGATAGGTTGTTTCAACATGGGTGGCGCATCCTTATTGCTTGCAAAGAGTGGTTAACAGCTCTTTTTTTATCGTGTTGTTGGGGAGGGCCTCGTGTTTAACCCGCGGGTGACTGGCGTAGCCGCATAGCCATACCACGCTGCCGCCGCTGGGCATTGCGTAAGGAGTGATGCTAAGGGTGCCGTTAATGCCCGTTGTCGTTGGGCTGGTGAAGGTGAACCAGTAGGCGGTGCCATCAAAGCCATGATCTGTCATATTCAGATTCTGGAATTCGTCGGTGTTTGCAATCCTGTTAATATAGCGATCCGTGAGGGGCTGGTCCGGTAAAGTGCCGTGGTAGGCGTAGTGTTCGTGTACGAAGGATTTGAAACCGGTCAGGAAAAAATAGAATTCAGCCAGCTTGGCTTTATTGAAAAGCTGGCTGGCCTGAGCCAGGATAATGGACGCCAACACAATGATCAGCCCGGCGGTGGCAACGATGTTGAACATCTCGCGAAATTCAAAATCGTGCAGCAACCGGTGGGATCCTTCCTGTACTTTCATCAGCCACTCATTTTCAGATGTCCAGTAGCCACTGGATAAAGAGTTTTGCCACAAAGCCGAGCATTCCCAGGGTCAACACCAAAAACAGAATAAAGGTGCCGAAGCGCCCGGCTTTGGATTCCCGTGCCAGTTGCGCAACGATAAACACCATATACAACATGAACGCGGCCAGCCCGACGCTGAGCCCAAAGGAGGCTATCTCCTGCTCGGTGTAACCCAGAAACGTATTCACGGCAGACCCTGGGTGCGCAGTGGTAGCGCGTCGGCCCGCACGGAATCGCGATAGGCATGCCAGCTGGCGTGCCCCAGTACAGGCACCACGATCACGCTGCCGGCCAGCCCCAGCAGGCCCAGCAGGGAGCTGAACATGATCAGGATTGCCCACAGGGCCATGGGCAGGGGGTTCTGCATCACCACCTTCCAACTCACCAGCACCGCCTCCAGGATGGGGATTTTACGGTCCAGCAAGAGGGGCAGGGTAACCACGGTGGATGCGAATACGGGGGCCGCCAACGCCACTCCCAGCATCCACCAGAATTCAAACACATGGTTGTCGCCGGCCAGTACAACGTAGCGCAAAAAATCCAGGGGCTGCTCCACCGGGTGGGGTGAAAACAAGGTGATGAACGCCGCCGAGGTCAGCACCCAGCCGGTACCGGACAAACACAGCAGCAAGCCAAAGCGTACCAGCCGCCAGTCATGATGAGGGGTGCCGCGCCAGCTCCACCAGGTGCGAAACACCAGCCCCAGGCTGACCGGTTGTTGGTTTTCCAGGGCCCGGCTGACAGCGTACAAACCAACCGCCACCACGGGCGCAACGGCGAGGAATCCGGTAAAGGCGCCGGCCAGCAGCCAGAACTCATCGAAGGCGATCACCAGCAGCAGAAAACCGAACAGGGATACACCCAAGCCGTGCAGCAGGCCGATGAGGGGGGCTTGCTTGAAATCCTGCCAGCCTTTCTGCAGCCAGCGCCAGGGTGCGTCCAGCGGCAGGGTCTGTATTTCTACCTGGGGCGTGTGGTGACGGGTCATTGCTCAACCCCTGCCATCAGTTGCCAGCGGAATCGGAGCTGATGCCGCCGTATTGCTGGGCCGCAATAGGGAAGCAATCCTTGATGGTGACTTTCCCCTGCAGCAGATTGCCTTTGGAGTACTCGTTGAAATGGCAGGTGTTGGTCAGTGGATCATAGTTTTCCACCCACAGATTATCGTCCTTCCAGGTGGCGGCAATGTGTAATTGGCCCTCAGGTACGTGGATGGTCATGACGCCACCATAGCGTTTTACGAACACCTGCTGGAAGTGAAAGTAATAGGCCAGTGATCCCACCAGAAGTACCGCTGCACAACCTATAAGCGCTGGTTTCCAGTGCTCCATCTTGGCGAAAAAAACCAGCACGCCGATGGCGATGGCAATAACAATAAACCAGTAAAAATAGGTAATCATGGAGCCCTCTTGAAATTGTTGTTGTGCGGATGCCCTATTGAAACACATTTTCTCGGTTTGCTTTACCGTTGTGCGTTTTGTTGCGGTTCAATGGGGCGGGATCAGTAGCCGGAATGTTGACAAAACTGGAGTGTGCGTCTGAAATTTGATCAAGCAGGTGGCATTTTAGCTAGTTTGATTAGGTAGATATTACAACAGACACCGCAAATGGGCGTAAGCCAATCTAAAAAACCAGCCGTGTGGGACGTTTATTGCGTTCAATCCCGTAAAAGGGAGGATTTTCATCAATTTTTATTCGAATACAGGCTCGTTCTCCGGTATATTGCGCACCATTTCCTGTCCAAACCATAGAGAAGCAAGATGACTGATTTAGCACAATATCGAAATATAGGTATCTTCGCTCACGTTGACGCCGGTAAGACCACCACAACTGAGCGAATCTTGAAGCTGACCGGTAAGATCCACAAGACCGGTGAAGTGCATGACGGTGCGGCCACCACCGACTTTATGGAGCAGGAACAGGAACGCGGTATTACCATCCAATCGGCGGCCACCACCTGTTTCTGGAAAGACCACCGCTTCAATATCATCGATACCCCAGGACACGTTGACTTCACCATCGAAGTATACCGTTCACTGAAAGTTCTGGACGGCGGGGTTGGTGTATTCTGTGGTTCCGGCGGGGTAGAGCCCCAGTCTGAAACCAACTGGCGTTATGCCAACGAGTCTGAAGTGGCTCGTATTATATTTGTGAATAAGCTTGACCGGATGGGTGCGGATTTCCTGCGGGTGGTGAAGCAGGTGGAAGACGTGCTGGGTGCTCACCCATTGGTGATGACGCTGCCTATCGGCCGTGAAGACGAGTTTGTGGGTGTGGTTGACGTATTGAACCAGAAAGCGTTCGTTTGGGATGATTCCGGCCTGCCTGAAAATTACGAAGTGAAAGACATCCCGGAAGACATGGTTGATCTGGTGGCGGAATACCGCGAGAAGATGATCGAAACCGCCGTGGAGCAGGATGATGACCTGATGGAAGCCTATCTGGAAGGGGAAGAGCCCTCCCTGGAAGACATCAAGCGCTGCATCCGCAAAGGCACCATTAACCTGGATTTTTTCCCCACCTTCTGTGGTTCCGCTTTCAAGAACAAAGGTATTCAATTGGTTCTGGATGCCGTGGTGGATTACCTGCCCAGCCCCACTGAAGTTGAGCCTCAGCCCCTGACCGACGAAGAAGGCAATGAAACCGGTGAAGTGGCCACGGTTGATCCGAAAGAGCCTCTGCGCGCCCTGGCGTTCAAAATCATGGATGATCGGTTCGGTGCCCTGACCTTTATTCGTGTCTACTCCGGGGTAATTGAAAAAGGCGACACCATCCTCAATTCATTCACCGGTAAAACCGAGCGAGTGGGCCGCATGGTTGAGATGCACGCCAACGACCGTAACGAAATCAGCAAGGCCCAGGCCGGTGACATCATCGCCGTCGTGGGTATGAAAAACGTGCAGACCGGTCATACCCTGTGTGATCCAAAGCACCCCTGCACACTGGAAGCCATGGTGTTCCCGGATCCGGTTATCTCTATCGCGGTATCGCCCAAGGACAAAGGCGGCTCTGAGAAGATGGGTATCGCAATCGGTAAAATGGTGGCGGAAGATCCGTCGTTCCAGGTTGAAACGGATCAGGAAACCGGCGAAACCATTCTTAAGGGAATGGGTGAACTGCACCTGGACGTTAAGGTGGATATCCTCAAGCGCACCTACGGTGTTGAACTGGTGGTGGGGGCCCCTCAGGTTGCCTACCGTGAAACCATCACCCAGCCGGTTGAAGATTCCTACACCCATAAGAAGCAGTCTGGTGGTTCCGGTCAGTTCGGTAAGATCGATTACCGTATCAAGCCCGGTGAGCCCAATACCGGCCTTACCTTTACCTCCACTGTGGTGGGCGGTAACGTACCCAAGGAATTCTTCCCGGCCATCGAAAAAGGTTTCAAGTTGATGATGCAAGAAGGCCCGCTGGCCGGCTTCCCCATGCTGGATGTGGACATCGAGTTGTATGATGGTAGCTACCACGCGGTTGACTCCTCTGCCATCGCCTTTGAGTTAGCGGCAAAAGGTGCCTATCGCCAGTCCATGCCGAAGGCCGGCCCGCAGTTGCTGGAGCCTGTTATGAAGGTGGACGTGTTCACTCCGGAAGATCACGTGGGCGATGTGATTGGTGACCTTAACCGTCGCCGTGGCATGATCAAGGATCAACAGGCAGGTACCATGGGTGTGCGCATCAAGGGTGACGTTCCGCTGGCAGAAATGTTCGGCTACATTGGCCAGCTGCGTACCATGACCTCTGGCCGTGGCCAGTTCTCCATGGAGTTCTCACACTACGCGCCTTGTCCGCACAACGTGGCAGAAGAAGTGATTGCAGCGGCCAAAGCCAAGAAGGCCGCCAAATAAGCCAGTGTGATCTTCACCACAAAAAAGCCCCGCAGTTGCGGGGCTTTTTTGTGGTCTGGTGTTTTCCCCGCTCAAGGTCGTTATACTGAAACGGCGCCGCGAAACGGTTCAACGTTCCGGTGTGAATGTTTTGTGAATGTATTCTTCTATAAAAAATTAATGGAATAAACAATATGAAAAAGTGGAGCTTGGGTGTCGTCCTGGCACTGACTATCAGCAGTGTTGTGCAGGCGGCTACGTTAACGGCGGATTCGGTTACCGGTATTCAAAGTGTGATGGAAGCGGCCGTTAATGGCGATATTATCGAAGTTCAGCCTGGATACTACACCGAAAATATCGACTTCCTTAACAAGGCGGTTGAATTGGTTGCGGTTGCAGGGCCGGGACAAACCATAATTGATGGCAACGGCGCCACTACCGTCAAGATTCAGGGATTGGCTACGATTCGTGGTTTCACCATTACCGGCGGCTATGCCAGCTTTGGGGCCGGCATGGAAGTGAAAGGCTCGGGGACACTGATTGAAGGGAATGTCTTTACCGGCAACCAGCAGGGAGCCGGCGGGTATGGGGCTGCCATTGGCGGCAACGCTGCCAGCCCGATTATTGATGGCAATATATTTCGTGACAACAGCAGCGATATGCAGTTTTTATCCGGCGTGGTGAGCTTTATTAATGGTTCACAGCCGGTGATTTCCAATAATATTTTTGAAAACAATCAAAGCCGCGCCATCAACCTGACTCTGCCCACGGGCAACAAGGCGTTGGTGGTCAATAACACCCTGGTGGGTAATGCCACGGGCATCTATGTGGATCGCCGTGTGAACGCGGGGGCCATTGAAATTCGCAATAACATTGTGGTCGGCAATGATGCAGGATTGCACATGCAGTTCGGCAGCGACGAGAACAATCCGCTGATTACCCATAATCTGTTTTGGAATAACCTGGTCAACTATTTTGATTTGGCGGATCAAACCGGGCTCAATGGCAACCTGATTGCCGACCCGTTGTTCATAAATAACCAATATCAGATCAGCAAGGATTCTCCCGCCATTGATGCCGGTACCGATGTGAACGCACCTGATCACGATTTTCGTGGGGTGGCGCGGCCTCGTGATGGGGATAAAGATGGTGTGGCCATTACCGACATCGGTGCCCAGGAAGGCGGCAGTGTTGGATTGGGATTGTTGGTGTTGGGATGGCTGGGCTTTTTCAGGCGCCTTCTTCAGGCGCCTTCTTCCCGTAGTTTGGTTCTGACATTCATCAGCAACTGGCCGTACATATTGGTACCGCGGCGATCCCGGCCACAGCCCCAGTAGTAATCATAGAGATTGTTTTCCACCAGGCGCTTGTCCTGCGTTTCCTGTAACACCCGGGCAACGTCCGGGTAAGTTTTGCATTTGGTGTAAAGCGCCCGTGTCATATACACCACTTTTACCTTACTCCAATCGGCGCGACGTTTTTTCAAACGCCGTCGCCCCAGTTTGCGGGCCTGTTTGGGGCTGTCTGCCATGCGGATTTTTTCCTGATAGTCCGCGTCTTCAAATTTCATGGCCTGGTAGTAGTGTTCCACGGTGGGCCATTGTTTATCTTCCAGCGTGAAGGGATGGTGTGACCACGCTCCCAGGGGCTCGTCGGCGTCGCTGCGGGAGAAATACAAGGCATTGACATCCGCTTCTGCAAACAGTCCACCTGACATAATTAGCGATTCCCCCAGATAGCGGCCACGGCTCGGTCGTTACCCAGTGTACCCACTACCAATCCCAACAAACCCAGCAGGCCAAACACCAGTACCGGAAAGTAATACCCCATATCGTCACCGGGATTCATTGCCATCACCAACAGAGCCAGAGCGGTGAATACCAGGCTGATAAAAATCAGTATTTTGCGATGGGATGGCTTGTAGGTGTAAGCGCTCTCACCGGATTCGAGTGCGTTCAATAAGGGAGAGAACAGGGCTCGCAATGCTTGTTTCATAGGATTGGATTCATCATGTTTTCTTAATGGTGTTGCCTGACAATGGGGCAGTGTACCTTCATCCTGCCCGGGTCGCTACAAACCGGAGCCTGTATATTCTTTGCAAAATTTCCATTCAGCGTGTAATTCCTGCGCTCAAAGTCGGGTTTGAATTTTTTTAGTGCTTGGGCGATGGAAAGATATCGTTTTGATATCAGTCGGTTACAGTCAAACGGTTAATCTTGGCATGATCTTCGCTGGTTTTACCGTGCGGTTTTTAATACAGGAGTTTTGTTATGTCTTTCACCGATGCTGTAAAAGAGAAACTGAATGCGCAGATCGAGTTGTGGGAGAAGCAACTGGATGAGCAAAAGGCCAAGTTGAAGTCGGAGCTGGCGGATGCCAAAAACCAGGAGGCGGAAAGCTCTGTTCGTGAAGAAGCAAAGAAATCGATCGAAAACAACATTGAGTTACTGCAGCATAAGATTGAAGAGGCCAAGGACAGGCTTACCGACGCTGTGGATTCTTAACCGTTGCCGTGTAAACCACGCAGCCTTACAACACATACTATGTCACATCTCCAAAAACAAAAGGTGAGCCCGGGGCTCACCTTTTTTATTCGCCTGCCTTTAATGTCAGAAATGCCAGAAGCTCAGGCCTTGGCGAACAAGCGCTGCAAAAGGCCGGGTTTTTTCTGGGCATCCAGCGCCCGCTGATCAGCGCTTTCCTGTTTCGCCAGATCGGCCTGTTCACCAAATACGGGGGTGCCAAGAAAGGCGCAGTCCATAACGGTTTTGCCCATCAGGGTCCCCACCACCTTGCCTTGCAGCTTTTGGTCCTTATCCACCTGGCCACGGTAGGTCAGGGTCATAGGTACCGGTTTGGTGAGTTTGCATTTCCACACCAGGCTATCGCCGTTCTCAATCTTTCCATCCAATACCATTTGATTGCCGTGTTCTTCATTAAGCACATGGCCGTTGAGTGCAGCGCCACTGGATGCCAGCACCAGACGGCTGAATTGGTCACCCACCGGAGATTTGATGGTAATGTCCCAGACATTATCAACCCGGTCTATGGGTACCGCTTCGATGGGGCCAAGTTCCGCCTGGGTGGCAGTCATATCGTAGAACATCTGGCACTCTTCATCAGAGAAGCCCAGGTTTTTCAGATCATCAAATGAACTCTTAAAAATTTGCAGCCCACTGGTATCGTCTGTCATCACGGTGTTCATTTGCGCTGCCACGGATTCCACCGACATGTCCACCGGCATCGCCGCACTGGAGGCCATGACGATACGAGAGAACTTGCCACCGCCCACGGAAAATATTTCGCGGCTGATATCGCACTGCTCATGGCATAGGTAAGCCACCACCGGTGCCAGTTTTTCCGGTTGAAAATCCTGTTCCAGGTGATCGCGAAACCCACCTTGTGGCAGTAGTGCCGACAGGCGGGTGAAGGCGGCCGGCATAATCACATTGACATTGATGTTGTGGTCCACACCCAGTAAGCCGGCATTGCGTGACAGGCCGATCAAAGCAGCTTTCATGGAGGGGTAGGTGGTTTGCGGACTAAAACCCAGCACGGAATCCGATGACGTGTTGATGATGCGGCCGTAGTTCTGTTTTTTCATGTGGGGCCAGGCCGCGCGCATGGTGTTGACCGCGCCCATCACGTGGACACCCAGGTGAAGATCGATTTCCTCGCGGTCGATGTCAGGAAAAACGCCGGTGCTGGCAATGCCTGCATTGTTGATCACGATATCGATACGCCCCCAGTTTTCAAGCGCCGTATCCACCATGCGCTGGGCATTTTCAAACTTGGATACATCGTGCCCATCGGCAATGGCTTTGCCTTTACCCAGTGCGTTTATCTTGTCTGCAGCGGCACTGGCCACTTTGGAGCTGGGCTTGCCATCGTAGCCGAAGGTACCACCGCCCAGATCATTGACAATGACATTGGCACCACGTTCTGCCAGGTATTGCGCATACGCAAAACCCAGTCCACCGCCTGCACCCGTGACAATGGCCACCTTGCCGTTGAATTCAAATGACATCTTGTTCTCTCCCGGTGTGTTCTTTTTTGTTTGTGTGTTGTGTCGGTGTTGGTTTGAGTCCAATGGCTTATTAGTATACGATGTATACCAAAAAAGAACAGTCCTGTTTTTGAAATCTGACACGGCCGATGAAAAACAAGAACTTAACCATTGATCCCAAATAAATAATCACAGGTAAACACCAGTGCAGGAGCTGCCATGCCAGACTTTAACAAACCATCCATCATTGACGTAAACGGGGTTAAGCTGGCCGTTTATGAACAGCGTCCTCAAGGTGTGGCAAAACCTTGGCCCCTGATACTGTGTCATGGTATGCCGGAGTTGGCTTATTCCTGGCGGCACCAGTTTGAGCCCCTGGCGGCGGCGGGCTTCCATGTTATTGCGGTGGACATGCGGGGAGTGGGACATTCCCAGGTGCTGCCGGATAAAACCGATTACACCCTGGCCAAGCGCCTGGGGGATATGTGTGGATTACTGGATCATTTTGATTATCAGCAAGCTGTTTTTATCGGCCACGATTTTGGCGGTACCATTGTGTGGGGGATGGGCCTGTATTATCCGGAGCGGGTGAAGGCATTGTGTGCCTGTAATTCCCCGTTTGCGGACATGCCTATGAATCCCCTGGATTTATATAATCAGTTGTACGGCCCGGACAACTATTTCGCCTATTTCCAAACGCAAGACTGTGAGGCCAAGTTTAATGAGGATCCGGCGCGGACATTTCGGTTTTACGCCCGCCGGGATACCGGGCAGGGCACCAATCTATCCCGCAGCCGCCAGCATGATGCTGAAAGCATTGCCCACGTGCATTGGATTCATGATGATGAGTCCACCTGGCCCGGAGAAGTACTGCTGAGTGATGAAGAGCTGGACTATTATGCCAGCGCCTATGGCGCCACCGGTTTTGGGGGAGCGTTAAATTGGTATCGGTGTTTGCCGTTGGATTACGAACATCAAAAGCGGGTTTACCCTGATGGCTTACCCACCATCACTGTGCCGGTGTTGGCGGTTGGATCAGAGCTGGACTTTATTGCTGCCCACCATTTTTACAATTTGCTGGACGGCTATTGCAGTGATTGGAAGAAAGTGGTTATCGAAAACGCCGGCCACTGGACTCAGCAGGAGCAACCACAAGCATTGAATGCGGTGTTGTTGGAATGGTTGCAAACAGTTGCTCCGTAGCGCTTTTGGAGAGCGGTGGGGAGCGATTCCCAGTGGGCACCGAACACCGGTTTAAAGGTGGGCTCGGTGGCGCGCCCCAGTTGCTCCCGGATTTTCAGAGCGTGGGCTGCCATACTGCAGATCGCGCAATCCCCCATCGTAGACAAACCAGACACCCTTACCGGCCTTCACATTCATGGATTAGTCTGTATCGTCGGCCTGGGCCAGGGGCCAGCCCCCCAAGGCCTTCCATTTGTTGATGACCCAGCAGAAAAACTCCGCGGTTTTCACGGCGTCGTAAATGGCGGAATGGGCCTCTGCATTACTGAATGAAATGTGGGCGGCCCGACAGGCCTTGGCTAACACGGTCTGGCCCACGGCAACGCCGCCGATGGTGGCGGTGTCAAAGCAGGAGAAGGGATGAAAGGGGTTCCGTTTAATGCCGTTGCGGGCTACGGCGGCATTAACAAAATCGCGATCGAAGAACGCATTGTGACCCACCAGAATGGCGCGGGTGCAGCCTTCTTCCTTCATGGCGCACCGCACAGCACGAAAGATGCTTTTGATGGCCTCCATTTCATGCACGGCACCGCGAAAGGGGTGATAGGGGTCAATGCCGGTAAAATCCAGTGCCGCCTGCTCAATGTTGGCGCCCTCAAAGGGAGTCACATGGTGGTGTATCTGCTGGCCGGGTTCCAGATTGCCGTTTTCATCCATGTCCAGGATGACGGCGGCAATTTCCAGCAGAGCGTCGGTTTGGTGATTGAAACCGCCGGTTTCCACATCGATCACCACAGGGAGGTAGCCACGAAAGCGCTTGGCGAGGCTAGGGGTATGGTCAGTCATGGGGTACTTTCTTATGCATTTGGCGAAATGCTAACGTACCGGGGTGGCCATCACAAATGTTTTACCCCTCTGGGCTGAGAAATGCGCTCCTTATGCCAGGAAAGTGCTCAAGATTTCACATTTTGTACCGATAACTTCCTTGTATAAGTCCGAGTATTGGCTGGAAACGGGTATATGTTGCGTAACCTCTTGATTGGTCTGATCGTTTTGATGTCGACGCCGGCACTGGGCCACACCTATGCGGCGCGGGTGGATGAGGCAGTGTGGCATCTGGATCCATCCCCGCTGAAGTGCCGGTTGTGGCAGGCAGTGCCCAACTACGGAGATGCGGTGTTTGAAGTGGCCGCCGGAGAATCCCTGCGCTTTTATATGGATTTATATCGACCGGTGTCCAAGGCCGGGCAGGCGAAGATGGTGATCGAGGCCCCGGAGTGGCGGGATGGACTGACACCCCGCAGTATCGGTACCACCTCGTTCAAACGGGGGCGGCGCCCCATTGAATTGGCGGAAGAAGTGGCCAGTGAACTGCTGGCTGAGTTGCAGGTGGGCATGACGCCTTCTTTTGTGCACCCGGGGTGGTACGGTAAACACGATATTTCCGTCGGGGTATCGGCGGTGAATTTCCAGAATGCCTATTTGGGGTATGTGTCCTGTGTGGCGGGCTTGTACCCGGCCGGTTACGACGAGCTGCAGCAGACCTACCTGCACTTTGAGACCAACAAATACGGTATCAAGGGCGCGCTGAAGGAACGCCTGGATTTGATTGCCGGTTATGTCGCCATCGACAACAGCGTGAAAAAAATCTACATCGACGGTCATACCGACAGCCGCGGCCGCCGGGGCCACAACTGGGAGCTTTCCCGCCTGCGGGCGGATGCCGTGCAGCGCTATCTGGAAGAGAAAGGGGTTTATCCGGACATGATTGAGATGCGTTACCATGGCGAAGGCAGCCCCGCCAAAAAGAACACCAGCCAGAGTAATATGGCGTTTAACCGCAGAGTCCTGGTGCGCCTGTACCGCTGACATAATCCTGTCTTCAGGCGGTAGGAAAATACGCCCCCGATCGGGTACAATACGCGCCTTTCTCAATTTCCATCACATCAGTCCTGAAGGTCTAAGGGTTTACGCATGTCTGACATCAAAAAGGTGGTTTTAGCCTATTCTGGCGGCTTGGATACCTCGGTTATCGTAAAGTGGCTTCAAGAAAGCTATCAGTGCGAAGTGGTTACATTCACCGCAGACCTGGGGCAGGGTGAAGAGGTAGAGCCGGCCCGTGCCAAGGCCCAGGCCATGGGCATCAAGGAAATCTACATTGAAGACCTGCGGGAAGAGTTTGTCCGGGATTTTGTGTATCCCATGTTCCGCGCCAACACCATCTATGAGGGTGAGTACCTGCTGGGAACCTCCATTGCGCGGCCATTGATTGCCAAGCGCCTGGTGGAAATCGCCGAAGCAACCGGTGCTGATGCCATCTCTCACGGCGCCACCGGCAAGGGTAATGATCAAGTGCGTTTTGAGCTGGGTGCCTACGCGCTGACCCCCGGCATACAAGTCATTGCCCCCTGGCGTGAGTGGGATTTGACCTCCCGCGAAACCCTGATGGCCTATGCACAGAAGCATGATATCCCCGTTGATTTCTCCAAAGCCGGTAAAAAATCCCCTTATTCCATGGATGCCAACCTGCTGCATATTTCCTACGAAGGCGGCATCCTGGAAGATCCCTGGGCGGAACCCGAAGAGGATATGTGGCGTTGGTCGGTGAGCCCGGAAGCGGCGCCGGATCAGCCCACCTATATTGAGTTGACCTACGAGAAGGGCGATATCGTTGCCATCGACGGTGAGCAACTGAAAGCCCACGAAGTACTGGAGAAGCTCAACAAGCTCGGCGGCGCCAACGGCATCGGGCGCCTGGATATCGTGGAAAACCGCTATGTGGGGATGAAATCCCGTGGCGCCTATGAAACCCCCGGTGGCACCATCATGATGCGGGCCCACCGTGCCATTGAGTCCATTACCCTGGACCGGGAAGTGGCGCACCTGAAAGACAGTTTGATGCCCAAGTACGCCGAGCTGCTTTATAACGGCTATTGGTGGAGCCCAGAGCGCAAGATGATGCAGGCCATGATCGATGAAAGCCAGTTGGTGGTGAATGGTGTGGTGCGGGTTAAGTTGTACAAGGGCAACGTGACTGTAGTGGGCCGCAAGTCCAGTGATACCCTGTTTGATGATCGCATAGCCACCTTTGAAGACGACGCCGGTGCCTACAATCAACAGGATGCGGAGGGCTTTATCAAACTGAATGCCCTGCGTTTGCGTATTGCCGCCAACAAGGGTCGTAAACTGAAGTAGTCAACCGTCTTGCTAGCGGCTCCAGAAGCGAGAAGCCCCGGCCTCCAAAGGCGGGGCTTTTTTGTGCCTATTTCACTGTCTGAACCACAATCTGTATCTATACTGGACTCATGGATGGAGTATTGTCTTTAATTAACAAACAATTATCTGCAAGTAGGAAACCATGACGAAACAACAGCCCCTTGTCATCGTCTGCGACCCACAGGATACCAACATTGCCTATTACACCGAGGTGATCCAGGCCATGGGCGCTGTTTGCCTGGCCACTTCATTAGGCGGCAATGTGGTGAACCTGGTGGCGAGCCATCAACCGGCTCTGGTAATTCTGGACTCACAGTTGGACGAGCCCGATGGTTACCAATTACTGAACTTGCTGAAATCCGGTAAAAAGAGCAAGCACATTCCCGTGCTGTTCGTGGCGGGCAATTTGTCAGAACGTAAAATGTGTCTCTACGACGATATGTTTGCGCTGGTGGAAGTGCTCGCCAAACCCATCAACGAACAACACCTGCAGCGACATATCAGGCATTACCTGGAACAGTATGAATATCGAATGGAGATCGACGCGCTCTACAGTGAAGAGAAAGCCGATCCGATCGCCAATCATGAGGAAGGTATCCTGGCAAGCAATCAATGCGGGCAAATCATCTTCGCCAACTACGCCGCCGAACAGATTCTGAAAGCCAGTTCCGCGGAGTTGTACGGGGTGTATCTGGAAAGTCTGTTTGAGGAAACCTGTACCCGGGTCAAATCCCGCTGGAATGAACATCCGGTTGCCAAGGTAACCGCCGGCGATCAAATATTGCAGGTGGATAAAGCCATGCTCTGGCGTCGGGATGGGGAGGCAATTTCTGCCAAGTTTGCGGCGGTGCCTTTCGCTTCCGACAAAGGCATTCGCTTATTGTTTGCTTTCAAGCAACTGAAAGACACCCGTGAATCCAAAGATAAACTGGCCAAACTGTCACAGGTGGACCACCTGACCAGCCTGCCGACACGTTCTTTCATCGAGGAGCACATTGATCGTACTGTATTGAAAGCGGGAATCACCGGTTATTACTTCGCTGTGTTGTCGGTGGATCTGGATCATTTTCGCTACATCAACGAAAGCCTCGGCCATGATCGCGGTGATCGCTTGCTGAAGGCGGTTGCCGATCGTATTTACGCACTGGTGCGACGGGATGATCAGTTGGCACGCATGGAAGGGGATGAATTTGTGCTGGTGCTGAGCCATATTGATGCCCCGGAAAACGCCGGCATGGTGGCCAACAAAATCATTGACCGGATTCGTGAGCCGTTTTTGATTGACGGGCACGAGGTGTTCACCGGTTGCTCCATCGGGGTCAGCGTTTACCCCACCTGTGGCGACGATGCCAATATCTTGATGAAAAATGCCGAGGCGGCCTTGTCGCGGGCGAAAGCCATCGGCCGCAACAACTATCAATACTATACCGTTGAAATGAATAAGCTGCGGGTTGAACAGATGCAACTGGAGTATGAGTTGCATCAGGCACTGGAGCAAAAGCAGTGGCGCATACAGTATTTGCCTGTCACCACCCGTGATCGTAATAAGGTGGTGGCCTGCGAAGTCCGGTTGACCTGGGTTCATCCGACAAAAGGTGAGATCCCGCTGGAGGCGTTTCTGTCCCAGGCGGAGGAAGCCGGATTGGCTCCCACCCTGTTTCGCTGGCTGTGGCAGCAGGCGTTGAATCGCTTTGATCAGTTACCGGATGACAGCAAAGCCAAGGTTCGATTGATCATGCCCACATCGCCGGCCATTCTGTTGCAGGAAGGGGGGGTGGACTGGGTGATCAACGCTATTGCCCGGGTTGGACTTAATTCCGACCAGATTTTCATAGAGCTGCCGGAAAGCTATTATACGTTGCGCCACAGCCAGCACGGCGAGGTGCTGAATGAATTGTGCCGTAACGGCTTTAATCTGATTCTGGACAGCTTTGGCACCGGCTTTGCCCCGTTGAACCTGCTGAAAGAAGTACCCTATACTTTGGTGAAATTAAGCGAATCCTTTATTGCCGCCTGTGAGGTGTCCAAAACCGACCAGGCCATAATTAAAGGCGTGGTGGATATGGTGCACCAGTTGGGTATTCAGGTGCTGGCAACAGCGGTGGATACACCGGTTCAGCAGACGTTTTTGGAAGCAGTAGGCTGTGACTGGTTAAGCGGTGAAGCCATTGATCGTGATCTGGAGCAGACACCACAGAAGCTGGATGATATGGGGATCTTTGTGTTCCCGGGTTGAGGTCTATGCGTATTTTACACACCATGATTCGAGTAGGGGACCTGGAGCAGTCCATCGCTTTTTATACGGAAATATTGGGCATGCAGCTGTTGCGCAGGAAAGACTATCCTGATGGCCGCTTTACCCTGGCCTTTTTGGGCTATGGTAAGGAAAGTGAGCAGGCCTGCATCGAACTGACCCACAATTGGGATACCGGACATTACGATTTAGGCAATGGTTATGGTCACATCGCCCTGGAAGTGGATGATGTTTATAAAGCCTGCGCTGACATCCGGGCCCGTGGTGGTGTGGTGACCCGGGAGCCCGGCCCGATGAAACACGGCAGCACCATTCTGGCGTTTGTTAAAGATCCGGATGGCTATGCAATCGAGTTACTGGGTAAAAAATCCTGAGCCTGGTGTTCTACCGCCTCACAACCATTCGTTGATCCATTGGCCGATTTGCCGAATCTCCGACACACACACTTCATGTCCCATCGGGTAGTGGCTCCAGTCCACCTGATATTGATGTTCCTGTAGCCAGGTCAGAGCCGAGCGTGCGGCCTTTTCCGTGACCATGTCATCGTAATCCCCGTGGGCGATGTGAATCTCCAGGGATTGGTTGGTGCTGCGGGCGGCCTCGTCCAGGGCTTCAGGGTTGGGCAGATAGGTGGAGAGGGCGATCAGCCCCCCCAGCCGGTGAGCACATTGCAGGGCAGTATGATAGGCCACCGCGCCGCCCTGGGAGAAACCGATGAGGATGATGCGTTCGGCGTGGATACCCTGATCCATCTGCTCCTGTATCAGGCGATTGATGGCGCCCCGGGCCTGGTGAAGATGATCCGGATTGATCCGGCGGATTTCCGTTAAGGCCAGAATGTCATACCAGGCCGGCATGATATAGCCACCATTGCAGGTAACGGGAATCTCCGGCGCATGGGGGAAAATAAACCGGATCGCGGCATCGTTCTTGATTTTCAGGTGTGGTACCACCGGCACAAAATCATGGCCGCTGGCACCCAGGCCATGCAGCCAGATAACGCAGGCGTTGGCCGCTTGCTCCGGTTCTGAGATTTCACAGTGCAAGGGTGTCTGGTACAAGTTACAGCCCTTGCGACTTGAATTTGCGCTTGTAGGCTTCTTTTTCGTCCAACGTGATCTGACGGGCTTCTTCTTCCAGCATCACCGGGATGCCGTCGCGCACCGGATACGCCAGCGCACTGGCAAGGCAGATCAGTTCATCTTTTTCGTTATCGTATTCCAGTTTGGCCTTGGTGACGGGGCAAACCAGAATTTCCAACAGTTTGGTATCGAACATAGGAAATGGCCTGGTGTGTTGCTTGAATGGGAATGGGGTTAATCGTACTCGGTTTTTTCTTTGAATTCACACAGATCTTCAATAATACAGGCGCCACAGCGTGGCTTACGTGCGGTGCAGACGTAGCGGCCGTGTAGAATCAACCAGTGATGGGCGTCCAGCAGAAACTCTTTGGGCACATGGCGCATCAGTTTTTTCTCCACCTCCAGCACAGTTTTGCCCGGTGCAATGCGGGTGCGGTTGGAGACGCGGAAGATGTGGGTGTCCACCGCCATGGCCGGCTGGCCGAAGGCAGTGTTCAGCACCACATTGGCGGTTTTGCGCCCCACGCCAGGCAGAGATTCCAGCGCCTTGCGGTCACAGGGTACTTGGCTGCCGTATTCATCCATCAGAATCTTGCAGGTTTTGATTACGTTTTCCGCCTTGCTGTTGAACAGGCCGATGGTTTTGATATAGGGCTTTAAGCCTTTTACACCGAGCTTATAGATCGCCTCCGGGGTATTGGCCACCGGATACAGTTTGGCGGTGGCTTTGTTGACGCTGACGTCGGTTGCCTGGGCGGAGAGAATGACCGCGATCAGCAACTCAAAGGTGGAGGTGTATTCCAGCTCTGTCCTGGGGTTGGGATTCTGATCCCGCAGGCGCGAGAAAATCTGGTAACGTTTGTCTTTGTTCATAGTCTCGGTTCAAGCTGGCCCGTCCGGTCGGCTGCGGTTGCAATGGGCGCCGAACATCAGGTTATGTTGCCGGTGGTTCGCACGCGCTTGCTGCCGGCGACCACGCTGTCTTTTTTGGCCTTGGCGGCGGCTTCCATCTTGGCATCAATAATGTTTTTCAGGGCCAGCAGCAGTCCCAGCACCATGAATGCCCCGGGAGGCAACACAGCAATCAGAAAGCCCCGGTAATTGGCAATCAGCTCCAGCTTCCAGTTCAACGCCATATCACCAAACAGCAGATGCATATTGGCAAACAGCGCGCCGGTACCGATCAGCTCCCGCAATGCCCCCAGCAGCACCAGTACCAGGCTGAAACCCAAACCCATCATCAAACCATCCCACACTGCGGCCGGTACGCTGTGCTTGCTGGCAAAGCCATCCGCCCGGCCCAGCACGATGCAGTTGGTGACGATCAGGGGAATGAAGATACCCAGTATCAGATAGAGTTCATAGGTGAAAGCATTCATCAGAAATTCAATGCAGGTGGTGAACGCCGCGATGATCATAACAAAGGTGGGCAGGCGAATGGCATCCGTGGTGGCATTGCGAATCAGCGAAACCGCCAGATTGGATAGGGTCAGCACACAGGTGGTGGCCAGCCCAAGGGCCAGTGCGTTGACCACGGTACCGGAAACCGCCAGCAGCGGGCACAATCCAAGCACCTGCACCAGGGCCGGGTTGTTTTTCCATAAACCATCCAGAGTGATTTTTTTGAAGTCTGCATCTGCCATGTCAGTTGGCCTCCGCGAGTTCAGGCTGGGAAGAATTGCCGTAAAGCAGTTCACTTTTGTGTTGCTCGAAATACAGCAGGGCCTTGTGCACGGCGTCAACCACCGCCCGAGGGGTAATGGTGGCACCGGTGAAGGCATCAAACTGGCCGCCGTCTTTCTTTACGCGCCATCCTTTCTCATCAAGATTGGTCAGTGATTTCCCATTAAAGGATTTGATCCAATCGGATTTCTGCACCTCGATGGCGTCCCCCAGGCCCGGGGTTTCAAAGTGCGGTGGAATCACCCGAACCCCCGTCAGTTCACCGTCAGAGTTGATGCCCACCAGCAGGTTGATGGAACCTCCGTAACCTTCAGGGGCGGTGACCTGCATGATGATCCCCGCCGGTTGCTCTTGCTTCCGGCCCAGGTAGGCGAGTTGGGGAACGGAGGTTCCCAGCAGGCCATGGGCCGGCAAGGTTACCGTGTTGTCCAGAAGATTATTGTCGACCACTGCTTTGGGCATCACCTCGAACAGGCTGCGTTGCAGCGCATTCTGTTTTTCTTCCGCGATCTTGTCTTTGGTCAGGTTGGCGGTGGCCACCACCAGGCCGGTGGTGATGATGGCGAACAGGCCCAGGATAATGCCGTTACGAGTGACGGATTGACCGATCATTGACTGCTCCTCAATCCGGTTTCGCCAGCCCTTTATTGGGCTGGCGATGTCCATAGGTGCGTGGCTGGGTGTAGTAGTCCAGTGTGGGTGCCGCCAGGTTCATCAGCAATACGCTGAATGCCACCGCGTCGGGGTAGCCACCCCAGGTACGGATCACGTAGGTCAGTAAACCAATGAGAAAACCATATATGATTTTGCCGCGATTGCTGGTGGCCGCCGTGACCGGATCGGTGGCGATGAAGAAGGCACCCAGCATGGTGCCACCGCTCAACAGATGGTGCATGATGCTGGGATAATTGTCGGCATCCACGGCCGTGTTGAAAAAACCCGATAGCAGAAAGATGCTGAGCAGCATACCCGCCGGGATGTGCCAGGTTATGATCTTTTTCCAGATCAGGTAGACGCCGCCCAGCAGGAAAGCGATATTCACCCATTCCCACCCGTAACCGGCAAAAGTACCGTGCAGTATGGCGTTGGAATCCAATACTTCCGGTTGCCCGGCGTAGGTTTTGAAGGTATCCAGCGGCGTGGCACCGCTCAGTGCATCCGGATTTGTGCCCAAGAACGTCAACCGCAGGGACTCGAATACACCTGGCACGTTAACCGAATTATCCAGGCCCGCGGCCGGCAGCCAGGTGGTCATTTCTTTGGGGAACGAGATCAGCAACAGGACATACCCCACCATGGCGGGGTTGAACGGATTCATTCCCAAGCCACCATACAGGTGTTTGGCCACCACAATGGCAAACGCACAGCCGATCACGGTAAGCCACCAGGGGGCAGTGGGGGGAATGGCCAGGGCCAGCAGTACTGCGGTGACCACGGCACTGTAATCGTTAAGGTAAAAAGCAATGGGCTTATTTCGAACTTTCAGTATCAATGCTTCGCAGCCCATGGCCACCGCGCTGGCGATGACCACATTGATCAGGGTTCCAAAACCAAAGAAATAGGTCAGCATGAACAGGCCGGGCAAGGTGGCGTACAGCACCTGCCGCATAAAGCCGCCGGTGTTGCCGGGCTTGTGGATGTGAGGGGAGGTTACACTCAGTAATGCCATTATGCGTGTTCCTCTTCGACTTTTTTCAGGGCATGTTCCGCTGCCTGCAATGCTTGCTCAGCGGCGCTGACGTTTTCTTGCAGGGCATCAGTGGCGCCGGCGTCGCTGTCTTTGGCCGCCTGCAATGCCTTGGTGGCTTTCTTCAACAGAACCTGCTGCTTGGCCACTTCCATCTTGGCGGCCTTAACGGGGTCGCTGGCGGCGTTCTGCTGCTGGATTTCTTCTTTCTGGCGGGCACGGGCGGCTTTCATGGCGGCTTTTGAGGCATCGGATTTGGCCTTCAACTCAATCACCCGTTGTTGCAGCGCCTGCGTATCCGCCCCGTTGTTGGCCTGGGCTTCCTGCAGTGCCTGTTCCGCTGCCTTGTAGGCGGCGAAGTCGTCTGCGGAGGCTTGCTTCAGGGCGGCCAGCGGATCTTCTTTCGTGGCTGCCGGCGGGGCGGCATCTTCTGCCTGCGCGCTTTTCGCTGAGGTGAACGCCGCTTTGGCTTGGTCGGCCTTTTCTTTCAGTTGCGCGACTTTTTTCTGCAACGCTTCCAGGTTGTCGGTGCCATTCTTCTCAGCGGTGGCCAATGCTTTCTGCGCTTCTTTGTAGCGTTTCATGGTGGACGCGGCCGCAGTCTGCAATTTTGCCAGGTCATCGCCGCCGGTGATGGCGGCAGTGGGAGCCGGCTTCTCGGCGGGGGCGGCTTTCTTCTGTGCCTGTTTGGCGGCAGCGGCCTTGGCCCGTTCCTGGCGTTTGCGTTCTTTTTCCTCTTCTTCCCGCGCCAGGCGTGCCTGACGTGCTTCAAACCGCTGTCGGGCGTGATCGGCTTTGGCCTGTTCCTGCTGTTGGGTGCGGATTTCACCTTTGGCAAACCGATAGTATTGCACCAGTGGGATATTGCTGGGGCAAACATAGGAGCAGGCGCCACACTCGATGCAATCGGCCAGGTTGAAATGGGCGGCTTTGTCGAATTCCTTAGTTTTGGCAAACCAGTATAACTGCTGTGGCAGCAGGTTCACCGGGCAGGCCTGGGCGCAGGTACCGCAGCGGATGCAGGGCTGTTCGGCGGCCGGATCCGGAAACTCTTCCAGGGTGGGCACCAGCAGGCAATTGGTGGTTTTTACCACCGGGACAGCCATGTTGTGCACGGCAAACCCCATCATGGGCCCACCCATGATCAGGCGATGCAGGTCGGTTGCTTTAACGCCGGCCTGTTGCAGCAGCCAGCCCACCGGCGTGCCCAACAGCACTTCGTAGTTGCCTTTATCGGCGACGTAATCACCGGTCAGTGTGGTGATTCTGGAGATCAGCGGTTCGCCGTCCATAATGGCGCGCTTGATGGCGTAGGCCGTGCCGGTGTTGTGACAGACCACCCCTACATCAGCGGGAATGCCACCACTGCGGACTTCTTTGCCGGTCAACATGCGGATCAATTGCTTTTCACCGCCAGAAGGGTATTTGGTGGGCACCACCACCACCTCGATGTCGGTCTCCTGGGTGGCGCGGTTCATGGCTTCAATGGCATGGGGTTTGTTGTCCTCAATGCCAATCAGGATTTCGTCCGGGGTGATGAGGTGGCCGATGATCTGCAGCCCCTGCACAATCTCGTCGGCCCGCTCCCGCATCAGGCGATCGTCGGCGGTGATGTAGGGTTCGCATTCCACCGCATTCAAAATCAGGGTCTGGATTTTCTGATCCGGTTTAACCCCCAGTTTGACGACGCTGGGAAAGCCCGCGCCACCCATGCCGGCGATGCCGGCTTCCCGGATTCGGTGCAGAATTTCTTTTTTGTCCAGTGCACTGTAGTCGCTGACACCGCTGTGCTCGATCCAGGTATCTTCACCATCCGGGGTGATCACCACACAAAGGGCATCCATACCGGAGGGATGCTGAATGGGGCGTGGTTCGATGGCTTGTACGGTGCCGGAGGTGGGGGCGTGCACCGGTAAACTCACAAAACCATTGGCCCGGGCCAGCATCTGGCCTTTGCGAACCCGGTCGCCCACGGCTACGCAGGGCTTACCGGGCGCGCCGATGTGTTGCTGTAACGGCACGATCAGCTGTTCTGGCAGGCCAGCCCGGCGTATGCTGGTTTCGGAAGATTGCTTTTTGTTTTGCGGTGGGTGAATGCCCCCGTGAAAATCCCAGATTCGGCGGCTCATGCAATATTCCTTACCGGTATCAATTCACCCGGGCGGTTACCGATGCCTTTGGGGGCATCCCAGTGCCAGGTTTGCAGGGTTTCAGGGACCGGCAACATGTCGATACAGTCCACCGGGCAGGGCTCCACACAGAGATCACAGCCGGTACACTCGTCAGCAATAACAGTGTGCATCTGTTTGGCGGCACCCAGGATGGCGTCCATGGGGCAGGCCTGAATACATTTGGTGCAACCGATGCACTCGGCCTCTCGAATCACCGCCACCATTTTGGTTTCCGGGGTTTGGCCGTGTTCTTCATCCAGGGGCACAAATTCCCGCCCCAGCAAATCCGCCAGCGCGCGGATGGTGTCTTCACCACCGGGCACGCATTTATTGATTTCCTCGCCTTCCGCCAGGCCTTCCGCATAGGGGCGACAGCCGGGGTGGCCGCACTGCCCGCATTGGGTTTGCGGCAACAGGGCATCGATTTGTTCAACGATCGGGTTGCCGTCCACTTTAAACTTGACGGCAGCAAACCCCAATAGCGCACCAAAGCCCAGGGCGATGGCGGTGAGGGCGCCCAATGCGGTGATATTGTCGAAGAGAAATTCCATAACCACCCCCCTAGATCTTGATCAGGCCGGAGAAGCCCATAAAGGCCAGGGACATAAGGCCGGCGGTGATCAGGCCGATGGAGGCGCCTTTAAACGGTACCGGCACATCGGCCACGGCAATGCGTTCCCGCAGGGCAGCAAACAGCACCAGCACCAGAGAAAACCCCAGAGCCGCGCCAAAGCCGTACAGGAAGGCAGCCATGAAGCTGTCGATGCCTTTTTTAACGGTCAGCAAGGCGACACCCAATACCGCGCAGTTACTGGTGATCAAGGGTAAAAAGATACCCAGCACCCGATACAATAGCGGGCTGGTCTTGCGCACCACCATTTCGGTGAATTGCACGGTGACGGCGATCACCAGAATAAACGAAATGGTTTTGAGGTAGGCCACATCCAGCGGCACCAATACATAGCGGTAGGTGAGGTAACTCAAAACCGATGACAGGGTCAGTACAAAGGTGGTGGCCAGGGACATGCCCATGGCCGCTTCCAGCTTATTGGACACACCCATGAACGGGCACAGGCCAAGAAACTGAACCAGTACAAAGTTGTTCACCAGAATGGTACTGACTAAAACCAGTAAAAATTCAGGCATGATGCTCTCTATGGTTTGGTTTACTTAACCCGCATACCGGGCACAGCGCCGCTGTCCGGTGCCAGCAGGAAGATGTCTTTGCCACCTGGGCCGGCTGCCATCACCATGCCTTCGGACAGGCCGAATTTCATTTTGCGGGGCGCCAGATTGGCGACCATGATGGTGAGACGGCCTTCCAGATCCTGAGGTTGGTATGCAGATTTGATGCCCGCAAACACATTGCGGGTTTCTCCACCCAGATCAAGGGTTAACTGTATCAATTTATCAGCCCCTTCCACATGACTTGCGGTGACAATCTTGGCCACCCGCATGTCAATTTTGGCAAAGTCATCGAAGGTGATCTGGTCGGCAATGGGATCATCGCCCAGGGGCCCCTTGGGTTTGCCGGCGGCGGCTTCCGCCTCTGCATCGGCTTTGGCGTCGGCGGTCATGGCTTCAATCTGCTTCCTATCGATGCGCTGCATCATGGGTTTGAATTTGTTGATTTCATGGCCCAGCAGTAATTGCTGGTGATCCTGCCACTGTAACGGCTCGATGTTGAGGAAGCGCTCGGCCTTGTCAGCCAGATCCGGCAACACCGGCTTCAGGTACAGGGTCAGCAGGCGAAACAGGTTGACGCCCACGCTGCAGCAGTCCAGCACGTCCTGCTCGTTGCCCGCCTGTTTCATCAGGGCCCAGGGCGCTTTCTCATCGATGTATTGATTGGCCTTGTCCGCCAGCGCCATGATATCGCGCATGGCACGGCTGAACTCCCGCTGCTCGTAGTGGGCGGCGATGGTGCCGGCTGCGGCCTGAAACTCGCCGGTAAGTTGCGGGTGGGCATCGGTGTTTGCAAGCTTACCACCCAGCTTTTTCACGAAATTGGCCGTGCGGCTGGCGATGTTGACCACTTTATTCACCAGATCCGAGTTCACCCGCTGAGCAAAGTCTTCCATATTCAGGTCGATGTCGTCGATGCGGCTGCTGAGTTTGGCCGCAAAGTAGTAGCGCAGGTATTCCGGGCTCAGGTGGCGCAGATAGGTTTCCGCCTTGATGAAGGTGCCGCGGGATTTCGACATTTTCTGGCCGTTCACCGTCACAAAACCGTGGGAATAGATGGCGGTGGGGGTGCGAAAGTCCGCGCCGTCCAGCATGGCGGGCCAGAACAGGCCGTGAAAATTGATGATGTCCTTACCGATGAAGTGATACAGCTCAGCGTCGGAGTCCTTACCCCAATAGTCATCAAAATCCAGATCGTCCCGGCGCCGGCACAGGTTTTGGAAGCTGGCCATGTAACCAATGGGGGCATCCAGCCATACGTAAAAGTATTTGCCGGTTTCGCCGGGAATCTCAAAACCGAAATAGGGCTCCTCCCGGGAGATGTCCCATTGTTGCAGGCCCGCGTCCAGCCATTCTTTCAATTTATTGGCGATGCCCTCCTGCAGGCTGCCGGATTGGGTCCACTGGGCCAGAAAATCCTGGTATTTGGGCAGGTCGAAGAACAGCTGGGTATTGGCTTTCAATACCGGCTCCGCGCCGGAGATGGTGGAGCGCGGATTTTTCAGCTCGGCGGCGGCGTAAGTACCGCTGCATTTCTCGCAGTTGTCGCCGTACTGGTCTTCGGCTCCGCATTTGGGGCAGGTGCCCTTGACAAAGCGGTCGGCCAGGAACAGCTTTTTCTCCGGATCAAACAGTTGAGTGATCTCCCGCGCCACAATGTTGCCGCGGGCTTTGTTGCGCTCGTAAACCAGGCTCGACAGGGCCCGGTTTTCTTCCGAATGGGTGGAATAATAGTTGTCGTAGCCGATTTCAAAGCCGGCGAAATCCCGCTCGTGCTCCTGCTGCACCTTGGCAATCAGCTCTTCAGAGGTGCACCCCAGCTGTTCTGCTTTCAACATAATGGCCGTGCCGTGGGCATCGTCGGCGCAGACATAGGTGCACTGCTCACCACGCAACTTCTGGAAACGCACCCAGATATCGGTCTGGATATGCTCCAGCATGTGGCCCAGGTGAATCGGCCCGTTGGCGTAGGGCAGGGCGCTGGTGACAAGAATCTTGCGTGGTTTGGTCTGCTCGGTCGGCTTCATTGTGTCTCGCTAATGGAATGTTGGCGAAATTACAGCTATTTAGCGCTTTAAAATGAGGCGGGTAATATAGCGGTTCTGCGGGCTGGATACCAGTTGGAGGGTATATGAGTTGGCCAATTTCCGTTACCATGGCGCCCTTATTTGAATTTCCCTTTGTAGCGCAGTCATGACCGGGAGTACGGACTATGAGCCAGACCTTGCACGACCAAATTCACCAAATATTGGCGAAAAACGTCGATCCTGTTTCTTTGCAGCCATTTGACCAGGTGGTTGAGGTGCAGCAGGTTGTGGTCGCCGGTGATGTGCTCAAGGTTGCACTGTGTTTCGGCTATCCCATTGAGCTGGCCAAGCCGGCGTTGCAGGCTGCGCTGGCGCCGCTGTTTGCCCCCTTGGGCAATGCCCTGGAGCTGACCCTGAACTGGGCGGTAAAACCGGCCCAGAGCAAACCCCTTGAAGGGGTGGGCCAGGTAAAGAATATTGTTGCCGTGTCCTCCGGCAAAGGCGGGGTGGGTAAGTCCACCACCGCGGTCAACCTGGCGCTGGCCCTGGCGGCGGATGGGGCACGGGTGGGTATTCTGGATGCGGATATTTATGGCCCGAGCCAATCCCTGATGCTGGGTGTGGCGCCGGGTACCCGCCCCCGGATAGAGCAGGATAAGTTCTTTGTGCCGGTGACGGCTTTGGGCCTGCAATCCAACTCCATGGGTTATCTCACCACCGAAGACACGCCCATGGTATGGCGGGGGCCCATGGCCAGCGGTGCCCTGCAGCAGTTATTGAAGCAGACCTTATGGCAGGATCTGGATTATCTGATCGTGGATATGCCGCCCGGCACCGGTGATATCCAGCTGACCTTGTCGCAGCAGGTACCGGTGGCGGGGGCCATTGTGGTGACCACGCCCCAGGATATTGCGCTGCTGGACGCCAAAAAAGGGGTGGAGATGTTCCGCAAGGTGCATGTACCTGTGCTGGGTGTGGTGGAGAATATGGCCACGCATATTTGCTCGCAATGTGGTCACGAGGAACACATCTTTGGCCAGGGCGGCGGTGATCGCATGGCCAAAGAATACGGCGTTACCGTGTTGGGCAGCCTGCCCCTCAGCCTCAATATCCGGGAGCAGGCCGATGGCGGCAAACCCACTGTGGCGGCGGAGCCGGACAGTGATATCACGGCGTTGTACCGCCAGATTGCACGCCGCGCGGCGGCCGAACTGGCGAAGATGGCCAAAGGGGCAGCGGGGGCCTTCCCCAAGATCAGCATCGTCAACGACTGATCCGCTTCACCTTGGCGCCCAAAACCGGGTATGATTCGGCCTCCATTTTCGGGCCACCACATTTTGTAGGGGAGTGCGACTAGACAATGTCCATCAAATCAGACCGCTGGATACGCCGGATGGCGGAAGAATATGGCATGATCGAACCATTTGAGCCCGGCCAGATGCGCCAGGGAGCGGATGGCAACCGCATCATCTCCTATGGAACATCCAGCTACGGGTATGACGTGCGCTGTTCCACTGAATTCAAAGTGTTCACTAATATCCACTCTGCCACCGTGGACCCCAAGGATTTCTCCGACAAGAGCTTTGTGGATATCAGCAGCGATGTGTGCATCATCCCGCCCAATTCGTTTGCCCTGGCGCGCACGGTGGAGTATTTCCGCATACCCCGTAATGTACTTACCATCTGCCTGGGTAAATCCACCTATGCCCGCTGCGGCATCATCGTGAACGTGACACCGCTGGAGCCGGAGTGGGAAGGTCATGTCACCCTGGAATTCTCCAATACCACCAATCTGCCGGCCAAGATTTACGCCAATGAAGGGGTTGCCCAAATGCTGTTCCTGGAGTCCGACGAGGAATGTGAAGTTTCCTATAAGGACCGGGGTGGCAAATACCAGGGGCAGACTGGCGTCACCCTGCCCAAGACCTGATTCAGGCCGGCGCAAAACCAAAAGCCCAGACAGCGGTGCCGGCTCAGGCCGGTACGTTGTCAAAAGAAGTCCATAATGCCCGATTCCAGCGAATATTCGGCCCTCACTCCCACTACCGGCGGTTTTCCACTCTGAACCATGTGTTCCAGTCTGTCGGAACCGTGAAGCCGGGCTCCGCTCCCGTTGATCACAGGTGGGTGCTTCGGTTTGATGTAACCTAAATCCGGTGCCATAAAGTCGAACCCGTACACAGGAGCAACCTGCCACAGTAGTGATAACGCCGGGCTATGCTATTCTTCAATCTAACCCCTTCTTTCCCAACGGAATCTCTATGGAATTTGAAATCGTCTATTGGCATTGGGTGGTGCTTGGTGTTCTGCTGATGTTGAGCGAGATCGTTTTGACCACCTTTTTCATCCTCTGGTTTGGTATCGCGGCGGTATTGATGGGTGGGTTGCTGTTTGTATTGCCGGGGCTGGATCTGACCTGGCAAATCCTGATCTGGACGGTGCTGTCGTCCATTCTGGCCCTTTTCTGGTTCAAGTATCTGAAACCACTTTCCATTGATAAAACCAAAGCCGGACTTTCCCGCGAGGCCATCGTCGGTGAGGTGGGGCAGGTGATCAGTGTGCCGCGGGATGGTAAACGCGGCCAGTTGCGTTTTCCGGCACCCATATTGGGCGCCGATGAATGGTTGATCATCTCCCAGGATGATCTGGCACAAGGTGACCGGGTGCGGGTAAAAGACGTGTCGGGGAATTCATTGATTGTTGAAAAAGCGTAAGCGGGACAGGAGAGATGGACATGTACGCCGGACTATACGTGGTAGGTGCGTTGTTTGTGTTGGTGCTGGTGACCCTGGCAAAAGGGGTGAGGCTGGTTCCACAGGGTTATAAATGGGTGGTGCAACGTTTGGGCAAATACCACTGTACCCTGGGGCCGGGGCTGAACATTTTGATCCCGTTCGTGGACTCGGTTGCTTACAAGGTGACCACCAAAGACATTGTCCTGGATATTCCATCCCAGGAAGTGATTACCCGGGATAACGCGGTGATCATTGCCAACGCGGTAGCCTATATCAATATCATTTCTCCGGAAAAGGCGGTGTACGGCGTGGAGGATTACCAGATTGCCATTCAGACTCTGGTGCAAACCACTTTGCGCTCCATTATCGGTGAGATGGATCTGGATGATGCCCTGTCCTCCCGCGACGCCATCAAGGCGCACCTCAAGAATTCGATTTCGGATGATATCTCCGATTGGGGCATTACCCTGAAAACGGTGGAGATCCAGGACATCAACCCCTCCGGCACCATGCAGACTGCCATGGAAGAGCAGGCGGCAGCCGAGCGCGCCCGGCGCGCCACCGTTACCCGGGCTGACGGCGACAAGCAGGCCGCGATACTTGAGGCCGATGGCCGCCTGGAAGCCTCCCGCCGCGATGCCGAGGCACAGGTGGTGTTGGCCAAGGCCAGCCAGCGGGCGATCGAAATGGTGACCAGCGCCATCGGCGACAAAGAAATGCCGGTGGTGTATCTGCTGGGTGAGAAATATGTGAAATCCCTGGAGCAGATCGCGAAATCCCAAAACGGCAAAACCATCGTGCTGCCGGCGGATTTACCGGCTGCGGTGAAAGGCATGATGGGCAAGCTCTAGAAAAACAATATTTGCCAGGCATTGGCTGCTAAGACATTAATCGAAACAGGTTTGTTTTGAAAACAATAACAACAGGGTTTATTACCAACGACACTGCCGGCGCAGGGTGTAAGCGTGGCCTCGCAGTGGTTCTGTTTTGCGTGCTGCAGCTGAGTTGTCTGATGGTGGTGGCTGGTTCTGTCAATGCGCAGACTTCGTTGGATGGGAAGGTTGTTGATCTGACTAATATGGAGGCGCGGCAGCGCATCCAGCTGAACGCCCACCTGGCCTATTTTGAAGATACCGACGATCTTGGTATTGATGACCTGCTGGCCGAGCCATATGAGTGGAGCATCAACCAGTCCGGGCTGCGTAACTTTGGGCAATCTTCAAATCCCTACTGGTTCAAAGTGACACTGGATAACCTGGATCAGGCGGGGGCGCCTTTGTATGTGCGCTTTGCCTATCCCCATGTTGATCTGTTGGATGTGTTTTGGGTGCATGACAACGCAGTGATCAAGCGCTACCGGCTGGGCGACAGCGTGGCTTTCAATGAACGCCCGGTCGACAATCGGGTCTATTTATTGCCGTTGGAGGGGCTGGCTGCGCCCCGGGTGACGCTCTATTTGAAAGTGGTGTCCCAGGGGCCGATGGAGGTGCCGCTGGATGTACTCACTTATTCGAAATTCTATGAACTCGATAAGGCTGAGCTGATTTGGTATGGCGCCTATTTCGGCGTGATGCTGGTGATGTTCTTCTATAACTTTTTTATCTTTGTCCTGGTGCGGGATATCACCTATTTCTACTATCTGTTTTATGTAGCCAGTACGGTGGTGTTGCAGTTCACCCTGACCGGGGCCAGCTTTCAGTTGTTGTGGCCGTTGTCGCCTGCACTGAACAACACGATGGTGCTCACCTTCACCTCCATGATGCCCCTGGCGGCGATTTTCTTCGTGCGGAGTTTTCTGCAATTGGAGACAACCGCGAAGCCGCTGGTGCGTTGGTTGGCCAGAGTGTTGGTGACGGCATTCTTCCTGCAGCTGCTGCTCTCATTTGTGCTGCCTTATGCCCTGGTGCTGAAGATTGCTCATGCGCTCTCGTTTACTGCAGTGAGTTTTGGGTTGTATCTGGGGGTTACGTACTGGTTTCGTGGAGTTCGGGCAGCCCGCACCTTTGCCTTGGCCTGGCTGGTGTATTTAATTTTTATTCTTATCTATCTGCTGCAGATTACAAGCACCACCCAGCCCAATATTGTATCCATACATGCGCTTGAAATAGGGTCGATGCTTGAGCTGGTGTTACTGTCGCTTTCCTTCGGGCACCGTATAAATGAAGAGAAGGAAATGCGGATTCGAGCGCAGGACCAGGCGTTGAAGGCACAGAGCGCATTGAATCGCAATCTTGATCAATTGGTCCGGCGGCGCACCGACGAGCTGGAACAGGCCAATGCCCGCTTGAAAGAACTGAGCATCAAAGATGGCCTCACCGGCATTTTTAATCGCCGGCATTTTGAAGAGCTGGCACAGACGGAATACCAGCGCAGCTTTCGGGATAAAAACTGGCTCAGCATTGCCATGCTGGATGTTGATCACTTTAAGGGATTGAATGACCGTTACGGGCATCCGTTTGGGGATCTGTGCCTGAAAAAAATTGCCACGGTGATTATGGGACAGGTGCGGCGCCCGCCGGATATGGTTGCCCGCTACGGTGGCGAAGAATTTATCGTGTTGTTGCCCGGAACCAGCGTGGAGGGCGGAAACGTGGTGGCTGAGAACATGCGCCGCGCAGTGGAGGACATTTGCCTGCAACATGAGGGAGCTGAGGTGCGGCTCAGTATCAGCATTGGGGTGGCCAGCACCCTTCCGTCGCAGCGGGATGACCTCGAAAGCCTGATTAAAGCGGCGGATGACAATCTGTATAAAGCCAAGAAATCCGGTCGCAACTGTGTGGTGTGTTCGTCTGCTGGAGGAGCGTAGCTATAATTTTGACCAGACAGTCTTAGTCAACTATACCTATTAGTAATATATTGAATTTGCAGAAAAAAGCGCAAGGTTGCTCAACGGCAGGGTCAGCGGCGGGGTTTGCCGCTGAATCAGTCCGGGATGCGCCTGGCAGGGAAGCCCAAGTCATCGCTACTGCACTGATACAGTTACCGGGCAAACATGTATAACAAACTCAGGAATACTTCCATCAAGCTGAAGATGACCATCATTGCGATGATCGCGTTGATAGGCTTTTCCAGCATCGTTTTCAGTAATTACAGTTTTTTTCAGGACACCACCGCATCGCTGGAAGAAATTCAGCAAGTGGACCTGGTGCTGGTGCAGATGGCAAACGATCTGCAGGTAGGCCTGGTGGATGTCAACCGGCTGTTTGAAGCGGCGATGGTGGAGGATGACAAGGATACATTGGAGGAGGCGTTGCTATTGGCCAAACAGCAACGCCAGATGCTGGATCAGCTGGATGAGCTGAAACCATCATTGCGGATCCAGGCCGGTGATCTGCTGGCGGCCTTTGAAGACTATGTTGAGTCCACCCGGCGTTACACCTCTGATGTCATTGACGATCTATACCGCAGTGATGAAATGTATGTGGCGGTGGCACCCACCATTGCCAAGCGGCAGGCTTATGAAAACCTGCTGCGACGATTTTCCTCCGATATTAATGCAAGCTTCGAAGCCACCATGGACAGCATTCGCGGGGAAGCGGAAGTGGTTACCCAGGAGCAGTTCGTCTTCGGCGCCATGTTGGTGGCTTTGGTATTGGGTGCGTATATCTGGCTGTTTATGGTGGTGAACAGCGCCATGACCGATGTTATTGAGGTATCCGGTGAGATCTCCGACGGTAATCTGGATGTGGATATCGGTGAAGCCAACAGTACAGAAGTGAAGAAACTGTTTGCTGCGTTAACCATTATGCGGGATCGATTGAAACAACAGAATAACGATGCCGAAACCCGCAGCCGGCGTCAGGAGCAGCTCACTCATCTAAACGAGGCATTGCGCGGTGAGCTCACCCTAAACCAGGTGCTGGATGCCATGCTCACGTCACTGGCGGGTATGCTCAATTCTCTGGTGGGGGCGGTTTATCTCTGTGAAGGGGATGAACTGGTGATGCGGGCCAGCTATGCCTATTCCCATCGCAAAGGCGATCGCAGCCGACTGCAGATGGGGGAGTCGCTGGTGGGGCAGGCGGCGGTGGAACAAAAGGTGTTTGTGGTCAGGGATCTGCCATTGGATTATTCACCGATAGCATCCGGTTTGGGCGAGTCAACACCCAGAGAAGTGTTGGTGGTACCCCTGGTGTTCAACGATCACTTACTGGGGGTCATGGAATTGATGACTTTCCAGGGCTTTTCCTCGGATGATGTGGAATTCATCAGCCGGGCGGCGGAAGGCATGGCCATTGCGTTGAATTCCTCCATTTCCAGGGTGCAGCTGGCGGAAGCGTTGGAGCGATCCAAGCAACAGGCTGAAGCCCTTGAACAGCAACAGGAAGAGCTTAGAGCCACCAACGAGGAGCTGGAGGAGCAGGCGGCAATACTGCGTTCATCAGAAGAGAGCCTGCAGCAGCAGCAGGAAGAACTGCGGGTTATGAATGAAGAATTGGAAGAGCGTAACCGGCTGCTGGATCGCCAGAAAGATGAAATTGAAAAGAACAACAGCGCCTTGGAGGTATCCCGTAAGGAACTGCAGGAAAAAGCGCGCCAGTTGGAAATGAGCGGTCGCTACAAAACCGAATTTCTATCGACCATGTCCCACGAGCTGCGCACACCGTTGAACAGTATTCTGATCCTGTCCCAGGGATTGATGGAAAACAAGAAAACCAATCTGGACGAGAAACAGGTGGAACACGCCAGGGTGATCAATTCCTCGGGGCGGGACCTGTTGATGTTGATCAACGACATACTGGATTTGTCCAAGGTGGAGGAGGGCAAGCTCGAGATCGTGGCAGAATCGATGCCACTTGCAGAGTTGGCGTCCAAGCTGCGTGGTCAGTTTGAGGCGCAGGCCGAGAGCAAACAAATTGGCTTTAACGTAAATATTGATGCGCAATTACCTGACAGTATACAAGTGGATGAGCATCGCCTCAGTCAGATCCTGCGTAACTTCATTTCCAATGCCCTGAAGTTTACCCACAAAGGGCAGGTAGAGGTTCAGATCGGCATCCCGCAACAGCCGATTGCTACGGTCTCCGGCGTGCTGCAAGCGGAGGAAAGCATTGAATTCAAAGTGATAGATTCCGGTATCGGGATTCCGCAGGATAAGTTGGATCTGATTTTTGAGGCTTTCCAGCAAGTGGATGGAACCATCAGCCGAAAATATGGAGGTACGGGATTGGGTTTGACTATTTCCCGTAAACTGGCAGAAATCATGGGGGGAGTGGTTCAGGTTCGTAGTGAAGGTAAAAATCGGGGTTCTGAGTTCAGCCTGTATCTACCGCGAACCTTTGGCGACGGGCAGGCAGAGGCTGCTCCTGCGATAGAGGCGCCAACGCCAGCGCAATCGCTTGCCGAGGACTTGGCCCCGTCCAGGGCTCAGCCGGAGCGGTCATCGCAGCAAAATGCACCGCAGCTCAGCAATGCCATTCTGATTGTAGAGGATGATGCCAATTTTAGTGGTGTGCTGAAAAACCTGGCGGAAGAATTCGGTTTCAGTGCTTTCTGCGCACACTCTGTTAAGGATGCATTATCCTTCCTCAGTCAAAACAGGCCCGGTTCCATCATCCTTGACCTGGGCCTGCCTGATGCGCCGGGCGAACGATTACTGCAGCAAATCAAGGATGATCCACAGACGAAAGACATTCCGGTACATGTAATATCCGGCAAGCTCAATGTCAGTCCATCCAGTATTGAAGGCGCTGAGGAGTTTATCGCCAAACCGTTTGGCCGTGATCGCCTTGACCAACTCTTTAATGACATCAGTTCGGAGTTGAGCGGGCTGTCCAGTAACCGGGTGCTGGTGATTGAAGATGATGTGGTACAGCAGGAACAGCTGCAACGCAGTTTTGCCGAACAGAATGTAGTTTGCGTGATGGCTGAAAATGGAAAGGATGCCATTAAGCAGCTGAAACAGGAAGTATTCGGCGCCATTATTCTGGATCTTGAACTGCCAGACTCCGATGGTTTCAAGTTGGCCGAAACGTTGAGTCATTGCACCAATGGCAATACGCCAATCATTATCTACACTGCCCGTGATCTGGATAAACGCCAGGATGCACAGCTGCGAAAGTACGCCAAGCGCATTGTGTTGAAAACGGATAAATCCATTTCCCGGCTGCTGAATGAAACCACGCTCTTTCTGCACTGGTTGCAGGGCTCGGATAAGCCATCCCATGGTAATGAGCCGGAAGATCCTTCCACCGTGAACCTGATTGATGTGGAAGGAAAACGGTTGTTATTGGTGGACGATGATATTCGCAACCTGTATTCGTTGTCAGCCGTATTGGAAGAAAGCGGATTTGAGATTGCAACTGCGGGTACGGGTACCGAAGCCATTGAAATGTTGGATCAGGAGCCCCGCTTTGATCTGGTGTTGATGGATGTGATGATGCCGGAAATGGATGGTTTGGAGGCAATGCGGCATATTCGCAGCGATTCAAGGCACAAGAATCTACCGATCATCGCGCTGACAGCCAAGGCGATGAAGGATGATCGCGCCCGCTGCATCGAAGCCGGAGCCAACGACTACCTGTCGAAGCCGGTGGACACCAATAAATTGAAGGCAATTGTGAAAATGTGGTTGGGACAAGCCTGATGGTGACGGTGGATAGAGGCGAACAGCTTAATGAGTTCGAAGTGGAGGTGGAGTGCCTGATGGAGGCGCTGTATCTGCGTTGGGGATACGACTTTCGAGAGTACTCCCGCGCCTCGTTGCGGCGCAGGGTAGCCCGCTATATGTCCGATAACCATTTCCAGCGCCTCTGTGACCTGCAGCATGATTTGATTCGCAATAAAAAACGGTGTGTTCATTTTGTGCGGGGGTTGACCGTCAATGTAACGGATATGTTCAGGGATCCGAAATTTTACCGCGTGATTCGGGAGCAGGTAGTACCGGAGTTGAGAAGCCACCCTTTTATAAAAATCTGGCATGCGGGTTGTTCCACTGGAGAAGAGGCTTATTCCATGTCGATTCTGTTGCATGAGGAGGGCCTGGGGGAACGGGCTGTTATTTATGCAACGGATATCAACTCCCAGGTTCTGGAACAGGCCAGTAAAGGCGTTTACCACGAGAAAATGCTGCTGGCCGCCAGAGAGAACTACGGCGCCACCGGCGGCAGCAACCGTCTGGATGACTTTATCTCGGTGGGCTATGAACGCTTTCTGATTGACCCTGAACTGAAAAAAAATATCGTCTTTACCCAACATGATCTGGTTACAGATCAGGTGTTTGGGGAAATGCAGATGGTGATTTGCCGGAATGTCCTAATTTACTTTCGACGCGAACTCCAGACTAAGGTGCTAACCTTATTTCATAACAGTCTGGATATGGGTGGCTTCCTGGGGCTTGGTATGAAAGAATCCCTGCGCAGTTTACCTAACAGTATTAGATATAAAGCCATTGATGAATCAGCAAGAGTGTTCCAGCGGGTTGATTAAGCAGGTCGAGTTAGTGGTTATAGGTGCCTCCAGCGGTGGCCTTGATGTGTTGATTACCCTTTTGCAACACCTGCCCCGGCACTATCAGATTCCAACAGTGGCCGTTTTACACCAGCGTCCCAACCGGTCCAGTGGCGTACCCGAAATGTTAGCTAAATACACCCACATGAAAGTGCAGGAGCCAGAAGACAAACAGGGAATAGAAGCGGGCAATTTTTACGTGGCACCGCCCAACTATCATTTGTTGATTGATAACGACAGAGTGTTTTCGTTAAGTCTGGATGCGCCGTTGAATTTTTGTCGGCCTTCCATCGATATGGCGTTCGAATCGGCGGCTGAAGTCTATGGCGACAAGCTGGTGGGGTGTGTGCTCACAGGGGCCAACTCCGACGGTGCTGAAGGTGTGCGTTACATCAAGCGCTACGGTGGCCATGTACTGGTACAGGATCCCGCTCAGGCAACGGTTGATTCCATGCCCAGGGCTGCCATTGCGGCGGCTGAGGTAGATGAAATTATTAAAATAGAGCAGATTGCAGAGCGCCTGTCCCTGTTCGCCGAGGGTCATCAGGCATGAAGCAAAGTATACTCATAGTGGATGATCAAAAGGCAAATCTGGTGGCATTGGAAGCCACTTTGGCGGATCTTGATAATGTGGAAATCATTTCCGCAACGTCCGGCCCGGAAGCGCTTTCCATTCTGCTCAAGCAGACCGTCGCCATGGTGTTGCTGGACGTGCAGATGCCCGGAATGGATGGCTTTGAAGTGGCCAGCTATATGCGCCAACGGTCCAAGACCCGTCACATTCCCATTATCTTTCTGACCGCCATCAACAAAGAAGAAAGCTATATGTTCAAAGGCTATGAGAGCGGAGGCGTGGACTTTATGTTCAAGCCCTTCGATCCCTTTGTTCTGCTCAGTAAGGTCAGGATTTTTCTGGAGCTGGATGGCCGGCAGCGGCAACTGGAAGATGCGCTCAGTAAACTCAAACAGGTTAAAACCAGTAACGAAGTGCTGTTGCGTTCGGTGGGGGAAGGCATCATCGGTGTGTGCCTGAAGGGAACCATCACCTTTGTGAATCCCGCCGCCGAAATGATCCTGGGTGTACACAGCTCGGCGTTGATCGGCCAGCACTTGTACGAGGCGGTCATTGTATCCACCCATCATGCAGAGAAAACCGGGTGGTTTCACACCAAACTCTATAAAGCCTGTTCCGAAGGCCGGGCATTCCACACAGACGTGGGTGTGTTTCGTTCCCATCACGATAAAATGCTGCCGGTTGAATACACGGCCAGCCCAACCCATTCCCCTTCGGGCAAGTTTGATGGCGCAGTGATTGTCTTCAAGGATATTACCGAGCGTAAAAAGATTGAGGAAAAGCTGCATTATATGGCGCAGTACGACGCATTAACGGAGCTGGGTAACCGTAACCTGTTTAGCTCGGCGTTGAATAACTCCATAACCTACAGTGATCACAGCGGGCAGAGTTTTGCGCTGCTGTTTATGGATCTGGATCGCTTCAAGCAGGTTAACGACACGCTGGGGCACGATGCCGGCGATGAACTTCTGAAGGAAGTGGCAATAAGAGTCGCTCAGTGTATTCGTGATTCCGATATTCTGTGCCGGTTGGGTGGTGACGAATTTACGGTGATCATTAACGGTGAGTATGCGGAGAAGGCATCGGTGCGGGTGTCCGAGAAGCTGATTCAGGCGCTGTCGCAGCCGTTCGAGATTTTCGGACAGGAGCTGTATGTGGGGGCCAGTATTGGAATCGTTTATTATCCCGAGATGGGTAAGGATACCAGTGAACTGATTCGTAATGCGGATATGGCCATGTATCAGGCCAAACATGAAGGCCGCAACCGATACCGGGTATTTGAGCCGGATATGAAAACCCAGGTTGAGGAATCCATGGCGCTTGAGGTGGAGCTGCGCAGAGCGGTGGAGACCATGGATTTCCAACTGCATTATCAGCCGAAGTTTGACATGACCAACGGCCAGGTGGTGGGGGCGGAAGCGCTGTTGCGCTGGAAGGTTGGCGATAAGATGATATCGCCGGCTACTTTTATCCCGATCGCCGAAGAGACCGGCCTGATCAATGGTATTGGCCGCTGGGTTTTTGAAACCGCTGCCGTGCAAGTGAAGCAGTGGAGTACCCGGTTCGATTTACCCGAGGGCTTTCGGATTTCGGTCAATATGTCCGTACAGCAACTGCAGGACCCGGATCTGGTGCGGGTAATGGGCAGTTTCATTGATGCCGCCAACATTGATCCCGGTTTGTTGGAGATTGAGATCACGGAAAGTCTGTTTCTGGAGCGCACCGAAGTGAATCTGCGTAATCTGGCAGGTATCCGGGGTTTGGGATCCGGTATTGCCCTGGATGATTTTGGTACCGGCTATTCATCGATGGGTTATTTGGCACAGTTACCCTTAACGGTGTTGAAAATTGATAAAACCTTTGTGGATGATGTGCATAAGCCCCAGGGCAGCGCCATCATCTCAGCGGTGGTGGCTCTGGCTCGGGGCCTGGGGGTGGATGTTATTGCTGAAGGGGTTGAGCAGGAGGATCAGGCATCACGCCTGATCGAGCTGGGCTGCGTTACCGCCCAGGGATTTTATTACAGTAAACCGATTCCGGCTGAAGAACTGGAACAATTGCTGGAGAGCAGTTTCGTAATCCTGGATAGTGCCGTCAGCAGTGCTGCCAACTCCGGCAGTTAATGGAGTTTGAATTCCGTCAGTTCCAACAGAAAGTGATCGCCGTCATCATTCTGCTCCACTTTGACCGGGATGAAAGGGTATTCGTGATGCAGCCAGATCTCCGTTTGCCGCTTGTCGTCGTCGTGCAATCGTTTCAGGTGAAAGGTTTTGATGTTACCGGATTCCGTGCTGATGGTGGGTTTGTCCAGCAGCACAAATTTTCGTAATTCCTGATCGTTATCCTTGGCTTCCATGAACTGGATTTCCCCCTTGCCGGATTGAACCTCCAGTGCCAGCAGCAAAGTGCTGGTGAGCGGATCCTGCATACCGGCTACCAGATCAAACTCTCCTTGCTTTTTTTTGTGCACATAAGTGCCCCGGCCCCTTTGCCAGTCAAAGTTGATGTGATTTTTTCTTTTCTTGAGAAACGTACCACGGGTGGAATCGTACTGTAGCGGCCGGGGCTGGCCTGCCTGCCACAGAAACTCCGATTGCTCCTCCAGGCGGTAGATCATCGCACTGGCATCGTATTCGATCCGATACCGCTCCTGTCCCAGGCTGATCAGTTTGCGACTGCCCAGGTCGCTTACCGACATGCCGTTGGCTTCACCGCGATAGTGCGCCGTGAACGGGCTGAATGGCATGGTTTCAGCGTCAGCCCGTGACAGCCCTGTCATCATCAGCAGCAGGGTTAGGAAAGGCAATGCGCGAAACAGAGGCATATGAGTCCTTAGGTCAGATCCAGGCCGGTGGCCGGAAGCGTGGTTCCCTGATACAACACTCCATCGGGGGTGAGCTGTATTTGCTTGCTGCAAAACAATTGCACGCAGGCGGGGTAGAGCAGGTGTTCCAACTGCTGTACTTTCCGGGACAGGCTTGCCGCACAGTCGTCGTGCTCAACCGGCACCTTACATTGACCTATGACAGCGCCGCTGTCCAGTTCACTACTGACAAAATGAACGCTGCAGCCGTGTTCCTGCTCGCCGGCGTCCAATGCCCGTTGATGGGTGTTCAGACCTTTGAATTTTGGTAACAGGGAAGGGTGAATGTTGAGCAGGCGCCCGGTAAAGTGATCCACGAAGTGATCGGTGAGGATACGCATAAAACCGGCCAGCACTACCAGCCCCGGTTGGAACTGCTCAATCGCCTGCAGCAGATCGGCGTCGAAGGCCTCCCGGGTGCCATAGCCGGTGTGGTCCAGCACCAGGGTTTTAATACCGTGTTTGCGGGCACGGGTAAGGCCCTGTGCCTGAGGACGGTTGCTGATCACCGCGGCAATCCGGCCTTCAATGCGGCCCGCCTCGATGGCATCGATGATCGCCTGCAGATTGGTACCGCTGCCGGAAATCAGTATGACGATATCCATTTACAGACCTTGTAATACCACTTCCGGGGTTTCCTGAGTACTGGCTTCAATGGTGCCGATGAGCCAGGCGGATTCTCCCAGATCTTGCAGTGCCGTTACCGCCGCCTGGGCCTGATCGGCTGCAATGGCCAGGATCATGCCGACACCGCAGTTGAAGGTACGGTACATCTCGCGGGGCTCGACGTTGCCTTGCTGCTGCAGCCAGTTGAAAATGGCGGGCCATTGCCAGCTCCGGGTATCGATCACGGCGTTGGTGGCATTGGGTAATACCCGGGGGACATTTTCTGTAATGCCACCACCGGTAATATGGGCCATGGCTTTGATTTGGAACTGATCCGCCAGGGCCAGCAGGGATTTCACGTAGATGCGGGTGGGTGCCATCAGGTGCTCGGCCAGGGGTTTGCCTTCCAAGGGGGCATGAACATCGGTTGCGCTAACTTCGATGATTTTACGAATCAGTGAGTAACCATTGGAGTGGGGGCCGGAAGAGGCCAGCCCAATCAACACATCGCCGGCACTGACGGTCGCCCCGGTTATGATCCGGTCTTTCTCCACCACGCCGACGCAGAATCCGGCCAAATCATAGTCATCACCTTCATACATTCCAGGCATTTCAGCGGTTTCCCCACCCACCAGCGCGCAGCCGGCCTGTTCGCAGCCGCTGCCGATGCCGGTTACCACGTCCGCTGCCACGTCCACATCCAGGTGGCCGGTGGCATAATAGTCGAGGAAGAACAGGGGTTCGGCACCGGTCACCACCAGGTCGTTGACACACATGGCCACCAGATCAATCCCCACGGTATCGTGCTGTTTCAGGTCAATGGCCAGACGCAGTTTGGTACCCACACCGTCGGTACCGGATACCAGCACCGGTTGACTGTATTTGACAGGTATCTCGCACAGGGCGCCGAATCCGCCCAGGCCGCCCAGCACTTCCGGTCGGCTGGTACGCTTGGCAACCCCTTTGATGCGTTGAACCAGTTGCTCCCCGGCATTGATGTCCACGCCGGCGTCTTTGTAACTGAGGGAAGGGGTTTTGTCTGCCATGATTGCTTCGAGCCCTTGAGTGAGTTGGGTGACTTTTGGATGTCCAGGGGGCCGCTATTCTAGCAGGAGTTGTTCTCCAGCCCAATGCTTACGGGGCGCCTGCGGCGGTGAAAGTTGCGTAGGTTTCGGTTTTATCACCGGCGTCGACGTTGTACACTTTCGCGCAACGGTTTTTCGAGGTACACCAGCGCGTTATGAGTAAGCGAGCACAGCGTTTAGTCTCCCTGGCAGTGTTAGGCTGCTTGATGATGTTGGCAACGGCCGGCCAGGCAGCCGAAGTGGTTGATCTTTATAAGGCCTCGGTGGATGTGGCCAATCGCAGTACGGATGCCCGCAATACGGCCCTGGCCAAGGGGTTGGCCACGGTGCTGATCCGGGTCAGTGGTAATTCCGCCATCACCGCCGAAAGCTCGGTTCAGGATGCCATGGCCAACCCAAATCGCTTCGTGGTCCAGTACGGCTACCAGACCCGTGAAGAGCTGTCGCCGGAAGAGGGCAGTATGCTCAAGCAGACTTACCTTAAAGTCAGTTTCGATGAGGCCGCCGTGAATCAGTTTTTGCGTCGACAGGGGTTTCCCATCTGGTCCTCCAGCCGACCCAATGTGGTGTTGTGGGGGGCAGTGAGGGATGATTCCGGACGCCAGGTTATCGGCGGTAAAAGTCAGCCCGCCCTGCAGCAGTTGCTGCAAATGCAGGCCAAACGGCGGGGGTTACCCCTAATCTTGCCGGCCTATGACGAGGAAGACCTGGCGCAGGTGAGAACCGGGGATATCTGGGGCATGTTTGTGGAGCCAATCAATACGGCTTCACAACGCTACAGCGCAAACGTAGTGGTGGTGGTGAAGATGTTGACCACCCCCGATCAGGTGCAGATCAGTGCCGCCATGAACCTGGACGAGCGCCAGCAGTGGTGGGAAACATCCGGCGACACCCTGGAGGCAGCTGTAGCGGCATTAATGGACCAATTGGGGGACCGTATTGGTGAACGGTTTGCGGTGCAGGCCTCCATGGAGGTTGGCGAACAGGTCATACTGGAGGTGGCGGAAGTGGATCAACTCACTGATTACGCCAATCTGGGGGAGTATCTGGATTCAGTGCTGGCGATTCGCGGCTGGCGTTTGCGTGTGGCCCAGGGCAGTAAGCATCAGTATCTGCTGACGTTGGAAAGCAATCTGGATGCGCTGCAGCAGAGTTTTCGCATCGATCGCAAGTTGCTGCCGCAGCCGCCGCAACGGGTAGTGCCTCTGGGGCAGCCGCAACCCGAGGAACGGCAACCGGCAGTGCCGGAGCAAATGGATGGAGCTGCGCAGGTGACGGAAATCGGTACAGACACCCAGGAACCGGTTGTGCTCTATTATCGCTGGAACGGATAGTACCGGGTTTCATGAACTCAGGCATACGACACCTCCCTAATATCCTTACGGTTACCAGGATTGTGCTGGTGTTCCCCTTCGTCTGGTTCATGTTCAATGAACAGTATGACCGGGCCTTGTGGACCCTGTTGCTGGCGGGTGTCAGTGATGGTGTTGATGGCTTTCTGGCCAGGCAATACAACTGGCGCAGCCAGTTTGGTTCCATTGCCGACCCGGTGGCGGACAAGATTTTGCTAATTACCACGTTTCTCACCCTGGGCTTGACCGACCATCTGCCCTGGTGGGTGGTGGCGGTGGTGGTGAGCCGGGATCTGTACATATTCTGTGGCGCCATTGCCTACTGGTTTGTGGTGGGGCGTTATGAGGGCAGCCCCACCATGCTCAGTAAAACCTGCACGTTTATGATGATTGTGTTGGGGCTGGTTGTGATCGCGAATCTGGTATGGCCTCTGGTTCCCCCCCCGCTTTTGCTGTGGTTAAGCTATCTGGTGGTGGGATTGTCCTTCATCAGCATGGGGCAATACACCCTGCTGGGTATCCGAGGGTTTGCCCGAAAACGCGCTCATTCCGGTGATGGCCATGACTGATACACCCCACCCGCAGTTGGCTCTGCACCTGTCGCGAAAGCCCAATACGGACTTTGCCAGTTTCTATGTGGGCCATAACCAGCAGCTGGTGGAGCGGTTGCAGCAGGTGTCCCGCGGGGATTTGTCCGGCTGGTTGTATCTTTGGGGGGCCGAGCAGAGCGGCAAGAGCCATCTGTTACAAGCCGCCTGCCAGCAGGCTGAAGATCAGGGGCTCAGCGTGTTCTACCTGGCCGGCGCCGAGGCGCGTACCCTGTCGCCGGGGTTGCTGGACAATCTGGCGGCGTTTCAGGTTTTGGCGATTGATGATATCCACCTGCTGACAACCGACCCGGCCTGGGCCGAGGCTCTTTTTCATTTATACAATAAACTTAAGGATTTAGGCTCCGTATTGCTGGTCAGTTCGGTATCGCCGCCGCGTCAGCTACCGGTGGGGCTTGCGGATCTGGCATCGCGGCTGATGGCCATGGAAGTGTATCAGGTGGTACCCATGGATGACGCTGATAAGGCCGGAGCACTGGCCCTGATGGCCCAGCAGCGGGGTTTTCTGCTGTCTGATGAGGTAATCGCTTATATTCTATCCCGCTCCGACCGAACCTTGCGGGTGCTGGAGGGGGTGGTGGACCGTCTTGACCATCAGTCACTGCAGGAAAAACGCGTAATAACAATCCCTTTCGTAAAAAAGGTCATGAGCTGGTAGAACTCTCATCTATACTTTTTAGGGTAGATGCATAACCAAGAGCCAAACCTGTTTTAATGACTGACCCGATTGCCAGCCAAAACAAGCGTTTTATCAGCCTCAAATGGCGGGCACTGGCCCTCACCAGTGCGCTGCTGGTGATTGTATTCACCATATTTCTGATGGCATCCCGATATTCCTCTGAACTGCAACTCAAAGAGCAGGGCAAAGATCGCTCTCAACGTTATGTGGAGCAGCTGGAGGCATTGCTGGATCGACAGGTGCTGCGCATGCAGGCTCTCTCCAGTCTGCTGCTGCAGTTTGAAGGTATGGAGCAGGCGATTCGCTCCGGCAACAGCGATATCATACGGCAGCGCATTGACCAGTTCTGGCCCCGTTTCCAGCAAGAGGCGTCGGTGAATTCCATCGTCCTGTTTTCACCCTCCGATGAAGTACTGCTGTGGCAGGGAGATCCCAGTATTCCGCCGGAAATGGTGGAGAAGTTCCGTTCCGACTGGAACAGCCGGTCGGCGCTTTCCTGCTTTAAAACCTGTGAGGTTTATACGGTCGTGCCCCTGGAGCTGGAAGGGTGGGGTAAAGGCATGGTGGTTTTGGGGGCCTACATGGATCAGGTTGTGGAGCGCCTGCACGCCTTGTCCAAAACAGAAATTGCCCTGGCGGTTCGGCGTAGCCCGGACAGCTTTGAACATGACAATACGTTGTCGGGCTGGAGCAGCGACGTTACCTATTCCACTGACCAGGGCGACACCGTCGCCATGCTCCGGCAATTGGCCAAAGACCACGGCCGCGCTGAGGTGTTCAACGGTATTCTGGTGCAGGAAGGCAGCCGTTTCTATGAGGTGGTTCTACGCCCTTTACGGGGCGCGGTATTTCCCCGTCAGGGCGAGCTCTATATCATCAGCGACATCACCACGGAAATGCTGCAGCACCAAACCCTGCAGCGCAATGGTTTGGTGTTCGGGTTGGTGGGGTTGATTTTTGCGGAACTGGTGTTGCTCACCACATTGTGGGGGCCGCTTAATCGTTTACGGGCCATGGCATCGGTATTACCGATGTTGGCAACGCAGAAATTCACTCATATTCGGCAGGAGCTGAACGCCCTGCATCGCGACCTACCGTTTTCCGATGAGAGCGATGTGCTCAACAGCTCAGCCATGCGCCTGTCGCATCTGTTGGAGGAACTGCAATCTGAGCTGCACAGCCGGGCCGAGGAGCTGGAGAAGAAAACCGTCGACCTGGAAGCGGAAAAGCATTTTGTGCAGGGCATTCTGGATACGGCCCATGCCTTGATTCTGACCCAGGACCGCACCGGCTGCATTGCGATGGCGAATCATCATTGCAGCTGGATTACCGGCTATGATACGGGTGAGCTGGTTGGTAAATCGTTTTTCTGGCTGTTGCCGCAAAGTGAACAGTTGCCGGATCTTCAGTTTCAGATTAATGAGCTGGCCAACGGATTTCGGAACGAACTGCACCATGAATCGGCAGTAGTGCGCAAGGATGGCACTACCATGTATATGGCCTGGTATCACTCATTACTGC
>MDTC01268891.1_pt1 | contig 108096 bp, 99 predicted proteins | sample 811181 | NCBI WGS metagenome assembly MDTC01 (sample SAMN05326644, study PRJNA326480) | marine metagenome | isolation source: seawater | place: Pacific Ocean: North | collected 2011
AGCCCCCTCCTAGTGAAGGAGGGGGCAGGGGGTGGTTAACTACCGCGACTACGACCCTGTGCGAAAAGGCCCGGGCATTTCTCCCGGGCCTTTTCCATTAAACCTCTGTGAGCTGCTTGTACAGCTGTGGGAGCCGGGTCGGGAGCATCGTGATGTCTGACAACACCTCATAACTCATGTCCTGCATCATCGTCTTCAGGTAGTCGTGCCCGTTCTTGTCCACCGTGAGACAGAACGGCGTGACGCCTTCCTTCCGGGCCTCGTCGAAGGCGACACGAGTGTCGTGCACGGCGTACTCCTTCTCCACGCCCTCCCGGCTGTAACCGCGGTCCTGCGGCCGACCGTCGGAGATCATGAACAGGATCCGTGACTTGGCGTCCACCTGAATCAACTTGCTGGTGGCGTGCCGAATGGCTGGCCCCATACGCGTCGCGTGCAGCGGAGCGATCCGGTCGATCCGTTTCGGGATGGTCGTCCCCCAGCGTTCCTCCATCTCCTTGATGACGTAGAACTCAACGTTCTCACGCCCGTATCCGGAGAAGCCATAGATGCCGTACATGTCGCCAGTCTGCTCGAGAGCGCTCGTGAGGAGGATGATGCCCTCCTTCTCAATGTCCACGATGCGCTTGTAAGAGCGGCGCAACCCTTCCGCACGGCGCGACCGCAGCCACACCATGTACTCGACAGGATCGTCCGGCGCGCCCCAGTCGTCCGTGGGCCGCTTGTTCTCGTCGATCGCCTCGGCCGTAGATGCGCTCATGTCCAGCAGAAAGGCCACTGCGACGTCGCGCTCGACCTTGTTCCTACGCCAGAACACCTTGTCGCTCGGGGTTGTGCCCGTGCGCCTGTCGATGACCGACTCGATCACGGCGTCAAGGTCGAACTCTTCGCCGTCCTCAAGTCGCTTCACCTTTCGGTACATCTCCGGCATCACCAGCTCAAACTGCCGGTGGATCTCACGGACGAGGGGGGAATGGTCGTTGAGCGTGTCCTTGTAGAACTGCTCTTCGCCCTCCGCCATCTCCTTCTCGTGGACCACGCACCACTTCGGCTTGTAGTCGTTGGCGCGGAAGTCCCACTCGTCGTAAACAAAAGTGCCGGGCTCCAACGCTTCTAGCGGGCCGCCCTCTTCCGGCACGTGGACCAGCGGGCCGTCGCCAAACTGTTGGTTGTCCGGGTCCCGCTGCTGCATCTCCTTCATCAGGTTTTGCAACATCTCGTCCATCTGTTGCTGCTGGCCTTCTTCACCCTCCTCCATCTCGCCCTGTTCGAGCTCAGTGGAGTTCTTGAGCAGTTCTTCAAGCTGCTCCTGGGTGATCGGCTCCGGCTCGCCATCAAAGTCCATTGCATCCATCGAAATCTGAGACAGGAGCTGGGCCATCTCCGGCTTGAACTCGCCCCGGTAGTCCACGTCTTCCGGGGAGTCGTACGATTCCTCGTCCATGGGCTCTTGCTCGTCCGTTTCACCGGCCTCTGAAGACTCCTCGCTGCCGCTCTCGCCTTCGCCGCCGAACATTTGAAGGATGTCTTCCGTGTTCTCTTGCTCGTCCTCGTCCGGGATTTCGTCGTCCAGGTCGACGTTCTCGAACTCTTCTTCCGGGATGGTGTTGTTCGGCACGTCGGCGATCATGGCGTAGATGCGGGTCGCCGCCTCCGCCGAGTCCTCAACGGTCGCGCCGAGCTCGGTCAGCATGTTCACGATTCTGCGGATGCGCTGTGCGAACTCCGTGTACGCCTTCGGGACCTTGATGACCCCGGTTTGGCGCAGGCTCAGCCGGACGATGAACTCGACCAGCGCCTCGCGCATAGGCAGTTCTTCGATCCGCGGGCGTTCCGCCAGCGAGAACTCCTGGGTGGTGGTGTAGCTCGCGGAGAGCCCCCTGTACTCATGAAGGATTCGGGCGTCCAGTCGTGTGTCCTCGACGACGGTGAAGATGTCCAACCCCAGGGTCCGATCGGAGAACAGATCGAAGAACCGGCCCATATCGGTCAGGTAGGCCGTCTCGATCCCGCCCTCGTCGTCCGTCGCTCCCGAGTTTCCGATTCCGGGGATAACAGCCTCCGCCATTTCCGCCACAGCGTCCGAGACTTCCGGCGTCGGCTTTGCTGCGGTGCGCATGTTCGGCCGGAGGTCTTCGAACAGAGTCGACGGGGTGTCGAAATCGAAGTCGAAACTTCCGAACTCGATGTGGCAGCTCTGGTGGGTCGCTATGACCTTGTACCAGCCAAAGTTCTCGTCTTTATGCGAAAAGCGGTCCGCCACGGGCGGCAGATAGATCGTCGTACCCTCGGTCGTGGCAGTGCCCTCGTCCACCCAGCCGATCTTCTTGTCCACGATCTGTGCCGTCGCGTTGACCTCAATATCGCTGGCGCAAAGCGCCCGGCAGTAGGTGCGTAGGAGGTCTTTGACGCGGGTTAGTTCCACGCCGGAGGAGAGCTGGTCAAGCGTCTCACGGGAGCGTGCCGACTCCAGCCGGTAGTAAGCCGGTCCGGATTCAGGGGACTCGGCCAGAGCGCGCATACCTTCCCGGTGCCACTCCTCAAATTGGGACGGGCTGAGTCGGTCCAGGACATTGGGCGCCTGGGTGATAAGAAGACGGACGGACGCAGGGGAAATGGCGAGAGGTTCCTCGGCCAGCTCCAGCAGGCGTTGCCTGAACTCCGTCGGAACGTGGTTGACGGCGTTGCTGGCCCCGGCGAAGAACTCGCCGATGGCGGTCTGCTCCGCCCCGATCAGCCTTCTGGCGATCATAAGCAGCCGGGAGCGGTACACCGGCTCGAGCGCGGTCAGGGCCGTGTTTGCGGAGTCGTAAAGGCTTTTGACCTCGCGCCATGAGTGCTCCGCCAGGTCATGCGAAACCGTGATGAACGCGTCCCGTTCTTCCCCGAGCCGTGGGAACAGCCGTGCCGCTTTGACCAAGCACTCGTCCGCGAGATCGTACGACCGGCGCGACAACACCTGGAGCGACTCACCAAAGCGCGTGAACTCTGCAAACGTGAGAGATTCCAGCAGCTGGGGGCTGATCTCGTAGAAGTGACACGCCAGGTTGCTGGACTTCCAGGTCCCCCTGTAGAGCGCCCGTCCAAGGTTAGCCCAGTCGTCAACGTAACGCGGGCGAAGCCGCGTTAGCGCGTCAGGGCTGGCTTTGAAGAACGATACCGCCAGGCTTGGTGAGTCGTCGCAAAGCCGTCCGCCGATCGCCGCCCAGCGGATGAACTGGCCGGACGGAAGCTGGCGCTGCACGGCGGGGCTGGCTTCGATGTATTCGGCAGCCGCTTCCCACGACCGAACCGCCTTGCCGGCGATAGCGAGCGCGTGGTTGGCCCAGTCCAGGAGGTCCTGCGGGCGCAGCCTGCTTTCGAGTTCCCCGTGCGCCATGTCGTACTTTTCGTGGACGGCGCTGGGAAACCGTTCGAGTTCTTTCTTGATCCGTGTCATCTCCGGACCAAGGTCGCCGCCGGGCTGGGGTTCGTTAGTGGTCAAGTTGTCTCATTCCTGGCCGTTATGACCAATAAGATTCAGGCTTGCCTGAGGCATTTGATTAGCTGTGAAACGATCTGCCCGGTGGATCCCCAGATAACGCGGCCATTGTAGGCGTACGTTGGCCTTATCACGAAGCCGGATTCATACCCCCGGGTCTCGTCCCTGTCGCACGTACCGTCCAGTAAAGCGGATACCGGCACTGTGATCACTTCACTCACCTCCCTTTCGCTCAGTTTCAGATCGGTAATCCTTGAGAGCCAGCCCGTGAAGGGACTGAGCGCAAAGTCAGAGATCGTTAGAAGCGGGTCCAGGGTTCCCCATACATCCACCTCCGACTCCAAGACGCCGATTTCTTCCACCGTTTCCCTCGTTGCCGTGGCCGCCAGGTCCGAGTCCTCAGCGTCCACCGCTCCCCCCGGGAACGCCATCTGTCCCGGGTGATTGTGCAGGTTCATCGATCGCCGGATGAACAGCACGGACAGGTCGCCGTCCGCCATGCAGAACGGCACCAGCACGGCCGCCGGACGGCCGTCGATGCCACTCTCTCCGGTACCGCCCCGTCCACGCAATACGCGTTCGATGCGGTCACGGGACGGAGCCGGGGATCCCGTGATCAACGGCTCGGCCGCGTCCCCAGCGCCAGCCATCAGGCGAAGATCGTGGTCACGACCTCGTCCACGCTGCGTTGCATCTGCGCATCGTCCGTGATCCCCCAGGTTACGGCGACCTGGCAGGCCCGTCGCGCCGCGACACCCTGCTTGATCAGCCGTGCTGCGTAGATCAGCACCCGTGTGCTTGCGCCCTCGGCCAGGCCGTGGTCCCGCAGGTTACGGATCTTGTCACCCAGTTTGGCGAGCTGCTCGGCCAGTTCGGAGTCCACACCGGCTTCGTGCTTGATGATCTCCATCTCCACCTCTGGCGGCGGGAAGTCGAACTCGAGTGCGATGAATCGCTGCCGGGTGCTGTGCTTCAGGTCTTTCAGGGCGTTCTGGTAGCCCGGGTTGTAAGATACAACCATCAGGAAACCTTCTGCCGCCTCGATCACCTGACCCAGCTTGTCGATCGTGAGCATGCGCCGGTGGTCGGTGAGCGGGTGGACGATGACCGTCGTGTCCTTGCGGGCCTCAACGATCTCGTCTAGGTAGCAGATGCCGCCGGCCTTGACGGCGCGTGTCAGCGGACCATCGACCCAGCGCGTGCCGTTGGCGTCCAGGAGGTAGCGACCGATCAGGTCGCTCGCCGTCATGTCTTCGTGGCAGGCCACGGTGACCAGCGGGATCCCGCCGTCGCCGTTGCTGCTCGCCTGCTTTGTCCCGTCCTGTACAACGCTCAGGGACTGGCTGAGGCGCCATGCCATGTGTTCAACGAAACGGGTCTTTCCGACGCCCGTCGGACCCTTTAGAAGGATCGGGAGCCGTTGCTCATACGCGGCGGTGAAGATATCAATCTCGTCGGAGGTAGGAGCGTAAAAGGGCTCCTCCTGGACTGTGTACTCTTCAACGCGATATTCCCGGTACTCGGTTGTCGTCATTACCCGTTGTGCCTTCCCTGGGGACCCTGCTGGGTCCTATCGGTCCACAGTTGTTTGACCCGCACGGCGAGCGCCGCCCGGTCTTCGTCGTTTCGGACCATCACGTCGGCCCGCTGTTCACGTTCCTCGTTGGTCATTTGTGCGCGCATGCGTGCGCGCGTCAACTCGGGTTTCTGATTACGCTGGCGTTCCAGTCGTTCCAGGACATCCTCTTCGGGCGCCGTCACGACCCATATCTCGTCAAACAGACTTTCCCACCCGGCTTCAAAAAGCACCGCAGCTTCCACGACAAGGACCGTCGTGTCATCGCCGTTACGCTCTTCAGCGATCCGCGCCTCAAGGCGTTCACGAATTCTTGGCCAGACGATATCCGTTAATTGCTTCAGTTTGTCGGGGTCGCCGAAGACGATACCCCCGAGTTCCCTTCTGTCGATCTCGCCGTCCGGGCCGATGACCTTCTTCCCGAAGGATTCGACTATCTCGCCCCAGGCCGGCTGGCCCCTCAAATACGTTTCGTGTCCCACGATGTCGGCGTCGACGACCAGTGCGCCAAGTTCCCGCAGAATCCCGTAAGCTTCACTTTTCCCCGAACCGATACCGCCCGTAAGGCCGATTGTTAACACGGTAACGTGATTTTCACGATTGAAGGGAGTCTCCGAAACTTCACAGCCGCCTATTATAGAGCGGCCAGGGGTTCCAAAGTAATAGCGGCCGGGCGTCTCACTTTCACGAGTGCGCAGCCCGGCCGAACGCCGATGACAAACGACGATAAAAATACACAGTTCAGATCGCTGCCAAGCGTGGAGCAGCTCCTCCAAGAGCCGGGGCTCGGCGGGCTCGCGGGGGCGTACTCCCACGCGGCCGTCGTGAGCCTTGCCAGACAGCAGTTGGACGCCACCCGGAGGTCCATTCGGAACGGAGGAGACGCGCCTGGAATGGAACAGCTTGCGGCGGACATCATGGCCCGTGCGGAAGAAGAGTGGGCGCCGTGGCCGCGACCGCTCGTGAACGCGACGGGCGTCGTTATCCACACGAACCTGGGGCGCGCACCCCTGAGTGAGCCAGCTATGGAGGCTGTTCAGGCCGGAGCGAGCGGATACAGCGACCTTGAATTTGACGTGAAGACTGGTACCCGCGGGTCAAGGCAGGCGCACATCGGCAGGCTGATCGCAGAAGTGACCGGCGCCGAAACGGGCCTCGTGGTCAACAACAACGCCTCCGCCATCATGCTCGGGCTGAGCGCCGTCGCAGGACCGGGCGGCCCGAGAGAGGTGATCGTCTCCCGCGGCGAGGGCGTGGAGATCGGTGGCGGCTTCCGGGTACCGGACGTGCTGCGCCAGTCTGGGGCGACGCTGGTCGAGGTCGGAACCACGAACCGCACCTACGTCCGCGATTACGCATCCGCCATCAACGACAACACGGCAGCGATCCTCAAAGTCCATCCCAGCAATTTCCGCGTCACCGGGTTCACCCATGAGGCTGAACTGGGCGAACTCATGACTCTGGGCCGTGAACGCGGCGTGCCGGTGCTGAACGATCTCGGCAGCGGCTGTCTGCTGGACACCACCCATTACGGGCTTGCGCCCGAGCCCACGGTGCAGGACAGCGTCGACGCCGGAGTCGAGCTCTCCTTCTTTTCAGGCGACAAGCTGATCGGCGGCCCCCAGGCAGGCATCGTGGCAGGAAGCGCTGAATGGGTGGAGCGGCTGGCCCGGCACCCCCTGGCGCGCGCCGTACGAATCGACAAGATGGGGCTCGCCGCTCTCTCGGCGACGCTGGCATCGTTCCTGAAAGAAAGGGCGCACGAAGAAGTCCCCGTCTGGTGCATGATCTCTATGTCGCAAGAGGCCATCGCCGCTACCGCCGAAAGTTGGCTGAAAGAAATCGAGTCTCCGGCCGTGCGATTACGTGAAGGCCAATCCACCGTCGGCGGCGGCAGCCTGCCGGGCGAGACCCTGCCAACTACCCTGCTCACCGTCACGCCCCCCGATTCACCGGACGCCTTCGCCGGGCGGCTCCGCTCGGGACCGACCCCGGTAATAGCCCGAATAGAGGACGAAGACGTTGTGCTCGATCCACGGACGGTTCTGGAGGATCAATCCTCTATCGTGGTTGAAGCAGTGAAGTCCGCTCTCAAAGGCTGAATATCTCCGAATCTTTGGGAAACACGAGGAAGTATCCGATGGCCAACGTCAGCGATCCGACCAATTTTTCAAGGAACCGCACCTACGTCGTGTCGCCGGTCATCAACGAGGACCGCACGGTGACGTTTCGCTTTGCGGCGCCCGAGGCCGGTGAGGTCCAGCTTCACGGACTCAGCTCAAGCGCACGCGGCGAGTTCCTCGAGCTGCCGAAGCCGATGGTGCGAAGGGACGATGGCGTCTGGGAGATCACCGTCGGCCCGGTCGCCCCGAACATCTACCGTTACAACTTCCTGGTTGACGGCGCTGCGGTGAACGACCCGAACAACTCGCAGGTGTCTCAGAACGAGCGGACACTGGGAAATTTAGTCGAGATCCCCGGCGACGCGCCGGCCATTTACGCGATGGACGATGTCTCCCACGGAAACGTGACGATGCGCTGGTACAGGTCGAGCACACTTGGCGTCACCCGCCGGATGCTTGTTTACACGCCGCCCGGGTACGAAGCCAGCGGAGACCAGCAGTTCCCCGTTCTGTACCTGCTGCACGGCACAGGCGGTTCCGAGGCCAACTGGACGAATGAAGGCCGGGTCAATTTCATCCTGGACAACCTGATCGCCTGCGACGCCGCCACCCCGATGTTGGTAGTCATGCCCTACGGCCGGGCTTACCCGAAGATCAGCCGTGAGTCCGGGAGCATCGGCTTTCGGGAGAATATCGAGCTGTTTGAACGAGACCTGCTGTCAAGCGTCATCCCGGAGGTAGAGGCCAATTACCGGGTGTTGATCGACCGTCAGAGCCGGGCCATCGCCGGTCTATCCGGCGGCGGAGGTCAGTCGCTCGCCATCGGACTCGGTAACCTGGAGATGTTCGGGTCGATCGCCGGGTTCAGCGCGGCGATACGTGAATCTGAGTTCGAGGACGTTTACGGGGCCGGGCTGGCCGATTCACCCGCCCCTAACCTCCTCTGGGTTGGCTGCGGCGACCTAGACCACCTGTACGACGTGAACCGGGCGCTGCTGAGCTGGCTGGAGTCGGAGGGAGTGGATCACATAGCGCACCTGACCGGCGGCGGACACGACTTCCAGAACTGGCGCCCGTACCTGCACGACGTGGCCAAGCGGTTATTCAAACCGGCGGCTCCTCAGTAAATGTCGCCGGCACGCAAACGCAAAAAGGTCCGTAATCCCCCGGCCCCAACCCCGGGGTTTGCCGCCGCGTTCGTCGACTTCAAGATCGATCTCCACGGCCTGTTCGTGCGTGACGCCATCGTCGCCCTGGACAAGCACCTTCAGATTTGTTTCGCGGCCAACGCGCCCATCATTCACGTCGTTCACGGGCACGGATCAGGGCGGCTCAAGACCGCCGTGCGGGACCACCTCAAAGACCACGACCTTGTCGACAAAGTCTATCCGGCGGCGTACGGAATGGGCGGCGACGGGGTCACGATCGCTGAGTTAAAGACCGGCGACCGGTATGCTACCCGCAAGAACTCGCACAACGCTGCGCCGCTCCCGCCCCCCGATGACCGCCGTTAACCCCCGTTCGGGGGGATTAATTGATATTGTCCCGGAGTTACAGCCGGTTCGGTGACTAGCTCAGGTTAGCGGGAATCTGCGTGGGAGTTGTCGACAACATCGGTCGCTGCGACCAGGCCTCCGTATACGGCCCCCGAACGGGGGTGAATTCAAATGACCCTCTTCGACCACAGACGCCAGAAGATCGCCACTCGATCGGCCCCCCTGTCAGCGCGCATGCGGCCGGGGACGCTGGAACAGATTATGGGGCAGGACCACATCCTGGGCGAGGGCAAGGTCCTCAGACGTGCCATCGAAGAAGATCGCATCCGCTCGTTGATCCTCTGGGGTCCGCCCGGCACCGGCAAGACCACCATTGCAAGGGTCATCGCATCGGCCACGCAGTCGTATTTTGAGACCATCAGTGCAGTCAACTCGGGCGTTCGTGACATCCGCGCCGCCGTGCAGGGCGCACGGGATCGGCTGGGTATGGATGGACGGCAGACCATCGTGTTTGTCGACGAGATCCACCGCTTCAATAAATCTCAGCAAGACGCACTTCTCCCGGATGTGGAAGAGGGCAACATCACCCTCATCGGCGCCACCACTGAGAATCCTTCGTTTGAGGTGATCGGCCCTCTGCTCTCACGCGCCCGGGTGTTCCGTCTGGAGTCACTGTCGGACGATGACATCTCGGCCCTGATCGACCGTGCGCTGAAAGACCCGGAACTACAGGGAAGCGAGCCGGAACCGGTCCTCACGGACGAGGCACGTGCTCTACTGATCCGGGTGGCTAACGGCGACGCCAGGCACGGCCTCGATTCGCTCGAGCTGGCGGTCGCCTCCACGGAGCCATCGGAAGACGGCGTCCGGCTGGTGTCGATAGAAACGGTGGAGAACGCCGTCCAGCAGCAGTCCCGTTACGACAAAACGGGCGACCTCCATTACGACACGATTTCCGCATTCCTCAAGACAATCCGCGGCTCGGACCCGGACGCTGCGCTCTACTGGCTGGCCCGGATGCTGGACGCCGGCGAGGACCTGATGTTCATCGCCAGACGGCTGGTGATCGCTTCGGCCGAGGATGTGGGACTGGCCGATCCGCAGGCGATCCGCGTGGCAGTAGCGGCGCAGCAAGCGGTGCACCTGATCGGCATGCCGGAGGCCCGCATCATCCTGGCCGAGACCACCGTCTACCTGGCCAGCGCTCCCAAGAGCAACTCGGCCTACATGGCGATCAACAAGGCTTTGGCGGACGTGCGTGACACACGAAACGATCCAGTCCCCATGCACCTGCGCAATGCCCCGACAAAGCTGATGAAGGACATGGGACACGGCGAGGGGTACAAGTACTCGCACGACTACGAAGACAACTTCGCTGCAATGGAAAATCGACCCGAAAACATACGCGGCCATCGCTACTACGAACCCGGAGTCCAGGGCTTCGAGTCCCGCATAGGTGACCGCCTACGCCGCCTCTGGAAAGACGGCCGCTACGGCACTCCCCCGCGTGACGACAACTAGCCCGGATTGGTTCTGGGACGTACCCCCGCTCCCAGGCGGGAGAGGGTCGGGGTGAGGGGGGTGAGGCGGCAGCTGAGCGTTCCCAGCGAGCTCATCTAACGACAGCCCAACGATCTTCAAGCGAGCCACCGCGTCCTAAAGCTCTCGAAGGGCCGGGGCGTGCAACAACGCGCTTGGCCGTCCGTCTGCGGTGGCGTGCCGGTGGTACGGGATGGCGGCCCCGGAGGCCATCGTCGCCTCGACAATCGTGAACATCTCGGAACCCATGGCGCGATTGGCCAGGATGCGGCCGACAATCCCCGGCATCAGCTCGACGACTTCCTAGTCTGGACGTCTATTCACCGATGTATTGGGGTCCTTACTGGTTCAACATTTAGGGGTCAACGACAAGAGAACGTAGGGGTGGGCAGCAGTCCACCCCGGGTGGATCGCTATCCCCCTACAGGGCTTCTTGAAACCCATCTGTTCCTGGCAATCTCATCAACTGGCGATCACCGAGACCACCGCGAATTCCCTCAACCGCTCAGGACAAAAACAGCGGGTTGCCGTCAAACGTCGCGTAGTTGGGCCGTAGTCGTTCGGTGTTGTAGTACTTCTCGATGTCGACGACCTTGTGGGGGCCATGCACCACGTCCAGCGAGACGTTGCCGTAAACACCCTGGCTGACGCTGACCAGCCTGCCGGGCGTGCCCTGGAGCACAAGATCGAGCGCTAGGTTTCCGAAAGCCATTGGCGCAACGGAATCGATCGCATCCGGGACGCCCGAACGGACCATGTAGCCCAGTCGTTGGCTGGTGGCTTCTATCCGGTTTCCGTTGTTGAATCCCGCCGAAAGTTCAGATATCTGATTCGCCACCTGGTCACCGATACCGCCGAGCCTGCGGTGGCCGTATTGGTCCGTCCCCTCTCCCTCAAACGACATCTCGCCAGACATCGTCGCCCCCTCCGAGACCAGCGCCACGGAGTAGCGGTTCGGGTTTCGATCACGATCTTGGATCAGGAGTTCGGTCAGTTTCTCTACTTCGAACTCCTGCTCTGGTATGACGCAGCGGTCCGCGGCTCCGGCCATCGTAGGAAGCAACGCCGTGAATCCTGCGTAGCGACCGAAAACCTCAATCACCAGGATGCGTTCGTGCGACCCCGCCGTACTTCTGAGCGCATGGGTCATCTCGATGGTGCGCGTGACGCAGGTGCCGAACCCGATGCAGTAGTCGGTGCCCGGCACGTCGTTGTCCATCGTCTTCGGGATGGCCACCACCTTCACCCCTTCGGTATGGAGGCGATAGGCGTAACTAAGAGTGTCATCGCCGCCGATGGGGATGAGGTAGTCGATCCCCAGCCAGTCCAGGTTTTTCAGGACGGCACCGGTGACATCATTGACATCTTCGGAATACTCGCCCGTCAGATGTGCCGGTACGGACTTCCGGGGCAGATGGCTGGGTCGTGTCCGCGAAGTGTGGAGCAGGGTGCCGCCCGTGCGGACGGACCTGTTTACGACGCCTTCGTCAAGCATCTGAAAGTTGAGGCTGTTGTCGGCGTCCTTATCCGGGACCAGATCGACCAACCCGGCCCAGCCGCGCCGCAAACCGACCACCCGGTAGCCCTCGCCAATGGCCCGTATCGTCACCGCACGGATGGCCGGGTTGAGCCCCGGCACATCCCCGCCGCCGGTGAGGATCCCGATAGTTCCCTTGTGCGTTGTCATCGCTCTACAGGGACCTCCGCCATCACTTTGTTCATCGCGTTTATGGCGATGTCCACGTCTTCGCTGTCGATGCCGTAGTGCGGTACGAACCGGAGATCGGAGTCACCGCCGTTTATGTAAACGCCCTCTTCTTTAAGCCGGCCGGCGATCTCCATGCCCGTGTGGGCAGGCACGCTGAAACGAACGATGTTGGTCTCGACCGTCGTCAGGTCGATATCGATCCCCGGCATCTCGGCCAGCGCGGCCGCAAGTTTTCGCGCGTTGGCGTGGTCGTCCACCATGCGGTCGATCATAGTGTCGAGCGCCACGACACCAGCGGCGGCGATCACGCCCACCTGCCGCATCGCTCCGCCCAGCATCTTGCGCCATCGACGCGCCTCTTGGATCACATCGGCATCGCCGCAGAGAACCGATCCGATGGGGCAGGCGAGTCCTTTTGAGAGGCAGAAACCTACTGTGTCGGCATCGGCCGCAAGCTCGGAGGCCGGGGTTTCCAGCGCCACGGCGGCGTTGAAGATCCGCGCTCCGTCCATATGGACGCGCAGACCGTGTTGTCGACCGGCGTCTGCCATGACCTTGATCTCTTCCGGCGAGAGCGCAGTGCCGCCAGCCGCGTTCTGTGTATTCTCCACGCATAAGACCGTTACCGGCGCTTTGTGGTGGTCGCGCGGTGCCGCTGCCAGCTTGATAACGTCCGGGTCCAACAACCCGCGCTCATCGTTCTGGATCGGCATCAAGACGATTCCGCCCAGCGCGGATGTCCCGCCCGCCTCGGCGTTGAGGATGTGGCTCTTGGTGCCCAGCAGCACCGTGTCCCCCCGGCCGGCCTGCGCCAGCAAGGCAACCAGGTTGCTCTGGGTCCCGGAGGTGACTATCACCGCCGCCTCTTTGCCCAGCATTTCGGCTGCTTTCGCCTCGAGGGCGTTCGTGGTCGGATCATCGCCGTACACGTCATCGCCCAGCTCGGCCTCGTACATGGCCTTCCGCATCTCAGGGCTGGGTTGACTTACGGTGTCACTTCGGAGATCAACGCGGATCATTCGCTATCCTCGTTTTGCCGATGGTTATCGCCGGTGGTGGTGATTCGTCGGGGACCCTAGTTTCAGGGCGTACCCTGAATAGCTGCGACTCCCGTCGCGGGAATCGGCGGTAATTCTAACAGCGCGACTCGCGGTCCATCCGTAACCGGGAAACGAAGAGAAGAGAGGTCAGACAACCGTGCCGATAAGCAACACGGCCGTCAGCTTCGAGGTCGATGGTGACCAGGTAGACGGTGTGATCGGACAGCCCTCGCCCGGCGAGGTGCCCTACCCGGCGGTCGTAGTGTGCCATCCACACCCGCTGTTTGGCGGCGACATGAATTCGTCCGTCGTGGTCGCCATATGCAGGGCGCTGGCGGAGCGCGAGATCGCGTCGTTGCGATTCAATTTTCGCCAGCCGCGTGAAGTAGATGGCCTGAATGATTCCTCGGCGCGTGATGTTGCCGTGGGGCTTCAACTACTGGACGGCTGGGAGATGGTGAACAGCGTCCGGATGGGCGTGGCCGGTTATTCGTTCGGCGGCGCGGCGATCGCCCGGGCCTCAACGGATCTCGTTCCGGCCCGGGCTCTGGCGTTCGTATCCCCTCCGGTCGCCGCCGTCGAGAATTCGACACTTGGCAACGACGCACGGCCACGCTATTTCGTGGTCGGCGGGAGAGACAAACTGGTCGACCCCGAAGCGTTATCTGAGGTGGTTGCGGGAATGAAGTCGCAGGCCACGTTTGAGACGCTGGACGGCGCGGACCACATGCTGGTTGGATACGAGGGCGCAATCGGCGATCGCGTGGCCGATTTCATGGTCGGGGTGTTGCTGGCCTGAACCCGGTGGACGTGAACTTGGAGGTCATTACCGGCGCCGGCAGGTCGGGATTCTCCCCGTCGCGTACATATACTTCAAATAGAGGCGCCGATATCTCGCCGGCGCAAAGATCAAAGGCCGACGTTTCCAGAAGATGAGTGACACCCTGCACCATAGCGCCGAAGAAGAATCGGCACCGTCGCCCAAACCGCAGGAGCCCTCGAAAGCTCCGTTGGCGGAAGACGGCGGGCGCGGATCTGGCCCCTCGTCATGGCGGGCGTTTCGAGACCCCCTGCTCCTCGGTGTTCTCCTAGCAGCGCTTGTGGCCGACCAGATCACGAAGCAATGGGTACTCAACTCGCTCGGCATAGGCGCGTCATGGCCGAACAACGGCTTTTTCAGGTTCACCTTCGTGCGAAACGACGGAACGGCCTTTGGGTTATTCCAGGACAACGGGACGCTGCTGACCTTCGTGTCGATAGGCGCCGTGGCCCTCATCGTCTATTTCTACCGCGAAGCTGCGATGGCGTCATGGTTCACACGGGTCGCTCTTGGCCTGCAGCTCGGCGGGGCACTGGGCAATCTGGTGGACCGGTTCAGGCATGGCTACGTGGTCGACTTCATCGACGTCGGTCCGTGGCCCATCTTCAACATCGCAGACTCCGCCATCATCACCGGCATCGCCGCCTTGATCGGGTACTTCACGCTGTTTGGCGGGCGTGACGGAAAGGCGGGAGAGGAACCGAGCACGGACATCGACGCCAGGCCGTCGATGGGCCCTTCCACGGAGCAAGGTTCGCCCTCCACACCCGAGTCCCGGGACTAAAGACATGCCCGTGTCACGGTTTCGGTTTGAGGGACCCGAAAAGAAACGCCGGCTCGATGTATGCGTTGCGGAGGGTGTGGCCGATCTGAGCAGGAGTGCCGCACAGCACCTCGTTAAAGTGGGTGCCGTGATCGTTGACGGCGCTGTCGAAACCCGACCCTCGCACCCGGTGCTGCCCGGGGCCGAGATCCAGGTGGACATCCCCGAACCCGAAGACGAAACCGAACTGGTGGCGTCCCACCAGGCGTTTGCGGTCGTCTTTGAAGATGAGCAACTTCTGGTGGTGGACAAGCCGGTAGGTCTCTCCGTCCACCCCGGTCCCGGGCATGTGTCAGACACGCTGGCCAACGGGCTGCTGGTCGATTATCCGGAGATTCGCGAGGTAGGCCATTCGGAACGCCCGGGCATCGTGCACAGGATCGACCGCGACACCTCCGGCCTACTGGTCGTAGCGCGCACAGCGGGGGCATATGAACTTCTGACCGAAATGATCCGAGAGCGGGGTGTACGTCGGGTCTACACGGCGCTCGTGCGAGGCGGGCCGGAGACGGAGCAGGGCGTCATCGACGCGCCGCTGGGACGTGATCCAGGGAATCGGCAGCGACAGGCGATAGTCGAAGACGGGCGTGAGGCACGAACGCGCTTCCGGGTGCTGGAACGGTTGTCACGCACCACGCTTTTAGAGTTAGAGTTGGACACCGGCCGAACCCACCAGATCCGCGTCCACCTGTCCTCCATCGGCAACCCGGTGGTCGGAGACATGGTGTACGGACGCTCTGCCAAAGGCCTGGGCGGCCTGGCACGCCAGTTCCTCCACGCATCATTGCTCTCTTTTACCCACCCGATCACGGGCGAAGCTCTGGAGCTAGCCTCACCTCTGCCGGACGACTTGCAGCTTTGTTTGGGCGCGGCGAGGCGGGAGTAGCCGCCCCCCACTCCCGCTGGGAAAGGGCTTGAGGTGAGGGAGGTCAAAACAGCACCGACACGCCCATCCTGGACTTGATTCCGGATCCGCTCATATCCACGATCGACAGATTCTCGCCGCACGCACATCGGGGTTTGAGAGCCGTCTGACAATTCGGACAGGGCTTCCACTATAGGTTCCGATCCTGAATCAAGTTCATTCTTGGCATATATGCCCAGGATGACAAGAGACGGCGACCGCGTCTCATATAGGCGTACCAACGGACCAACCACCACACCCCCACACCTCAAGTAATACCCGCACTGCGGATGATACGATTTCCTACCTCATGACAGATAAATCTCACTCCGGGCCTGTGCGTGTTCGTTACGCACCCAGCCCTACCGGCGATCCGCACGTCGGTAATCTCCGCACCGCACTCCTGAACTGGGTTTTCGCGCGACACGCCGGCGGCCAGTTCATCGTCCGCATCGAAGACACCGACCGGGAACGCATGGTCGACGGGTCGCTCAACCGGATTCTTAGCGCGCTGGAATGGCTCGGCCTTGACTGGGACGAGGGACCGGGCGTCGATGGCCCACATGCGCCCTACGTCCAATCGGATCGCAAGGCGCTGGGCAAGTACGCCAAAGCAGCGCAGATGTTGATCGACAACGGTCAGGCATACGAGTGCACCTGCACGCCCGAGCGACTCGATCAAGTGCGACTGCGGCAGCGCGCCGAGAAGAAGCCGACCGGCTACGACAGTTACTGCCGGAACAAGTCGGACGAGGAACGCACCGCGGACAAAGCTCAAGGCCTCGCCACGGTGGTCCGATTCAAGGTCCCACTCGAGGGCGAGGTGGTCTTCAACGACGTCCTGCGCGGCCCGCTGACCTTCGATCCTTCTCTGCTCCAGGACTTCGTGATCCTGAAGTCGGACGGCTACCCCACTTACCACCTCGCCCACATCGTGGACGACCACGATATGGGCATCACGCACGTGCTGCGCTCCGAGGAGTGGATATCGTCCACGCCACGCCACGTGATGGTGTACGAGGGGTTCGGTTGGGAGCCGCCGGCGTTCGTGCACCTCTCGATATTGTTGGGTCCCGACCGCGCAAAGCTGTCCAAACGCCACGGTGACACGGCCCTGCTGGAGTTCCGGGACAAGGGCTTCCTGCCTGAGACGATGTTCAACTTCTTGTCCCTCCTCGGCTGGTCTGCGGGCGACGATGAAGAGGTGATGACCCGGGAGCAGATCGTCGAGAAGTTCAGCCTCGACGGCCTGAACGCCGCGCCGTCCATTTTCAACATCACAAAGCTGGAGTGGATGAACGGCGTCTACCTGCGTCAGTTGCCGGTCCACGCGCTCGCCGAGATACTGATCCCGGAACTGGAAGCGCCGGACGGGTTGCCCGCGTCTATTTCCCGGCCACTGGACCGCGACTACGTGACCGAACTCGTGCCGCTGGTGCACGAACGGCTGAAGGTGATCGACCGTGAAGAGCTGGCCGGGATGCTGGCCTATTTCTTCCAGGACGAGATCGAGCTGGACCCCGCAGCGGTCGTGCAAAAGGGGATGAACGAGGCGGCAACGGCTTCCGCCCTCGAGTCGGCGGCGGTGGCCTTGGAGTCGGCAGAAGCCTTCGAATCGGAGCCATTGGAAGAGGGTTTCCGGGCCCTGTGCGTGGAACTGGGTCTGAAGCCGCGGCAGTTTTTCGGAGCGCTTCGTGTGGCGCTGACGGCACGGCGGGTAGCTCCACCACTGTTCGACACGATGGTCGCGCTTGGACGAGAACGCTCAATTGCTCGTGTCAGGCGAGCGGCGGCGTTGCTGTTGCGTGACCAGGCAGTTTCGTAGCTAACTACTTGACCGTCCGTCCCATACCTGCCTAAGCTTGTGAGTACCGATTCGTCGCAATCGGGTTGCTTTTCATTTCTGAGTACAAGAGGTCGAGTTTGCCGGAGATACGAATATCTGAGGGCGAGAGCTTTGAGAGCATGCTGCGTCGCTTCACCAAGCGCGTCCAGCAGGAAGGGATTCTGTCCGAGTCCCGTCGCCGTCAACACTTCGAGCCGCCGACGAACCTTCGCAAGAAGAAGGCCGCCGCCAAGCGCCGCAAGAGCCTGAAGGCGCAACGCAAGAACATGTAAGGACACTGCTTAAAGCGGTGTTACTGAGAGAAAGACCGGTTTTTGACCGGTCCTTCTTTTGTCCCCACCCGTTCACAGCCGAACCGGTTTCGTATCGCCCGGGGGTCGGTTACGATTTCCCTATGAAGTTCGGCATCCTCGTATTCCCCGGCACATGGAGCGACCGGGACTGCGGTTACGCACTGGAGTCACTCGGTCAGGAGATCGAGTACGTCTGGCATGCAGACACCGACATAGACCGCTTTGACGCCCTCGTGGTGCCGGGCGGGTTCTCGTACGGCGACTACCTCAGGGCGGGCGCAATCGCACGCTTCGCCCCGGTCATGAAGTCCGTCTCGAAATTCGCAGCCGACGGGCGTGGCGTAATCGGCATCTGCAACGGCTTCCAGATCCTGTGTGAGGCGGAACTGCTGCCCGGCGTGCTCATGCGTAACGACCACTTGGAGTTCCGCTGCACCTGGACCGATCTCAAGGTCGAGAACGATCAGACGATGTTCAGTCACTCGGCGAAGAATGGAGACTTGCTACGGGTCCCGATTTCACACGGCGAGGGCAGCTACCAGGCCGACGAGGACACGATCGCCGATCTTGAAGAAACCGGTCGTGTGTTGTTCCGATACTCGGGCCCGGCCGGCGAAGTCACTCCGGAATGGAACCCCAACGGCTCCATCAACAACATCGCCGGGATCATAAATGAAACGGGCAACGTTCTCGGCATGATGCCGCACCCGGAAAGGGCCTGCGATCCTCTGATCGGCGGCAAAGACGGGGCGGCGATCTTCCGCTCAATGTTCACGAAGATTCCGGCGCTGAACTGAAGGTCGGCCCTCTCCCAGCGGGAAAGGGCCGGGGCGCGAGAGAGGATCCGTCATTCCAACAAGTTAGAAACCGTTACAACACGAGCAACCACGCCCGGAGGACACACTCCTGACACGACCAGTCAAACCCCGCTTCGCGTACTCAGCACCGACTGGTGCCCGCACTGCCGCGTCCTCAAGCACCTCCTCGACGAGCACGACATCCCGTACAACCAGCTGAACGTCGATGAAGACGACGGCGCGCCGGCCGAGATCAACAAACTGCAAAACGGCGGCCGCACGGTCGTTGATGCCGAGAAATATGAAGAAGCAACCCGCTCACTCGTGAGGGGACGGCTCTGGAACTTCACTCCATCCAACGCAGAAACAGCGACGTACCAGGTTTAATCTCCGGTGAGGCCGCGGCATCAAGCATCGAGAGGGAATTCGAACATGACGCTATCCCCCGGAACCCTGGCAAGCGCCAGCGGTCGACATCCGTGGTGGACGTTATTGGGATGGGTACTGATTCTGGTTGGGGCATTCTTCCTGACCATAACGTTGGTTTCGGACGCCCTGGACGGCGAAGACGGACCAACCCAAGAACTCGAATACGAGACCGCTGCGAACCTCATTAATGATCGATTCGGCTCTCTCGATGAGGCAGAGCCGGCCGAAGACGAGGGCCAGTCCGGGCCTGACTCTGGTGGCCGCTCTACCCTCACGGAATTCGTACTTATCACTTCCGACTCGACAGGCCTGGCCGCGTCAGCTTTTGACGCCCCGGCCGTCGAATTCAACGACGCGCTCATCGCCGCACAGAGCGAGTCTGACGTCCAGGTCCTCGTCGGTGACTTCGACGAATACGACGGACAACTTTCCGAGGACGGGTCCACACTCCTAACGACCGTTCGGGTCTTTGAGTCTCATCAGGACGACATAACCGTCATCACAGCGATAGCTGAGGAGATAACCCATAGCGCGAACGGGTTCGAGTTCCTGATGATCGGAGACGCCAGCGTCAACGCCACGTTCTTGGAACTCGCCGAGAACGATCTGTTCGTCGGCGAGATGATCGGCATTGGCGTGGCGATCATCATCCTGGCTCTGGTATTCGGCGCCGTGATCGCGGCATTCATCCCGATCATCCTGGCCATCGTGGCAGTGTTCACGGCCGTTGGACTTACGGGGATCATCGGCCAATTTGTTGAATTGAACGAGTTCGTCCCGAACATCATCACGATGATGGGTCTGGCGGTTGGAATCGACTACTCTCTGTTCGTTTTGTCCCGATACCGTGAAGAACGGGCTAACGGCCACGACAAGCAGGCGGCGATCGACATCTCGGGCTCCACCGCTGGACGCGCTGTAGCCTTCAGCGGTATGACGGTGGTGCTGGCTCTACTGGGGATGCTGCTGATTCCCGAGCGGACCTTCATGGCCTTCGGGATCGGCTCCATCACCGTCGTGTTCGTCGCTGTGCTCACGAGCATGACGCTCCTCCCGGCGCTAATCGGCGTGCTTGGTGACCGAGTGAACAGTGTTCGCGCCCCTCTCCCGTTGACCCTAGGACTATTCATCACCGGGGTTGTAATCGTTTCGTTGACGATCGGTCTGGGGCCTGTCGTGATCCTCGTGTCCTTCGGTGTGATGGGAATTCTCGTCGTACTGAACGGGATCCGCAGACTCCTGAAACGGGGTGCTTCAAATGCCACGGCCAACTCCGGCAAAGGCGATGCAAACGGCAATCATGGCGTGTGGAACACCATCACCCTTGCCGTGATGGGACGCCCCGTCATCAGCATGGTCGCCGCCGCCGCGTTCTTGCTGATGCTCAGCTACTTCTTTTTCGAGCTAGAAAAAGGGACGAGCGGGATCTCCGTACTGCCGGACGAGGAACCGGTGAAACAGGCTTTTGAGCGGCTCGATGACAAGTTCGGATTCGGCAGCGACGCCCCAGCCCAGGTGGTCATAGACGGCGACGTCGGTTCAACGGGAATCATCGAAGCCATCGGGATTCTGGAAGCCCTGATGACGGAACAGGGCGGCCTGCAGGCGCCCGAAGTGCGAATCGAACCATCCGTCGAACTTGCCTCTCTGACGTCCAAGATCCCCGGCGACCCGTCTGATCAAGAGGCTCTAACCACTATCCGGGATATCAGAAACAGCCTGATACCCTTCGCTTTCGCTGATGTTCCAGAGGCCGATTACGACGCTTACGTGGGCGGTAACACGGCCGAGATCGTCGACGCCGTCAAGATCACCGACGACTATATACCCATAGTGTTTGGCGCCGTGCTCAGCCTCAGTTTCATACTGCTGCTGTTCGCCTTCAGATCGATCACGATCTCCATCGCGTCGATCATCATGAACCTGCTGTCCGTGGGCGCCGCCTACGGGTTGGTGGTGCTCGTGTTCCAGAAGGGTTTCTTGATCGACCTGTTCGGATTTAAGCAAGTGGACCAGGTTGAGTTCTGGCTGCCGCTTTTCATGTTCAGCATCCTGTTCGGGCTGTCCATGGACTATCACGTGTTCATGCTGAGCCGGATCAAGGAGCGCTTCGACATCACGGGAGACGCCGCTGGGTCGGTGGCTTTCGGTCTGCGTACGACGGCCAGCATCATCACCGGAGCCGCGCTCATCATGGTAGCGGTATTCGGCGGTTTTGCCTTGGGCAAGATCGCGTTTTTCCAGTCGATGGGATTCGGCCTCGGCGCTGCGGTGCTGCTGGACGCAACCATCGTCCGTTCATTGCTCGTGCCGAGCGTAATGCGGATACTCGGCGACAGCGCCTGGTACTTCCCAAAATGGCTGGAATGGATGCCCAACATCTCCATCGAGGGAAAGCCGATGGGAGGCGGGGCGAAGCCAGAACCCGCCGGAGCGGACGACTAGGGTCCGTCCAAACATCAGCCAACATAAAAAGGCGATCCTCGAATGTGTCGCCCTTTTACGTGTCGATGAGGTGTAGGGGCGGGGTACTGCCCACCCCTACGGCGTAATCGTGGAACCGGACAGAGCAAGCCCTTTCGCCCAGCGGGAGAAGGTTGGGATGAGGGAGAAGTCCGTCGTACAAGCGGCAACCGTGAGGCATCCGCCCAGACCCTTACGGCTGAATATCCCGCCTAACGTCGTGTCCGGCCGGCAGCCCCGTCTCCAGCACCTCCAATGTCCAGTCAGCAATCGCCGGATACACGTCCGCTGCCACCTCGCCCATCGGGTGGAACACGTCCTGGTAAAGCCATAGCTCCTTGGGACAGTTCAACCGGTCCATCCAGACCTTCACATCGTCCGGGGGGCACAGTTCATCCATGTCACCGGCCACCAACAGGTACGAGCACTTGAGCCTCTCACCTGCGGCGAAGAAGTAGTCGTCTCGCTCTTCCGTAAAGCGGTCGAACTCGTCCTCATCGTCCATGCCCGCCATGTACATCGAGATGCGCTTGAAGTTGGGCTGCGCCTGGTCGTAGATAACATCGGAGGGCCCGACGTTGGCCATCTTGCCGATCACCGCCTTCACGCGATCGTCGTCGGCGCCGATCTCCACACCGTAGCGCGTGCCCATGCTCGTGCCAAACACGGCGATCTTGTCGGCGTCGACGTCATCGCGTTCCATCAGCCAGTCGATGACCCGGGATCCGGCGCGGCCGTAGTTGCCGATCGTCTGCCACACCCGGTTCATGTTGCTTTCACCCTGGCCCGGCCCGTCCATGACGCAGATATTCATCCCGCGGCGCGTGAACTCGTTATTGAAGGGGTTTGGGAAGTCTTCCTTGATCTGGTCCATGCCCGGGGCGTGCAAAACCGTCGGTTTCAGTCCGTCCCCGGGCGCTTTGTGGAACAGCACGGCGATCTTCTGGCCGTTCTCTATCTCGATCTCGTGGCGCGTGATTGCGCCGTCCAGTACATCCATCAACCCGGCATAGCAGCGCATGGCCGAGGCGTGGTACTCGATCTTCGTCGCGTTGCCGTCGGCGGCGATCAGGTGCTGCGCCCTTCCGAAGTAAAGCGCGGCCCGGTGGAAGTGCTGCCCCGCCGTCACCTTGCGCCCCGCCGCCATCGCCTCGTCGGCGAGGCCCTCCTGCTTGGTCGCTTCGCGCGCCCACGCTCTCGGGAAGGAACGTCGACCCGACACCCGCTGAAACACCCGTTCCATATCGGCGTACTTGAAGCCGCGTTCCAGGCGAGTCCCCATCATCCCAGCGTGGAGCACCTCTTCGTTGTCGGAGAGTTTCAGGAAATTATCAAAAATCCAGCCCTGTCCGGCCCTGGGTGCCTGTCGGCGCATAGTTCTTCCCCTGTGTCAAACCCCAACCTCCCACTAACGCCACGTCGGCGGCGTCCGCCAAAGATACTTCAGTTTTGATATACAAGGGAGGTTCAACCGGCAACCTCAGACATCTACGCTGCGTCTCCCATCGCGCCGCCTCAAGCTGAACGCTCACGCCGGCGTATGCGGTCACGATCCAGTTAGTCGCGGATACAAACGGATCCTGAATCAAGTTCGGGATGACAGGACGCCGTGACTGTTGGATATCACGGCCACATTTGGAGGTCTGCCCCTTCTCCCGGCATGAAAAGGCTGAGATGACGGAGGAGGCCCTGCTTCCCGCATCGTCCAAAAGCGCAGGGGGCCAATCGTCCGTCCCAAACAACTAAATCAACCCCAGCCGTTCACACATCTCGCGTACCTCACGGAATGCCGTTTCGTCAGGTTTGTGCGCCGGCAATCGAGGGAATGCCGACGTGAACACACCACGCAACCTCAGGATCTCCTTCGCCATCCAGTAGTTCATCCCCTGCCCGTAGCGATACATCTCGATCAGGTGCGTGTGCCGCTCCCAGCGCTCCGCCGCCGCGCCGGTTTCGCCAGACCGGTACCCCTCCCACACCTCGCACAGCACGTCGATGAGCGCGATGCTGGCCATCGCTCCTTCAGAGCCCCGGTTCATCTCCTCGATCAGGAACGCGCCGTTCACTCCGCCAAGGAGTGTCAACGAATCGCCAGCCAGCCGCTTCGCATCGGCAAACCGAGGGGGCGTCGGCAGCGTCTCGACCTTGGCATGTCGGAAGCTTTCATGGTCGTCTGCCAGTTGCGCCATCAACGTCGGAGCTATCGACGCACCGGTCCGGTCCTGGAGCATGATCGGGATATCAATCGCTTCGGCCACGGCGTTGTAATGCCGCCGCACGTCCTCGGCAGGGAATCCGCCGAAACCGTCCGGCGAGATCATGGCCATACTCCCGCCCAACTCCAGCGCCCTGTGCGACCTTGAGATGGTGAGTGCTGTCGATGGTCCGCTCGTGGAGATCACTGTGGGCACACGACCGTTGACGTGCTTGATCACAGCGGAGATCACCTGATCCCGCTCGATGTCGCTCAACTTGTTCAGTTCGCTCGCAACACCCAGGGCGATGCCGTGGACCCCGGCATTGAGGGCGAAATCGATCTCCGCCTCCAGGTCGCCGTACAGAACAGCGCCGCCCTCGTCGAACGAAAGCTGGAGGATGGGGACGATGCCGGTCACACGTTTGTTTACCAGTTCAGACGCTCCTTAGTCATGTTGCATGCCGGGTATTTTGTCATTCTGAGCTGGAACCGAAGAATCTCCCGGCTTTCCGTCCACCCAATTGTCATCACACAATAACCACGATCACACCCTCAGCAAACACGGGGAGCGCTAAAACCGGCCAGGCCATCGATTCGTATCGACAAGCTACTAGTTCTGCCGGATAATCTCGGATCGCCAAATCTAACCCCGGAGTGGGAATCACCCGGGAGATCCGTCGCTTCCGGGCCAGGATGACTTAGAGGCGTTACGCCCGTGTCCCCAAGCTCTCGAAGGACTGGCGTGGGCGAATACCAATCCACCCCTACGGTGTTGTTACACCACAAGCACCTCGGGTGGTCACTACGACAAAGGCACTACCGCATCGAAGCCATCAAAATAAGCCCCCACCGGGGTCAACCGCCAAACCACAACCGCTCCGCCGTCCCGCCAAGGATCGACTCCTTCTCTCCAGCCGTCAAACCAAGGTCCTCCTGGAACAGCGTTAGGTGATCGCTGTAGTTCACGCGCGGGCACCACAACTCCGTCGGGAAGTCGGATCCCCACACGCAGCGGTCCGGTCCGTATGCATCCACAAACATTCGGAGCGGCTCGTGCATATCGGTAAACGGGTAGCGCTCCGCCGAGCCAGTCCCGAGAAAGGTCAGCTTGGCGTGGAGGTTCGGCCGGCGCGCCAGTTCCACGACGGTCGCCACGGTCGCCTCAAACTCTGGGCCGCGACTTAGCGACATGCAGTGATCCAGCACCACGTTGAGGCCGGGATAGTCGTCCAGCATCCGGGCCAGCTGCTCCGCAACGCCCAGCGGGACCAGTGCGTTGATCACGATCCCCAGATCCTGCGCCTGCGCCCAGAGTGCGCGAACACCCGGGTGGTCAAGCGATCCATCAGCGGCCGGAACAGTTCGCATGCCCTTGATGTTGGCCCGTTCCACAAGCGCGTACATGATCTCCGGGCTGTGGACGTTGTCCGGGTCCAGGGTGCAAACGCCCGCCGCCCAGTCTGTGGCGCCGGCAGAAGTGTCCCGGGTGAAACTATTGTCCCAGCGGTAGAAGGTCGAGGTCTGAATCAGGCACGCGCGATCTACCCCGGCCTTCGCCATCTCCGCCCTCAGGTGATCCGGGTCGCCGGTGCCGGGCGGCGGTGTGTAGGGGTCCTCGATGGTCGGGTAGGCGGTTTTGTCCGGGCTGTAGATGTGCGCGTGCGTATCAATAATCATGGCGAACCGGAGGATAGCAGCCCTGGTGGGCCTCTTTTCAACCGTCATTCCCACGCAGGAGGGAATCCGGATGCGATTTTCCTCCCGTCCTCGCGCTCCCGTAGATCAAGCGTCTTTGGTTTCCCGTCGGCACGAGAATGACGTCGGGTCGCGTCCGTCAGGAACCGGCGACCGACTCCTCAACAAGCGCCGCATCGCCAACGCGCCTCGTGCTCAACAGCATCGCGACCGACGCAAGCGCCATCCCTACCGCCACTACCAGGATGAGCAGCTTGTACCCGTCGTAACCCGGCGTCACGATGATCGCCAACCCCCCCAGCACAGCCCCGGTCATGCTGCCCCCCGGACCTAGAGCGCTGTTGACGAAGATCGCCGCGCCCTGCCGGTTCCCGGCGTATTGATAAATGAGCGCCGTCATCCCCGTTTGAGCCACACCCGCCATCAATCCGTACATGAAAAAGAAGAAGAAGGACACGTACGGCGATGGCGCTATGAAAACAAAGCTGAACACCGCAACGCCCGTGAGAACTGTCGAGACCGCCGTCACACGCATCACCCCGAACCGGGCCAGGACCGCGCCGCCAACGAAGGCCGCCTGCATAAACCCGAACGGGCCGACGAAGAACATCGGGGCGATCCAGGCGTCTTTTCCGGGGTGAAGGTCCAGGAAGAACGCGGCGAGGAATCCGAAAAATATCCCGAATACGATCTGCGAAACAAAGCGGGCAACAAGCACGGTCCTGACGATCGGCATCTCCACGACGCGCGCCGCTTCTGCCAGCCGACTCCGATACGAGATCCCGGTCGGTGCGCCGGGCAGGGACGGCATTCCAAATGCCACGAACACGACAATTCCGGCGGTAACGAGCCCGTATACGATCAGCCCCGTTTGCCAGTCCGTAAGCGTCCCGACGGCCCGCAGTGCAGGCCCCAGAATTCCCGGCCCCAGTGCCATCGAGCCGATCACCAGCCCCGTCCGCATCACCCGTGTTCTGGCATCGGTCCATGCACGCGGGATCGCTGCAAGCGCCGCCGCCAGTACTATTCCCGCCGCCGATCCGGCTATCAGCCTTATCACCAACAGCACAGCGAAATTATCGACAACGCTTGAGACGATGGAGGTGGCGGCGACGATGGCGAGCGCCAGAACCAGCACGCGCCGGATGGCCATCTGGCCGATCAACGGAGCCAGGGCGAGCGCCGAGGTAATGCCACCGAGGTAGGTCGCTGTCCCGAGTTGACCTGCGACCCCCGTGGATCGATCGAGGTCCGCCGCTATCTCGTTCAAGAACGGGGCAATGCTAGCCTCGTGCGGAAACGAGAACGGTATCGAGGCCATCAGCGCCGGGAGGGTAAGACGCCGCGCACTGGCGCCGTTTCGAAGATTCATCGACCCGAGATGATACGACGCGAAACGCCCGCGCAACGGGAGACATACGACCACATCAAACGAACCGCAGGGGCGGCTGACTATCCGCCCGAGGGTCGAGAGGAGGCTTCACATCTACCCCCTCTCCCTTCACGGGTGAGGGTCGGGGTGAGGGTGGTTCAAGGCGCCTCTATCCAACGTCCCGGCTGATCAGCACAAACGACATCACACACGGCTTATCAGACCGATTCCGCCAGGCGTGCCGCGTAGCCCGCTGCACAATGGCGTCGCCGGGCTTCAGGTGATGCACTCCGTCGTCCAGGTCGAGATCGATCTCGCCCGAGATCACCATCCCGAAGTCCAGAGTATCGGTCGTGTGCCAGCCCGGCTCATCCTGCTCCATCGCACCGCCGTCGTCGAACTTCCCGCCTGCCGCCAATCCTTCCGGATTGGCGTTCAACTCCACCTCCACCTCAGCCCACGGGCGGAATGTGACGCAGCGCCACACAACGCCGTTCACATCCGGTTGAAGCACCGCGACATCCACATCGCCCGGGTCGTCGTCACCGGTCACGGGCGGCGGCATGGTGGCGCGCCACAACTCGTCAAAAACGCCACGGCCGACGTCGACGTTGCCCGGGGTCAGGCCATCGATATCAGCCCGAGATTTGCCATCAGGCCCGTTTCCGGTCACCAATCTTCGTACTGCCAATGCTGTCTCCTTCAGCCCACCATGAGGGCAGGCGTAGGTTCAATCACGTTCTTGATTGGCAGCCATAATCAATGGTCATTTTGAGGTCCCCGCGCAAGTGTTCTGAAGCTCTCGAAGGATCGGGTTCGTATGAGTACGCGCTAGTGCATCGTCCTTCTACCGAAGAACCCTCTCACCCCGTCCCTTTCCCGACCGGTAGAGGGACACAACTCAACCCTCTCCTAATGTAGGAGGGAATTCGGAGTGGTTAACTACGAGCAATACGCCCGATCGCGACCCAACTCCAACCACTCGGTTCTCTGGGCCCCCAGAGGGAAGGCTCACCCCGGCCCTCTCCCGTGAAGGGAGAGGGCCGGGGTGAGCGTGGTCCAAGTTCCCACAGCCCCCTAACTCCCGCCGAGTGCCTTCCTGATCCCCTCGCCTTCTTTCTGCCAGAAGCCGTGCAGGATCATGATATCCGTGCCCACCGAGAAGTGCCGAACACCCATGTCCAGGTACTCCTTGGTCTCATCGGCCGAGTTGATCTCAGCTCGCGGCGGCACGCCCATCTTGATCGCGACCTCAAAGCACTTCTTCTTGGCTGCGACCACATCGGGATGGCCCATGTTCCGGGGCTGTCCGATGTTCATTGAGAAATCGGCGCCGCCCCACTGCACCATCTCGACCTTCTCCAGCGAGAGGATCTCTTCCAGGTTATCGACCGCGCCCTTCTTTTCGATCATGAAGGCCAGCACCGTGTCTCCGACCGACTTCACGTACTCGGCCGAACCGCCGTAGCCCATGTACGAGTTGCGCCTCGTCGCCACGCCGTAAAGACCGCCGTAGCCCGGGTGATCCGGCTGTGCGGCCCGGATACAGTCGTTGACTTCATCCAGGCTCCGTACGTCCGTGAACAGCACACTGCTGTAACCTGCGCCGATGCCCCGCTGTGCGAGGAAGGGCATGAGGCTCTGGTCGATCTTGATCATCGACCCCATGTCGAACAACTCAGCCGCCCGGCACATGTTGTCCAGATCGTGCAAGTCAGACGGCCCGTACTCCGCCACGAACTCCACGTAGTCGTAAAGCCCGGTGTGGCCGAGTGCCTCGATCTCCGCCGGCCACACGCTATGGATGTGCGTGCTCAGGGTAGGTTCGCCGGCATCCAGCTTCTCTCTGATGACGTTTGGTCTCATGTTGTCCTCATCCCTGTTGAATTGAGTCGATACTTTGAAGCATAAATGTTTCTGTGGGAACAAATGTGTGTCATACCATCGGACAAAGCCGGTGGATCTGGCGGTATACCTCCATCAAGGTGAATTTCTTCGGTCGATTTGATTTTTCAGCAGCGGTTAAGTGCGCCCGGACCGATATCATGCACACCTCTGACGGTCCCCCAACAGGCTGCCAGAGGAGAAATAAGTTCCACCAAGACACCATCGGGCGAATTAGTATCCGCCCACGCCCGTACTCCCGTGCTCCAAGAGCCTTGGGAAACAAGCGTCAGGGCCGATACCTATCGACGCTTACGATACTGGTATGAAAATCATACGGCCCCGCATTTCACGGCAGCGCCAACTGGCCCTACAGCGACGAGAAGGAATCCAACTACATGAGTCAAATCGGTGACGGCGACCGCCCGCTGATCGGCATGATCGGCGGGAGCGGGCTGTACGACATGGAGGGGTTGTCCAACACCCAGTGGGTGAAGATTGAATCGGCATATGGCGAACCGTCCGACGCGCTGCTGTTTGGCGAGATCGACGGAATTCGCATCGTGTTCCTGCCCCGGCACGGGCGCGGCCATCGGATTCCGCCGAGCCAGATCAACTATCGCGCCAACATCGATGCTATGAAACGCGCCGGCGTCACAGACGTCCTGTCTTTCAGCGCCGTCGGATCGCTCCGTAAAGATCTCGCGCCGGGAGCGTTTGTGCTGGTGGACCAGTTCATCGACCGCACTTTCGCCCGTGAGAAGAGCTTCTTCGGCGAGGGGCTGGCCGCCCACGTAGCGGTCGCTCACCCGACCTGCGCACGCCTGGGCGATGCGCTGATGAAAGCGTCCGAAAGTCAGGATGTGGACGTCCGTCGCGGCGGCACTTATCTAGCGATAGAGGGGCCGCAGTTCTCCACCCTGGCCGAGTCCAACCTTTACAGGCAGTGGGGATGCGATGTGATCGGCATGACCAACATGCCGGAGGCGAAATTGGCCCGTGAGGCGGAGATTTGCTACGCGACTATGGCGATGGTGACCGATTTCGACACCTGGCACCCGGATCATGATTCGGTGACGGTTGAAATGATCATAAAAGTGCTTTCCGCAAACGCCCAGAACGCGGCAACTCTGGCCCGCCGTGCCGTGCCGGGTCTTCAAGATCGACCGGACGCCTGCCCCAACGGATGCGACCGCGTGCTAGACACGGCGATCATCACGGCGGCGAACGCACGTGACCCGGAGATGGTGGCAAAGCTGGGCGCCGTGGCGGGAAGAGTTCTGCGGGCGTAGGGGTGGCGCTTGCCCCCTATCCCGGTCGGGAGAGGACTGGGTGAGGAGGATCGCCGACAGGCGATCAGCTCGCGCATTCGGCCCTTCGAGAGCCTCAGCGCACTAGCGTGGTCTTCGAAACAAATGTAGGGACGTATGGCAATACGCTCGCGGGCGGAGCAAGCACCACTCTCATCCGCAATCGCGCTACCCGAAGCGTCCTACCGGCGGGATGATTAGGACCGAGTAACGGCCGTCCGAGCTACTCGATCGGTAGCGGAACCCAGCTGCCAGTCGGTCCGGCTCGATCAGCCCCGAGTCGACAGAATAAGAAGCGACTCGTCCGCGGTTGCAACAACTGTTCCTGTGCTGACATAGACCCAACCACCGTGCGGGCAGAAATCCCATCTCCGGCAAGCTGGTCCGCAACTCTTTTAAGTTCTGCTCATAATGATGGGACACCGGGTCGGTGTACGTCGCGGCGCCGCCCAGAGGGTTTCAAGTCGTTCCAAGAAATTCTAGGTTAACGCGTAGAGTCGACCCGCGTGTGCCCGGGGCATGATGTTTTGTGGGTGTTACGTCACGGGCCTGTAGGCACCGCGGTGAAAGTGAACAATTTCTTGCCCCACCAGAGCGACAGATAGACCAGTCCAACAAGCGCCGGAACCTCTATCAACGGCCCCACCACAGTGGCGAACGCCTCGCCCGACGAAACGCCGAACACGCCGATCGCCACCGCTATCGCCAGCTCAAAGTTGTTGCCGGCGGCGGTGAACGATACCGCCGTGGTGTTTTCGTACGAAAACCCGAGCTGCCGTGTGATGATGAAGGCGATGCTGAACATCAGCGCAAAGTAGGTGGTGAGCGGGATGGCGATCCGCCCTACGTCCAGCGGCGAGTCCACAATGCGGTCGCCCTGGCTGACAAACATCACGGTGATCGTGTAAAGCAGCCCCACCAGCGCTATCGGCCCCAGCCGTGGGGCCAGAGTCCCGTCGTACCACTCAGCCCCCCCCCGGCGCACAAGGACGTAGCGCGTCAGCGCGCCGGCCACGAGCGGCAACCCGAGGAACAGCAGGACATTCCGGGCTATCAGCCACATCGAAATGTCCACCACCGTCTCCTCAGCGCCCAGCCAGTCGGGGACGACGGTCAGGAACAGGTAGCCGAGCACGGAGAAAAACAGGATCTGGAATATGGAGTTGAGGGCGACCAGCAGGGCGGCGAGTTCCTCGCTCCCGTGCGCCAGCATGTTCCACACCAGCACCATCGCGATGCAGCGCGCCAGCCCCACGAGGATCAGACCGTTTCGGTACTCCGGATGGTCCGGGAGCATGATCCACGCCAGGGCGAACATCACCACCGGGCCGATGACCCAGTTCAAGATGAGAGAAGTGCCGAGCAGTTTCGGGCGGGCCGCGAATCCGCCCATCGAGCCAAATCGAACCTTCGCCAGGATCGGGTACATCATCCAGATCAACCCGATCCCCACAGGCAGCGAAACGTCGGCGAGCCGCAACCGCTCCAGGTCAGTCTTGAGCCCCGGGTCGACCTTACCGATGGCGACCCCGACCGCCATTGCGATGACGATCCACAGCGGCAGTAAACGGTCCAGCGGCCCTAGGTCCTTTATCGGCGATACGGTCGGATTGAAGACGGGGTCGAAAGCGCTACCCGCCAAAGACGGATCCAGCGCAGAGCAGCAAGCGGTTCAAGTCGTCTCCCAATTCGTCGGTTGTGTCGGACGGGATAAACCCGATCCGACGTCGTACATCGGTCGCGCGTAAGCCAAGAAGGTGTCAGGCGACCCTGCGGTGGTGGTTCGACAGGTAATCGACTAGCAGGTAGTCGCCCAGCCGGCTCGGGTCCGTAAACAATGCCCGGCCGCGGTCGACCATCGCCACATAGTCAATGAACGCCGTCAGGTAGCTCGTCCGCTCCAGCATAAGGTATTGATCGTGATCCCGGCGCGGGTGCAGTTGCGGTCCTCTTTCAACGTTTCGGACACCGTCCGATGGCTCGGAGGGTAGTCGAAGTACGACCTCCCGCCCTCCAGTTGCGCCGTCGGAGCCCCGTCCGTCACCATGATGATCTGGCCCGTCGCTGCCCGCCCCCAGGACAGCAACTTCCGGTTGATCATCATGGCGAGTTGCATGTTGGTACCCTGCATCCAGTTGTTCGGAGTCGCCGTCGGCAGATCCCCCGGCTTGAGCTCAACTGCGTCGTCCGAGAACCCGACGATGAGCAACCGATCCCTCGGGTACTCGGACTGGATCAGCGACTGCAGGGTCATGGGGACGCGCTTGACGGCGCCCCAGCGACCGAAGTGATACATCAAGCTTCTGGTCCAGCATCAGCACCGTGGTGGCGTCCGTGGAGTGCTCCACCTCGGCCACCTCAAAATCCTCGACCGACATGCGTATCGGCACGCCGGCGGCGATGCGCGCCGACAGGTTGGCGGGTATCTTGTCGCGCAGTGACCGGCGCCGGTATCCCGAAGCGCGCAGTTCCCCCAGGGTCGAGGATTGGGTGGCAGATTTTGTTCTTCTTGGCATCTATATCCCCTGGGGCCCTGAAATCGTGAAAGAGCCGGGTCCGGTGGGACAGGCGCTCACCCCGTTGTGCGGCCATCTTATCCACGTCCTACCGATACACTTGTAAATGGCCCATATTTCTGGGATGCATCAGGGATACGTCCTCGATCAATCGTGAGATTGGGACCGCCCCGACTGGCCATATTTTCTGCCCCCTGCTGCAAAGATCGCTGTTAAAAGTTAAACTACGCGCCGATTTCGTCCAGATTCGCCATGAACGGCGGGTGTAGCGGTCAAGCGCTGACACTTTTCATGCGTATCTCACGCCCTATGTCCCATCATGCGAGGCTCGGGAATTACGCCTCGTCGCCCCGTAAAACAGGATCCCGTTAGAACACAACGACATCTAATTTTCAGACGGGTGTAACCGGGTGTAACTGGTTTGAATGAACTGCGTTGTCCCCGGTGCACTCTCCAGGAGGAACCCGATACGATCCCCACGCTTCAATCGACCCTCTATGATCCGCGTTTGGACCGAAACCAGTTTCCATAGGCTGACGTACCACACGATATGACCACGACAAGACGCTCCAAAGACCGCCCAGAGGAATCCGAAGATCACAAGCCCTGGCGAATAGATCCCGACCAGGGATCTCAGGCCTGGGAAGATTCCGAAGAGTCGACAACGGCCATTCTTGAGAGCCGGGGATTCACCGAAATATCCCGGCAGGACGACTGGGACGCCAGCACAGATGTCGGCCGTCGAGAGATCCAGCCGGATTTCCCTCAGGCGGACGTAGACGTACTGAACGACTCGGTGCGTATGTACCTGCGCGAGATCGGCGCGGTTGACTTGCTCAACGCCAACCAGGAACGGATCTTGGCCCGAGCGATCGAGCTCGGCGACGGCCTGACCGCCCTCGACACGGAGGACGACGAGCGCAAGAACAAGAAGGCGCATGAGATCGCCGCCGCCACACTTGAGATCCTTGCACGGTTGAACGAGGTAGCGAACGCGATCGCCCGATTCGTCGGTGCGCCAACGCCCTTGACGCTATCTATCATCACCTCGGACCCCGACCTCAGGGACCTGATAGATGGGATACACAACGAAGAGTTGATCAACTACCTGTCCGACACACTCACCATCGAGCCGGACGAGGCCAAGGCCAAGGTCGCCGAACTTTCGACCATCACGGCCCTCATGCCTCAGGGAATCGAGGTCCTCTGGGACATCGATCCGCGCTTGGACGACATGGCGGACGTTCTGGAAGACCATCCGGCGGTCGACGCTCTCAAGTCACACTCTTCGTACCTCGCACGCTTCTACCGCCACATCGAGGACGAGGAGTACAAGTCACGCCTCCATCTTGGCGAGGCGAACCTGCGGCTAGTCGTTAGCGTCGCCAAAAAATACTCCGGACGGGGTCTTTCGCTGCTCGACCTGATTCAGGAAGGAAACCTGGGGTTGATCCGCGGTATCCAGAAGTTTGACTACAGGAAGGGTTTCAAGTTCTCCACATACGCTACCTGGTGGATCAGACAGGCCATCACAAGGTCGATCGCCGACCAGGCGCGCACCATCCGGATCCCCGTCCACATGGTGGAGACGATCAACAAAGTCGCCCGAACGCGACGCCAGCTCGCTCAGGAGCTGAACCGAGAGCCGACGGCTGCGGAGATCGCCAAGCGACTGGATATCACGACGGAACGGGTCGGACAGATCCAGAAGATGTCCCAGGACCCAGTCTCGCTTGAGACGCCGGTCGGAGCGGGCGAAGAAAGCCAACTCGGAGACTTCATCCCGGACCGGACGATCCCGGACCCCAGCGAGGTGGCGACCAGTCACTCCCTGCGTGACCAGATCCACAACGTGCTGAATACCCTCACGGACCGCGAGCGACGGGTCCTTGAACTTCGGTTTGGCATCGCCGACGGAAGGGTCTGGACCCTTGAAGAGATCGGCAACCAGCTTCACGTCACCCGGGAACGCATCCGACAGATCGAGCGTAAGGCGCTGACGACGCTCAGGCGAGCCGAGTTCAACTCCGACCTGCGCGCCTACCTCGGGTAATCGGGGTTAACTCTCGGGCTAACCGGGCATGGCGCTGGACGGCGCGGCGGGCCGGGAGCCACCCAGTGCGCGTCAGATGGCGCACGCGCGTCCGGATATCCTTGGATAACGCTGTTGACGGTCCGCGGAACCGGTATTAGCGTAAACTATCCTGCGCGGCGGAAACGTCGCATCGTGGCCCCGTGGTGTAGCGGTCCAACACGCCGCCCTGTCAAGGCGGAGATCGGCAGTTCGAATCTGCTCGGGGTCGCCATAAACGAATAAAAAAGAGCCCCGGATTACCGGGGCTCTTTTCGCGTCTGATTTCTCACGAGCCGGGACAGTCAGACCGGCCGGAAAGTGTGCCAAAAAATGGTCCTTGGCTGTCTGTGAGGGGAGGGCTCACATGTTGGCAGCCCGAGGCACGTAAGTGCGTGTCCGGCTCCGTTAGGAACCCCGTCGGTCAGATCCATCGCCCTTGACCAGTCCGGCTTGGCGGTCAACCCGGCCCCTCCGAAGAAGAACCGAGAAGCCTATGAAACCTCCGCGTCGTCCGGCGGTTACCGATGACTGACACCGAGAATCACTATGACGTGATCCCGGACGGAGGCTCCAGTGAGGGATGGTGGTAGGAAGGTGCCGAAAAGATAACGGGGGAGGTCAAAGCAACGTTTGGACTACGTATACCGTCGCACGTAACCCGAACCTGAATCCACCGGGCCCGGCCCTGCAGGACAGAGCCGCCCCTAGTCATCCTGCCCGCGCTTGGACCAGTCTTCCTTCTCAAACATCTGCAGTCCCGGGTCCTGCGCTACTCCGTTCACGTAGGCCGGCGGGTGGGCGCGGATGTAGTCCTCATCTAGTTCGATCCCCCATCCCGAGCCCGTCGGCGCGTTGAACACCCCGTCAACGACCTCCGGGTAGTTGCTGCCCGCCAACTTCACGCCGGGATCGGCAAAGTCGTTGAAATGCTCCAGGATCTTGCCGTTGCGTAGCGTCAGCGTCAGGTGCAAAGCGGCCATCGTCGACACGATTCCGCCGACGTTGTGCGGCGCCACCATCATCGAGTACGTCTCGGCCGCCGCAGCGATCTTCTTCGTCTCCAGGATCCCGCCACACTGCGTGATATCCGGTTGAACGATATCGGCCGCGCCGCTCTCCCACAGGGCCACGAACTCCTGCGCCCCGTAAAGCCGCTCTCCCGTCGCTATGGGTAGCGAAGTGTGTTGCCGGACAGTGGTCAACGCTGGGATGTCGCCCGGGCGCGTCGGTTCCTCGATCCACGCCGGGCTGTACTTCTCGACACACCGCGCAATTTCACGTGCCTGGGCCGAGGTAAACCGGCCGTGCATCTCGAGCATGATCTGGGCGCGCGTCCCAGCCACGGACGACACCGCCTCGATCAGGTCCATCGAAGTGTGGAACTGCTCCCTGGTCAGCTCAAGGTCGCCGTTACCGAAGGGATCGAATTTCATGCCCCGGTAGCCGCGATCCAGCACCCGGGTCGCCGCGGCAGCGAATTCCGTGGGCGACCGCTCCACCGTGTACCAGCCGTTTGCGTACGCCGGCACCGTGTCGTTCAGCTTTCCGCCAAGCAGGTTGTACACCGGCTGTCCGCAGACCTTCCCGATGATGTCCCAGCACGCCAGCTCCACCAGTGCGATACCGGTGTGTACCACTTCACCCGCCTTGCCGAAGTCCAGCAACGTCATGCGCCGGAACAGCGCTTCCACGTCAAACGGACTGTACCCGACGAAGTGCCTCTGCGCATCCTTGAGGTACTCGGTGACGGTGTGAGTCTTACCCAGAACCCGCGCCTCTCCGACGCCGGTCAGCCCTTCGTCCGTCTCAAGGATCAGGTAGGTCAGGTTTCGCCATGGCGTCCCCAGCACAAGGGTTCGGAAGCCGGTGATTTTCATGAATATCTCTCATTGAAGGGGTCGAACGCACACAAATATCGCCGAGATCCCTGCGAATGCCGGTCTTATCTCATGCGGCTGATATTCTAGCGGCCTGAAACGGACATATGGCGTCACTCAACTCCGAAGAGGACGCCTCTTAATCACCAACCGGTGCTAGTCCAGAATTCCAATTCCAAAAGGACATTTCATGAACCTCTTACTTCTCAGTGGCGGCGGCCACCCCTACAGCGAGACCACGCCCATACTGGCCGGATTTATCGAGGCCGCTGGCCACATCGTCGACGTCAGCGATTACGCGTTCGAACTAAACATCCCATCCACCGACGGCTACGATGCCATCGTCTTGAACACTCGACGGCGCGCCGACTCAAATAACGATCTGTCCGAGATCCAGCGTGAGAACCTAGCCAAATTCGTGAGTGACGGCGGCCCGCTTGTTTCGATTCACATCGCGCCCGACTCATGCCCGGACTGGCCGGAGATGAAGAAGATCACTGGCGGCGGATGGGTGTCGGGGACGAGCAACCACCCGCCTTTCGGCCGTTTCACCGTCAACATCAAGAACCCGGACCACCCGTGTGCGGCGGGACTATCCGATTTCGAGACCGATGATGAAAGCTACTGCGACCTCGACATCCAGCCCGGCATCGACGTTTTCATGACGGCGATGGTCGAGGGCGTAGAGCGGCCCATGGCATGGACACACCAGTACGGGGAGGGCCGCGTGTTCAACACCTCCCTCGGACACGCCGGCGTCAGCATGCGCAACCCGTCCTTCCAGAAACACGTCCTGATCGGCATCGACTGGGCCACTTCCAGGTCTTAACGAGCGCGAGAGCCTCCACCCACCCTTCCCGGGCCGTAGCCGCAATAAGAACAACGAAGGACAAAAAATTGAAGGTCAACGGCAGGGATTATCGGGCGGTGTGGTGGGCAGATGGTATGATCGGATTTATCGATCAGCGCCGTCTCCCCCACAGGTTCGACTCCTCGAGCGCAAGCACGGTCGCCACGGTCGCGGACGCCATCCGCGGCGGTACGAGGCGCGCCAACCATTGGGGCGATGGGCGCTTACGGCCTGGCGCTAGCCGCTCTGAACGGCGATCCGCTCCATGAAGCCCACGAAACGCTCCTGAACACGCGCCCTACGGCGATCAACCTCAAGGTCGGCCTGGACGCCGTGATTTCGACCGCCCCCGACCCGGGGGCGATGCTGGACGCCGCCATCGCACACGACGATGTGGAGGTAACAGCGGACCGTACGATAGGCCGTCACGGCGCCGATCTTTTCATGCACGGTTCACGGGTGCTGACGCAGTGCAACGCCGGTCGGATGGCGGCACAGGACTGGGGCACGGCCACTTCCCCCATCTACACCGGGGCGAGGGAAGGACTGAGCCCCTTCGTGTGGGTCTCCGAAACACGTCCACGGCTCCAGGGCGCCCGGATCACGGCGTGGGAGATGGTGAACGAAGGTATCGACCATCGACTGATCCCGGACGGCGCAGGGGCGCAACTGATGCGCCAGCGCAGGGTGGACATCGTCATCACCGGCGCGGACCGCGTCGCAGCCAACGGCGATACGGCCAACAAGATAGGCACCTACTCACACGCACTCGCCGCACGCGCCAACGGCGTCCCGTTCTACATCGCAGCGCCGCTCACCACGTTTGACGTAGACACACCGGACGGCGAATCGATTCCGATCGAAGAGCGAAGCCAGGATGAGGTTGTGTTCGTCGAAGGATTGAACGACGAAGGGCGGATCCAGCGGGTGAGAGTCGCTCCCAAGGAAACACAGGCGATAAACCCAGCGTTCGATATAACGCCGGCCGCGCTGATCACGGGCTTCATCACGGAGGTCGGCATCGTCCCGGCGACGCCGGACGGAATAGCGTACGCCCTCAGGCGCCTGAGGCCCATATAGGTCGATCACTCCGGAAGGAATACGGCTACTCGATCCCCAGTGCGTTCTTGACGGCATTCTCCAGTTCGCCATCGCTCCAGGGCTTGTTCAGGTAATCGACAGCGCCCAGCGCCCGTGCCAGAGTCATATCCTCGCTGCCCTGTCACACCGTGAGCACCACCACCGGAATATTCACCAGTTCCGGGTCCTTTTTCAACTCCCGGAGCGTGTTAAACCGTCCAAGCGCAGCATCATGAGGTCCAGCAAGATCAGGTCCGGTTCGTGTTCTCGGACCGCGTCGAGTCCCAAATCACCGGCAGAGGCCTCCGCCACCTCTTAACCCTCATCACGAAGAAGCATGACAAGGGCCAAGCGTACCCATGGATTGTCGTCCACTACCAGAATCACCTGCGCATGTAGTTTCCAACGCTGGTTTCACTGGCCTTTAAAAGGCTCCGATATCCGCAAGGCTTTCGGCATCACTCAGATGGTATGTCACACGGACATCCACGCAAGGTCAGAAAAATAAGTGTTGACGAACCACATATCAGTGAAATTTGCTTTTGGCATTTCATCTACGGAATCCGCCAAACCGCGTGAGAATGGCTATACTCGGAACGCTCGATTGTCACCATTTTTACCCGATTTGGCCTCAACCGGATGATGCAATTTAATTCCACCGATCTTGGGAAATGGGAGACGCCCTACCTCACACTCACGACCGGTGAGCGCCATTCTCTGACGCCCGAAGGCGTATGGATGATCGGCGATAAGCCCGGCCTGTTGGCGATTTTCGACGACGACGATATCGTCTACGTCGCATCCACAAAGAACCTGGCGAAGTTACTTCAATCCCTGCCCCGTGACGGCGCAGAGTGTGAGATGAGGACGCTGGCGGCGATCGTCGATCTTGGCGTGCCCTTCAGGACCGCCGCCAAACGGGCCAGCAAGGGACCTACCGCCCAGAGGGTGACGCGCCTGGTCAACCGAATGACCTTCTCCGTAGCGCAGGTAGCGCCGGCGCACATGGACACCATCCGGGACGCCTTCATCGCCATAGCGGACCCGCGTTACAACGGCCGGACTTCCCTCGCCAACCAGGCCCTCGACCGTCTGCCCAGGTAGTTCGTGGCTGACCGGAGGCTTCCTGTATTAACCGCCGGCGGGCCCTCCGCCGAGCGCTTCTTCGTCCGAAACGAGGCGCGGAATGAGGGCCATCACGGCGCTGCCGATCTTTTCCGAGTCGTGGCGCACAAATATGCCTTCAGCAAGCAGATCGCTCTCAACCACCCAGGGAACGAGCGCCTTCATCTTGGCGATGTCGTACTCGACGGGCCGCGCCCCCAGTTGCATGTAGCGCTGTTGCACGCGGTTGCTGAATTTCGCCGAGTTCACCACTACCACGTCTATCCTGGACTTAAGGCCGATGTAGTGGTTCACCTCGGTGACAAATCGCTCCGCGGTGAACCCGTCCGTCTCGCCCGGCTTTGTCATCAGGTTGGTGATGTATACAACCCGTGCCTTCGACGAACGGATCGCCTCACATACGCCCTCGGCGAGGAGGTTAGGCACGAGGCTCGTGTACAGGTCCCCGGGAGCGAACACGACTAGGTCCGCACTCCGTATCGCCTCCAGCACCGGCGGGAAGGCGTAAGCGGGCGGCGACAGAAACACGTAGTCGATCTCGACACCGTCTTCGGTGCCGCGCGTGTCGATCAGCGCCTCTTCTTCCAGTTCCCGGCCGTCGGAGAGCATGGCGTGCAGGTGTGAGTCCGACAGCGTTACCGGCAGCACACGACCCCGGATGTTGAGAAGCCTGGAAGCCGCCTCGATAGCGCGATCGTGCGCCCCGGTTATCTCCGTGAGCGCGGCCAGCAGCAGGTTTCCGACGCTGTGGCCGACAAGTCCTTCGCCCATCGAGAACCGGTGCGTGAAAAGTTGACGCAGCATGGCGCTCTGTTCAGCGTCCCCCGCGAGCGCCACGAGGCACTGACGGATGTCACCCGGGGGCAGCTGGCCAAGCTCGTCACGCAGGCGCCCTGAACTACCGCCGCTGTCGCTCATAGCGACGACCGCCGTCAAGTCAAGGCCAAGGTCGTAGGCTTTGAGGCCGGAAAGGACACTGAAATTCCCGGTCCCGCCTCCGATCACAATGATCGAAGGTTTCATATACGTCGCCATTGATTTGCCGCTGGATCCAATCGATTGAAACATCCCCGCCACGCGCCTGTCGCCACAGCAGGGGCTTTCGAACCCGCCTACTGTCGCACGTTAAACGGTATCGCTGTCAACGTGGCTGCCCCTCGGATATCTGCACTCTACGCCGCGTTAGGCCACCCAGACCGGCGCTTGACGCCCCCCCCGCCCAAAGAGATAGGCCTGGGGCCCACCCCCTGTGCAGGTGACGGGCTCCACAGGCCTGTTTGTGACAAGCGGGACTGTAAGCCGGGTTCTGTCCGAATTCGCTAGCGGGTTTACGAACGAGTCTTCTTCCCCGTTAGCGATCTCTGTACGGTCATCCATCTAGCCCTTCCGTTGCCAGAAGGGTCAAGCGGCCAACCCGGGGACTGGCCAGACGCCTGCGTCCCCCTATTTGGCCTTGCACCGGATGGGGTTTACCCTGCCCCGGCCGTTACCGACCGGGCGGTGAGCTCTTACCTCGCCATTTCACCCTTACCCTTCCGTTTCCGAAAGGGCGGTGTGTTTCTGTGGCACTGTCCGTCGGGTCGCCCCGCCCCGCCATTAGCGGGCATCCTGCCTGGTGGTGCCCGGACTTTCCTCCCTCCCGGCCCGGAAAATCCGAACCGGAACGGCGACCGTCCGTCCCACTTGCCGTCATCGATGGTACAGCGTGATCGGTCCCGATCCCACTCCCACAGGCCCGTATATCTGGTGAATCAGACGTTACGAAATACGGGCTCGATCCGGCCAGCGTGCACAATCACCCGCTCGACAAGCGATGTAATGGCGATACGAAGCGCACGCGGCTCGGCAGTTTCGAGCGAGCCGAGCGCGTTCTCAAAGGTAAAAACGGCGCCGTCCCCGGACGTATCTGACGCAGACACCGCCCTCGCCGTACGTAGGTCGTCCAGCGGCGTGAGAAGGTCAGCCACGCCCCCTCGTCCGGACGCAACAAGGCGCACCGACTCTAGGAACTGCCCCTCGACCGCCCTCAGTTCGTCATCCAAGGTGGTGTCCTTCGGCGGATTGAAGCAATCCTTCAACATCTCCGCCGACGCCGCCCGGAGCGCGTCCAGGATCGCCTGGTCAAGGTCCGATTCCCGCCACCCCGGGTGCTCTTCCTTTTCGCCCGCCTCCCCGTCCACAACTCCCGTCGAACGCGACGGACAGGCGTAGTAGCGGTAGGCACGCGTCGCCGTGCTGCCGTCTACCCTGCTCCAGCGCCGGTTGCGCTCAAATCCGTGCATGCCACGCCCGCATGACCAGCACCGCGCCAGCCCGCTGAGGAGGTAGGGCTTCAAAACACGCCGCTTGCGCTGCGGGCTGCGAGACCCCATCACCACCTGAGCGCGGTTGAATACATCTCGCTCCACGATCCGTTCATGATTCCCGGCGATACGCATCCCGTAACGGACGTAGCTGCCCGTGTAGACGCGGTTGCGGAGCATTCCTGAAAGCGTCACCGGCGTCCAGGGCCTGCCCGACCGCGTGCGCAACCCCTCTGCGTTGAACAACCCCGCTATGCGCCGTAAGCCGGGGCCTCCCGTCGGTACGCTGGCCCTGGGGTCCGGATCACCCGGTACATCAACATCGTCCGGGGGTGGTTCCCCTGCGTAGAGCGCAAAAAGCCGCCTGACCACGACCGCCTCCAAGGGTTGAATCACGAAGGTGCCGTCCACATCAGCGACGTAGCCGAAAGGCGTTCGCCCCAGTACCTCGCCACGGGCCGCCTTGGACATCAACGACTCCCGGACGCGTCGATTCTGGACCGGCGGCCGCCCGGCGAACGGCAGAGACTCAAGCGCGTTTTGCAAGGGGTGCGGCAGATTCGGGTCCGCGCACCTTACCTCGCCACCCACCTCCTCAAGCTCGGCAAGCCGGTCCACCAGGCCGTCCAGCGTGGACGAGAGATGACGGGTACCGGGTATGACCACGAGCGCCTCGCCCCGGCCCAGACTTTCCAGATACGAGACTAGGGCGGCGTACTGATCAACGTCGCTCAAGGGGGGATCGCCCGGCCCGAAGACCTGCGTCAGGTTATGAAGCCCCTCGTCACAGTAGCGCTCTATCGCAGAGACGGCGACCTGTTCCGAGCGCGCGTCGGACGTAAGAGGCCGGTAGTACCCGGCGGCTCTCACAGCCTAACTCGGTATGAGGATTCGGCCGCAGTTACCGCACGTCACGAGTGAATCGGAACGCCGGAGTCGTGAGGCTTCCTTGAGGGGGAGAGTGATATGACACGCCTGGCAAACACCCCGTTCCACCCTGGCGATGGCCACTCCATGCCGCCGGAAAAGAAGCTGGTCGTAAAGTGCCAGTTCTTCGCCGGGAACGTTCTTGGACGCTTCAGCCCGCTCCTCTTCCAGAACCGCGACTTCTTTCTTTGCGGTGTTCATATGTCGGCGGGTTTTCGGCGCGGACGCCGCCCACGACTTCTCCCGTTCCGCAAGGGTCGTTGTCAGCTCTTCGGTAGCGCGCTCAGCATCTTCGGCAGACAGCCGGGCCGGGCCGAGCGACTCTTCAGCCTGCATCAGCTCACGACGTGCGTTCGTCTGTTCCTCTTCAACCGCCGTAAGTTCCCGGAGGTTGGTGATCGTGCCCCCGTAGACTCGCTCCTCGAGCTCCTCCACACGCTCCCGTAGCGCGTCGGCATCGACTTCAAGCCGCGCTAGGTTTGCGCGTCGCTCGATGGCGCTTTCACGCTCTTCTTCGGCCCGCTGCATAAGCACCGGGATCTCGGCCTGAGCTTCAAGTTCAGCGTTGTACGCGTCGAGTTCCTGCTGCTTGGCGGACAGGCGCTCGTCAACTTCCTGGAGTGTAAGGAGCAGGTCTCCTGAGAGTCGCATCAATTCCGATACATATTCCGTGGTAAGGGTGGATCAGATCTGGGTCCGGCACCGGGATCGGCGCGTTCTAGCCATACCATCGTATGAACGGCCATCGGAACGTGTCAACAAGAATGCCGATCTCACGTTTAATAAGCCGATTGAACCGATATCAGGGTGGGCGTATCGTCTAGTGTCTCACCGTTATGATTTGCCCCGACAAACTTCCGCAGATTCGCCGAGATAATTGATGCCTTCTTACACCGCTCCCGATTATGTGCTCAAACGGCCCCGTACGCGGATCGTATGCACGCTGGGACCAGCGACCGCATCCGACGAGATGATCGACGATCTGATACAAGCCGGGATGTCTGTCGCTAGGCTAAACCTGTCCCACGGCTCCCCTGAAGATCACACCGAGGCGATCGCACGCGTGAGGGAACGGTCCGAGCGCGCCGGAGTCGCCGTGGCCGTGCTTGCGGACCTTCCTGGGCCAAAGCACCGGCTGGGATCGGCTCCGGACGCTGATTCAGGGGCTGAAATCGTCCTTGAAGTCGGTCAGCGCTATATGCTCCGGGACGGAAACGGGACATCGACCAACGAAGTCGGCTACGTTCATCCCCCGGGATTTGTGTCCAGCACGCCCGCCGGCGCCGATGTCCTGATCGCGGACGGAGCGATACGGCTCTCCGTCAAACAGGCGCGTCAGAACGAGATCGAATGCGAGGTCACGGTCGGCGGCCCCATCCAGTCGGACAAAGCGGTCTCCGCCCCGGGACACGCGTCACGCATCAGTTATCTGACCGAAGAGACCGGCGAGGCGCTCGCCATGGCCGCTTCACAGCATGTTGACTACGTTGGCATCTCATACATACGCTCAGCGGCGGACGTGCGCCTTGTGCGGGATTTCTTTGCGGCCCGCGACTTCCACCCGGAGTTGATCGCCAAGATCGAACTCGCCGAGTCGATGGACAATCTGAACGCCATTATCGACGCCTCTGACGGCGTGATGGTGGCGCGCGGCGATCTGGGCGTTGAACTGCCGATAGCGCTGGTGCCGGGCAGCCAGAAGACGATTATCAGGCGTGCGAACGAGGTCGGGAAAGTGGTCATCACGGCCACTCAGATGCTGGAATCGATGATCAACGCCCCGACGCCGACGAGGGCGGAGGTTACGGATGTCGCCAACGCCATTCTTGATGGAACCGACGCCATAATGCTGTCCGCCGAGACGTCGGTCGGCCAGTATCCCGCCGTCGCTACGGCCGTCATGGCAGAGGTCGCATTGGAGGCGGAAAAAACCTTGAACCGGCGCGAGATAGCAGACCGCCGCCGTACCGGGATTCAGGGTCTGGACAGCGCCATCGCAGACGCCGCCGTTTCGACGGCGGTTAGCGTCGATGCGAAGGTTATCCTCGCATTCACCGAGTCCGGCAGCACCGCCGGGCGGGTCGCAGGGTTCCGCCCCGGAGTGCCCATCATCGTCATCACCCCGGACTCCGCCGTCGGACGCGGCCTCGCCCTTCGCTGGGGCGTGATGGTAATCACGGCGCCTCGTCCACGAAGCATCGATGAGATGTTCAGACAGGGGTCGCAGATAGCTCTCGACTCAGGCCTGGTGAAGGAAAAAGAACGCGCCGTCGCCGTGATCGGCGTACCGATCGGCGTCCACGGCAGTACCAACCTACTGCGGGTGATCGACCTTCCAGAGCCGAACCTCGAAAGCTAAGCGCACCGATTTCAGGTCCTTCACGCCGACGCCCGACGTCAGTCTTCAAGCCCGGAGCGTAATCTGCTGACTATCTCGGACGATGACGGTTCACGCCCGTAACACGCGGCGTTAAACCGATCCGTCATCAGGTCCACCGGCGTCCCCGGCAACGCCCTTGCCATTTCGGCGCGTAACTCGTTCGGCGTGTGGCCGTCGTTCAGCACCATTCCACGCCTCGTCGCCGCCCTCAGGTATCTGAAGTAAAGCTGAAACACTTCGGAAATTCCCGGCTCGTCTGCCGGGTACCTGCGCTCGATCTCGGATTCCCGATTCCGCCACATCCACTCCGGCAGCAACCTCCCCAGAAGCCCGGCCAGATCTTTACCGGCGTCGGCGTCGCCGCGCACCGACTCGCGATCGTCGCCAAAGCGTTTTCGCCGTTTCGTCATGTACCGTCGGAATGTGATGTACAGGACAAACAGGATGCCGAGTACGAGGAGGATCCCCAACGGGATCTTGATAAGTTCGACCACGATGTCGAATACAGCGTTTCCGCCATCACCGACAACCGGTGTGCCGTCGTCAGAACCTTGATCAAGGTTGAAATCGCCCCCGATCACTACTTCGGAACCGCCCTCGCCCCGTAATTTTCTCAGCAGGTAAACCATCCCCGTCGCCACCAGAGCGAACGGCGCGGCGATGACGATGAGGATCCAGGACAGCAGCACTACCAGACCGCGCCCGAGCGCGTGTACAGCATCGTTGAACACCACGGCTAGCACGGTAATCGAGATGGCGGAGAGCAGGACTCCACCCACCGCCACCGTCATAAACCGTCCCCAGAACGCAGAGCCCTGTTTGGCGCCTCCGGCCGTCGAAAGATGGTTGATCGCCATGCCGGCCAGGGCGCTGGTGAAGAACGGGAGGATCAAGAATCGGGCGTCAACATCGTTACCGGTGATCCGCTCTGCCAGAAGCAATATGCCCAGCGCGGCAGCGCCCGTGTAGAAGATCGTCCGCTGACCGGACTCCGACTCGTCCGAGTTCAGGAGAGCTACACCGCGCAACCACATGACGAGCGCCAGAATCAACGACAGCACCACCCCGACCACGGCCTCCGCGCTCAGATCGCCCCCGGTGAGCGCTACAGGCCAGCCAAAGTCCAGCCCCGGCTCTCCCCCTATGGCCCGAACGGCCGGCGCAAGGTAGATAACGGGAAGCCCTACGAGCGCCTGAACCATGGCCAATGTGACCACGTCACCTTTCGCTCCGCCAACAACCCAGTTGACGGTCATCGAGACACCCATGATCGACGCCACACCAACCCAGGCGAGGGGCGCGGCGTCCAAGCCGACCACCAGCGCTGCGACGGCGGCAACCGTGAATATTCGGGCGCTCTCGGACACCCAGAGGGAGAACATGATCAGGCCGCCACGGCTGTCATTCATGGCTGACCGCCCGTATTAACCAGGGTTTTCGATCGGCTGAGGAAGCTCACGTCAAATCCTCCACCGCTCAAAACTGGCCTCACCCCGTTCCAATTCAACGTCCTCTAGTATTTCGTCAACGTCGTTGAAATCATCATCAAAGGCGTCACCTACCGTCGGCCGGGGCGCTGGCGGTATCGGAAGATGAAAGCGGGTGCCCATGTCCTCTATAGGCACGCACGCCGTCCCCTCCGGCGCCTCATTCATGCCCACGTATATGCCGCGTACCGGATGCCCGGCGATCGCCAGTCGCTCGGCCACCTCAAGTAGATCTGGGCTCATCACGGCGGACACGATCACCACAGTTGCTCCATATGGAATGGCCCAGTTCGCTTCCCGCTCAAGCAGGCGATCTATCCGTTCCGGCGACACAGGCCGGATCATCGCCAGCGCCTCCATGATCGCTCCCAGCTGCCCGGGGCTGGCCGACGGTGGTATCACCATGTGGGTGCCCTGCCGAAGCGCGACGCCGTTGGTGACCAGCCCGACCCGGTGCCCGAGCTTCATGGCGTGCGTAGCGATCGAGCCGGCGCCGGTGATCGCCCTCTCAAGTAACCGGGGTGAATAGCCGGTGAACAGGTATTTCGTGGTGGATACGTCCATGACGACCACCGCGTACTGCGTCACAGATGGGTCGAAAGTCCGGATCAACACCTGGCGCAGCCTCGCCGTCACCTTCCAGTCGATCGTTTTTATGGGGTCGCCCGGAATGTAGTCCCGCAGCCCGCGAGGCCGGTTGGGATCTTCCCATAGCGCCATCACGGCGCGGTTATCTCCGATGGGCCGACCGGACGGCAGTTCAAAATCGGGAAGCTCAACGGTCCGCGGGTACACGAGCACGCCATCACGGGGCTGCGCCACAACTCCGTTCTTCGGGAACATGCCGAACAGGTCGCCGGAATCAAGCGTCGCCGGGCCGGGCTGGTGGTACCCGCGTCGCAACGCTTTCACGGTGTAACGCATGTGCACACGCTCGTACCAGGCGAGGTTGATTGACTCCCTCAACTCAAGCGCCGCCCGGCTGTTGGCGCGCGCCATCCTGGCGTCCTGAACCTCAAGTCCGATCGGGATCGTGTCCGCCACACGCAACCAGGGCATGGGAAGTGGCTTGGCGTTCGTTATCCGGATCTCTATATCGAAATCGTCCCCGACAAACACCGCATGATCCGGCAGGTCGCGTTCGTACAGTACGTCTTCGAGCGAAAGCCGGCTCCAGATACGCGCGCCAACGATGATGACGAAGCCGAAAACGCCGACGATCAGGATGAAGGGCGACACCAGAATGATGCCGACCAGCGTCAGGACTATGAACAGGGCTTCCCATAGTCCTGAGAGAATCTCTTTGCGGGTCACCGGCGCTGGTTCTCCCCGATCACTCGATTCTCCGCGCAATCTGAGTTGATGGCGGCGAACCGTCTGGCGGTAGCTTGACCGGGCTTATCGCTCGATCGGAACCTCTGTCGTCTCAAGCAGCTCTTTGATGACGTTCTCCCCGGCGCGCCCGCGCAACCCCGCCTGGGGCGAGACCATTACTCGGTGGGCCAACACCGGCACGGCGACCTGCTTGATGTCGTCGGGAAGGACGTAGCCACGGCCCTGGATCGCGGCCCACGCCTGTGCCGCCGTGTAAAGGGCGATCGCCGCTCTTGGGCTCGCGCCGAGATGCAACGCCTCGTGCTCGCGCGTCGCAGCGACCAGCGAGAGCAGGTACTTCCGCAGGTTCGGCTCTACCGTCACCCCTGCAATCTTGCCCTGGGCGGCCAGCAGTTCGTCGCGCGTCACAACTGCCGGAGTGTGAGGCCCGCCTCCGCCCGCCGTGAAGCGATCGATGATGTCGGCCTCTTCCTCCGGGGTCGGGTAACCGAGTGAAATCCGCAGCATGAAACGGTCTAGCTGGGCCTCGGGCAGCGGGAAGGTGCCTTCAAGTTCGACGGGGTTCAACGTCGCTATCACGAGGAAGGGATCGGGCAGCGGCCTCGATTCGCCGTCCATCGTCACCTGCCGCTCCTGCATCGCCTCAAGCAACGCAGTCTGGGTACGCGGCGTCGCCCGGTTAATCTCGTCCGCAAGCAGTATTTGCGTGAAAATCGGGCCTCTGCGGAACTCGAATTCGTTGCCCCGCATGTTGAAGATGGACACGCCAAGCACGTCCGCGGGCATCAGATCCGGCGTGAACTGAATCCGGCCAAATTCACAGCGAAGCGATGCCGCAAGCGCTTTGGCGAGCGTCGTCTTACCAAGCCCGGGCACGTCCTCGATCAGGAGATGTCCGCGGCACAGCAACGCCACGATCGACAGATTGATCACCTCGTCCTTACCGACGATCACGTTCTGGACAGCTATCCGAACGCGTGCGGCAAGCTCTGCGACGCCCTCAGCCCCATTGGCGCCCGTAGCCTTCGAGACGGGGCTCGCAGCCGTCATGTCGTTGACCCGGTCATCATTCGGCTCGCTCACATCGATTTCCTTTGGCGAGGCCGGGCCGGTTCTCGGGTTATCTTCGAGGCCTGCTTCAGACGTTGTAGGCGCAATCGCATCCTCGTTCTTTGTCTCGGGAGTTACAGGCGTCGAGGCGGGATCTGTCGGTCTAGCGTAAGCCGACCCTGACCCCTGCACCGCAAACGCGGGCACCTTGTCCAAGTCGCTTCCACAGCCTATGCAGAAACGAGCGTGGGTTTCGTTGCAGGCGGCGCAGTCGGGGCACGTCTTCAGGCCGAGGGAATTTGACCCCTCAACGTCCGGGACGATCAGCGGCTCGCCGCACCTGTCGCAGCCGTGCGCCTCTGATGCGTTTTCGGTCCGGCAATGAGCGCAAAACACGCTTCCCCCCCCTGCTCTCTCAGCGGCCGCTGTCGTTCATCGTCGAATTCGACAACGGATAGGAATACCCGCGCAATACTATACGCACGGAGGTATTCCGGGGACTGCTCTGTGGGTATTGTGCGTTATTCACACCACCGTGACCGTGTTTGTCAGCCGTCCGATGTTCTCGATCTCCACGTTGACGACGTCACCTCCGGCCAGCGTGAATTCCGGAGGGGGAATCACCCCGGTGCCGGTGATCACCGTCGTCCCGTCCGGCACCGCGTTGTGCCTCTGGAGCCAATCAGCGATGTATTCGCAATCGCGGAACATCTCGCCGGTCGATGTCGTGCCGTTGAACGCCTCTTTGCCGTCACGCCGAATAGTGAGACGCACCGCCAGATCCTGGGGGTCTCCGACCGCATCCAGAGTGGCGAAGCACGGGCCGATGGAGCAAGACTTGTCGTACACCTTGGCCTGCGGAAGATAAAGCGGGTTGTCGCCCTCGATAGACCGGCTGCTCATGTCGTTCCCGCAGGTGTAACCGGCGATCTTTCCGTCGAATAGCACAAACCCCAGCTCCGGCTCCGGGACATCCCATGTGGAGTCGGCCCTGATGCCGACCTCGCCGTACGGGCCCGCCACCCGGTTCGGCGTCGCTTTGAAGAACACCTCTGGCCGGTCCGCCACGTACACCTTGCCGTACACATCCGGCGTGTCGCTTTCGGCTTGGCGCTCAAACATGCTGCTCTGGTACGTCACGCCCGCCGCCCACACCTCCGGCGGCCGAAAAGGCATCTCCAGCTTCGGGCCGTGCATCGGCTCGTCGGCGTTCTCGTGCATCTCTGTTATCGACAGCGTGCTGGCGATGCCACGGTCGACTATCTGGCGCGCCACATGATCCAGGGAGACACCCAGCAGCGACGCGGCCCGTAACAGAGAGAACAGATCGGTCGCGTGGGGGTTCGCGGATGTCAGGTCAAACAGGGTGTCTTCGGACGTCTCGACCCCCAGGTGGGACTCGCCCCGGATCGAGAACTGGTAGTAGCGCATTCAGGTCCTGCCTTCAGTTGTTTATGGGTATGTTAGGAAGCGCGAGATCGACCGGTCATTCCCGACAATTCGGAGACTCATCCGCCGTCACCACGCAGAGCATTCAGAAGCCACATCACCTGAAATCGTCATGTCCCATCAGGTGCTTGCGACCGCGCCAGGGCGCCAGGGGGGGCGGGGGTGGCTGGCCGGTAAACGGGGGCGATGCTACGATTCGGCCCTATCGTTGTCAAAGGGGTCATCCGACCCCTGAATGCCGGGTACAGAAGCTCAATTTGTGCCTTCCCGGTCGATATCCATCCAGTTTCTCCCGATGCTTCACTTAGCCCCACAGAAGGAGCCGCCCTCACTTGGCTGATTCAGGGTCGACAACCATTGGATTTATCGGCGGCACAGGACCGGAAGGCCGCGGGCTGGCGGTGCGCTTCGCCGCCGCCGGTCACAATGTCCTGATCGGATCGCGTGACACCGTCCGCGCTGACGAGGCCGCGAACGAGGTCCGATCCATCCTGGCCGATGTGGACGGGGTGGCCGATGTGCGTGGCGCGCTGAACGCAAACGCCGCGTCCGGGTCCGACATCGTCTTCATCGCCGTGCCGTACGGCGGGATGATGGCTTCACTTGAGTCCCTGATTTCAGCGCTGGCGGGCAAGATCTGCGTGAACGTGATCGCACCGCTGTCTTTCGCCGGCGGTGTTCCTGCGTCTGCACCCCCGGAGATCGGCTCCGCCGCCGAAGAATCCGCCGCATACGCGCCCGGTCTGCGCTGGGTCGCCGGGCTGCATACGCTCTCGGCCCGTGACCTGCTCAAACTGACTGCGCCTCTCGACACCGACGCCATCATCTGCGGCGACGATGACGACGCCAAAGTGGCCGTGAGCGATCTCCTGGCCGAAGTACCGGGGCTGCGGCCGGTGGACGCCGGGCCGTTGCAAAGCGCGCGATACCTGGAGGGAGCGACCGCCCTGCTGCTCAACATCAACAAGCGGTACAGGGCCCACGCTTCGATCACCATCACCGGGCTTAACACCCAGTAATCCCGATGGCGTTTGCCGTATCTCCACAGCGGGTCACCGTCGTTTATTCGGGCGACGTTTGGCGCTACGAGATGAGCGCCAGCCACCCCCTCCAGCCGGTGCGCTGGAAGCGGGCCTTCGACCTTATGGCTGCCGCAGGATTGACGAAGGTCCCCAACATCTCGGTAGTCCCACCACGACCGGCGACCGACGATGAGGTCACGCTCGCCCACACCGTTGAGTACCTGCGGGCTGTAAAGGCCCTGTCTTCCGGACTGGAGCTGCCGCCCGGGCCGTCACATGGATTCGGACCCGGCGATAACCCGGTGTACGCCGGTATGTACGAGGCGAACGCCCTGACCTCCGGCGGCACGATGATCGCCGCAGAGGCCATCGCCGACGGCAGCGCCGACGTGGCGTTCAACTTCGCCGGCGGACACCAGCACCACGCGATGTCGGACCACGCCTCCGGCTTCGGAGTGTTCAACGACACCGTGATGGCGGCGCGCTGGCTCGCGAACCAGGGGTTGCGGGTCGCCTATGTCGATATCGATTGCCACCACGGCGACGGCGTGCAGGCGGGCTTTTACGGCTCGCCGAAGGTCTTGACCATCTCGCTGCACGAGAGCGGCCAGTTCCTGTTCCCTGGCTCAGGCGCCGTGTGCGAGTCCGGGCGTGACGAAGGCGAGGGGTACTCAGTCAATGTCCCGCTGGCGCCGCACACATCCGATGCCGCCTACATGGCCGCTTTCGAGGCCGTGGTCCCGCCCCTGGTGGAGTCGTTCAAGCCCGATGTCGTGTTCACGCAACTCGGCGCTGATACACACGTGCTGGACCCGATAACGCACCTCCGCCTAACCGTGCAGGGCCACGCCGCCGTGGTGAGCCGTCTGCGCGAGATGGCGTCTGAGTGCGGCCGCTGGCTAGCCGTCGGCGGCGGCGGGTACGACCTGGGCGCCGTGGCCCGGGCGTGGACGGCGGACCTAGCGATTATGGCCTGCGTAGAGCTGCCGCGCGAGTTACCCGCACCAGTCCCTGAGTCGCCCGGAGCGACCACCTACTCCGATGACCTGGAAGCGCCGGACGAACTGGTTGAAATGCAGGTCAGCGCGTTCAACGACCGAAGCGTAGAGCAGGTGCGTCAAGAGATATTCCCGCGCTTCGGCCTGACGTAAGCGCGTACCCGCACAACGCGCCCGCCCCGCGAGAGCCTCAGGGTGGGTTTGGTTCGCCTCAGTCTGCGATCGACAAACCCGGTGCGTCCGGCAACAAGCTGTAGGGGTGAATAACTATCCGCCCTCGGGCGGGACGCGTCCCGCCCCTACCAGTGCTCACGACCCGATCAATCCGAAAGCGAAAACAACCGTAGGGGCGTATGGCAATACGCCCTCGCCTATCCTCCTACGACGCTAGAACCCGACATCACATCAACCCCCAGACGAAAAACGGGGTCCGGCTTAAACCTCCCGGAACTCACCCTCCATGGTCTCTTCGTCGTCGTCGCCGTCGTCGCCGCCGTCCTCGCCCTCGGGCCCGCTTTCAGGTCCGGTGGCTCCGGCGGCTCCGTACGCCGCCTGTCCGATCGCCTGAAGGGCCGTCTGGAGCTCGTTGGTCTTGGCCGCCAAGTCCTCGGCCGAAGACTCCTCGTCGGCGAGCAGTTCTTTCAGATGGGTGATTACGGCTTCTACCTCGGTCTTCGCCTCGGCCGGCACGTTTTCGGCCTGCTCTTCAAGCAGCTTCTCCGCCGCAAAAACGGAGCTGTCGGCGGTGTTGCGGATCTCGACCGCCTCACGCCGCCTCTGGTCCTCCTCTGCGTTCTCCTCGGCGTCCCTCACGGCACGCTCGATCTCCTCCTGAGACAGCCCGGAGCGGCCCGTGATGGTGATGTGCTGTTCCCGGTTCGTCGCCTTGTCCGTGGCCGAGACGTTCAAGATGCCGTCGGCATCGATGTCAAAGGTCACCTCGACCTGCGGCACGCCACGTGGCGCCGGTAGTATCCCGTCCAGCATGAAGCGGCCGATCGACGTGTTCTCGGTGGCCATCCCGCGTTCACCCTGGAGCACGTGGATCTCCACGGACGCCTGGTTGTCTGCCGCGGTGCTGAACACCTCCGACTTCGAGGTCGGGATGGTCGTGTTTCGTGAGATCAGGACCGTCATGACGCCGCCGAGGGTCTCGATTCCCATTGTTAATGGCGTGACGTCCAGGAGCAGAACGTCCTTGACATCTCCCTCAAGCACTCCGGCCTGGATGGCGGCGCCAACGGCGACCACCTCGTCCGGGTTGACCCCCTGATGGGGCTCCTTGCCGAACAGTTCCGTGACCTTCGCCACCACCGCCGGCATGCGAGTGGTGCCGCCGACCAGGATCACCTCGTCGACATCGGACGCTCGCACGCCCGCGTCTTTCAGGGCGGCCGTTGTCGGGGCGACAGTACGCTCCACAAGGGTGCCGACAAGTTGCTCCAGCTTCGCCCGGGTCAGGGTCATCGTCAGATGCTTTGGACCGGTCGCGTCGGCGGTGATGAACGGCAGGTTCAACTCCGTCTGCGCCACCGTCGAAAGCTCGATCTTCGCCCTTTCGCCCTCAACGCGCAGGCGTTGGAGCGCTGCGGGGTCTTTCCGGAGATCGATGCCGTTGTCGGCCTCGAACTCGTTCGCCGCCCAGTCCACGATGGACAGGTCAAGATCGTCGCCGCCGAGGTGCGTGTCCCCGTTGGTTGACTTGACCTCAAAAACGCCGTCGCCGATCTGGAGGATCGTGACGTCAAACGTGCCACCGCCAAAGTCATAAACGGCGATCGTCTGGTCGCCCTTGCCCTCCAGCCCGTACGCCAGCGCCGCGGCAGTCGGCTCGTTGATGATGCGCAGGACCTCGAGCCCTGCGATCTCGCCGGCTACCTTAGTAGCTTCGCGCTGGCTGTCGTCGAAATAGGCCGGGACCGTAATCACGGCGCGATCGACGGGCTCCCCGAGCTTGGTCTCGGCGTCTTCCTTGAGCTTGCGCAGCACCATCGCCGAGACCTCGGGCGGCGACTGGGGCTTGTCGTTGAACACCACCGTCGTGTCGCCCGCCTCGCCCACAGACAGGTTGAACGAAATCCGGTTCAAGTCCTCCTGAACGGACGGGTCATCAAACCGGCGGCCGATGAAACGCTTCACGGAGTACACCGTGTTTTCCGGATTGGTGATCGCCTGCCGGCGCGCCAGCTCGCCCACAAACCGCTCGGCGGTTTTCGGGTTGACGGCCACCACGGACGGCGTCGTCCGTCGGCCCTCTTTGTTTTCGATAATTTCCGGTTCCCCGGCCTGCATGACCGCCATAGCGGAGTTGGTCGTGCCCAGGTCGATTCCGATCGCCTTAGCCATGTTTCAGTTCATTCCTCGTCTGATTTCGGGTTCTTAAGTCGTCGTTATGGCCCCAGAAAAAGGGGGCGGTCTTGGGGGGGGGCGTGTCGCCCCGGGTGTCAACTGCTCATTCGCCGGTTGACTCTTCGGTTTCTTCCGTGCTCGCCGGCGCCGTGGATATCTGGACCTGAGCCGCCCGAATCACGTCGTCGTTCATTTTGTATCCCCTGCGCAGGACGTTCAGCACGGTACTCGCCGGCACATCCCCGGACTCCGCCGTCAGCAAAGCCTCGTGGAACCGCGGATCGAACTGATCCCCGACGCTTTCAAAAGGTTCGATGCCCTCGGACGACAGCACTTGCAACAGCCCACGGCGAATACCTTCGAAACCAGCGAACCACGAATCTTCGACGCCCCTCGGGCGCTCAGAATCCAGGGCGGAGTCGAACTGATCGAGCGCGTCCAGCACCTTTACCGCCATCCGTCGCGTGGAGTTGCGCCGAATCTCTTCCCGCTCAACCGCGACACGATTTCGGTAGTTAACGAAATCTGCCTGGACGCGCTGCACCAGCGCCTTCATCTCATCCCGTTCCCTCATCGCCGCATCTATCGGCTCCTCGAATACAAATGGTTCCTCAACCTCAATAATCTCCGGGGGCTCGACTTCATCCTCCACCACATCCTCAGGATCGGCCGGCTCCTCTTCCGGAGCCGTTCCGTCCTTGATCTCTTTCTCCATGGGTACTTTTCCTCCACGGTCAGCGCCTACCTCTATCAAACCAGATCACTTGAACTAACCGGGTCGTCAGGGTCCGCGCCTACATATTTCAAAAATGATCCCAACTCCGCCGTAGCTCTAATTGCGGCGGAGTCAAGCGTTTTGGTATTCAACTCCGCCCCATCCACGAGCCTGCGCAACGGGCCGACAAGGTCCAGCACCAGACGAACACCCGCCAGGTTCAGGCCAAGTTCTTCTACCAATCGGCGGATCACGCGAAGCCTCAGGAGATCCTCATTTGAGTAAAGCCTGAGATGGCCGCCCGTACGGGACGGCTGCACCAGCCCCACGCGCTCGTACTTACGGAGCGTCTGCGGGTGCATCTCCAGCAGGCGGGCCGCGACGCTGATTATGTAAACGCCCGTGAACTCGACGCCGGCGGTGTCGGGCTGGACGTTTCCCCTATCAACAACCAAAGGCTGTATCCGTCAAATCAGACCGTTTCAGGATCGGCGCGACGAAGTTCGACGCGCGTGAATTACATGGTTGATATCGTAGTAGTTGACACGGTGCGTGTCAATGTTAACAATAAATACTTATATGAGTTCCGATATTCCGCCATCATTTTTCGGGGATTTCACCGTAATCTAACGAAATCAATCCACAATCGCGTGCATTGGGCCGGATAGCGTAGTAGACTACCGTGCTGTTCAATTTGTGACATACGTCACTAACGATTACGAAATACGCGAAACAAGCAAATCGAAACGAAATCGGTTGCGGGTATACCGTTTACCGACGAAATAGGAACCTGGAAGATGACTCTCTACTTGAAGGCCTGCCCCCGTTGCCACGGGGACATCGCATTGGATGATGACCAGTACGGACGCTACATGGAATGCCTGCAGTGCGGATTCCTGATTCGATCGAAGGCGGATGAGAAGCCCGCCACCCCCACGCCGTCCACGACGCGCGCCGCATAACCGAACTCATCACCCAACTCCCGATGACAAGGAGCCCCGGTTTACACGAGCCGGGGTTTCTTTTTGCCTCCGGCCGGACCGGATTGCCAGGTCAGCGATCAATCAAGGTCAATCAGTTCGCGTTCCAGGTCGACGATATCGGCCTCAAATAATTGCGTCTCGGCGTACTCGACCACGCGGTCCATCATATCCGTCGCGTGACGCGCGCCCCCATTCACTACCGCGACGCCGATCAGCGCCGACTTGAGACGATCCTGATCACCCACCTCGGCGACGCTGGCATCAAACCGGTGACGGAGTCTGTCTATTAACGATCGGACCACATGGCGCTTCCCTTTTAGCGACCGGTTATCGTGCAGCCGAAGTGTGATCCTGCAAACAGCAACTTTCATGCGGACACTATAGAGTTCTGGCGTCGGACGACTCGACCATTATCGTTCGAGCCTCACGAGCGTAAGTTGATCGGACATCATCGATTGTGATAAAACGCACGTAATGGGTTGAGTTGATGGCGGTCGCCACTCGCATGAAGCGTCGCCGAGTAAACGAGGGTGCCTCGAATGGCAAACGGCTACACGAGCGATCTTTCCGGCGACGACATTCGTTATAATTCCGACGCACCAGAAGTCGTGGTCCAGCGCCTGCCCCTCTATGTACGGGTGTTGTCCCAGTTCGAATCGGCCGGCGCAGAGATGGTCTCCTCCGAGCATCTGGGCACCCAGCTCCAGATGACGCCCGCACAGATCCGAAAAGACCTGAGCTATTTCGGCAGGTTCGGCAAACAGGGCCGTGGATACAACGTCAAGCGACTTGCGCTCGAACTCCGTTCCATCCTCGGTCTTGACCGCCAGTGGAACGCCGGACTGGTCGGGGTCGGGCGTCTGGGACGGGCCATCATCGCCTACCCGGGTTTCCGGCCTGAGGGTTTCCGGGTGGTCGCTGCGTTCGACGCCGATCCGTCCGTCGCCAGCTCCGCCATCGGCGACATCGATGTCCGCCCTATTGCCGAGATCAAGAACACGGTTGCAGACTTGGGGATCCGAATCGGCATCGTCGCCGTGCCCGCGGCCAACGCCCAGAGCGTGTTTGACGCCCTGGTGGAGGCCGGCATTAAAGCCATCCTGAACTACGCGCCGGTAGCCCCCCAGGTTCCACCCAACGTCAAGGTCCGCGGGATTGACCCGGTGCTTGCGCTCCAGTCCATGACCTACTTCTTGAAGCCGGATCGCACCGACGGCTAGGCCCAGCGTGAGCGCCATGATTTGAAGTGGCTCCACGGTAACCGTCATTCCCGGGCCACCGGGAATCCAGATTGGCGTGGTCTTCGATCGGTGTGATTCGTCTGAAATCGCGTCGACGGACTTGTCTTCCTATTCGGAAAACCTTCTCACCCCAATCCTCTCCCGACCGGGACGGGGGCTCAGCCCCCTCGACGTAAATGCAGGATGAGGGGGACCGCCGGAAGGCGGTCTATACGCCAAGTGCGTCTCCGCACATTTCCGGTCCTTCGAGGGCTTCAGGACACGGTTAACAATCACACGGTTCGCGCCCGGACGCGAAACAGGGCCGGATGAACCGGCCCCGTCAACAAACGCGTTCAGCCGAGAACGGCCTAAGCGCCGGGAATCGATCCCGGCGGTGTGTCGGCGGACCTGCGTCGTCCACGTCTGCGGGCCAGGTCGACACGAATCTGAGCACGCCGGAAGGCTGAAAGGGCACGCGCCAAATCTACGTCCGCCTGCCTAGTCTCGACCCGCTCCGTCGCCCGTTGAAGGGCTGCCTCGGCCCGTTCCAGGTCGATCTCAACATCCATCTCAGCCGTGTCGGCGAGGATCGTGACCTGGTTGTTCAGGACCTCCAGGAAACCGCCCGTCACGGCGAGAACGTTCTCGCCGTTGTTGGAACGAATCGTCATCTCGCCGGGCTGTAGTTGCGTCATCAAGGGCGCGTGGTTCGGAAGAATGCCAAGCTGGCCGTCGATACCCGGCGCTACCAGAGAGTCAATCTCTTCCGAGAAAACTTCGCTCTCGGCGGTGACGATTGTCAGTGTAAATGTGGCCATTTAACGGGGTCTCCACCCCTGATCAAGGTCTAGACGGGGCCGGGGTTAGGCGTTGGCTTCTGCGAGCATCTGCTCGCCCTTCTCGCGCGCTTCGTCGATCCCGCCGACCATCCGGAACGCCTGCTCCGGGAGGTCGTCGTGCTTACCGTCCAACACCTCACGGAACCCGCGAACGGTATCCGCCAGCGGCACGTAGCGGCCAGGGATGCCGGTGAACACCTCTCCAACGAAGAAGGGCTGCGTCAGGAACTGCTGGATGCGACGCGCACGGCCAACGGCCACGCGGTCGTCGTCCGAAAGTTCCTCGACACCGAGGATGGCGATCACGTCCTGGAGGTCACGGTAGCGCTGCAGAACTTGCTGCACTTCCCGGGCCACTCCGTAGTGTTCTTCGCCAACGATGCCCGGCTGCAGAATGCGGGAGTTGGAGGCCAACGGGTCGACTGCGGGGTACAACCCCTGCTCGGTCATCGACCGCTCAAGCGAGATGTTGGCGTCCAGGTGACCGAACGTGGTAACGATGCCCGGGTCCGTGTAGTCGTCGGCCGGCACATACACCGCCTGGAACGACGTGATGGAGCCATCGACCGTGGTCGTGATTCGTTCTTCAAGGTCGCCGATCTCGGTGGACAGCGTGGGCTGGTATCCGACGGCGGACGGCATTCGTCCCAAGAGACCGGACACTTCCATGCCGGCCAGGATGTACCGATATACGTTGTCGACGAACAGGAGCACGTCCTGCTTCTCGACGTCACGGAAGTACTCCGCCATGGTCAACCCGGTCAGGGCGATCCGTGCCCGCGTGCCAGGGGGCTCGTTCATCTGGCCGAACACGAGCACGGTGCTGTCCATCACACCGTAGTCCTGCATCTCATGCCACAGGTCGTTGCCCTCACGGGAACGCTCTCCAACACCGGCGAACACGGACACACCGGAGTGCTCCTGTGCGATGTTCCGGATGAGCTCCGTAATGATGACGGTCTTACCGACGCCAGCTCCGCCGTACGCGCCGACCTTGCCACCCCTCTGGAACGGGGTGATCAGATCAAAGACCTTGATGCCGGTCTCAAGGATCTCCGTCGTACCGGTCTGCCGGTCGAACGACGGAGCGGCTCTGTGGATGGGCCAGTGGTCGGCGGCGGCGACATCGCCGAGCGTGTCCAGCGCCTCGCCGGTCACGTTGAACAGCCTGCCGAGCGTGGCCGGTCCAACCGGCACGGCGACAGCCCTGCCAGAGTCGACAACCTCAACGCCACGCTTCAGTCCCTCGGTCGGGCCGAGAGCTAGGCAGCGCACCCAGTCGTTTCCGACATGCTGCTCAACTTCCAGGTAAAGCTTCTCGCCGTCCAGTTCCAGTTCGAGGCCGTTGTAGATCTCCGGAAGGTCTTCTGATGCGAACTCAACGTCCACAACCGTTCCGATGACCTGAACAACCTTACCGTTAGCCATATTGGGGCTCCTGTGATTGACCATTTGAGCCGGATCCCGAATCCCTGTGTGGGCCGTTCCCCGTCCCGTGAATTCCCAGCAGTTAATTTTGGACTTAAAGGAGCGCTAGTTGAGCGCCTCCACTCCGCCGACGATGTCCAGCATCTCGGAGGTGATCGCTTCCTGGCGCGCTTTGTTCAACCGCAACGTCAGGTCATCAATAAGATCGTTCGCCGCATCGGTGGCGTTTTTCATCGCAACCATGCGGGCTGAATGCTCGCTTGCTATCGCTTCGAGGACGGCGTGATACACCTCCATCTCGATATAGCGGGGGAGCAGCTTTTCGAGCACCTCTACAGGGCCCGGTTCGTAGATGTAGCCAATGGCCTCGTTGCCGCTTAGTTCCGCGGGCTCGACCGGGATCAGCCTGGCGATGGTCGGGGACTGCACGGCCGTGTTGATGAAGCGTGAGTAAGCGAGCAACACCCTGTCCACGCCCGCCGACTCAAATTCGTCGATCACGAGGTCGGATATGGCACGCGTGTCTTCGATGGTCGGGTTGTCGCCTATGCCGTCGAAAACCGCCTTGAGCTCGTTACCCGTGCGCACCGTGAAGTTACGGCCCTTCTTGCCGATGGCCACCAGGGTCACCGGAGAGTCGGACTCTTCGATCGTCTGTTCCACGGCCCGAGTCAAGTTCGTGACCAACCCGCCGGCAAGCCCGCGGTCCGGTGTGATCAGCACGATGCCCGTGGTCTGCACATCCCGTTCTTCAAGCAACGGAACGGACGAGTCCTCGGACCCCCGCTCAAGCGCGGCCAAGTGAGACAGCACGGAGTTCATGTGCTCTGAGTAAGGTCGGCCCGCCACCACCATTTCCTGTGCGCGCCGCATTTTTGAGGCGGCGATCATCTGCATGGCCCGGGTGATCTTCGCCGTGTTGGCGACACTACGGATTCGGCGTCTTAACTCTCGGGTGGTTGGCATGAATATTGGCGCTTGCGGGCGGAACGAAAACCGCCCGGCTCGCTCCTAGTCTTCCAGGTTGAATGTCTGCTTGAACGCGACCGCTGCTTCGGAAAGTCTGGTCCGTTGCTCGTCGCTTAGCTCGCCGGACTCGGCGATCGCGCCGAGCACGTCCGGGATGTTGGCGGCGGTGTACTCGTGCCACCCGGCCTCGAACTCGAGGATCTTCGAGACCGGCACGTCGTCCAGATCGCCATTGGTCCCCAGGAAGAAGATTGAGACCTGTTGCTCCATCGTGAGCGGTGCCGCTTCGTTCTGCTTCAGGATTTCCGTCATGCGCTGACCACGCTCAAGCTGGGCGCGCGTCGCCGCGTCCAGGTCGTCGGTACCGAACTGCGCAAATGCCGCAAGTTCACGGAACTGAGCCATGTCCAGCTTCAGCCGGCCCGCAACGTCACGCATCGCACGCCTCTGGGCCGAACTGCCGACACGACTGACCGAAAGGCCGGCGTTGAGGGCCGGGCGAATGCCGGCGTTGAAAAGCTCCGACTCCAGGTAGATCTGGCCGTCGGTGATCGAAATCACGTTGGTCGGCACGTAAGCCGAAACGTCGCCGGCCTGCGTCTCGATGATCGGGAGCGCCGTAATCGAACCGCCGCCGCGCTCATCGTCGAGCCGTGCGGCCCGCTCCAGGAGGCGGGAGTGGAGGTAGAACACATCACCCGGGTACGCCTCACGTCCCGGAGGCCGGCGCAGAAGCAGCGACATCTGGCGGTAGGCCCATGCGTGCTTCGTCAGGTCGTCGTAAACAACCAGGACGTCTTTGCCCTGGTCCATGAAGTACTCGGCCATCGCAGCGCCAGCGTAAGGGGCCAGATACTGCAACGGGGCGGCGTCGGAAGCGTTTGCAGCGACCACGATAGTGTGGTCGATCGCGCCGTGGTCCCGGAGGGTCTGTGCGACCTGGGCGACCTTACCGACCTTCTGGCCGATGCCGACGTAGATGCAGATAACGCCGGTGTCTTTCTGGTTGATGATAGCGTCGACACAGACGGAGGTCTTGCCGGTGTTGCGGTCTCCGATAACCAGCTCACGCTGGCCACGTCCGACCGGGATCAATCCGTCGATGCCCTTGATGCCGAACTGCAACGGAGCGTCGATGGACTTCCGGACCACAACGTTCGGCGCTAGTCGCTCGATCGGCATCGTCTCGGTAGCTTCGATCGGGCCCAGGCCGTCCAGCGGCCTGCCCAGCGAGTCAACGATCCGGCCAATCAGCCCCTCGCCCACCGGAACGTCTGCGACACGGCCCGTGCTGCGGACTTCGTCGCCCTCTTTAATATGCGTGTACTCTCCGAGGATCACGGCGCCGACGCTGTCTTCCTCAAGGTTGAGCGCCATGCCGATGGCGTCGCCCGGGAACTGCAACAGCTCTGTGTAACTGACATCGGACAGGCCGTGGATGGTCGCCACGCCGTCAGCCGCTTGCACGACCGTACCAACGTCGACCATGGTCAGTTCGCCGCCGAATTCCTCGATCTGGCGTTTGATGACCGAGGCTATGTCCTGTCCTCTGACCGCCATGCGATCTCCTCCGTGGACCCCGTTACGGGGCCGTGTGTTCGTGACGCTTCCGATATCCCCTTAACAAGGGCCTCGAAAGCGCCTGTCCGATATCCGGCAAACGTTATCCCGGCCGGCCGTGGTTATTCCCTTTGGTACCTGTAATGCCTTTCATGCCCGGGGCCAGGCCTTACCCGTCCCTGGTTGAAATCGCCGCAGGCCGACCGAGTGTCTGCCGGAGCGATTCAAGTTTTGAACGCACGCTGCCGTCAACCAGCCGGTCTCCGACGTGGGCGACCATCCCGCCCAGAATCTGGGGATCTGCGCTGAACGTAGCGGTGATCTCCTGGTCAACCAGAGAAGAAAGAAGGGTGACGATCTCCGAGCGCAATACGTCGTCAACGGCGACCGCTGTCGTGATCTCCGCCCGAGCGATACCTCTTCGACCGTCCAGCATCGCCCGGAAGTCGTCACGGATCGCCGGGGCTATCCGTGACGCACGGTGCGTCACCAGCAGTTTGGCCAAGTTCCGTGCCGTTTCGCCGAGGTCCGCCAGTACCTTGTCGATGCCGTCCATCTTGACGGCCATCGGCACTTGCGGGGCGTCCAATAGAGCCGCGAAATCCTCGTCACCCAGCGCCGTCGCTAGGGCGTCAAGGTCAGCGGCCCATTCGTCAAACGTATCGTTCTCGAACGCTATATCGAAGGCGGCCTGCGCGTAACGTCTTGCTTTAGGCGCCATGCTCAGTCCTCCTTCCTGTTCGTCCGGCCACGTCGGTCAACATGCGTTAGTTCCTACGATCCTCAGCGAGGCCTTCTTCAAGGACACCGGCGATGATTTCCCGGTGCGCCGGTGCGTCAAGCGACCGGCCGATCACGCGTTCAGCGGCGTCAACCGCCAGGTTCGCGAACTCGGTCCTGATCTGCTCGATAGCCCCGTCTCGCTCACGCTGGACGTCCTGAGCAGCCCGTTCACGCAGGCTTTCGAGGTCGGCACGAACGCGTTCCTCTTCCGTGACCCGCAGCCTTGCAGCCGCCTCTCGCGCTTCGGCGATCAACTGCTGACCCTGTGTGCGGGCCTCGGCGATTTCCTGCTCTACCCGCTCGGCAGAAGACGCAGCATCCCGTCGCGCCCTGTCGGCCGCCTCAAGACTCTCCTTGATCCGATTGGAGCGCTCATCGAGCGCCTTGGAAATCGGACCGTATAGGAGCTTCGAGAGGATGAAGAACAGGATCAGAAAGCTGACGATCTGTGTTACCAGTCCCGGCAGATTTATGCCTATAGCATCCATCGATCTTCCCCAAAACGAGGTGGGCGATAAAACGCCAACCCCGCACCCACGACTCCAGAAAACGCCTGAAAGCATTCCCGGCGCCGTGCAGGTGTATTGCTACGCGACGAAGATGATGATGATTGCCACCACCAACGCGTAAATGGCGATTGCTTCAGCGAACGCGATCGCTAGGATCATGTTCTGCTGGATTGGGCCCTGGGCTTCCGGGTTCCGGCCTAGGGCTTCCAAGGCCTTCCCGGCCAGTATGCCGATACCCAGACCGGGGCCGATCGCCCCGAGGCCGATTGCCAGTCCAGCGGCAAGTGTCGTCAAATCCATTTCGTTTACCTCTCCTGCAAGGTTTTCCTGCGGGCACAAACTAGTCCACGGGCACCACGGTCCGGAACTCTCCGGCCGTTTGACGGGTACGCCGCCCAGATAAATAAAGGCACCTAAAGCGCGTCGACGCTAGTGCTCCTCCTCGCCGTGGTCAATGGTTGCCATCACGCCGAACACCAGCGTGAGCATGGCGAAGATGAAAGCCTGAATGACGCCAACAAAGAGTTCCAGCCCAATGAACGGGATGATCCCGATCAGGGGGAACAGGAACGCCATCGCTACGAGCAAGACCTCCCCGGCGAACATGTTTCCAAAGAGACGGAAGGTGAAGCTGATGGTACGGGCCAGTTCGCCGATGATCTCAAGGATCCCGACAAAGAAGAATATCGGGCCCTGTTTGATGTTGATGAACTTGCCACCGTAGCCGCCGAACCCGAGGGAACGGAATCCCCAGATCTGGACAGTGATCATCGCCACAAGAGCGATAGCCAGCGTGTTGTTGACGTCCGTGTTGGCGCCGCGGAGGTAGGGGATGAGAATGCCGACGTCTTCCGACAGGTCTACATCATGGGATTCAATATCAGCCATCAGGCCTGAGTCGAAATCTTCATCGATCAGTTCATCGAGCTCTTCTGAGTCGTGAATGAACTCAACACCGTGCCCTTCGTGGTCAAGTTCAAGACTCGCCAGGGGAATGGCGTCCTGGCTAGTGCGACCGAAGGGAATGATCTTTATCGGGCCACCGTTGAAAACAACCAGATCGGGATCTTTGAACTCCACCTCGCTGCCATCGTGTCCAGCCTCTTCAATGGCGTGTTCACGATGCTCAGCGAACTCCGTAGAGGTCTCGACCCAACCGATGGTGCCGACACCCGGAAGAACCCCGATCCAGTTGTTGATGACGACGACGAGGAAGATAGAAAGGACGAGGGGGAGGAAGCGTCGGCCGTGGCGACCTCCGGCGGCGGATTCCGCCAGGTTGATGAAGAAGGCGACGATGACTTCGAGGAAATTCTGCAGTCCGGTCGGTACGTCCTTCTCCGGGGAGTTGCTCCGGATTTTACGGGTGCCGAAGAAGGCGACGAGGGTGAGGATGATACCGGCGATCCAGAACATGATCGCCGTGTTCATCACTTCGTATTCAAAAGAGCCAAAATCAATCGCAAGCCCCACAGGCTCTGCGGGAAGTTGGATGGCTGCGATGGGGGCACCGAGGAATCCGAGGCCGAACGGTGCGCCGAGTGCGCCACCCACGATCGACAGGCCGAACACGCCGGCTAGAAGTAACAGCGTGACCAGTTTTATTGGACTGGAGAGAATCTTCGACTACCTCGGCGATTCAGTTCTACGCGGACCTACCCCGGACGGGCTACCGCTGATCCCCGTCCCCGGGTCCATCGGTCGAGCCGTCCGAGTCGCCACCCCGCATGGCGTTCAATATTCGGATCATGCCTGCGAAGGCCACCACAATCCCGATGGCGAGACCGACCAGCGTCAGAACCGGACTTGTGTCGAAACGACCGTCCAACCAGAAGCCGCCTCCCGCACCACCAGCGATGCTCAACGCAACAGCCCAACCTGCACCCATCAGCCGCCCTAGCAGCTCAAAAGTGCTCCGATTCCCGGACGGAAGAGCCATCGCGTTCGCACCCGCATTAACTGCGGATCACCCTCAGAATTTCGATTGTGGACTTTATCACACACTGCACGACGGGACAACGAAAATTCCCGAATCCCTTGAAATCCAAATTAACCGGATTTCCGGAGCCGAGCCGCACGTAAAACACAGTCGATCAACGCCCGCAGCAAACCTGAAGGTCCGCCACGGGCACACCCACTATACGTCGGAGCCGCGCCCAGATACACCCGGGGAAAATGAGGACGAGGTGAGCATCAGGTAAACGGTTTCCTCAAAAGGCGTTCGCTGCAGTGTCACGTCGCAGGGGCGGTGCTTGCTCCACCCCGTCTTGTGGCAACGACAGAAATCGGGCGATCGGCCACTCGCTGAACGGCCCATCGCTTTAGTCGTCGCGGGCCAATACGTATGGTCTGGGCGCATCTGCCCGTCCTGAACTATCAACCTGTCATCCTGGTCATTATCCCCAGTATGACAATTCGTTTGTTGGCGCCGGACCGGGTGTCTCCTTGAAACGATGTGCGACTGGAGGGCCTGCGCCTCCGACCGCACGCGCCACCCCCACGGACGCCTAGCCCTCTTTGCCGGAATCCCCTATGTCATCTAGGTCAAGGGTGTCGATGAAATCCTTGAACGCGGACATTCGCTCTATCTCGCCCTCGGTGGGCGGGTTGCCTGAAGACTCCTTCGCCTCGCCGTCCCCGACCACCGCTTTGCCCGTCTCCGCATCCATGTGCACGCCGGCGCGATCCAGCACGGACTCTTCAACAAAAATCGGAACCTCGGCCCGTACGGCAAGCGCTAGTGCGTCCGAGGGGCGAGAATCCACAGAGATCTGCTTCTCAGACGCCGTCATCACGATCTTGGCGAAAAAAGTCTCCTGATCCAGCCCGGATACCACGATGTGATCGATGGTGCCGCCAAGGTTGCCGATCAGGTGGTGAAGCAGGTCGTGCGTCATCGGGCGCGGCGGCGTCATATCCTGGAGCGTCACGGCAATGGCCTCTGCTTCAGGCTGTCCGATCCATATCGGCAGGAACCGCTCGGCGTCTTTTTCTTTGAGGATGACGATGCGCGAGTAGTTCAGAAGGCTAACTCGAATACTGTCGATGACCATCTCGCGCATGATCTCGGTGCCCTCCGACTTTGGCGACTACCGTCGATCCCGCTTGGTTCCGAAGGGTCTCCGGGAGCTCCGAGATATCTCTCAGACCAGTACCGCCAAATCGCTGCCCGTAGGTTAGGGGTCATTTCACAGGGGTGTCAACGAAGTAGTCACCCTGCTTCGACGGGTGCTACCTTTCAATCGGTGATTCCGGACTTGGAACCCGGGAACGCACCCGAGCATCGACCTGCCGCCTGCGAAGCATCACCCTGTGGCCGCATCCGCCGCAGCGAAGACCTATGTCAGCCCCGACACGATATACGGTCCAGTCGTTCGCGCCGCACGGGTGCCCCTTCTTGAGGGTGATACGGTCACCGACCTCATACTGGACCGCTTCTCCGCCCGTAAGTTTCGTGTGCTCGCTCACGCCGGCATCGCCATCAATTTTGGCCTTCCAAGGCCTCATTTATCTCGTCCCTCAACGTTTCAGCCGCCGACCTGGCAGACCCGGCGTATGTCCCTGCTTCTTCAGAGGCAAAGATGATGCCGCGTGAGGAGGAGATCATCACCCCGCGACCGTCCGAATTAACGCCGGCTCGCGTAGCGGCTTCCACATCACCACCCTGTGCGCCTACGCCCGGGATGAGGATCGGCATGTCGGGATGCTGCCCCCGCAACGTCGCCAGCTCGGCCGGGTAGGTGGCCCCGACGACGATCCCCACGTTGCCGCCGGTGTTCCACTTTGAGGCCAGCCGCGCCGTGTGCTCGTACAGCGTCCCTTCCACACCGTCCCCAACCAGCTTGAGGTCCTGCAGTTCTGCCGCGCCTGGATTGGAGGTCCGGCAGACGATGATGGCCCCGCGATCCGCTCGTTCCGTAAAGGGCTCGACCGACTCGACGCCCAGGTAGGGGTGCAGGGTCACGGTATCAAAGTCCCACACATCGAACATTGCTTTCGCGTATGCGGAAGCGGTGGAGCCGATGTCCCCCCGTTTGCAATCGCCGATCAAAACAGCGTCCGGAGCAATGTTTTTTATATGCGAGATCGTCTTCTCAAGCGCCCTCAGTCCATCCAGACCGAGCGCCTCGTAGAAAGCGAGCTGCGGTTTGTAGGCGCAGACGAGGTCAGAAGTGGCGTCGATGATAGCGCGGTTGAATTCCGCCACATCGGACACCGCCATGCGCCGGGGATCGGGGTCAAGGCCGATACACACGAGCGAGCCGCTAGAGCGAGCCGCCGCGTCCAGTTTTTCGACCCATCCCGTCATGGGCAGTAACCTTTCAAATGTGAGCGCCATCCGACTGACGGATCGGCCAGCTCAAGTTATTGGAACGAGTACTCAGGGTCGCGCATACGCTGGTGTGCGTGCAAAGCAGTCACGTGAGGTTACCCGTAATACCCCTATGACTGCGCCATCCACAACAACGCCATCAACCGAAGAGGTCCAGACGCTTTACGACCGGTTGTTCACTGCTTACGGGCCGCAGCGCTGGTGGCCGGGCGATGGACCGTTCGATGTAATCGTCGGAGCGATCCTGACCCAGAACACAAACTGGACCAACGTGGAGAAGGCGCTGGAAACGCTTCGCCGGACGGGCGTGTGGTCTTTTGCCGCTATCCATGGCACCCAGCGGGACGAGCTTGCCGAGCTAATCCGGTCGTCCGGCTATTTCAACCAGAAAGCCCGCAAGTTGCACGAGTTCGCTGCGCTACTGGAAAACGAATTCCACGGCGAACTCGATCAGTTACTCGGCCTTCCAATGGACGAATTACGGGCCAGATTGCTTGGCATCTGGGGGATCGGCGAAGAGACAGCAGACGACATCGTGCTGTACGCCTCCGGCAAACCATCGTTCGTGATCGACACTTACACCCGGCGGATAGTCGACCGGCTGGGCTGGCGTGTGGACGGCGATGCGTACGGAGACTACCAATCGCTGTTCGTAGAACGGCTCCGGCCCGACACTGCCCTCTTCAACGAATACCACGCTTTGCTGGACCACCACGCCGCCGAGGTGTGCCGGCCAACGCCGAAATGCGACGGGTGCTGTTTGCTGGAAATCTGTCTGACGGGACGGAATACCCACCACGAGTCATCGTGAGCCGAGGCGAAGGATCTCGCCAGTAGCAGAGCGCAAGAAGGCCCGGCGTGCATGCGGCCATCCAGCGGCGAGATCCGTCGTCGCAAACTCCTCAGGATCACTTGTCGCGGAACCGGGGTGACAGGTGAATGCCACCCACCAACCAACCGTCATCCCGATCCCTCCAGAAGCGGAAGGACAGCCCCCGCAATCCTCCCCCACCGGAAGACGTGGTACGCCCACTACCCCACAGGCGCCGCGTCCAGCAGCTTGATACTGCTCGTCTTGAACACCAGGTAGGCGTGCTGCCCGCGCTCAAGGCTCAGCGCGTCAACCCCCCCCGGCGTCAGCGCCACAAGCACCGGGACACCGATATCGACGCTCGCGTACACGAGGCCCCCCACCGGCTCCAGTTCCGTGATCAACCCGGCTATGGCGTTCCGTGCGCTCAACCCGGACGGCTCGCCCGTCGAGAGGATGATCTCCTCCGCGCCAAGCGCCATGATGACGGGCGCATCTGGGGCCCGGTCGCTCGGCGGCGTCACGATATCGGCGTTTCCAACCCTCACCCGGCCCGACGCGCCCCCGCCCCCGGGCTCAAGCACCGTCCCGTCCAGAAGATTTTCGACCGGCTCGTCCCGCAACAATCCGCCAACAGCCGGATCCAGCAGCACCCGTGACGGACGTCCTGACGATACGACCGCGCCACCGGACAGCACAAGTGCGTCATCGGCCAGCGCCAACACCTCGGAGATCGAGTGCGACACATACACCATCGGGATGCCCAGGTCTTTGTGCACGCGTCTGAGGTAGCTCAGCACAAGTCCGCGCAACCGGGCATCGAGCGATGCCATCGGCTCGTCGAGTAGCAGCAATCCCGGCGACATCGCAAGCGCCCGGGCGATGGCGACACGCTTGCTCTCGCCGCCGGACAGCGAACCCGGGGATCGCTCCATAAGCGACCGCAAACCGAGCAGGTCAACGACGTGATCCACATCCACCCGACGCTCGTTCTCAGGCGTCCGTCGCCAGCCGTACATGACGTTGTCGGACACGTTCATGTGGGGAAACAGGGCCCCACCCTGGAAAACAAGACCTATGCGCCGTTTCTCGGGCGGCACAAATGTTTTTGAAGCGCTTCGATACAGGTCGGTTCCGTTGAGAACTATCTCCCCGTCGTCCGGTCGGAACAGTCCAGCCAGGCAGTTCAACAACGTCGTCTTACCGCTGCCGGACGGCCCGAAGAGCGCCGTTATTCCCGATCCGAAATCCCCGGCGACATCCAGAGTGAAGTCGCCTTGTCTGCGCGCAAAAGAGAATCTGAGCACGCCCGTCGAGTCAGGGGTCGGGTTATCGGGATTCATCACGGCTTTTGACACCGGTTAAGCGCCGAATCCGGCACGGTGTCTACGGCCAGACAACCCGCCACGGCGCAGCAGGAGGTCGTGCACGATCAGGGTCGCGATCGCCAGCGCTATCGAGACGGCCACCAGCCGGTAAGCGGCCGCGTCATCGCCGGCCTGAATCCGGGTGAAGATCCCGAGGGGAAGAGTCTGCGTTCGCCCCGGGATGTTGCCGGCGACGACGATGGTGGCCCCGAACTCGGAAAGCGCACGCACGAAACCGATCAGCGTTCCGGCGAGCAGACCGCGATACGCCAGTGGGATCGTCACCGTGACCAGCACCCGCCAGGGGTTTGCCCCTAGGCTCCGGGCGGCAAGCTCAAAACGCGGGTCCACGGCCTCAAGGGCCACGACAAAGGTCCTGACGATCAGCGGGAGGGCCACTATCGCTGAGGCGAGCGACGCGGCAAAAGCGGTAAACGCCAGCCCGTCAAAAGGCCCCCGGTTGCCGAGCAGAATCAGCAGTCCGTAACCGATCACCACGGGCGGCAACGCCAGCGGCAGGGACACGATGGCCTCGATCAAGAACCGGCCGCGCAGCTGCTTTCTAACGAGAATCCATGCCAGCCCAAACGCTATCGGGAGCGCCATCAGCATCGCCGCGACCGCAACTCGCAACGATAGCAGGACGATAGTTAGATCAGACGACATCGGGCGTAAGTCTATCTCCCGACCGAACCGATTGGCTCACCGGGATACGGGCACGAAGCCGTGACGCTCAAACACAACGCCGCCGGCGTCACCAGCAAGAAATCCAATAAACCTTCGGGCCACCTCTGAACCGCCTTCCCTGTCGATGATCGCCGCCGGATATATGATCGGATCGTGGAGCCCTTCCGGAATGACGTACAGGACCTCCACTCCGGACGCCACCGCCGCATCCGTGCCGTACACCAATCCAAACGCAGCGCTGCCGGTGTCCACCGCGCCCACCGCCGCCCGCACATCAAGCGTCGGGATCACGCGCGACTCCACACCCTTCCACGACCCGGCCGCCTCAAATGCCTGCTTTGCGTACAACCCCGCAGGCGCCAGCTCCGGGTCGGCGATCGCGATTCGGCCGCCCAGGGAAGCCAGATCACTGAGATCACTCAGCTGCGCAGCCCCCCCATCGCCTATCACCACGAGTCGATTGCGAAGAAGCTCCAGCCGGCTCCCCGCTAGTACTTGGTCGGACGCCTCCAACCGGTCCATAGGCGCGGCCCCGGCGAAAATTACGGCGTCCGAAGGCGCCCCCAGCTCCACCTGTCGCGCTAGTGCATTAGACCCACCGAAGCTGAACTCCACCTCCACGCCGGAGTCTTCCTCGAATACAACGCCCGCCTCTAGAAGCGTATCCGTCAATGACGCGGCGGCAAGCACAAGAATGGCGTCGTCTCCACCGCCGTTTCCGCATCCGACGGTCAGAGCAATCACCATCACGGCAAACGCCAGCACGACACGCATCAAGATCGCCATCCCGGTGATTTGTTTTCCAACTCCGGCCATTGTGTCATCGATCGCCTTCACTTGCTGGTCGGTGTTACTTCAGTTGATCGCCATCGTGCGTACGAATACGATGCAACATGGTAGAATCGGCTGCGTTACTGGCGGCATTTCGCCAACCGCTTGGCCGCTCGTGGTCCACTCGCACGCGGGCCGATTACACGAACCGCAGATCCTGCAGGAGGGGCCCTTGGCCCAGAGAGCTCAGGCTCAGTCAGCTCAAGGCTATTCGTTTTCCAAGTTTGCCGGCCTGGACTTTTACGCAGAAGTAAACGCCGCCACGCTGGATCTCGCAGAGATCGGCAAGCACCACGCCATTGTCGATCTTAGCTGTGGGACCGGCGCGATATCCAAGCAGATTCTGGAACGATTAGAGGACGCTAAGAACACCGTCATCTTCGCCATCGACCACTCGGCGGCCGCGCTGCGTGATGCAAAAGAGAACATCGGTGAGCGAAAAGACGCCGTCGTGAAATACGTTCAGGGTGAAGTGCAGAACCTGTCGGACCTGCTCGGCGAGAAGGTGGACTCCGTCGTCTACTTCAACGCCATCCACTACGTGCCGGACAAGGAAGACCTCCTGAGAATGATCAGGGAGGCGATCAAGCCCGGCGGGACATTCGTTTTCAACAGCTCGTTCTTCAAAGGCGCACACCCGCCGGAGACCGACCGGTTCGCCCGCAAGTGGATGATGAAGTCGCTCCGCATGCTGAAGCGTGAACATGGACTTCGACCGATCAAGTCAGATAAGACAGAAGCTCGGCAACAGCTCACTCCTGAAGAGTACTACGAGCTCCTGCATGAAGGTGGGTTCGAGATCACCGCCGAGGAAATCCACCGCATAGAGGTCCCGATCGACGGCTGGTACGACATCAGTGGTTTCCAGGACTTTATCGAAGGCGTAATGCCAGGAGTCCCGCTGGAGATCGCCCGGGAATGCCTTCAAAAGGCCTGCAAAGAGACCTGGGACGAGATGGAACTGGACACCGTTCCGCGCAACTGGATGATGATCGTCGCCTCCCGGGCATAGTCCGGAACCGGCCAACACTGTGAAATCAAACGCCCCGGTTATCCATCGGGGCGTTGTTGCGTCCGTGGCCTTGACTGCCCTGACACCGCCGGGGCGGGCAGCGGCCCGCCCACACCCGTAATTCAATGACCCACTACCGAGCGAAACGGTGTCATGTCATCCTGAACTCGATTCAGGATGACAAGGTCGGGACGGTCGATGGCGAGATCGACGCGACCACAGCAACCCTAGCGGTCTAGGTACTCGTCCAGCCGCATGACGTTGTACGCTTGCTCGCCCCGCGCCAGGCTCTCTACTGCCGCCCTTGCCGTGTCTATCGAAGTAAAAATAGGCACCCGCCGTTCCGCCGCCGCCCTGCGGATGTGGAAGCCGTCCTGCATGATCGAGCGGTCGCCGGTCACCGTGTTCACCACTGCGCCGACCGACCCGTCTTCGATGATGTCGACCACGTTAGGGTGGCCCTCAGACAGCCGCTTCTCGATGGGCGTCACGGGCAGTCCGGCTGACTCTATCAAGGCCGCCGTGCCTGCGGTCGCGTAAAGCGGGTGGCCGCTCTCGACCAGCGAACGCACAAAGGGCAGCGCGTTCGCTTTGTCGGTATCGGCGATGCTCAGCAGCACGCTGGTCCCCTCTGGTATCGCCATGCCGCTTGCGATGAGCGCCTTCGCCACAGCGCCCCGGTACTCGGTATCGATGCCCATCACCTCGCCGGTGGACTTCATCTCCGGGCCGAGGAAGGTGTCTACCCCCACCAGCTTGGACATGGAAAACACCGGCGCCTTAACGGCCACCAGGTCACGCTTCGGGGCCAACCCGGGCTGGTAGCCTTGTTCTTTAATCGACTGCCCGCGCATCACGTTGACGCCGATCTCGATCATCGGCACGCGTGTCACCTTCGAAATAAACGGAATAGTGCGGCTCGAGCGCGGGTTCACCTCGATGATGTAAACCTCTGACTCACCGCCGCTGCCCTTCTCGCCAAGCGATCTGTAAGAACCCCGCCCGGTAATCACGAACTGGATGTTCATCAGACCGCGGATGCCGAGCGCCACGCCTATGCGGTGCGTGAAGTCGACCACCGTGTCGACCTCTGCTTCGGTCATGCTGAGCGCCGGGTAAACGGCCATCGAGTCGCCGGAATGCACCCCGGCGCGCTCGACGTGCTGCATGATTCCCGGAATCAGGACGTTCTCGCCGTCGCACACCGCGTCGACTTCTACCTCAATCCCTTCAAGGTAGCGGTCGACGAGGATCGCCTGGCCGGGGGTCGCCCCCAGCGCGAGCAGGTTGCTGAAGTAGCGCACCAGTTCCGATGCGTTCTGGATGATCTCCATCGCACGCCCGCCGAGGACGTAGCTGGGCCGCACAAGCACCGGGTAGCCGATGTTGTCGGCAATTTGCAGCGCGTCTTCCGCCGTCATCGCCGTGCCACCCGGCGGCAACGGGATTCCGGCCTCGGCCGCAAGGTCCTCAAACCGGCCCCTGTCGGACGCTTGGTCGATGGACGAAGCTGACGAACCAAGTATCGGCATGCCGGCGACGTCGAGCCCCTGCGACAGGTTGATCGCGGTCTGCCCCCCAAACTGGACGATGGTGGAGGTCGGGCTGCCACCGTCCTCTTCACCCCGTCCCGCACCAAACCCCGATTCATTCTCGATGATGTCCCGAACAGATTCATCGTCCAGCGGTTCGAAATACAACCGGTCAGATGTATCGAAATCGGTCGAGACCGTCTCCGGGTTTGAGTTCACCATCACGGCGCCGTACCCGCCCCGCTGCAATGCCCACGCGGCGTGCACAGAGCAGTAATCGAACTCGATTCCCTGCCCGATCCGTATCGGGCCGCTCCCAAGCACGATAGCCTTCTTGCCTCCCATCGGCAGCGCCTCATTCTCCTGCTCGTAAGTCGAGTAAAAGTACGGTGTTTCGGCCTCGAACTCCCCGGCGCAGGTGTCCACCATCTTGTAGATCGGATGCAACCCCCACTCCAGCCGCTGCGCCCGGACCTGCTCCGGCAGAAGGTCGGACAACGTGCCGATCTGGGAGTCGCAGAAACCGAGGCGTTTCGCCTCCCACATAAGGCCGCGCGTCAGGTCCTCAGCCAGCAGGCGGCGCTCCATCGACGTGATCCGTTGCAGCGCCCGGGTGAACCACGGGTCCACACCGGTCAGCTCAGACACTTCCATCGCCGACCAACCACGGCGAAGCGCTGTGGTCAGTTTCCATATGCGGTTGTCGTCAGGGTGGAGATCGAAGTTGCCGTCCTCCCACTCCGGGTCCTGCCAGAGCAGCGAGCGGCCGCCGACCTCCAAACATCGCACCGCCTTTTGCAACGCGGCCTCAAACGACCGATCGACCGCCATCACCTCGCCGGTCGCCTTCATCTGGGTGCCGAGGGTGCGGTCACCGGTCGGGAATTTGTCGAAAGGCCAGCGCGGGATCTTGACAACGCAGTAGTCGAGCGCCGGTTCAAATGCAGCTGAGGTCCGGGATGTCACCTCGTTCGGGATCTCGTGGAGCGTCTTGCCGAGGGCGATCTTGGCCGCCACCCGTGCGATCGGATAACCGGTCGCTTTGGACGCCAGCGCGGAAGAGCGACTGACGCGGGGGTTGACCTCGATAACGTAGTAGTGCGGCGCACCTTCGGGTATCTCAGGCAGGGTGGCCGCCACATCGGCGCCGGGCCGCAGGGCAAGCTGGACGTTGCAGCCGCCCTCGATCCCGAGTCCGCGAATGATGTTCAGCGACGCCGTCCGGAGCATCTGGTACTCCTTGTCGGACAGCGTCTGGCTCGGAGCGACCACTATCGAATCGCCCGTGTGGACTCCCATCGGGTCCAGGTTCTCCATGTTGCATATCGTGACGGTGTTGTCCTCCCCGTCACGCATAACCTCGTACTCGACCTCTTTCCAGCCGACCAGAGATTTCTCAATTAAAACCTGTCCTACGAGGCTGGCCGCAAGCCCACCGCGGGCGATCTCTGTGAGTTCGTTCTCGTCGGCCGCAACACCGCCACCCGTACCGCCAAGTGTGTACGCAGGGCGCACGACGACCGGGTAGCCAACCTTTTTTGCCGCCAGGACGGCATCGCCCAGCGTCTCCACGGCTTCCGAAGGCGGGGTCGGCTCTTCAAGCCGATTCATCAAATTCCGGAATTTTTCACGATCCTCGGCCATCTCTATAGAGGCGATCTGGGTGCCGAGCACACGGACGTTAAACTTCTCGAGAACCCCGGATTCGGCCAGCTCAACCGCCAGGTTGAGACCCGTCTGACCGCCCAGCGTCGGCAGAATGCCGTCGGGGCGCTCCCGCTCGATGATGCGCGATACAACGGCCACCGTCAGCGGCTCGATGTAGACACGATCGGCGACGTCCTCGTCCGTCATGATCGTCGCCGGGTTGGAGTTTACGAGGACGACCTCGACTCCCTCCTCACGCAGCGACTTACACGCCTGCGTGCCGGCGTAATCGAACTCAGCAGCTTGGCCGATAACAATCGGGCCAGAGCCGATGACAAGAACCTTCTGAGGAGCAGAGTCGCTCAAACAATTTCCTTCTTTGACCCAACTGGGTCAACATGGCCCCTCTCCCGGTGGGAGAGGGTTGGGATGTATCTCCTCTCCCAGCGGAAGAGGACTAAGGTGAGGAAGAAGTCCATTGCTTCAAAACACGTTGAATACTGTTCAGTTGAAGTCACTTCTCCCTCACCCCTACCCTCTCCCGCTGGAAGAGGGGGTTCCGCCACCACCAACCAACCTCATGAACCGGTCAAACAGATACTCGGCGTCCTGCGGGCCCGGCGACGCCTCAGAGTGGTACTGGATGGTCATGATTGGCAGCGATTTGTGCCGCAGACCCTCGACCGTGTCATCGCTCAAATCCCGATGCGTCACCAGCACGTCGTCGGAAAGCCCCTCACGAGACACGGCGTATCCGTGGTTCTGCGCCGTCACATAAACCCGGCCCGACTCCTCGTCCATCACCGAGTGGTTGCCGCCCCGGTGCCCGAACTTCAATTTGAAGGTCTCAGCCCCAAACGCCCGGGCGATCACCTGGTGCCCGAGGCAGATGCCAAACATCGGCACCTGGTCCGCCAATGACTTCGCGACATCCACGACGGACTCAAGAAACACCGGATCGCCGGGTCCGGGCGATAGCAGCACGCCATCGGGCGATAACGCCATCACCTGTTCGGCGGTCACGTCCATCGGCACAACAGTCACCCGCGCGCCGCGCTTCTCCAGATTGCGGAGGATGTTGTGCTTCACGCCAAGATCCACGACAACCACGTGCGGGCCGCCATCCCGGGGCGATCCACCGTCCCACGCATACGTCTCGGCGGTGGAAACGTCTGCCACAACATCAAACTCGCCGTAGCGGGGCGCAGTGCCAAGTTGCTTCAGGCCGTATTCGATATCACCCTGCGCAGTCACGAGCCCCATCATCACGCCGCGCGACCGCAGCTTCCGCGTGATCGCCCGCGTGTCCACTCCGGATACGCCCGGGATGCCGTTCTCCGTCAGGTACTCGTGGACGGTCGACTTGCTGTCGCGATGGCTCGGCATATCGCAGTCCTGCCGCACCACAAAGCCGCGCACCTGTATCCGCCGCGACTCCCAGTCGTAATCGTTCACGCCGTAATTGCCGATCAGCGGGTATGTCGGAACAAGGATCTGGCCACCGTATGACGGATCGGTCAGCATCTCCTGGTAACCGGTCATCGAGGTGTTGAACACCACCTCGCCCGTGGCCTCGGCGTCCGCGCCGAAGCGAATACCCGGGTATACCGACCCGTCTTCAAGGACCAGGTACGCCGGCAGCCGCTCTTGTTGGGAACTAGTCAAGTCGCGCACCGGCCTCGTGAACTACTTCGCCGGCATACAGAGTCGTCACAACCAGGCCTTTCAATGTCGTTCCGGCGAGCGGGGTGTTCTTGCCCTTTGAGAAAAACGCCTCCGGCTCCACCGTCCAGTCAGCAGACGGGTCCAGCACAACCACATCGGCCGGGAGCCCCACCTTCAACGATCCCAGCTCTGTGTCCCCGGCGGTTGGACCAAGAAAACGGGCCGGGGCAGCCGTCATGCGCTCGATCAGGTCTTCCAGGGCCAAGTGGCCAGAGTGCACCGGGACCATGCACGACCCGAAAGCCGTCTCGATATTGCTGATCCCGTGCGCCGCTTCGATATAGGTGCATTCCTTGTCAGTCGCCGCGTGTGGCGCGTGGTCCGTGGCGATAAGATCGATCGTTCCTTCGGCCAGCCCCTCAACAACTGCGTCCACGTCGTCATTGGTCCGAAGCGGCGGGTTCACCTTGGTGTTTGTGTCGTAAGCAGCCGTGCTCAGCGCCCCGTTCTCTGGCACAGCGCCGCCGAGCCCGTAGACCCACGACTCCGTAATACTCACGTGGTGCGGCGTCGCCTCCGCCGTCACATGCAGCCCGCGCTCTTTAGCCCGGCGCACCGCCTCCACTGCTCGGCGGGTGCTCAGGTGGGCGACATGAAGTCGTCCGCCGGTCAGCTCGGCCAGCGCGATGTCGCGCTCAACCATCACCGTCTCAGCCTCAGACGCGACGCCGGTCAAACCTAAATGTGAGGCGATCACGCCCATCTGCATCTGGCCTGCGCCCGCTATCGACGGCTCCTCGCAGTGGTTGATAATCGGCAATCCGGTGACCTGTGAGTAGGTCAGCGCCTGCCTCATGATGTTGGGATCGGCCACCGGGTTTCCATCGTCCGAAAAACCGATCACCCCGGCGTCCGCCAACTCCGCCATCTCGACGAGCCGTTTACCAGCCCGCTCCAGCGTCACAGCGCCGATGGCGAGCACCCTAACGACGCCCTGCTCACGGCCGGTCCGCAAGACGAACTCCACGGTGGAGACGTTGTCCTGGTTCGGCTCCGTGTTCGGCATGGCGCAGATGGTCGTGAAACCGCCGGCCGCCGCCGCCCGCGTTCCCGTGGCGATGGTTTCTTTGTGTTCAAATCCGGGTTCCCGTAGGTGCGTGTGCACATCGATGAATCCCGGAGCAACCACCAGACCTGTGGCGTCGATAACGTGATATCCGTCCGGGACATCACCCGGCGCGCCCGTGATCGCCTCCACAATCCCGTCCTTCAACAGAACGTCGGCGAGCCGGTCGATACCCTGTACGGGATCGAGCACGCGTCCGCCGACGATTGCGGTGGGCTTAGTCACGGGTAGCTGACCTCGGGCAAAGCAGGTAGAGGACGGCCATCCGAATCGCCACACCGTTGCTGACCTGTTCCTCGATGACCGCCTGCGCGCCGTGGGCAACTTCCGAGCTGATCTCGATGCCCTCGTTCATGGGTCCGGGGTGCATCAGCAGTGCGCCCGGGTTGGCCAGCGCCAGCCGGTCGGCGTTAATTCCGTAAAGCTTTGAGTATTCCCGGAGATCCGGCAGATTGCCGGAATCCTGGCGTTCGCGCTGGATGCGCAGCGCCATCACGACGTCAGCACCCTCGAGCGTCTCCTCGACCCGGTCCACTACTTTGATACCGGTAAAAGCCGCGCTGTCGGGCTTCTCTGTGCCCGGTCTCAGTCCATAAGGCAGCAAAGTCGGCGGTCCGCACACCCTCACCTCGGCGCCCATCTTTCGCAGTCCCCATACATCGGAACGTGCGACCCGGGAGAAATGGAGATCGCCGATGATTGCCACCTTCTTGCCGGCGATGTCGCCCAGGTGCCGACGCATGGTGTACAGGTCCAGCAACGACTGCGTGGGGTGGGCGTGCGTGCCGTCGCCCGCGTTCACGACCGCTGCATCGATCTTCGAAGCGACGAAGTAGGGAGCGCCGGAGTGCGGGTGCCGCATGACCAGCACGTCAATCTTCATGGCCTCAAGCGTGCGCACCGTGTTCAAGAGCGATTCGCCCTTGGCCACGCTGCTGGCAGAGGCCGACACGTTGATCACGTCAGCGCCAAGCACTTTGCCAGCCTGTTCAAAAGAAACGCGGGTGCGAGTGCTGTTCTCGAAAAACAGCGTCAATATCGTCTTACCCCGCAACGTCGGCGTCTTGCGTACGTTCCGGGACAGCACCTCGTTCATACCGTCTGCCGACTGCAGGATGTGCTCGATCTCTTCCTTCGAGAAGTCGTCCAGGTCCAGGACGTTTTTTCTGGAACCGGACAGCCCGCCGAACATCGATGGCTGGCTGCCCCGTGCGCGTTCCGCGCTCCTCCGCTGAGTCGCAGGCGTCTCCTGACTGGTCTGGGCCTCCGGATTCGCAGATCCCTCTCGAGGACGTTCCGGCGCTGTCGTCGCCGTTCGCGTGCGTGCCATGTTTAGGCCTTTCCTCCGCTGTCAGCCGGAGCTTCGTTTCTTCTGACGAGCGCCACGCCGTCGGAGCCATCGACCTCCTCCAGCAACACTCGTACATCCTCGCCTCGCGCCGTCGGCACGTTCTTGCCAACGTAATCGGCCCTGATCGGCAGTTCCCGGTGCCCGCGATCCACAAGCACAGCAAGTTGTATCGAACTGGGCCGCCCGAAATCTAGCAGCGCGTCGAGGGCGGCCCGGATGGTCCGACCGGTGTACAGGACATCGTCCACCAGCACGACCGGGCGGCCGTCGATGGCGAACGAAATTTGACTGGGCTGGACGGGCTTGTCTGCCCCGCCCAGGTCGTCACGGTAAAGGCGAGGATCGAGCGTCCCGAAATCGGTCTCGGAGTTCTCGATCGAGTCGATCAGGTCTGCAATACGGTGTGCGAGATCGACGCCCCGCGTTTGCATGCCGATGACCGCGACCGGGCGTTCGTTACGCTCGAGGATCTCGTGGGAAATCCGGACCAGTGCCCGGCGGAGTTGCTCCGCCGACATGATCAGTCTGCCCTGATTTTCGAGGCCGCCAGGTCCCTGGGACACAAAAACCCTCGTCATTCCTGATCCAGAGCCAGGCAGCGAGGGTTGGCGCTCGTAGCTGCGTGGTACGCCCTCAGGCAAACGCAGTTACAGGTACCGAGTGTCCTTGCCAGCCTCTCTGGACTGAGTTAAAGGCCACCGGCCGTTCCGACGCAGCACGCCGAAACACTCGGTTGTCTCCGTAAAGGTTAGCACCGCCGGAGTGGCGCGGCTACCCGGTATCGGGGTATTGAGGCGGACGGGCGGAATGGGTTCAGCGATTTCCCCCTCTCCTGGTCGGGAGAGAGCTGGGGTCAGGGAGGTTCAAAGTTGACGTTTGATCAATATGTATTCTCGGGACGGAGGGCTGGTGAAGGTCCATCGGCTACACTCGGGATGACGAAACCGTAACTGCAACATACCGGCCCTCTCCCGGCGGGAGAGGGCCGGGGCAGGCGCGCCGCCGCCAGGCAGTACAACACCCCTACCCCCCCCCACGCGGCCTCGCGTATCCCTCCACGCGCACCACCCGTCCGCCATCATCCACCGCCACGCGCGCCGCGCGTTGTACCGCAAGCCTTGTCCCGCACTTACACCGCGCAATCCGTACAAGCCGCTTCCGCGCCAAAGCCGAATGGCAAACGGGGCATGTGAACACATAGCGCTGGCGAGAGCCCCACGCCCCTATCGGCACGTTTACGAACCGCTTCGATTCGACGCCCAGTTCCCGGCACACCGACTTGAACAGTCGACCGTGTGAACTGGCCTTTTCGTCCCTGTGATGTGTGATGGCGTGCGCCGTCTCGTGCAGCAGCACCGCCTCGACATGTTCCGTCTCGCCAAACGCCAGCAGCCGGGAGCTCAGAGCAATCTGACGTTTGTCCGGCCGATAGCTGCCCAGCGTCCGGGTCATCCGGCGTGACACCCGTATCGGAGACAAAGGCGACATGCCCGGCTCATGCGCTTTCAGCGTGGTCCGGACATATTCATCAAGCTCGGCAACGCGCTCAGGCGAATCCACCTTCTTAGACGGATCGATCGCTCCTGAGATGACGTTTCGGGCGACACTGCCGTTCGGTGTCACCCCACCGGCGGGCGTCGCAAGCCTCATCCGACGGAGGAAGCCTTTCACCGGACGCCCGAGAACCGGTCCGCCGAAAGCCCGCTCACGCCGATGCTCGACGCCTTACCGGCGACCATGTCGGCCACAGAACGCGCCATCGCTGGCCCAAGGAAAATTCCTTTCCGCCCACTTCCCGATGCGATGAAAACGCCTGCGTTATTGGGCGCTGGCCCTATCACCGGCAACCCGTCCGGCGCCACTGGCCGCAAGCAGGCCGTGTGATGCACAAGCTCGGCGTCCACCAGGTAAGGCAGGACCTCCACGACGGACTTCATGATCGTGTCCCGCCCGTAAGCAGACGGCGTCTCGTCGAAGCCGACGCGCTCTTCGGTCGTACCGCACCAGAGCAGTCCGTCTGGCTTTGTGGTCGCATAGTTATGTGACCAGGAGAGCGACACCGCCAGCGGATCGCCCGGAGCCTTAAGTCGAAGTATCTGCCCTTTAAGCGGCGATATCGGCATGTCGATGCCCAGCCACTCGGTGGCCTTACCCATCCATGGGCCGGCCGCAAATACGAACGCGTCGGCCTCGATCTCCTCGCCGTTGCTCAAACACAACGCCGAGACATTTCCAGCCACCCGGGTCACACCTACGACCTCCGCGTTCCGCATCTGGGCGCCGGCCCGCTCCGCAGCCTGCCAGAGCGCCAGCGTAAACCTGTACGGCTCAACCTCGCCGGAGCGATCGGCAAGCAGACCCGCAGTTACAGACGGTCCAACCCGCGGCTCCAGCGCATGCAACGACGCCTCATCGTGCCAGACAACCTCGCTCTTGTAATGCAGTTTGAGCCAGTCGTGCGCCTCACGCAGTTCGTCCACCTGGGCCGGGTCAGACGCCAGCGTCAGTGACGTCTTGGTGCGGTACTCATACTCGACGCCACTTTCGGCCGGTAACCGTTCCGCCAGCTCGGAGTGGAGCGCGTCTGAGGCCTCGGACAGAGGCAATACCGGATCGTCTTCGATAATGCCCACGATGGGCGACAGTCCGCCGTAAGCGAACCCGGATGCATGGCTCGCCACCGAGTTACGCTCTATCAGCGTCACGGAGTAGCCGTCACGGGTCAGGAAGTACGCCGTGGCACAGCCAACGACGCCGCCACCTACTATTGCAACATCTGGCGAATCAGGCACGGTTTAGCTCACTACTCTCAGCGGAAACGGAAGCTCGTATAGCTCTCTACGTCGTCCTCGGTGGAGCGACTCGATCGCCGGGCGACCCCGCTGTCTATCGCCGCCTGCGCCGTCGCGGCGGCGACACGGGTGACGACATTGCCATCAAACACGCTTGGGATCACGAAATCCGGGCCCAGACTGTCCTCCGGGATGACGGACGCCAGCGCCCGCGCGGCGGCCACTTTCATCTCGTCATTTATCTCGGAGGCCCGCACGTCAAATATGCCCCGGAACAGGCCCGGGAAACCGAGCGAGTTGTTGACCTGGTTCGGGTAATCGGAGCGGCCGGTAGCCATCACCGAGACGTTGTCCGGCAACTCCTCCGGAGCGATCTCCGGGATCGGGTTAGCCAGTGCGAAGACGATAGCGTCGTCGGCCATTCCGGCGATTTCTTCTGTCGTCACAAGTCCCGGTCCTGACAATCCCAGGAAAACGTCGGCGCCCTTCAGAACTTCACCAAGCGGTCCGTTCTCGTTGTTCGGGTTGGTGTTGTCCGCGAACCACTGTTTGAACCGGTTGTCGGAGTAATCTCGATCGTGAGTGAGCGCGCCTTGCCGGTCGAACCCAATTATGTTCTTCACGCCGTGGCTCATCATGATCTTAGCGCATGCCGTACCGGAAGCGCCCACGCCCAGAACCGCTACCTTGATGTTTTCAGGCGTCCGGCCCGTTACCGCCAGCGCGTTGATCAATCCGGCCAACATCACCACCGCCGTGCCGTGCTGGTCATCGTGGAAAACCGGGATGTCCAGTTCCGCCTTCAGCCGTTCCTCTATCTCAAAGCAACGCGGCGCAGAAATGTCCTCAAGGTTGATGCCGCCAAAACCGGGTGCGACCGCCTTGACGATGTTCACGATTTCGTCGACGTCCTGCGTGCTCAGGCAGAGCGGCCAGGCGTCCACTCCGGACAGCTCTTTGAAAAGCAGCGCCTTGCCTTCCATAACGGGCATCGCTGCTTCCGGTCCGATGTCGCCCAACCCGAGCACGGCGCTGCCGTCGGACACGATGGCGACGGTGTTGGCCTTGCCGGTTAGCGCCCAGACGGCTTCCGGGTCATCGTGGATGGCCATGCAGACGCGCGCCACACCCGGTGTGTAGGCCTTCGACATGTCCTCCCGGGTTTTCGCCGGGACCTTACTCCGCATCTCGATCTTGCCGCCGAGATGGAAAAGGAAGGTGGCGTCCGAAACGCTGCGGATATCGACGCCGTTAATGCTGCGGACCGAATCGATGATCTCCTGGGTGTGTTCCAGCCCTGAGGCATACACGGTGAGGTCACGGACCATCTTTTTGTCCGTTGCGGAGATTACATCGATCCCCGCCATATCACCGCCCCGGTCGCCGATGCAGGTCGTAATCTTGCCCAGCATGCCCGGCGAGTTGTCGTACTCTGCTCGTATCGTGACGCTGTAGGCGGGGCCTGTACTCACCATCGGGACTACCTCAGTCGATCTGTCCCCGGCGACCGACGCACATGAGTCCGGCACACAGAGGGCGACAAACGGCGGCCATAGACGGTCGTCGTGAAATCAATATCCGTAACGGAATTGCCGAATCTTACACTCGACTCGTGCTCCAGCGACACGAACCGACGATACGGATTGTGAGCTTTCCGTGTGCGCTCTCCGGCGGTGATCAAGACGCGACACTTCCGGCAGGCGGTAGGATATGCACTTCCCAGCGTCGAACCGATGCGTTCCGGGAATCCGGCGGGACACCGCAACGCAACGTATCAGGCGATAACTGCGCCCGATCAAATACCTTCAGGCCAGATGCATTCAGGGCCAATTACGCTCACGCCTGTTACGCTCAAGGGAGGAAAAATGACCCAGCGAGCCGATTCACCCACCACCCCTCGTGGCCGCTTCACGACGGCGACGGTCACCCGTCGCGAAAACCTCACAGACGAACTGTGGCGTTTGTGGTTAAAACCCGAACAGGGCTTCATGTTCAAGCCCGGCCAGTACTGCACCATCGGGGTGAACGGCATAGAACGCGCTTACTCGATCGTCTCGTCGCCACGAGAGAAAGAACTCGAGTTATTCATCGAGCTCGTCCCGCCGCCGGACGGCGTGCTGACCCCGCTCCTTAACGATCTCAAAGTCGGCGATACCGTCACACTCAGGCCACGTGCCAAAGGAATATTTGTGCTCAAGCCGGAGGTGAACAATCATCTCTTCATCGCCACGGTAACCGGCATTGTTCCCTACGTGAGCATCCTCCGCTACCACCTGGAAACCCTGGCAGGTCAAGACGACGAGTCAGAGCAACAGTCGCCGGGAGATTTCAATTTCTACATCCTGGAAGGCGCCAGTTACAGCAACGAGTTCGGGTACGACGAAGAGTTGACTAAGCTAGCGAGTGGGCACGATAACATTCACTTCGTTCCGACGGTCAGCAGGCCGAACGAGGAGAAAAACGCTGGGTGGAACGGTGAGACGGGTCGGGTCAATACCCTGACCGAAAAGTATATCGACAAGTACGGACTGAAACCCGATGACACGATCGTCTACGCATGCGGCAACCCGCAGATGATCGAAGACGTGAAAGACCGACTCGGCAACGCCGGTTACCGCGTCGAAGAAGAGCGGTTCTGGAAAGACGACTAATCACCGGCCCGAACAAAGTACGCACCGGCTGCCTTCAAATCCACAAAACACCACCTGGAGAGAGAAATGGCTGACAAAGAACGCGTTGGCGTCATCGGTCTCGGCATCATGGGTAAACCGATGGCCCGGAACCTCATGGCCGCGGGACATGAAGTAGCCGTGTATGACCTGTTTCCGGAACCGGTCGAAGAGCTGGTCACGGACGGTGCGATCCTCGGCACGTCCCCGGCGGATGTTGCTGCCAAGTCGGATGTAACCGTCGTCATGGTCCAGAACTCGCCGCAATCAATGACCGTGGCTCTTGGAGAGAACGGCATCATCGAGGCCGCCGACAGGGGTCAGCTTGTGGTGGACATGAGCTCCATCGCCCCGCTGGTATCGCAGCAAATCGGCGAAGAACTGGCGGAGGCCGGGATCGACTTCCTAGACGCCCCGGTATCCGGCGGCGAGCCGGGCGCCATCGCCGGGACTCTGGCCATCATGGTCGGCGGCACCCAGGCGGCGTTCGACCGGGCGGGCCCGATTTTCGACGCAACCGGCGCATCCGCCGTTCTGTGCGGAGATGTGGGCGCGGGCGGCTTCACCAAGCTCGCCAACCAGATCTGTGTCGCCGCCAACATCAACGGGCTCGCCGAGGCGCTTGTCCTCACTACCAAAGCAGGGCTGGACCCGGAGACGGTGTTCAACGCAATCAAGGGCGGACTCGCCGGCTCCAACGTCATGAACGCCAAGGCGCCGATGATGTTTGAACGCAACTTCCAGGCCGGTTTCCGAATCGAGCTACACCTGAAGGACATCAACAACGTGATGGACACGGCGCAACAAATGGGCGTGCCGCTCCAGATGAGCGCACAGCTCCAGCAGGTGCTCCAAGCGCTCTACAACGACGGCAACGGCACCGACGACCACGCCGGAATGCTCAAGTACGTCGAGGCGCTGGCAAAGGTAGAAGTCAATAAGTAACCACCCCGCCCATCAGTTTCCGAGTGACGCTAACCGCCGCCGCCAACCCGGCGGCGGTTTCGCGATCAACACCATAGGGACGTATGGCAATAAGCCCTCACATGCTCACTCAACCATCATCGACTCACCGCAATCGCATCAAACGTCCCACAGGCCGTAGGGGCGGCCGACTATCCGCCTTCACCCGTTCACCTAACGCATTCGGACACCCCGTGACTCGCATGAATATCGCGTCTGTCGGGCACCGTGGGCGGATGGTCAGCCGCGCCTACGCGTTATCGCGGCTGAACGAATCGCGCCAACGACACAGCCCACCCTGGGGCTCTCGAAGCTTGTGCTGAGGCCGTAGAAGTGGGCGGGCGTAACCTCAAAACGCCCCTACAATGCCTCCGCCGCATCCATAAAACCACTCACGGAGACCAACCTCAAATGACGAACCCACGAATCAAGATCACCGACGTCCGGTCCAGGAACCTCAGGGTCGTCAAAGAGATGGGCGAACTGGAGCCGGCGTGGAGCGTCGGAACCATGTCCCAGTTCCGGATCGGCGGCGGCGCCTTTGTGGAGATACATACAGACCAGGGAATCTCCGGCATCGGCCAGGCGGTCAACCCCGCCTTGATCCCGGACATCAGGGAACTGCTCGTGGGGAAAGACCCCTTTGATGTCGAGCAGATCGACGCAATGATGCGCTACTACATCAGAGGCGGAACCGGTTACGGCGGGACGGCGGGGATCGACGTCGCCCTCTGGGACATCATTGGCAAGGTCGCCGGACAGCCGCTCTACAAGCTCTGGGGCGGAGGCAAGGATCGGATAATCCCGTACGCCAGCATGTATGTCCTCTCGACGCCCGAAGAGCGCACCGAGATGGCCACAAGTCTTGCCGACGACGGCTGGAAGGCGATCAAGCTTCGTCTGCACCATCAGACCATCGAACACGACCTCCGAACGTTCGAGATGGTGCAGGACGCCGTCGGTGACCGAATGACGGTGATGGTTGACGGCAACCAGGCGCAGTCATCGGGTACATGGCAGCCCGGCATCCGGTGGGATTTCCAGCGGGCCATGGACACCGCGATGGCGCTTGATGCGATGGGTTGTTTCTGGCTTGAGGAGCCACGCCCGCGTTACGCATATAAAGAGCTGAGCCTGATCAACAACGCAATCGCCATGCCGCTGGCCGGCGGCGAGAACAACGTCGGAATCCACGAGTTCGTGGACATGCTTGAGCAGAACACCTACGACGTGTTGCAGCCGGAGGGCATGGTCCTGAGCGGCATCACGACACTCAAGAAGATCGGCGTGCTGGCACAGGCCCACGGCAAACAGATCGTCCCACACCACGGCGGTGGCAACATCGGCGTCATCGCCCACATGCACCTGATCGCCTCATGGCCCCACTCGCCCTTCATGGAACTGCTAAACGACCCGCCAATCGGAGCCTACACAAACGGCTTCTCGATCATGTCGAACCACCCCGTCGTCAAAGACGGCTACATCGACCTCCCACAAGGCCCTGGCCTGGGCGTGGAGATAGATCGAGACCTCATCATGGACGATTAAAAAAACCTCTCCCTGGGAGGAAGAAGGTATTGGGGATGGTCGCGATCGGCGAGTACAGCTGGTTTGGCGATAACCACACGCCCATAGAACCCGTCATTCCAACCCCGGTCGGAATCCAGAAGCGCCGAAATCACGATCACGCGTCGTCAGACCAGAAACCGTGACTGAATTCCCGTCTTCACGAGAATGACGTGGGAAAACGGCCACACGAAGCACTCTCCAGCACCCCAAAAAAAGCCACGAGCATGGGGGCTATCGGCCGCCTGTTACCTCCACCACCGTTCCCGTGATGTAGCTCGCATCGTCGGACGCCAGGAACGCCACCGCCTTCGCCACCTCTTCGGCGCGACCCGGGCGGCCCAGCGGCACGGCTTCTGCCATCGCCTCCTGTGACGCCCGCTGCATCTCCTCGTAACGGCCCCGCACACGTGCGCCTTCCTCCGTCAGGATGAAGCCCGGCAGGACGGCGTTCACGTAGATCCCGGAGCGACCGAGGTCGCGCGCCAGCTGCGCCGTGAGCCCAATGATCCCAGCCTTCGCAGCGGCGTAAGGCAGCCGAATACCGGACGTGTTGAGCGGCCCGAAGTGCCCCTTTGCATTGGACGACGACAGGTTGACGATCCGGCCGTAACGACGCGAACGCATGTGCGGCACGATCGTCTTGCAACACAGGAATGCGCCCTTCAGATTCAGGTCCACCTGCGCGTCCCAGCGGTCCTCCGTCACATCCTCGATCCTGAGCACGCCCTCGGTCCCGCTGCCCCCGGCGTCGTTCACAAGGATGTCGACCTGGTCAAACTCTGTGAGCGCGAGAGAGACCATCTCAGCGACGGACGCCGAGTCCGTCACATCAACGCTGGTCGCTGTCGCGGTCCCGCCAGCGCCGCGAATCTCTGCCGCAACGCTCTCCACCTTGGCGCTCTGGATATCCGCCAGTAACAGGTACACTCCCTTGCTGGACAGATCGAACGCAACTGCCCGACCTATCCCCTGTGCGGCCCCCGTGATGATGGCCGTCTTGCCCTCGAACGTTGTGCTGGCCAGTGACATATCGCTCTCCCGAAAAACTCAGCCGCTGACTGATAATTTGCCCGCCGAATAACCACCGTCCACGAAGATAACCTGCCCGTTGATATAAGTCGCATCCGGGGACGCCAGGAACGCCACGGCGGCGGCGATGTCTCCCGGGACACCGGCCCGTCCCATCGGCACCTGCCCCACGAAGGCGCCCTGGTACTTCTGGCTCGGCGCAGGCTTCACCTCGGAGCCTGTGAGCGTCATCCCCGGGCCGACCGCGTTCACCCTGATGCCGTGCTGCCCCAGCTCCAGCGCTAGAACCCTGGTGAACTGGATAATCCCCGCCTTGGACGACGCGTAAGCACTTGCACCCGGCCGGGCGTTCGCGCCTGCAGTGGAGGTGATGTTCACGATAGCGCCGCCCCCCCCCCGGGCCACCATCTCCCGCGCCACCGCCTGGCTGCAAAGGAAGTTGCCCTTCAGGTTGACGCCCATGACCCGATCCCAAAACGATTCCTTCATATCCAGCAGCGGCGACTCTCCACTGACCCCGGCGTCGTTGACCAGAATGTCAATGCACCCGAGAACCTCAACGGTCGCCATCACCATCCCGCTCACCGCGCCGGAGTCGCTCACGTCCACTTCATAGGACACCGCCCGCCGCCCCCTGGTTCGGACCTCCGCGGCCACAGCCTCGGCGTCACCCCCAAGAAGGTCGGCCACCATCACATCCGCCCCATCATCCGCCAGCCGCAGAGCGATCGCCCGCCCCAGTCCATGAGCACCGCCGGTGACGATGGCTGTCTTGCCTTCTAACATCATCTTCCGCTCCTCAAATTACCTGACCGCTCTCAACTCGTTGGGGGCGGATAGCGATCCGCCCAGGGTGGGCTGCGGCCCACCCCTACACGCCTGTTCCTGAAAACGAATAATCTTCCCGCCCGCAACCGCACTGGATTCCCATTTTCATGGGAACGAGGAGTTCGCACGATCCCTATCCATCCGAAAGCCTGTCCACAAACGGGTCGCCGCCCTTCATCACCATCTTGATCTTGTCGCGATCGCCTAGCAACGAGATGTTGGTAGCAACATCGCCGTCCACCACCACCACGTCCGCCAGTTTGCCGGCGACCAGCGTGCCGATCTGATCGCCCAGCCCGACACATTCCGCGGCAGTGCCGGTGCCCGCCTTGATCGCCTGCAGCGGCGTCATACCGCGCTCCACCAGCACCTCCATCTCCCGGTAGTTTTTGCCGTGCACAAACCCGCCCATATCTGTCCCGGCGGCGATCTTCACACCGGCCTCCATCGCCGCGTGTAGCGATCGCTTGTGTTTGCCCATCAACGCCTTCGCCCGCTCCGCCATGTGCGGCGGCGAGTTCTCGGCGTGGTACTCGTAAACGGCGAAGGTCGGGACGTAGAACTGGTCGTTGTCGGCCATCGTCTTCAGCAGATCCGGTTGATCGACTAGGTACCCGCCGTGCTCGATCGAACCGGCACCCTCTTCGACCGCGTACCGCAGCCCGTCTCCGGCCAGAGCATGGCACATCGTCCGCAGCCCCTTTTCGCCGGCCTCGGCGACGATCGCCGCAACTTCATCACGGCCGAATGATGGGTCCCATGGGCCGTGGCCCGGTCGGGAAGCGCCACCGCCCGTTGTGGCGAACTTGATCACATCGGCCCCGGCGCGCCACAACTCGCGCACCTTGGCCCGCGCCGCGTCGGGCCCATCGACCACGCCATCCGGCAGACGCGGATCGTTGTTGAACGGGTTCCTATGGCCAGACCCAGTCACCCTGTCGGCGTGCCCGCCGGTGCCCGACATAAAACTGATGGTGATCATGAGCCGCGGCCCGGGGTAAAGCCCTTCCTCGACGGCCATCTTGAACCCGGCATCGAGCCCCCATCCGTCCCGGATGCAGGTGAACCCGCCGGCCAGCGTGTCCTCCAAGTGTTTCGCCGTACGCAGGTGCTGAAGCGAATTCGGCATTCCCATGCGCCAGCGAGTCATGATGTCGTAATGCATCTCAGACAGGTGATCGTGGCAGTCGATCATCCCGGGCATCACCGTCATGCCAGCGGCGTCGAAAACCTCGGCGTCTGGCGGAACCGCGATGGCGGCCCTCGGCCCTACCTCAACGATCCGTTCGTCATCGATCAACACCGTGGAATCGCCGACCGGCTGAGCGCCGGTTCCGTCGATCAGGGCCCCTCCAACGATAGCTTTCACAGGACTCCTCTCTGACGACGTGATTACCAGCTACGGATCAATATTCCGGGGGGCACTCGCGAGCACGAGTGCCGAATGCCCGGGCAGCATACCCGCGTCCGTGGCTTTCCGCGTCAACAGTCGGGGGAACGATGGAGATTCGTCCGTGCTGTGTGTCACATCGCAAGGGCGGATTAGTATCGGCCCACACCCGTCCTTCGAGCAGGCCCGATCGATGTCCCATGGCCTCTATTGATGTCATCCTGACCTTGATTCAGGATCCGCTTGAAGCTACATCCCGGCGTCTTGCGGGGCCGGGGTGAAGGAGTGGCGGACGCAGCCGCCTAACACGCGGCAAAACCAAGGTGCCAAACTCCATCCCCAACAATCCTCGAACCCCAACACCCCAGATAGGCCCCCACGCAGTGGGCTAGATCCCGCCGGAGGTTGGGCCGTCCTCGGAATCACCGCCCCGGACCTCGTCCAGAAACGCCTCTATCTCCGCCGACAGCTCGACGGACGGCGGCGGCTGATCGTCGTCATCGTTGGAGTCGTACTCGGCCTCAAACCGCTTCACCATTTCGGCGAGCCGCGGGTTGTTGGTCATCGCCGGCGTCACCTGTGAGTACTGCTGCTCCCCGAGTTCGACCTCTGGAAGCTTCAACTCTCTGAAGTCGTAAAGCGGCGCCAGAGCTTGCAGGGCACGCGCAGCACCGGCGTAATCGTTATCAAGCTGCAGGTACATCGGCAGATGCACCATCACCGTCAGCGTCGCCAGCCCGCGTGCCGTCGCACCCACGCCTATGCCGTTCGTTGCCGAGGTCGGTCCTTCGTATCGACTGCGCGACAGTGTCACTCCGCCCAGATCCGGTTCTATATCCCAACCTCTGGACGAACCGGTCACGAGCAGCGGCCTGGAGTGCGGAACGGAGTCATACATCCCGCCGACGGTTATGTACGTGGTGGCGCCGAGCGCTTCCAGCATCTGGAGGACGGACTCGTTGAAATCTTCAGAGTTGGAGTGCGGTTCAAGCAGATGGACCAGCACCAGATCCGGCTCTTCATCACGGCGCACGATCTCGATCTTTGAGTTCGGGCTCGTGATCTCGCGTTCACCTTCCACCCACTTCATCTCGGGTCGGTAGCGCGTGAAATCGTAGAAATGGCCAGGTCGGCGCAGCCGCGCTATCTCCTCGGCGTTGTAGATCGACGCCAGTCGTGACAGGACCAGCGTCCCGACGTTGCCGACGTTGATCCAGGGCCGGAGCATCACAATCGCATGGGGATTGCGGAGCGGTACTTCCGGTGGGTCAAAATCAAACCATCCAATATCCATACAGCGCGTACCCTAGCAAACACCCATCGAAGGCCGCAACTGCATTACGTTGCATTAAAGGGCGTGTGGTTACGATGTTCCAGCTCGATCCCGCACTCCGAAAACCCTTTGACCGCCCCGATGCGCAAACTTATAATCGCCCCCTCTTCTATGCCCGATATCACGAACAACAACCCGAATCCTGAACCAGCGGAACAAGCCCCCGATCAGGCGTGGCTGTACAAACGCACGAACGAGGCGATCGCATCGGATCCGGAGCTGGTCAAACTGAGGCTGAAGCCGCTCACCCGTTTCAACACGGACGTCACCGGCCGCGCTGAGTTCATCAAGATTTATTACGGCATCGGTTGTGAATGCTCAACCGCGGCCGTTCTAAGCGTCGAGGCATCTGCGGACAAAACCAGGGGCGAGTTTCAGGAGGCTCTCCCCGCGCTGCTAGGGAAACTCAAGCTCCAGGCGGTGGGTTTCCGGCGCATGGACTGCGATTCCCATCTCCAGATGCGAATCCAGATGCTTGGAACCGCAAGATAAAGTTTCAGGGGCACTCAAAAGGTACCCTCGGAAGCTCCCGCCAACTAGAATCAAATACAGTCGCTAACTATCCATGAACCGAAAGGCCCGAATGCCCAGGCGAAAGCTGACACAGGAACAGGCGTTAGAGGGAACGATCAAGTTCTCTGAACGCTACGTGGCGCGGCGTGCGTATGAGTTCTTTCCCGAACCGGAAGTGGTCGCAGAGGTCCAGCGCGGGCTTGCCGAAAACCAGGTCGAGCACGGCTACCGCTACTGTCCTTGAATGCCCCTGAGCGGCGATCCCGTGGAGGATCGCAAGAAGATTTGCCCCTGCGACAGGCATCACGAGGACATCGCTCGCGATGGCTTCTGTATATGAATGTTTTTCGTTAGCGAAGAGTTTCTTCGCGAGTACCAGGGTGCGGACGAAATCACCCAGACCATCGACGAGGCGGTCGCCGATGGTGAAGAGCTATTCGGCGGGGACTACCTGTCCAAGTCAGAAGCCAACACCGATCGCAGGGATCACGCATCTAACTAGTGAACCGTTACACTAATTACGGCTGTTAAAAAGTTCGCACGTATGCAAGTGCGGCTAGATCCCCAACAAATCAGGAGTACGGGTTGAGCGCAGACAACCAGATCACGGTCTTCACCTCAAATGGCTGAGGACCCTGCCATATGGTGAAAGTGTATCTTTCACGCAAAGACATCCCGTTTGAGGAAGTGAACGTTTCCGGCAACAGAGAAGGCGTCATGCGCCTGATCGCGCTGGGACGAAACACGACCCCCGTGACGACCATCGGCGATGAGGTGATCGTCGGCTACAAGCCGAAGGACATCGATTCCGCCCTCGAAGCGGCAGGCATCGCCTAGCCCTGTTTCACGGAAAACAATCAAACGAAAGGCCTCGCCAACCGGCGGGGCCTTGTCGCGCCCGGAGGCGTAACGTGCCAGCCCGCTAATTTCTGTTGCGGTGAGACTAACCACCCTCTGATCCCCTCCTATAATCAGGAGGGAGCTGCAAATAGCCTCCTCCGTGGGAGGAAGGAGGGTTGGAGGAGGATCGCGTCTCCCAACAACGCGACTCGATGTTCTTATCGAGGCATCGCCGGATTCTCGCCCCATAGGAATGACGGGCAAACAAGCACTCCCCGGCGGCGGTACACTCGCCCACGCAAACACGCCCGCGCCCGTCGCTAAAGAGAGCCACACCATGCTTGAGCAGTTCCACGTCCCGGAAGCGATCGCACACCGAGTCAACCACGACGACCTCAGAAGCACCTGCGCCGAACTGCTCGAGACAGCGGGACTTCCAGAGGACGACGCCCTCCTCGCCGCAGATGTGCTGGTGGCGTCTGATCTCCGCGGCGTGGAAACCCACGGCGTCTCCAACCTGATGCGCAACTACATCACCGGCCTCGGCAACGGCCACCTCAACCCGCACCCCAACATGCGGATCGTCAGAGAGACTCCGGCCTGCGTCACGATCGACTCCGATCGCGGCATGGGCGTAGTGATCGCGCCGAAGGCCATGGAGATCGCCATCGAGAAGGGCAAGGCCACCGGTGCCGGACTGGTCACCATCGCCAACGGCCGGCACCTGGGCATGGCTGGGTACCACGCCATGATGGCGCTTGAGCACGACATGATCGGCCAGTGCATGACGGCGTGCGGCCCGTCCTTCGTTCCCACATTTGCGGCCGAAGCCGCCATCGGCACCAACCCCATCGCCATCGCCGCTCCCGCCGGTGAAGAGCCGCCCTTCGTTTTTGACGCAGCAATGTCGATCCTTGCCGCCAATAAGATCACGCTGGCAAAGCGTCTCGGGGTCGACCTTGAACCCGGCTGGATCGCCGATCCCGACGGCACGCCCATCACGGAGGCCGGACCGGTGCCGGACGAGTACAAGCTCCTCCCAGCCGGAAGCACCCGGGAGCTTGGATCGCACAAGAGCTACTCGCTGGGCGTCGTCGTGGACATCCTCGGCGGCCTCCTGAACGGTAGCCCGGCAGGCCCCATGGCCCCAAGGGGCCACAACAACCACTTCGTCGCCGCCTACGACATCGAGGCGTTCATAGACGTCCAGGACTTCAAAAAAGGGATGGACGAGTACCTGCGCGCGCTCCGCGATCTGAAACCCGCTCCGGGACAGGAACGCGTCTTCTACGCCGGTCTCCCGGAGCACGAGGAGGACGCCGAGCGACGCGAACACGGAATCCCGCTGCACCCGGAAGTGATCGACTGGTTCAGTTCCGCATGCAGCGAACTGGGCGTAGAGTTCAGGTTGTGAACCCCAGTGGGGTGACAATTCCCCTGTCTCAGCGGGAGAGGGTTAGGGTGAGGGAGAAGCCTAACCCGCTCTAAACTCTAAACACCGTAGGGGCGGACTGGTATCCGCCCTGAAAGTAGGACACATTAATTTGTCATCCCGAGCGTAGCCGAGGGAGCTTCACCGGAACATGCAATGTCCAGATAGACAATTCGGTCCGGTTCGCGTTCCGGCCCTTTGACCGTGTTTCGGACATCAGCCGTTCCATCCACGATCACGACCATCAACCCCAACAAGAAAGACAACCCTTGCCCAAGTTCGTAATCATGCCGCCGCAGACCGAGCACCAGAGGTCGTGGGCTGCACGCATCGCCGACACACTGCCGGACTTCGATGTCGTCCTCCCGGCAAACGCCGAGGACGCCAAACGAGAGATCGTTGACGCCGAAGCCGCTTTCGGCAACCTCCCCGCTGATGCGCTTGCCGGGGCAACAAAACTGCGCTGGTTGCAGTCGCCGCAGGCAGCACCACCGCCCGGCTACTACCACGACGAACTGATCGCTCACCCGGTCACAGTCACCAACTTCCGGGGCATCTACAACGACCACATCAGCGCCCACATCATGATGATGGTGCTCGCGCTCTCTCGCGGCCTCCCCGGTTATATGCGCGCCAAGGCCCGGCACGACTACGAAAAGGATGCCAACGACGCACCCTTCATCTTCCTGCCCGACTCCACCGCCGTCATCGTCGGCGTAGGTGGCATCGGCGGCGACACCGCCCTGCACTGCAAGGGCTTTGGGATGCACGTCATCGCAGTAGACCCACGGGTCGGCGAGCCGCCGGCAGGCGTCGACGAGCTATTCCCTGTAGGACAGTTGAGCAGCGTCATAGGTCGAGCAGATTTCGTACTGGTCACGATGCCGCACACGCCCGAAAACAAGGGACTCTTCAACGCCGAGATGTTCGCACACATGAAGAGCACCGCCTACTTCGTCAACATCGGACGAGGCCCGACCACGGTATTAGACGATCTAGCGGCAGCAATAGAAAACGGCGTGATCGCAGGGGCCGGGCTGGACGTCTACGAGACCGAACCGCTTCCCGCTGAACACAAACTCTGGGATCTGGATAACGTCGTCCTAACGCCGCATGTAGCGGCAAAAGAGGACGAAGGCGGCGCCAACCTCAACCAGCGCCGCTCAGACCTGCTACTGGACAACGCCCGCCGATTTGCTGCCGGAGAAGAGCTACTCAACGTGGTCGATAAATCGCTGTGGTTCTAGGTTCATCCGCGTATAGCAAAAAACTGGACGTAACCTGGGGCAACATCGTATGGGCGGATAGCGACCCGTCCGAGGGCGGGCCACTGCCCGCACCTGCTCGGTTGAGTAGACCGCGACCGTTACTTTGACCAACACCCGCCCGGACAACTACCAGTGGATCGCGCTGTTCGCCATCACGCTCAGCGTCTTCACGACGGTCACCGACTTCAGCGGCATCACCGTCGCCCTGCCGACCATCGCTCGCGAGCACGATCTGTCGCTTCCGGCCGCGTCTTGGGTGATCCTGGCGTCCACCCTCACGATCATCGCCGTCCTCGTTCCGGCCGCCAGTCTCTCGGACAAACTTGGCCGCAAGAACTCTTACACCCTCGGGTTGATCATGTTCGCCGTCGGTGCGATCGGCGTCGCGCTCTCACCCTCGTTCGGCTTATTGATCGCCGCCCGGATCTTCCAGTCGGCTGGCATCGGCATCGTCCAGACCAACTCCTACGCCATGGTCGCCACTGTGTTCCCGGACGATCAGCGTGGCAAGGGCATCGGCGCGTACACCTCCACCGTCGGGCTCGCCGGAATCGCCGGGCCGATCATCGGTGGCGTGGTCGTCGATTTTTACGGCTGGCGATCCTTCTTCCTCATAACGGCCACCCTCGCGGTAATCGCTACAATCGCCGCCGTCCGCCTGATCGATGCCTCCCGGGTCAACAGCGAACGACGCAATACTGAAGGCCCGGGGTTCGACTGGATAGGAGCGTTCCTCTCGGCGGCGATGTTGTCGGTGTTGATCGCCGCCATCAACACCGGGAGTCGAGTCGGCTGGAGCTCGCCCTGGATCATCGCCGCGTTTCCGATCGCGTGCCTGTTGCTCGGCTTATTCATCTGGCGGGAGTTCTCGATAGAGCGCCCGATGCTGGACCTCCGCGTATTCGCCAACGCGGCCTATTCGTTCTCGATGGCGACGCGCTTCCTCGGCTTCTCCAGCGGCTCCGGCTGGCGCTTCATGATGCCGTTTTACCTCCAGGAAGTGCGCGGTTTCCAGCCCAGCGAGGTCGGTTTCCTCGTGTTCTCTTCGGCCGTCGGGATGGCAATCTTTTCTTACGTTTCCGGCAGCCTTTCGGACAGGTACGGCACCCGTCGCTGGGTCGTCCTGGGGCTGGTCGTCGTCGTGGCCGCCTCGATCTATTACGCCACGCTCGATACCGGTTCCTCGATTCCGCTCCTGGTCGCGGTCCTGTTCATCAGCGGAATGGCGCTCGGCATCTGGGAGGTCCCCAACACCACCTCTGCGATGGACGCCGGCGACGAGTCCGTCATGAACACCACCGGAGCGCTTGTGAACGTGACCCGAAACGCCGGCAACATCACGAGCATCGCCATATCGTCTTCAATCGTGACCGGCGTACTGGTGGCGAGAGGCTTCGAGCCGGACATAGCGCTGGTCGGCGAAGACACAACGGGCGCAATGGCGACCGCCTTCCTGGACGGCGCCCGGTACGTCTACATCGTCCTCGCAATCGGCGGCGTGGCAGGGGTCCTCACCGCATGGCGTGTGACCACGCGTCGACGCGGGGGTTCCGACTAATCGTGCAACAGTCGATACTGCCGATCACGTGCGACGCGACCCACCTCCAACCTCCCAGAGAGGCGCGCTGAGGCCACTAGATACCGAATCCGCGACCTCCTCCCTCCCAGGGGAGGAAGCATCCGGCAGTTCACGCATGACCCTACCCCGTGTTCTTCAGTCCCGCCGCGATGCCGTTGATGCTCAACAAGAGCGCTCGCCGTAACAACGGGTCTCGCTCACCGGCCGCCTCGCGCCGCCGACGCCCAAGCAGCGACACCTGTAAATAGCTCAAGGGAGCGATATACGCCTCACGCACGGCGAGCGTCCGCTGCAGCACCGGGAAGGCGTCCAGCAGGTTGTCCTGTTGCGTCACATCGAGCACCCCCGCCAGCGCCAGTTCATGCTCAGACCGAATATCGGCGAAAATCCCATGGAACTCAGACGGCACCAGCTCCATCACGTACAGAGAAGCGATATCCATGTCGGTCTTGGCCAGCGTCATCTCAACATTGGACATGAAGGCCCGGAAGAAGCTCCACTCCCGGAACATCTCGTCGATCACGTCCGCCATCCTGCCCGAACGCGCCTCCGCCAGCGCCGTGCCCACGCCGTACCAGCCCGGCACGATCTGCCGTGACTGCGTCCAGCCAAAGACCCACGGGATGGCCCGCAGGTTGCTGATGCCGGAGATAGAACCACCCCGGCGGGCAGGGCGGGAGCCGATGTTCATCTCGGCCAGTTCCTCGACCGGTGTGGCCGCTAGGAAGTAGTCGACCAACCCATCGGTCTCCACGAGCGATCTGTACTTCTGGAACGCCGTGTCTGAAATCTCTGCCATCGCGTCGAACCATCGGCTCAGCGTCGCCTCGTCGTGGCGCGGCTCGGTGTGCAGGAGTGACGCCTCCGCCACGGCCGCCGTCATCATCTCCAGGTGTCGTCGTGCCAGCTCGGGCGTGCCGTAGTTGTCGGCGATGACCTCGCCCTGTTCCGTCGTCTTGATTCGAGCGTCAACGGTCCGCGCCGGCTGCGACAGAATGGCGTCGCGCGTCGGTCCTCCGCCCCGGCCGGTGCTGCCGCCCCGGCCGTGGAACAGTCGAACAGCAAGCCCGTGTCTGGCAGCCACCGCCCGTAGCGCCCGCTGCGCCCGGTACAGCTCCCACTGAGAGGTCGCGATGCCGCCGTCCTTGTTGGAGTCCGAGTAGCCGACCATCACCTCGGCGACGCCGCCGCGCAGCGCGACGAGTTTCCGGACAGATGGAATCGACCAGTAGCGATCCATCACGTCGGCAGAGGCCCGCAGCGCGCCGATAGTCTCGAACAGCGGCACAACGTCTAGGCGCGCAAGGTCGGACCGCAGGTCGATTAGACCGGCCTCGCGGGCCAGTACGATCGGCGCCAGGAGATCGTCCACCTCGTTCGTCATCGACACGATCCACGTATCGACCGACTCTCCGCCGTATCGGTCCTGCGCCCCGCGCACCACGCGAAAGACATCCAGCACTTCCTGGGTCTCCGGCGCGTAGCTGGCAGTCGGAGTGCGCAGCGTGCGAGACCCCTCGAGCTCGTCTGCCAACCGTTGGATTCGATCCTCACGAGGCAACGATTCAAACGCCCCCTCGGCATCATGCCCAACGGAATCAATCAACTCGCCTACGGCCGGGTTCGTTACCGAGGAGTCCTGTCGCACATCCAGCGCGGCCAGCGTGAGCCCGAACACCGTCGCAGACCGGATCAGTCGCCCCAGCCGACCGGAGGCCACGTTGCCCCCGCCATTGGCGGCCATCGAGTCAGACATGAGCGTCAGATCGCCGACCAGTTCGCCACCACTGACGTACACCGGACCCGCCGGCGCATCATCACTTTGCGCGACGGCGAGCGCGTTGATCACCCGCTCGTACATATAGGCGCACTTCATCCGGTACGGCTCGTCGGCGTTCAGCCGGCGGAACTGCTCGTAAACGGAGGGCATCAGTGTCCGGTCGCGCTCCAGCGACGCCAGCAGTTCATCCGAAACTTCAATGATGTGGGTCGACTGACTGAGCTCCCTGGCCAGTGTCCGGATTGCGTCCCGCAGCAGCCGAAGCGCGCGCTGGTTTTGCAGTCGCAAGACCGCTGAAGTGGTCTCCGCTGTGACGTTAGGGTTTCCGTCGCGATCGCCACCCACCCACGAGCCAAACCGCAGCGGGATCAACGCTTCTCCGGTCTCCAATCCGAGTTCAGCGAATCCTTCCTCCAGCGACTCCACAACGTCCGGAACGACATCGTCGAACAGCGTCTCAAGGTAGTAGATGACGTTGCGCGCTTCGTCGATCGGCTCTGGACGTTCCTGATGGAGTTCGTCCGTCTGGGTAATCGCCTCCACCAGTTCCGTGATACGCCGATCTATGCGGCCCCGGCGGCGTTCAGGCGTGCTGGAATGCACACGCTCTTCAAGGAGCTGGTGGATCGACCTGAGCTTGTCCAGGATCGAGCGGCGCGCCGCCTCCGTAGGGTGCGCCGTGAACACCGGCCGTACGTCGAGACGCTGTGCGAAGCTCGCGATCTCCTCGGGCGTCAGCCGGGCGGTGGCGACACGCTCAAACGCCTCTCCAAGAGGGTCATCCCCGCCCGGTCCACGGCTCATCGTGTCTACGCGATGAAGCTGCTCCGCCGTGTTGGCCAGGTGGAAGTAGATCGTGAACGCCCGTACCAGCCGTACCGCCGAGTAGAGCGACGTCCCATCCAACTCATTGAAAAGGTCAGTCTGGAGCTGGGCGTCCGGGTTTTCTCTCAACGAGCGCGTGCGGGCACGGACGCTCTCCTCGAGTTCGTAGAGCTCGTCGCCGAACTGCGTCCGTAGCACGCGTCCAAGGATGTCGCCGAGCAGCCGGATATCGGCGCGCAGAGCCCGTTCGTCGGTTCCGGAATCGGCTTGAGAATCGTTGACGTCGTTGTTATGAGAATTCACAGAAGGAATGATATCGAGTGACGAGGTTCGGCATGAGGCATGCCGCCACGGCTATCATGCGTTTCGATGTCTTACGGTCGACGCACGGCATGCTTAGTTGGACGATGACCCATCACTTTGTGATAGGACGTAGACCCAACGGACCAGATGTGGAAAGGAGGTGAGGAAGATTAATCTCGGCATCACCCGTCGTTTGCTAATGGCAGCCATTTTCGTCTTGGTCGCCATAGCCGCCATTCTTACGGTCGTTTTGATTTCGTGAATTTCGGGCCATTCGAAGATCGGGCAGCAAACGTGGCTGTAAATGTCCCGACGGTCACCTCGATCCCGGTCACGGAGCTTACTGCGACCCCATCCTCATCCTCATACGATGCGGGTGGCGATCAAGAAAACTACTGGCCGATACGCATGCCCCTAACATGCTCTGTTCCCGATCCCAACAATCCAGACGCATTCTTAAAGATCGAGGATTTCAGTATTCATGAGGATGGGTACGCGGAGGTAGGCTCCACAGTTTCGCTGTCAAACGATTCAACAACGAGGTCGTACGAGATTAAAGAGCACACGGCGCGGCTCACTGGAAATGGGTGGGCAATCCACAAAGTCAGTCAAAACCGTTCATTTTTCAGGTTCCGATTTGTCGGCTCAGGCGATTCCGAGTCCGCCGTCATTGAATTTCTCGATCGCATTAATGCGGGCGAGTCTAATTTCGAATTCAACCGTTTGCCATTTACGCCCTTGGCAATTGATATCGTAACGAGATCGTATTCCGCCTAAATTTCCTCGATGCGGGTCGGCCAACTTAATTATTACAGATCAAGCAACAGGAGTCCCACATGCCCGATCGTCCCCAAGTCGTCCTGATCGCGTCCTACGACGACCCCATGGTCGAAGAGCGCGCCATCCTTGACCGGATCGACTGCGACATCATCTGCGCGTCCGTTAGTTCACAGGGCGAGGTGTTTGAGGCCATCAAGGAGGCAACCGTGGTCCTCAACCACCATTTCGATATTCCGCGTGAGATGTTTGAGCAGATGGACAACTGCAAGCTGATGATTCGCTACGGGCACGGCTACGACACCGTTGATCTCGGGGCCGCCACCGAAAACGGCGTTATGGTCACCAACATCGCCGGCGCGACCAGCGAAGAGGTGTCCAACCACGCCCTCGCGCTCGTGCTCGCCTGCGCACGCGACCTCAAACGAATGGACCGTATCATGACCGAGGGCAGATGGACGGGCAACGATTCTCGCTCCGTGGCCCGGCGCATCTTCGGCGAGACGCTGGGCATCATCGGCATGGGCAACATCGGACGGGCCACAGCGCGCAAGGGCGTGGCGCTCGGCATGCGTGTGCTGGTATACGACCCTTACGTCGGACCATGGCTGGCGACCGAGTACAACGTCGAGTTTGTTGACGACTCGGAGACGATCTTCTCCGAGTCCGACTACGTCTCCCTGCACACCCCACTCACCCCGGAGACGCATCACCTGGTCGATTCCGACACCCTTGCACTGATGAAACCGGACGCCTACGTCATCAACACCTCGCGGGGTCCAATCGTAGACGAGGATGCGCTGCTGGCAGCACTGATGGACAAGAAGATCGCCGGCGCTGCGCTTGACGTGTTCGAGCAGGAGCCGCCGGACCCGGACAACCCGCTGCTGCACCTGGAAAACGTGATCGTCACGCCACACATCGCAGGCTCGTCACAGATCGGTTGGGCCACCATATGCCGGCGCGCCGCAGAAGAGGCGGCGCGGGCGTTGAGCGGCCAACGACCACAGGTCGTGGTCAACCCGGAGGTCTTCCCAAAACTGGGCATCTAGGCCGGGTCGGCGTGGCCGGCGACATCTCTCACGCCTCCTTCACCAGAACACGCTGGATTTCCGGCCACCGTAGCACGATGTTGAACGTGTTCATCGATCCCTCGCCGGAAGCAGCGCGCCGCACAGCACTTGTCGCAGCGGTTCTCATGGCCGTGATCACGATGTTCCGGCTGCGGGACGGTCGGCGGATCATGGGGCTGATTGCCGTCTGGGGTGGCGGTACGACGACCTGCCGACGTACCTCCGGGTGGGCAGCGCCCTGTCCGTCGTCATCTTCGTCGGGACCCGTTCATCATCCGGGGCCGCGCCGGTAATCGAGTGCCATCAATCATCCCGGTCGCCATATTGCGCTGGGGCGCCTAGGCCTTCGTGCTGTTGACCGGCCCGAGTGCGCTCGCCAACCTCACCTCATCAAGCGATTGGGAGCGATTCCTGAACGCCCCGATCACCCTGCTGCTGACGTTTCTATGCCTGATATCGTCGCCCGGAGCGCCGAACCGTGGGAGAACGGGGTTAGTTGATCAAGGCACTGAATTGCCCCGGTTTCCTCCCGGGTAGCGCTTCAGCCCGCCTGCGTTATACTCACGGCAGTGGGACAAGAGTTCCACGCAGCAGTTCCGGGACACCGGGGTGACCTGCATTACTTGAATAAAAGAAGGAGGTGGTCGATTTAATGTCTGATAGTACCAACGGGGGTAGTCTGCTTTAAGGCGCCCAAGTAGGCAGATTGCCTCCATGAGTGGGGCCACCCGGCAGGGATTTATCTCCCAGCCCGGTGGCCCCACTTTTTTATCTCCCAACTTCCTTTCCCACCCGACTCCTCTCAATGACGACCGAGCATCCCGAAACCAGGCATTTCACATCCACCACGTTCGTGGTACGAGACGATGCCGTGATGCTGCACTGGCACGCCAAGGTGCAGGCGTGGCTGCCTCCGGGAGGCCACATAGAGCCGAACGAAGACCCGCTGCAGGCCGCCATACGCGAAGCGCTGGAGGAAACGGGTTTGGACGTCGAGCTGGTACCGACCTCGCCGCCGCCAGCCGTCGAATCGCTCCCACACGTTCCCGTGCCACACTCGATCATGATCGAGGACATCCAGGACCCAGTCGATGGCCCGCATAAACACATCGACTTCATCTACTTCACCATCCCGGCACGACTCGATCAGTCTCCGGTGGACGGCTGGCACTGGTTCACCCGGGCCAACCTGGAATCAGGCGCCGGACGGGCTGCGCCAAACGGCCAGCACGAAAGCCCGCCGGAAGACGTCCTGAAGCTGGGACTGGCCGCGCTGGACGCCGTACGGGATCGACTCGCGGGCTAAAACGCCGTAGGGGTCGGCTCATGTCCCCTCCTAATGTAGAAGAAGGGGTCGGGGGTGTTAACTACCGGCGCCCACGCTCGTCCGGGAGCCACCCCCAGACCTCCCCCCTCCCCGGGAGGAGGTTTAACAACCCTCGCCACCAGACTCACGCGTCTGCGGAGTCGCTTCTCCCGCCGTGTAGCGGGCTGATGATGAGGAAGAACAGGCCGAATACTGCCCCAGCAATCCCGCCAACGATCCCGGCGGCCAGTCCCAGAATCAACCCGGTGATCAATCCGACAATTACCTCAACGATCACGACGACGGCAACGCCGACTATGACCCCGGTAAGTATTCCGCGCTTGATGTGGTGCATAAATCCCCCTGAAAGCGCTCTGGCCGACGCCAGCCGCGCTAACGCCTATCGGAAGCGGCCCCGTCCGGCGATCTCGATCACCGAGTCCATCTTGCCGTTGCGCACGCCGAAGTAGTGGGAGTGCAGATTGATCGTTGTGTCGCCGTGCATCGGTCGCAGCTGAATCTTATCGCCGACTTTAAGGCGCTGCGCATCGCCCTCGACCACCATCACCCCGTGTTCTTCAGAGATCGAGGTGTATTGGGCACCCGGCACGTCCACGACGATCGGGAGCCCGCGGTCTATGGACATCGCCTTCATTCCGGTGTCCAGCACCGCCCGGTCGGATGTCGGACGACTGATGACCGTCGCCAGTACCGTCAGCGCCGGCTTGAAGTCCTGGAACACCTCCAGGTAGTCGCCGTCCATGAAGATGTACGACCCGCACTGGAGGTCCGTGATGCGATCCATCGTACCGGTGATATTGTAGGTGCCGGTCCCCGACGCGCTGATCACGTTCACCGGCATGCCGGCGGCCTCGATGCTGTCCACGGCAGAGAGCAGCGTGTTCATGGCGAGTTCGGCGTTGGCGCGCCGCTCAGACTCGTCCCTCACGGCAACCGTGTGGCCTTCGTAACCCATCACGCCGTCGAATCGAAGTCCGGGCGAGTCAGTGATCACCCTGGCAAGCGCCGTCGTGTCCTCGCCCGGCTCCGTGCCGCAGCGGTTCATGCCCACGTTGACCTCGACAATCACACCGATCTCTTTGCCCACCCCACTGGCGGCGGCCGACAGTTGTTCCACGTTGTCCGGGTCGTCGGCGGCCACAACAATATTAGCCTCAGAAGCCAGCGCTACCAGCCGGGTGATCTTGGTCGAGCCGACCACCTGGTTGGGGATCAGGATGTTCTTGACGCCGCCGGCGACCATCGCCTCGGCCTCTCCCACCTTGGCGCAGCAGATCCCAATAGCTCCGGCCTCGATCTGCTTGCGTGCAAAAACCGGGCTCTTGTGGGTCTTGGAGTGCGGCCGGATGCTCGTGCCGTTCGCATCGCCAAACGCCTGCAGACGGGCGATGTTTGCCTCGGCAACGTCCAGGTCGACGACGATGGCGGGAGTGTCGATCTCATTGATCGATGCGCCGGGGAGAGGGAAGTACTGTAGGTCGACCAAATGAGGCTCCTCAGACGGGCTACGCGACCATCTCGTTGTGTGGCTCCACTGCGATGTTCAGATACGTACTGGGCGGGCCGGAGTCTACCACGATAGGCGGCGGATTCGGCCCTCATGTGAACGTCGTTCCCGGGTATGATTCCGTCTAGCCCAGAACCGTCCACACAAGCGCAAATCAGGAAGACGAATTGACAAGGCTTCACGTTTTGAAAGTCTTCGTCGGTGCCAACGGGCGCGGAGGCAACCCGCTTGGCGTGTTTCTTGACGGCGGTGCGTTCACGACAGAACAGCGCCAGCCGGTGGCAACCAGCCTGAACTACTCAGAGACGGTGTTCGTGGACGACACTATCACGGGTAGGCTCCAGATATTCACGCCCGCGGCCGAGCTGCCGTTCGCCGGGCACCCGCTTGTGGGCACAGCATGGTTGCTTAACAAAGAAGGCCATGCCATCGACGCGGTGCGCCCTCCCGCCGGTGTTGTGCCCGTGTCCTTTGACGGTGACACTACCTGGATACGCGGCCGACCTGAATGGTCGCCATCCATGGAGTTCGTCCAGTACGATTCCCCGTCAGAAATAAATGGCCTGACAGGCCCCCCCGACGGCATCGGGTTCGCGTACTGCTGGGCCTGGGAGGACGAACCGGGAGGACGGGTTCGGGCGCGCGTGTTCGTCCCGGAACACAACATCTTTGAGGACGAGGCCACCGGGTCCGGCGCAGTGGTTTTTGCCGCGCACATCGGACGGGCGGTCACCGTGAACCAGGGCGCGGGTTCCCTGCTCATGACCCGACTTCACGACGACGGCGCGGTCTCGGTCGGTGGCGCGGTAACGCTTACAAGAACACGCTCATACACGATCGGATAATCGACAGCTTGATCACCTCGGAACACAACGGTCACTCCGTAGAGACCATCGCATCTCACATGGGCGAACACATCCCGAAGGCGCTGGGCGAGACGGGCGTCGCGGGCGCTTCGATCGCGCTCATCAGGGACGGTGAGGTGGTATGGGCGGAGGCCTACGGAACCGCCGACGCCTCCACTGGACGGCCCGTCACGACCGACACCGTTTTCGAGGTCGCGTCCATCACCAAGCCGCTGTTCACCTACGGCGTCCTGAAGCTCCGAAACGCCGGCGTGCTGGATCTGGACACGCCGCTCGACGACTATCTGGATGAGCCCTATCTGGACGACCCGCGCATCAAAAAGGTCACGGCCAGACATGTCCTGAGCCACCAGGGTGGCTTCCCGAACTGGCAGCGCCAGCGGGACGAAGGTCCGCTCAAGATGTACTTCGAGCCGGGCGAGCGTTATTCGTACTCCGGGGAGGGTTTCCAGTACCTCAAACTTGTGGTCGAGAAGCTCACCGGCCGGCCGGCGCTGGACGTGATCAGCGAGCTGACGCTGGAGCCTTTCGGCATGTCGGAGAGCGACTTTGTATGGCCATCCCGTCGGAGCGATCCACCGCTCGCGCTGGGCCACGAGAAGGACGGGTCGCCCCGGGAGAAACGCCAGTCGTCGGAGATGAACGCCGCCGCCAGCCTGGTCGGCAGCCCGACGGAGGTCGCTCGGTTCATGACCTGGATGATGCGGGACGACGCTCACCCGGACGCACTGCCGGTTGGAACGTTGAATGAAATGCTCACCCCGGAAGTCCCGGTCAACAACTCGCAGTCATGGCACACCGAATGGCCGCGCCTGGACGCCGTATTCAACCACACCGTCTCGTGGGGGCTGGGCTGGTCGCTGGAACACCAACCCAACACGACCGGCCCTGCCCCCTGGTTCTGGCACTGGGGCGACAACTCCGTATACTTCAACTTCGCCATCGGCTCCCGCGAATCACGCTCCGGCGTGGTCGTCCTGACCAACGGCGCGTTTGGCTACACGCTCTGGAAAGACGTGGTCTACATCGCCCTAGGCGGCGAGCACCCGTCACTGGACTGGGTGGCAGATGTGTATAGTTCGAGGCATCGCAAACCGGCTAAAACACCGTAGGGGCGATGCTTGCCCCGCCCTCTCGACAACTTGCAACGCGCCAATTCCTCGCTCCGGCAAATTCTTGTCATCGTGAACTCTATCCGGGATTCGATCGATTGATTTGACAGCCCGATGCCGGCGACGACGAGAGACGTTGACGCTGGTGTAAGGCTGACGTTAAAGATCGCGACAGCACTTACAGACGCTCCCTTGTGGCCGGCCGATCCTGAATCGAGTTCAGGATGGCTATTGTGCCGAGGATGACAGAGTTCACGTTCCGGTTAATCACGACGACGGTCGCCCGCATCCGTTTGCCCCCCCCCTCTTAGTGGGAGAGGGTCGGGGGGGGC
>MDTC01146131.1_pt1 | contig 107694 bp, 88 predicted proteins | sample 811181 | NCBI WGS metagenome assembly MDTC01 (sample SAMN05326644, study PRJNA326480) | marine metagenome | isolation source: seawater | place: Pacific Ocean: North | collected 2011
ATCCGATTCACATAATGCCATGGCGTTGAAGTCCCAGCAATGATAAAATTTTGAATCTTCGCGTCATGTTCGAGGGAAACCCGATACCGCATGGGTCATACGACCTACTCGCAGCCGTTCTTGCCTCAATTGCTTTGGGCATGGTGGCAACTGTCATGCTGCGGATTCGTTTCGAAAGAGAGTGGAGTTTGACCATATGGACGGCGTATAACATTAAACGTGTTTGGCAGCGATTGGCAGACGAATCCGCCCGGACAGGCGGAACACTTACAAGCCATGGACTGGGAATCTGCGCCTGGTGCATTCTCGGCAGCGCATGGTCCCTGAACCAAGCTGATTATTCCCTCGGCAACCTTTGGCTCGGAATGGGCTACGGAGGGCTTGTTGGAGTGAGTTCGCTTCTTTTGCGAGCTACGGTGGCGATACTTGGAGGCTGGATCACACTTGCGCCCGCTTCGACAAGTCGGGGACTGGAAATCGACCGCCACATGAGGAATTGGTTGTTTTGGGTTTTGGTGATTTTGTGCGTTTTCTACTTGGGGAAAAACGTCCCGTTCGACCGTCGTCAAATCCTCTGGACTTCGACCGTTTCTACTTGGTGGATTTGGCTCAGTTTGAAATGGTTTCGTCAGCTTCAGTCGGTCGTGCATGATGGACTTCCATTTGGGTGGGGAATTGTGTACATTTGCACCTTCGAAATTGGACCTACTTATTTGCTGTTCAAGCAATTTTAAGTTCAATTGATTAAGCATGGAACCCCTTGAATATGGCTCAAACAGTCAAGACCATTCTGATATCACAACCAAAGCCGACAACGGAAAAATCGCCGTATTTCGACTTGGCGGAAAGGCAAAAACTCACCATCGACTTTCGCCCTTTCATTCATGTTGAAGGGATTGAAAGCCAAGAGTTTCGCCAACAGCGGATTGACTTTTCAGAGCATACTGCCCTCATTGTTACCAGTAGAAACGCAATTGATCATTTCTTTCGCTTGGCCGAGGAACTCCGTTTTGAAGTTCCAGATACCATGAAATACTTCTGCATTAGTGAAGCCTCGGCTTACTATCTGCAGAAATATGTCGTGTATCGGAAACGCAAGATTTTCTTCGGAAAGCAAAATTTTCAGGACTTGATGGAGCTGATCAAAAAGCACAAAAACGAAAAGTTTTTACTTCCGTGCAGTGATTTGATGAAGCCTTCCATTCCAAAATTCTTGGAAGACGGAAATATCAATTACACACGCGCTACAATGTACCGAACCATCTGTTCGGACCTCAGTGATTTGAGCGATGTAAAATATGATCTTTTGGTGTTTTATAGTCCGAGCGGAATTGAAAGCTTACTGAAAAACTTCCCTGACTTTCAACAGGGTGAAACGCGCATAGCAACCTTCGGGCCGACGACCGCAAAAGCAGCTGCTGAAGCCAATTTACGCATCGACATCTCGGCACCAACTCCAAAGGCCCCCTCGATGACTATGGCCATTGAGCACTACATTCAGGGCAAATAAATGCGCCCTTGTCCTCAACAGGCTCCTCTTCTTTTCCCCGAAGTCAGCGACTGAAATCCAAAAAGGTTTCAGAACTCGTCTTTGCAACCGGGCTTAAACTCAAAGCTCCTCCAATCATTGTGCGCTACCTTGACACGCCTTTGAGCGAGCCCGTAGCCGCGCAAGTCATGGTGACTGTGAGCAAGAGGAATTTCAAGCGAGCTGTGGATCGAAACCGAATCAAGCGGCTCATGCGAGAAGCCTGGCGACTTCAAAAAGTGGAATTGGAAAATCAATTGATTGCAGACGAAAAACAACGCGCCATCGTTTTCATCTTTGTAGCGAGTGAGATGCCTAATTATGAAATTGTAAGGGATGCAATGGCTTCGCTCATTCAAAAAATGCTCCCAACAAAAACAGCCCAAGACTGAAAAAGTGAAGAACGAGAATAGCTCATACCCCAGCGCGATTGATTCTGAAGCGAATAGAAAGAGCCGCTTAAAACTTTGGTTGTTGCCCCTTTTAGGTGTTTTCATTGCAGCGGTGCCGGTGCGCGAAAATTATTTCGAATTGTCAAAGCAATTGGAGATCATGAACGCTCTGTTCCGTGAATTGAACATCTTTTATGTCGATGAAATTCAACCCGGAGCGCTCATGGAAACGGGAATTGACGCCATGGTTTCGAGCTTGGATCCTTACACAATTTACTATCCCGAATCCCGCGTTGAAGATTTGCGCTTCATGAGCACTGGAGAATACGGTGGAATTGGAGCGAGCATCCAACAAATGGGTGGTCGGCATCTCTTCATCGATGTCCTTCCAGGCTTTCCTGCTGCACAAGCTGGGATTAAAATTGGAGACGAATTGACCGAAGTCGATGGCATCAAGCTCGACGAGGTCGAAGAAGATCTCATTCCTGAAATGTTGCAAGGAGCAAGTGGCACAGAAGTAGAAGTTGGGTTTATCCCAAATGCTACCAAAGTGCCTGCGTCTGTTGTCATGATCCGCGCCAAAATCAAGCTTCCTGCTGTTCCTTTCCGCGCAGTAGTCAAGGACAGTACAGGCTATGTTGCACTATCAGCATTTACGCGCGGCTCATCCTTTGAATTGCGTCAAGCCATTCGTTATCTGAGGGATAGTGTGGGAATGAGGCAACTTGTGCTTGACTTACGGGGTAACGGCGGCGGTCTGTTGCAGGAATCTATCAGCATTGTCAATTTATTCATCGGTAAGGGCGAGGAGGTCGTGAGTACCCGCGGCAAAACAGAAGATTGGGATAAAAGCTACAGCACAATGGGTGAGGCTCTATTGCCAGATCTCCCGATCGCAGTATTGATTGACGGCATGTCCGCATCGGCATCTGAGATTGTTTCGGGCACCCTCCAAGATTTGGACCGCGCAATTGTTGTTGGCCAAGAGAGCTACGGCAAGGGCTTGGTTCAGCAGTCAAAACAATTGGCTTATGGCACTAAACTGAAGGTAACGGTAGCAAAATACTATACTCCGAGTGGACGGTGCATTCAACGCCTTGACTATGGCGGAAACCGCACGGAAGATGGAAGTGCCCGAGCCGTTGCGGACTCCTTGATTCAAGTTTTTCACACGCGCAACGGACGTCCGGTGGTTGATGGAAAAGGGGTTCAGCCTGACGTTCTAACTCCTCTGCCTCCGAGCGGTTACGTGTTGACAGGTTTGTATGAAAGCGGTGTGTTATTTGACTTTGCCAATGCTTGGACTGCTGAACGTGATACAATCGCAAATGCTGCGTCTTTTGCACTTAGTGAGGACGACTGGAACACATTCCTGGACTTTACTGCGACGAGTGCTTCAACAGAATATGAATCACAGACTTCACTCATGTGGAGTCAACTCAAAGCATTGGCTGAAGAGGAAAAGGTCTATGCGTTAAACCCAGAGGTTTTTCAAAATTTAGAGCTGGCTCTTCAGCCGAACATTAACCGGGACCTGAACGAATTCAGATCGCAAATCCAACAAGCATTGGAAGAAGAAATTGTCATGCGTTATTACCTCCAAGACGGAGTATTCGAATGGTCACTTCCACGTGATTCGACGTTGACGCGTGCCATCGAGCTACTGAACTCAGGTCAGTACAAAACAATCTTGGCCGGAGTAAACTAATCAGTGCTTGATGGAAAACGAATCAAAGCACCTCCATTCAGCAAGCGCTGCCGGGTCACGTCGCGTTCAGCGCGCGTACGACTTGGCTTTGATCGTGACAGCGCTCGCCCTACCCTTTTCCAATTTTCTCATGAGCCAAGGAGCGTTTTTGCTAGCGCTTGCTTGGGGGCTTGATCGTTGGTACAACGGGCCAATCTTCCGCGGTCGGTCTTGGAAATTTTGGAAATCACAGCCAATTCTTTGGGCTATCGTCGGCCTCTTTTTCTGGCAATTGATTGGACAATTATGGACAGACGATTTAGTTCAAGGTTGGAGATCTCTGCGCATCCAATTGCCCCTTCTAGCGTTTCCTTTGATGCTCATCACAGGCCGATGGGAGCAGCATAGAGGTCTTGAATTGACACAGCACACGCTGGCATTCTCTGTTATCGCAGCCTGCATAGGTGCACTTTGGTCCGGCAGCTCTAATCCCGAAGCTGTTGAAGCTCGCGATTGGTCCCCTTTCATCTCGCACATTCGTTTTAGCTTGATTATTGCCTTCATTTTATCGTGGTGGCTGCTTCGTGCTTTCCAAACTCGTCACTTAAAAGCTTGGGGCATTGTCATTGTCATAACTATACTAGGCACTGCTTTCATCTGGAAAACCGCATCCATTACAGGAGCTATCCTTTTGCCGCTATCCGCTTCTGGAGCATTCGCCCTCTCGCGTCTCGAACATTCAATCAAAGCGCACCACCATTCATTGTCAAAGGCTGCTCAAAAGTGGGGGCTTGCAATTGTCTTTGGGGGCTCTTGCGTTGCGATGCTCGCGGGGGCTAGCCTTTGGCCTAGATATCCGGATGTTACGGCCTTGAAAGTCGCCACAGCAAACGGTGAGAATTACCTGCATTACCCGGATCGGTGCATGCGTGAAAACAATCATCACGTTTGGACAAGCATCGCTTGGGGCGAATTGAGCGAAGCATGGAATGAACGCAGCAGCGTGTCATTTGAAGGAGACGATAGACGCGGTCAAGAATTGCGGATGACCTTGCTTCGTTATCTAACGTCACTCAACTTGACAAAAGATCAGGCGGGAGTTTTCGCCCTCGATAAATCAGATATTGATCGAATCGAATCGGGTGTGCCTACCATTTTGGAAGTAAACCATGACGGATTGATGCGCCGATGGGACATTGTGAAATTTGAAGTCTGGAATGCATTGGATGGAGGGAATCCAAGCGGTCATTCGCTCATGCAACGATTTCTTTTCTTACAAAATGCCTTTTATGTTTTTCAAAACCAACCGGTTTTGGGAGTGGGAACTGGCGACGTCCCCACAGCGATAGCCGCTTCTTACTCCGAGCACAGCTCTCCCTTGGCCACACAATTTCGACTTAGACCACACAACCAGTACATCACATTTCTGATTTCTGGAGGTCCTCTATCCATGCTCCTTTGGATGACCATTTTAGTCGCCCTCATCGCAGTTTCGCGATCAGCCTTCTCGGACTACCCTTTCAAAGTTGCTGTTTTAGCCTGCCTCATCATCGCTATATCCTGCATCACGGAGGACACCCTAGAGACCCAAGCTGGCGTCACATTTTCAGGCTTCTTAATTGGCTTGCTTGGCCGGCGCGTTACGCCTTAAAGACGTCTTGCATCGAGGCTAGAACCTCATCCACTTGAATGTCCAGCGCTCCTTCATCGGTCAACCGCTTTGCTGTTATCCAATGTGCCTTTGGCCCCAAGGGATGCCAACGCTGCGGCCATTCCGGTGCGTTCGGACCATACAAACCCAAACACATGGTATTTGAGGCCGCTGCCATATGCAGAGGCCCCGTGCTGGAAGCAATTAAACCATCTGCCACGCCAATCATAGCCAACAGCTGATCAAGGTTCATCTTTCCCATGGTATCGATCACACCGGTCGGCAATGAATGGCCATTCAGGTTCAGTTGCTTCGATTCAAAAGCAGTACCGGTCCACAAAACGCGATGTCCCATGGAGTTCAATCGTTCTGTCAATTCAAGATAATGTCCCACTGTCCAATTATTGGCACTGCCCGCAGACCCCGGATGCACAATGATATTCTTACGCCCTTTTATCAACCATTGAGACGCACCCTCGATGCCTACACACTCATCAGACCAAGGCCTCGGCCGCAGTCGACCCAAATGCTTCATTTCATTCGAAGACGCTGGAAGCTGCAAGCCAGGGAATTCCCATCCCGGTGCTGGATGCATCGATTTGGCTAACTCGAGGCCGTGCCAAGCCTCATGCTGGCCTGAAACCTTTCGGGAAGTTTGATTTCGATGCGTAAGCCAACGCTGAAAAGGCCACCTTCGTGATGTGCCCACAACAATCGCAACGCCCTGATTGTGAAGAAACCTGACGACTTCTACATCGGGGAACGCCACGATCGCAGCATCATAAACGGATAAATCCGGCGGCATATCCGTGCCCCAGACAACAACATTGTCAACATCTATTGCCGCCGAAACGACAGGAGCCGCATACGATCGAACCAAAAAATCAACCTTCAAATCTGGGTTGGATGATTTGATCCAGCTTGCAATCGGGAGCGTCAAAACAGCGTCCCCAATGGCATCTGTCCGGCATACCAGCACACGTTCAACATTGGACTTTCCATGAGCTTTGAGCAGCCGCTTTGAAAGCCGATAGCGGCGTGCTTTTTCATATTTCTTTTCGGTAGCAAGAGCGCTATACTTGGCGATTATCAAGCCCGTCCGTCCATCGCGCCACCCTCCTCGTAAGAGTGCATTCTTGGACCATTGAAATACACGTTTGAATGGACGAATCCCGCGACTTGTCAACCAAAAAGGTCCCGTGTAATGAACCGCTGCAATGTCCGAGAAATATTCAATTTGACGAATATGGTCATCAACCGAATGATACGAGTGGTGCAACAAATCACCCTCCAAATAACCTGAAGGCTTGTCTTCAATCAATTCCAATCGATCATGTGGATTTTCACCTGTCCAATAAGCCTTCCCTTTTTGCCAAAGGCGCAGCTTTTGATCTGGGTACCACCCCCCGTGACGCACCCAATGACCACAATAGGATGTCAAACGATTGAGACGGTAACCAAAATTTTCCGGCGCTTTGCTTTTCCATGCCTGCAGTGACAATGCCAGCTCTGCGCTCAAACTTTCATCCGCATCCAAGGATATAAGCCACCGACCCAATGCCTGCTCCGCCGCCCAATTTTTCTGTTCGATATGCCCTTCGAAGGCATGGTGCAAAACCCGCGCGCCAAGAGCCTCACTTTTGGACACCGTATCGTCCGTTGATCCGGAGTCTACAACTAAAATCTCATCAGCAATGGCCTGCAAAGACTTCAAACATCGCTCGATGTTCTGAGATTCATTGAAGGCTATGACGACGGCAGATAAAAAAGGTTGATTCATGTGAGGCACTAACGGTCGAATTCCTTGCAAGTTACTGCGAGCATACATGAAGTTTCTAACGATTCTTTGTGTACGCCTCGAGACCCATTAATTTTGCTGCATGAATGTACTTTTGTTGGGAGGTGGTGGTCGCGAGCACGCGATGGCTTGGAAATTAAGTGAATCATCCATGTTGCGAAACCTACATATTGCTCCTGGCAATGGAGGAATGCACGATTTGGGTACGATGACTGATGTTGATGCGATGGACTTTCCGGCAGTGGAACGCTACGTGCGGAAGCACGCCATCGACCTGATTGTCGTTGGTTCAGAAGCCCCTCTTGTCGCCGGTATTGCGGATTACTTCGAAGCCTCTGGAAAAACCAACGTTGCGGTCGTTGGCCCAAAAAAGGAAGGTGCCATGTTGGAAGGCAGCAAAGACTTCGCCAAAGCTTTCATGCACCGCCATAACATTCCTACCGCCCGGTATGAAAGCTTTAATAGCGAGCAACTTGCTGAGGCGATCACTGCGCTAGACACATTCAACCCGCCATATGTAATCAAGGCCGATGGGCTGGCTGGCGGAAAAGGAGTCATCATTACGGAATCTAAGCAGGAAGCCTGTGACACCCTTGAGTCCATGCTCAAAGGCGGAGCTTTCAAGGAAGCCGGTAAACGCGTAGTTATCGAAGAGTTCCTTGCGGGACAAGAAGTGAGCATGTTTGTAGTCACGGATGGCAAAAGCTATCATATTCTGCCATCTGCGAAAGACTACAAGCGCATCGGAGAAGGTGATACGGGCCCTAACACCGGCGGCATGGGAGCCATTTCACCTGTCCCTTATCTCTCAGAAGAATTTCAGCAGAAAGCACTAAATCAAATCATCATTCCAACCATCAAAGGGTTGACTAAAGATGAAATTCCCTACCACGGCTTTGTCTTCTTTGGCCTAATGAAGGTGGGAAGCGATCCTTACGTGATTGAATACAACTGCCGCATGGGTGACCCAGAAACAGAGGTGGTGCTGCCACGCATCAAAAGTGATTTGCTTCATCTTTTCGAAAGCCTCTGCTCCGGACTGCTCTCTGAATACGACTTGGAAATTGATGATCGCGCGGCATCAACAGTTGTCATGGCCAGCGATGGATATCCGGGGGCCTATGAAACAAACTTCGAAATCAAAGGTGCCGAGGACGAACCCAACTGGGAGGGAGTTGTTTTCCACGCGGGAACCAAAGTGTCACGCCGCAAACTCTACACAAAAGGTGGCCGTGTTCTGGCCGTCACAGGCAGAGGAGCTACCGTCGAAGACGCTCTGAAAAGAAGCTATGCAAAAGTCGAGAAGATCAAATTCGAAGGTGCATATTTCCGAAAAGACATTGGTGCCGACGTATTGGATTTGGCCTGATGCCGCTTTAGAACGCTGAATCTTTGCAACAAAGAAGAAGATCTCGAGATTTCAAACCAAATTGCCGCTTTTTTCGGCCTTTTGGGTGTACTTCTTTTGCAGTCTGAGCCAAAACAACAACCCTGCAATTCCAAGCAGTATGACGGCAGAGTTGAAAGTCGGACTCATAGGCACGAGCACGGTTTCAAATGTCCATTCGATAAACTTTGCAACTGGCGTGATGATTTCTTGCGTATTCATAAGTACTAAATTCGATGCAAAAATAAGCAAGCCTTGATTTCTATCCTCCGTTCGAACCAACCGATTGCATGGTCAATTGTTCCTGGCACTATTTTTCTAGGGATTCTTTGGCACATTTGGTTTTCACAGACATCGGCCTTATCCCTCGTCATCTACGGCATTGGGCTACTTTCATTGGCGGGATATTCGCATCACTTATACGTTCAAAGAAATTTTGTCGAACGAGGCGATGCTGCTTTGGCGTGGTCCGTTGTTGCCTGGATGATTGCCTTGATTCCAGTGGGCTCTCCATCAGAAGGGGCCCAAATGTGGTGCAGTCTGCTACTGATCTGTGCTTCATTGGATCACACTTTGCGGATGCATCGCCAACCATCGACGAGCAGCATCCAGTTTCGCGCAGGTTTAGCATCAGGGCTTGCCGTGGGCATCCAGCCCCTCAATCTAGGCGTTCTGATCGGGCTCATACTGGTCCAAATCCGAGCAAGACCCTTTCTATTTCGGGAATGGATTTTATTGGTGTTTGGCTTAGTTCACGGTTACCTAGTTGCGGAGTTCATCTGGAGTTTTGACCTCATCTCGAACACATTTGCACCTTCTTCAGCATCAGTCTCCACTGATCTTATGACAACAGGGAATCACTGGAGTGCAATCGCAATGGGGTGTCCTGCAATATTGGGGCTATTCATGCTCATCCGTGAAAACCCACGGCTCATCCTGAAGACAAGAAACGCCCGATACAACGCCATCATCGTGCTAATTGCACTCGCGGCTACTTGTACTTTGCTATGCTGGATTGTGCCTTTAGAATTCAGAGGCATTTACTCCGTGTCGCAAGCGATTTCACACTGGTCCGCTCTCAACGCCATAGCACTGGGGTTCCTATGCGTAAGTCTCGTACCAAAACGCGATCGCAGAAACGACAAGTTGAGTGCACTCGATGCCACAGGGTGGATTGTTTTTGTTGGTACGCTGTTGGTTGTTTTTGGGCTCAGTTGCTTCCAATAAAGCCATCGAATTAACGAACTTCGCAGCATGAAAATAGGAGTAGTCACTTTCCCGGGTTCCAATTGCGATATGGATATGGTTTACGCGATGGAACATGACTTGCAGTTCGATGTTGTCCAACTTTGGCACAAAAGTAGAGACTTAGAAGGCGCCGAGGTTGTGATTCTACCGGGCGGTTTCAGCTATGGTGATTACCTCCGCAGCGGAGCCATCGCACGCTTTTCACCCATCATGGAATCGATTGTAGCACATGCCAAAAAAGGAGGTCGGGTCTTTGGCGTTTGCAATGGTTTTCAGATCCTTTGCGAATCTGGTCTTCTCCCTGGGGCCTTGCTTCACAATGAAAGCCGAAAGTTCATCTGCCGCAACGTCCAACTCAAAGCGGTCTCACGCAAGGCCTGCCTTTCGCGGGAACTCGATGTAAATGATGCCCTGACCATTCCCATCGCTCACGGCGAAGGCAATTACTTCATCGATCATGACGGTCTACAAAAGCTTCAAGATCAGGATCAAATCCTATTTCGCTACTGCGATGAAAACGGAAAAGTGAATCCTTGGTCAAACCCAAATGGGTCCGTCGACAACATCGCAGGTATAGCCAATGAAGGCATGAATGTCTTCGGCATGATGCCGCACCCAGAACGTGCCGCAAGTAGTGACCTTGGAAACACGGATGGAGCCGCAATTTTATCGGGATTAGCGGCACTGATTAAAGCATGAAAGGGGCCCAATTGAGTATAAAGGGGCTGCAGACTCGGAAAAGTTCTATTTGTATTGATCTGAACTGAACATCAATGGCTTTAATTTTGTTGACGTTGCACAGGAGCAATAAGACCTTCCAACCATGAGTCATTATCCAGCAGGCCCACACCTTTCCCGCATCAAAACGCCGGAAGATCTTCGTCAACTTTTTCAAAACACCGACTTGCCCGTAATCTGTGATGAACTGCGGCAATTCATTGTTGACGTGGTGTCCGAAAAAGGAGGACATTTTGGAGCGAGCCTCGGAGTGGTCGAACTCACTGTGGCTCTTCACTATGTGTTCAACACGCCCGATGACCAAATCGTTTGGGATGTAGGTCACCAAGCTTACGGGCACAAGATCTTGACTGGACGTCGTGAAAAATTTCACACCAATCGAGAGTACAAAGGCCTGAGTGGGTTTCCAAAGCGAACAGAAAGCGAGTATGACACCTTTGGTGTTGGACACAGCTCAACATCCATCTCTGCAGCTCTAGGTATGGCTGTTGCGAGCAAACTAAAAGGTGATCAGAAGCGGCAACACATTGCAGTCATTGGTGACGGAGCCATGACTGCAGGACTAGCATTTGAAGGCCTCAACCACGGTGGAGCAGAGGACACAAATATGTTGGTCATTTTGAATGACAATTGCATGTCCATCGACCCAAATGTCGGGGCATTGAAGGAGTACCTGACTGACATCACCACTTCGAAGGCCTACAACAAAGCCAAAGATGAAGTCTGGCATTTGCTCGGTCGAATTTCAAAATTTGGTCCGAATGCGCAAGCAGTTGCTCACAAGATTGAAGTTGCGATGAAGTCAGCCCTTTTGAAACAATCGAACCTGTTCGAGTCGTTAAATTTTCGATATTTCGGTCCAGTCGATGGACACGACGTGGAGCACTTGGCTCAAATCTTAGAAGATATTAAGGACATTCCGGGGCCCAAGCTACTACACTGCGTAACTGTGAAAGGCAAGGGTTACAAACCAGCAGAGATGGGAAGTCCAACAAAATGGCACGCTCCCGGTTTGTTCAATAAGGATACAGGCGAAATTGTCAAATCAGCTTCGATCCAGCCCCAACCACCAAAATTCCAGGACGTCTTTGGCCACTCCATCATCGAACTCGCCCAAAAAAACGAACGTATCGTTGGAGTCACACCTGCTATGCCTTCTGGTTGCAGCCTGAAGTACATGCTCGAGGCGATGCCCGACCGAGCGTTTGATGTAGGCATCGCAGAGCAGCACGCTGTGACATTTAGCGCTGGCATGGCAACGCAAGGAAAGGTGCCATTTTGCAACATCTATTCCAGTTTCATGCAACGCGCTTACGATCAAGTCGTGCATGATGTTGCGACCCAAAACCTACACGTTGTGTTCTGCCTTGACCGAGGCGGTTTGGTAGGAGCCGATGGCCCCACACATCACGGAGCCTTTGATATGGCATACATGCGATGTGTTCCCAATATGGTGGTCGCCGCTCCCATGGATGAAGTGGAGTTGAGAAACATGATGTACACTGCTGCGGAAATGCAAAGTGGCCCATTTTCAATCCGTTATCCCAGAGGCACTGGCACAATTGTAGACTGGCGACAGCCTTTCAAGGCCATCCAAATTGGTCAAGGACGGAAAATCAAATCAGGCGATGACATCGCCATTTTGAGCATTGGTGCGATCGGTTCTCAAGCAACTGAAGCCATCGAGACTTTGGAAAGGCAAGGGATTTCCGCAGCACACTACGACATGCGCTTCGTAAAACCGCTCGACGAGATTATGCTCCACGAGATTTTCGGGAAATTCAACGCGGTCATCACCATTGAGGATGGCTGTCTCATGGGTGGATTTGGCAGCGCTGTCACAGAGTTCATGGGGGACAACGGATATCAAGCTTACGTCAAACGACTTGGCTTAGGCGATCATTATGTAGAGCACGGGACACAAGCTCAGCTCTATGCTGAAAACGGTTACGATGCAGCGGCTATTGTCTCAACAGCTGAGGAATTGGTGTCTGTCTCAAAGCCAACCAGCCAAACGATGCGATCTGCTTAAGCGATGAAAGAAGCTGCTCCCACCATTCGAAACCGCGTGGATGAAAGCGGCCTGACGACTATTGATCTGGATGATTTGATTTCACGCGAATCAATTGTGCCTTTTGATCTAGCGGATTGCCTCGAAAATGGCCTCATCCTCAGAGAAAGACCCTTTCGGGAGACGCTCAAGAACTTAAATCCCGAAGACTGGTCCGATAAAATTGCAGTACTGCATTGCAGCAACGATGCAATCGTACCAGAATGGGCATGGATGCTCGCAACTTCCCAACTCACAGCTTGCGGGGCCAAAGTGGGCATTGGAACGCCCGACGCAGTGAGACAAGCACTTTTAATTGAAGCCATCCATCAACTGCCACAGGAATCTTTTCGCGATGCCCGAATCGTCATAAAAGGTTGTTCCTCCGGGACAAATGCGGAAAGCCTAGCAACAGCAATTCGGCATTTACAACCTGTGGCACTTTCCATATTTTACGGGGAGCCTTGCTCAACTGTTCCCGTGTACAAACGGCCAAAAAAACCGGCGAAAAATTGAGGTAGAGGTGGTAACTTCGATGTGTTACTCACGCCTCGACACCAAATGATTTCCGCTCCCTCAGATCGCAAACTATTCCTTGTTGACGCATATGCTCTTGTCTTTCGAGCCTACTATGCTTTCATCAAGAATCCACGCATCAACTCCAAAGGTCTCAATACGAGTGCTGTTTTTGGCTTCACGAATGCATTGCTCGAAGTCATTCGTAAAGAAGCTCCAACCCACATCGCTGTAGTATTTGACCCTCCAGGCGGATCATTTAGGAATGAACAATTCCCTGAATACAAAGCGAATAGAGACGAAACTCCGGAAGACATCAAGCGATCCGTGCCTTGGATTCTTGAAGTGCTCGAAGGCTTAAATATCCCTGCCATTAGCCAAAAGGGATTTGAAGCAGACGACGTGATTGGGTTCATGTCGAAAAAAGCGGAAGAACAAGGTTTTGACGTGTACATGATGACCCCAGACAAAGACTTTGGTCAGCTGGTTTCAGAGCGCATAAAAATGTACCGGCCAGGACGCGGTGGCAGCCCTGCTGAAATATGGGGGCCTTCAGAAATCTGCGACAAGTTTGGAGTGGACAATCCACTTCAGGTCATTGATCTGCTCGGCATGATGGGAGACAGTGCTGATAACATCCCCGGAATTCCGGGAATCGGAGCCAAGACGGCTTCCAAATTACTGAAGCAATACGGGAGTCTCGAGGGTGTCATTGAGAACAGCGCTGATCTCAAAGGGAAATTGAAAGAAAGGGTTGAAGAAAATATCGAATTAGCGCATCTCTCCAAATCACTAGCCACCATTTGCCTTGATATTCCAATGAAAATTGAGTGGGATCAACTCGACCTGGAAGAGCCCAATGCAGAGAAGCTAAGGGAAACATTGGAAAATCTGGAATTTAGAACCTTGGCCCGCCGAATGTTCGGAGATGCTGGAGGCGATTCAGCACGAACAGCTCCCACAATTGCTCAACCGCGCCCTCCCGCCCAAGAAGCTCAACTCGATTTATTTGGCACACCAGGAGGTTCCGTTGAAGCCGGTGCTTCGAGGCATTTCACAGCGGCAGAGCCCGAAGATTCTGGCCATGCCAACCTATCAAATACGACGCATTCGTACACTTTGGTCATCGATTCCAAAGGCTTAGATCAATTAATGCTAGCCTTAGAGGCCGCGGAATGTTTTGCATTTGACACGGAGACAACCGGCCTGAATACCATGACCGCAGCATTGGTCGGCATTTCGTTTGCTACCGAAGTCGGCAAGGCGTGGTGGGTTCCTGTAGTCAGTGAAGACTGGACTGAATCAAGTCTTCTCGAGCGCCTGGGACCCATCTTCGCTGATAGTAATAAGGAGGCCGTAGCTCACCACTTCAAATTTGATTATAAAATCCTCGCAAGACGCGGAGTAAAATTTGGAGTGCGTCCATTCGACACCATGATTGCGCATTACCTGATCCAGCCAGAAAGTTCCCACAAACTGGACCGTTTGGCAGAGACTGAATTGGGCTATGCCACCATTCCCATCACAGATCTCATTGGCAAATCAGGCAAGGATCAAAAACACTTGGGGGAATTGGATCCATCGAGCATAACTGATTATGCTTGTGAGGACGCAGACATTGCCCTGCAACTTCGAAGCCGACTCATGCCCCAATTGTCAGATGTCGCAGGCACCGAGCTTTTTCGCAACGTTGAAATGCCTTTGGCCATCATCCTTGCTGATATGGAATTGGAAGGCGTCCGTATCAATGTAACCGAACTTGAACGATACAACATCGAGTTAAGCACCAAAATAGATGCCTTGACCGAGGCCATTTACGAGCACGCTGGACAGTCATTCAACATTGATAGTCCAAAACAACTTGGCCCTATTTTATTTGAGACCCTCGCCATTCCAGCCAAGGTGAAAAAAACCAAAACGGGTCAATATCCCACTGGAGAAGAAGTGTTAGAGAAGATCAAAGAAGCGCATCCGATTGTGAGTGACGTGCTGAAGTACCGGAAACTGAAAAAACTCAAGAGTACATATGTCGAACCATTGCCCAAGTTGGTCAACGATTCCTCAGGTCGCATCCACACGACTTATCAGCAAACCGTAGCCGCCACCGGACGATTGAGCTCCAAAGACCCCAATCTTCAAAACATCCCCATTCGCACTCCTGAAGGACGAGCGATTCGCAAAGCCTTCATACCCCGTGACGAAAATCATGTCCTTGTTGCTGCAGATTATAGCCAAGTCGAACTGCGCATTGCCGCTGCACTGAGCAAAGATGCTGGTCTAGTAGATGCATTTGTAGAAGGAATGGACATTCACACAGCTACTGCAGCGAAAGTCTTTGGAGTCAGTCCCGAGGATGTAAACCGTGACATGCGCAGCAAAGCAAAAGCTGTAAACTTCGGAATTCTCTATGGCCAAGGTGCTTTCGGTTTGGCTCAAAACTTGGGAATCCCTCGGCGCGAGGCAAAAGAAATCATCGATGCATATTTCGAACAGTTTGCCGCACTCAAAACATTCACCGCCAATTGCGTTGAAGAAGTTCGGGGGAAAGGATATGCAGAAACTGTACTCGGGCGGCGACGTTATTTGCCCGACATTCAATCAAGCAATGCCACAGTGCGGGCCTTTGCAGAGCGCAATGCCGTGAATGCTCCTATTCAAGGGTCAGCAGCTGATGTCATCAAAGTGGCCATGGTTAACATCGATTCCGCGCTCAAAGCAAAAGGGCTGCAATCCAAAATGATCCTGCAAGTGCACGACGAATTGGTCTTTGATGTGCCCAAATCCGAAGTTGAACAATTAACGGCTCTAATCGGACCCGCGATGACAAAAGCAGTGGTACTTGAAGTACCATTGGCTGTCGATATGTCCTCGGGAAATGATTGGCTAGAGGCTCATTGAACTCCGATTTGTCCTGAACATTGGTGTGTGTGGAACTTTTTGAGTTCCCTTGCGTATAACACGGAGGTAAGAAGCAAATTGTGCTTCAATATCCAGAACTATAATTATGCGCATCAACCAACGAATTCAAGCATTGCCCATCGCCTTCGGCCTGGGTTTATTTCTCATCACAGGGTGTGGTGAAACTTCTGATGACCACGCCGGTCACGACCATGGCAATCACAGCCATGGAGAAGAAGAAGTGGATAGCGACGGTATGGCCGTAACAACACGTCAAAATACGTTGACGAAAATTTTTCACGCAGCACCTTCGCCGATGGAAACCGCTTCACTCATTAAACGCAGTGGTGCACATTTCCATGCTGACGCATTGAACTCCGCCGCTGAATACAACCGATACACAACGAGCGATAAGCAGGCGATCAACTTGGGCATCTACGGAGCTGACCTCAGTTATGCGACGATTTTCGAAGAAAATAGCGCTAGCCTCGATTACCTCGCCTCCATTAAATCCCTCAGCCAAGCTTTGGGAGTAAGTGATGTCTTGAGCCAAGATGTAATGAATGAAGTGGAAGAAAATCGAAATGACCGCGATATCCTCATTGACATCGTTTCCGAAACATTCTATGATTTGAATGAACGATTGAAATTCAATGGCCAAGAAGACCTCGCTGGTTTGGTTGTAGCTTCTGGATGGGTTGAGGGCATGTACCTAGCAACCCGCCATTTGGACGCAGCGCCAGACGAATTGAAGCAACGCATCGCAGAACAAAAACTTGTTTTGAATGATGTGATGGGCTTGTGCAGCAGCTACGAGCAGACACCTGCACTGTCAAATTTACTCGCCTCCATGCGCTCCATCGAAGCCGCATATGGCGGAGTAGCATCAACCAACAATGAAAGCACTACAAACAGAGAAGAATCCGGTTCATTTACAATCGGCGGAGGTCCAACCTTTGCCGCAGATGATGCAACCATTTTAGCCATTGCCAGCGCGGTCGAATCCGTTCGAACAGCTTGCATCCAATAAAGTCAAGAAGTACGATGAAGCATACCATAATCCTCCTTTTGACCCTCGGGCTCTTTGCAACAACAGCAGACGCTCAGTGCAGGTCATTTACCAAAAAGAATTGCCTCACCGAGTTGGAAGGCTACATTCAGAATGACAATTATAACAGTGCAATCCTCATTCCAGGTGACGAAGCACAGTTGATGCTAACATTCCTCGCCGGACAAGAATACCGCTTGCTTGTTTGCAGTCATCCAGTCCTCGGAGATGTGACCTACGAAATCTTCGATGCGCAGGGAAAACGCCTGTTCGATAGCCGAAAAAATGAACCCGATGTGTCCCACGTTGATTTCAACATGGAAACAACACAACAACTTCAAGTTCAAGTGCACGTTCCGGAAACGCGCTCTGCCCTAACGCATGAAGGATGTGTAACAGTATTGGTGGGATCGAAGAGTTAGTAACCTCTCCATAGTTCCATGAAAAACGGCCGCAAGTGTGCGGCCGTTTTTTCGTTTTAGCTATAGAAACTTCGCTTCTGCAATGCGCATCATTGAATCACAAGCTGCTTTGTGAATCGACGACCATCAAGGTTCACTGCCACCATATAGGTGCCTGCAGACCACTGATTTATCGGCAACTCCACAAGGTGCTGCCCCGGTGCAATATTCAACTGCCGCTGCGACCATAGAATTCGGCCCGTAAGATCAAGGAGTTCGATGTCCATCCCGCTGTACACCAACCGGGTTGAAAAAGAAACTGTTGCCTCGTTGCGTGCTGGGTTGGGGTACACTTGAAAATCCACCCCTGCGCCTGACTCCATCTCAAGCAAATCGCTTGCTGTGTATGCCGTAATATTGATGTCATCTAGGAAAATATTGTTGCCAAGGCGACTTTCAAATTCAAACATCAATCGAAAATTCTGGGTGTAAAATTGTGAATACGGGATGTCCAAAACATAGCTATTCCACTCATCCTGTCCGTTCGGAGTAAACAGAAATGGATGCGGCGGAGCAGATGGTAAATCCGTGAATCCCCGATGCATCCGGCGCAAGCTCCAAGTGTCACCGCAGTCGGGAGAAGCATATACTTTCAAGCGATCATCAGTGTCATCCTCGTCCTCATTGTTGCCTTTGTAGCTGAACGCCCATTTGTACGTTACTTGAATCAACTCCGCCTCAGACATGTCAATGGCTTGTGAGACGAGCTGATCTCGGTTAAACTCCGTGTTATTTGACCAATTAAGAATCCGAAGGCTTTGATCACCGGTGTACCCCGCAGCAGAAGTTATTTCCCAACCATCCCCATCATTGGACACGTCGACCATGAACCAATTCTCATCCAGTTCTTCTGCTTCAAAGTTCTCTGTGAATGGAAGCGTCATGCCGTCGGAGTTCAACACCTGCACATAGCCCGCCTCTGTTAATGAAACTTCATTCGTGCCATTTGACACGGTCAACGTGACATCATAAATACCGGGTTCATCGAATGAATGCAATGGATCCTCATCATCTGAAGAATTCCCATCCCCAAAATCCCAGGCCCAACCACTCCCGCCGTGATAACTGTTGTCGAAAAACTGAATCGTATCACCAACACAAATGGTTCGACGGCTCGCGCTAAACCTCGCCTCACACAATATGGGATCTAAACTCACCCCTGTTTCCTCAAGGTTTTGTGGTGTCCACAGTTGATTGCGTTGAGCTGTACCACTGTACATCGCCGCGCGCATGCGCGTGCGTTGCCCGTCCGAAAACATTCGCCCGCAGTAGGAGTACTCCATGTAATTTTGGACATTGTCCAACGAGCCGCAGGTTGAGCCATCAAGATTGCAAGACGTCCAACCACTAGAAAGCGGAGTATCGGCAACTTGATCGTCCATATCGCAATTGTCAGGATCTCCCGGGCTGTTGCTGTTGCCCCAAAGGTGCCGCAAATTCATCCAATGCCCCGCCTCGTGTGTAAGCGTGCGTGATCTATAATTGTTACTGGTTCCAATGTTGCCCGTATAATCATGTGCGACAACGATACCGTCGTTCCCTGCGCCTTGAGCACCATTGACAGACCCTGGATATAGGCTGTAGCCTGCCGCTCCATTGGCGTCCTCCACCACCCAAATATTCAAGTAGCTATTTCTAGGCCATTGTATCAAATCCTTTACTTCACCACCTCCATCGTATGTGAGCGGTGATACGATGCGGTTGATTCCTGTATGACAGTTGCCTTGAGGATCAATTTGCGCCAATCGAAACTCAATTTCAGTGTCCGCAGCTATGTCTTCAAATTCGCTGATGATGTCATCTGCGTCCGGATTTTGGAGTCGGTAATCTCGGTTCATTACCTCAATCCCACTGTAAACCTGTTCATCGCTTATGTTCTCAGGCCCATTGTAGTGAATGACATGAAATACGACCGGAATCACAATGAGTTCGTCTCGGTTGAAGTCTGTGAAATTTTGAGTTTCCCACTCGAGTCGAGCATTGGCCTGTTCTGCAATGGATCTTTGCTCAGGATGGGCATTGAAAAAAGCTTGCTCCATCTTCCATTGTCCACAATAGCGAATGTCCTGGGTTTGGGCATTTGCCATTTGAGGCAAAATGAAAAAGAGTAGATATAAGGAGGAGAATGCACAAATGCATCGCGCCTTTAACGAAAAGTCAGACATGTTTCAAATTTCTTGGATTGGCAATTTACTCGATTTTCCCAATCCTTGATGGAAACGGGGCATCGCTACCTACTTTTGTAGCATGAATGCACCTCTCACTGGTCCAACAGCAGTGGTTTGTATAGCCACTTTCTCATTCTTTAGCTGCGGTGACAGCCCCGCTGACAACCCTCAAAACCAACAACAAGTCACTGAAACATCCATTTTGACTTTGGATTCATTAAAAGCCGCTCATCCCGATGCGATTTTGTTAGACGTACGTTCAGATGAAGAATGGGCTGCTGGCCACCTGTTGGGTGCGAGTTACGTTTCATTTGATTGGGACCACCGCAAGGATTCTTTGAGTGAAATCCCGTGGGACCGACCCGTACTTGTTTATTGCGAAGCCGGTGGCAGAAGTGGCGTGGTAACAGAAGAGCTGCGCATCATTGGACATCCGCACATCATTGACCTCATCGGAGGCATGGAGCGGTGGTTGGAAAACAAAAAACCTCTTGACTTTGACGTGCCCGTACCCGTGATGCCCCAAGTTGATTAACCCGCCTTCTTTTGAGAGGGCGTTGGCTCTAACCTGAATCCTACATCCAGCATCCCCGGCAAGGGATCAACTCTCATCCCATGGGTTATTTTAATGGTATAATCACCAAGCAATGGAAAAGCCGTGCTCTGGCGAAATCCGATGCGATGCTCAATCAGATTCCCAAAACCAGAGCCAAACCACTGCCCTCTTTCATCCGCTAAGTCGCATGAAATGGTATCCCTGCGCATGAGTCCATTGGGAAAGATGTAGTCCACAAAAAGATACAGATTCGTAAAAGGATATTCCTGATTGTGCCGAAGGTCAATGAAAAAGTCATGTTTCTTCAATGTATCGCTAACGTGCCAATCGAATTTTGCGATATTCTCTGAAGCCCATCCAATATCTTGGGCAAGTGGTTTCGACCCCGCAAAAACTGCCTCTGATTCGCAACTGAACAACCCCAGTAAAATTACAATCCCCCCCGCAGTGAGCAAGCCTCGAACTTCATGGTTTAGGTCCATTATTACGGCTCTCATTTAACTGGATGCATCGGAGTTTGGTGCCTTTGGAGAACGTCGCTTATTTGGTCGACGCTTGTTACGGTTCGGTTTATCTCCATTCGGCTTGGCCTCTCCCTGAGAAGCCTTTGCTCCTCCTGTCGACTGCTTCGGAGCATCCGAATTGGGACGCCTCTTTCCTTGATTCCGACGACCCGATCGCTTCTTGCGACTTTGCTTGCGTTCATCAAAACGTGTCACACTGTCCTGACCCACTACATTGGAGTAAACTTCATCCACTTCGTCCGGCTCGTCAACTTGCACAAAGTCCTTAAGATTTGCTGGATACTCCCCACGCTCGTTCATCGCCATCAACTCCTTCATATCCTCGAGGCTTACTGCCACAGGTCCGTTTCCAACCCCATCGGGGGCATTCAAGTAGACCAAACGTTTGAAGATGTCCATTTTAAAGACAAACGCTCTGCCCTCTTTCAATTTAATTTTTGTGTTGGGAGAAGGAAATTCACTTACAGCCTCAACATACTGATCCAACTCAAAATTCAAACAACATTTGAGCTTGCCGCATTGTCCGGCCAGCTTTTGGGGGTTCAAGGACATTTGTTGGTACCGCGCTGCCGAGGTACTCACGCTTCGGAAATCTTTGAGCCAACTGGAACAACAAAGCTCCCGACCACATACACCGATTCCACCCACCCGAGCGGCCTCCTGCCGCGCGCCAATTTGCCGCATCTCAACACGAATGCCGAAGGCAGCAGCTAAATCACGAACCAATAGTCTGAAATCCACACGCACCTCAGCAGTGTAGTAAAAGGTCGCTTTTTTATTGTCGCCCTGAAATTCGACATCCGCCAATTTCATTTGTAAACCCAGGTCTCTGATGATTTTGCGGGATTTTGAGATGGTATCCGCTTCTCGCATACTCGCTTTCTGCCACGTATCGATGTCTTCTTGAGTGGCTTTCCGGGAAACTTTTCGAATTTCATGGTCGTCCTTCACGCGCTTTGCACTCATCTGTGCCTTGACCAACTCACCTCGCAAGCTCACGACACCGACATCGAATCCGTGGTCAGCATCCACTGCCACGACGTCTCCAACTTGAATTTCAAGTTGAGAAGATCTTCGATAGAATCCCTTTCGGTTGGCCTTAAACCTCACTTCTACCACGTCAAAAGCGGTCTGTCCCGTAGGCAAGGCCACGCCTTCGAGCCAGTCAAATACAGTCAAAGGACCACATCCGCCTACACCACAATTTCCATTGCTCTTGCACCCCCGTGGTGTGCCGTCTGTTCCATTTCTGCAATTGCTACAACTCATGACCCCTAAGATACATCCCTTCAGGTTGGCTTCCGAAGCAAAACGCTCACTCGAGCACTTAAATCGAGGAAGACCAACTTTCCATTTACATTTCCTGCGATGTCACGGTGAGCATTTTCAAGCAGTTGCTGTATGTCTATGGCATTTCCATGGTGAATGAAAGGTGCAAATTTTTCTGCAAACGCACGCTCGGGAGCAGTCAACCGCACCAAACTTTGTGCTCCATAATTGCCTACAATGCACTGCCGAACCATGTGCAAAGCGTAAAGCAGGAAGCGTTTCATGGACTCCCGCCCAGGCTTGGCAAAATCATCCGCCAAGGCAACTGTTTTGGGCGTTTCTTGTGCATAACATGACCGCATCCAATGGATGAACAAATCCCGATCAATTTCTGATCCCCCCGAATGTTGCATGCGCATCGCAGCAGCAACATTGCCTTCGGTGACGTGTGTCCATTGCCTTGCTTGCTCCAAGTCAATGCCATAACGCTCATTCATCCCCAATGCAGCTTCTTCATCAGAAAGGCGAGGCACCTGAATCATCTGCACGCGTGAACGAATCGTAGCAAGCAACTGATTCGCTTGTTCACTGACAAACAACATTACGGTTTTGTCTGTGGGCTCCTCAATCAATTTCAACATCTTATTCGCTGTATCCACGCGCATGGTTTCTGGCAACCACAGGATCAACACCTTCCAACCGCCTTGAAAAGACTTCAATCCCAATTTACGATTCAACTCCAAGGCCTCTTGGACACTGATGAATAATTGCTTTTTATCTGCGCCTATCGTACCCAACCATTCTTCCAATCCAAAATAGGAATCATCAAGGACACGTTCCCGCCAGGCATTTTGAAATGGCCGTGTAGTGGATTGCTCCGAACCGTCTTTTTTAAAAAACGGAAAGGACCAATGCAAGTCCGGATGCTGCAGTGAATCATACTGTCTGCAAGAAGTACAAGTCCCACAAGCATCTGTCTCAGATGGTTTTTGACAATGCAAGTAGCGCGCGTATGCCAATGCCAACGATAGAGCACCCGATCCTTCAGGACCGTTAAACAATTGCGCATGAGCAACACGTCCATTTTGAACCCCAGCGCGGAGCTTTGAACCAATTTTATCATGCCCGATGATCGCTTCAAATCGCATGTGACGAAGTTAACCTGAAATGATGCCGGCCTAAAATGCAGTGTGCAAAGAAGTATAGAAGCCACGACCCGGCGCACTGATGCCACTTGCGAATACCCGGTAATGCATGTCCATGACATTGCGCACACCGCACCGCCATTCCAATTTGGGGTGCAATTCAAAACTGAATTCACCATTCAATGTCCACCAAGAAGGCGCGCCCCCTTCATCTGGCAGCATCAAATCCAAGTTGTCCGTGGCATAAGGCCCAAAGCGCTCCGCTGACTTAGAACCACTGAACAACACGTAACACTCCAATGTCCATCGCCTTCCTTTGTAGTGAGTGGCAACCCGACCAAACATGGGCGGAATATGAGCCATAGGCCGCTTGGCCTTCTCACCTGTATCGGCGTCAGGAATGAATTGATTTCCTCTTGTCCAATTCAGAGCTCCTTGCAAATTCCACGAAGGGGTCAGCTTCGCTTGCAGCTCTGCTCGCAATCCTCCAATGTGAGCATGACTGGCGTTGACATGTGTCTGAACACGAGCAGAATCGCCGTCAATGAAAAACAGCTCTGAGCCTCCGAGCAAAGCATTTTGTGGGACAATTGCATCGTTCAGTCGTGAAGCGAACGCGCTAGCTGTAACGAGAAGTTCTTGCCTCCCCCCCAAATCCCATTGCAGAGACTGCTCCAAACTGTACAAGTATTCAGGCCGCAAAGAATCGTTTGGAACCAGAACAAAGCCGCCCTTTTCGCGCACCTTGCCCATATCGTCAATATTGGGATGACGAAATCCCGTTGAAAAAGAAGTATTGGTTGACCACTCCCGGTTATGACTGGTCCATCGGTCCGATATTCCGCCGGTTACGGCTCCATTCGTCATGTGCACGTTTTCGAAAGGGAGAACAAACGAAGATGTCGGTTCAAATGCCGCGTCCAATCGTGATCGGCTCCAGCGAATACCGCCGGCGATTTGATGCTGACTGATGTCCCAAACTCCCGTTGCAAACAAAGCACTGGTGCCCATGCTACTGCCACCATTTGGATAGCGCGTGTCCATTGGATATCGTTGATTAGCGGCATCTTCCGGTAGTGAATCTGATGGATATGCGAGGGTTTGGAATGCTTCTGATCGAACCGAATCGAACGAACCACTGACCCCTGCAGTAAGCTTCACACCGTTGTACCAAGACTTTTGAAAAGTTGAAAAACCATTTAAGACGGATACTTGCTCTACTTGACTCTCGCGCCAATCAGATCCAAAGCGACGCTTGATACGAGACTCCTCTACTTTTTGATAAGCCAGCAGCGATTGCCACTGGACATTCCAGCGTGACAATGAACGCGTATAGCGCGCGGAGGCCATGGTGCGTTGCTGTGGACCGTAGTTCCACTCAGCCCATTTCAATTGTTCACCCGCGTATTCAGCTGAGACATCATAGCGTGGAATATCGCTACTCAAGCTTTTTTGAACGTTCAAGTCGAGCATCGCTTCGGGCAACCGAATCCTGATTTTCTGCAAAAAATCCCATTGGGAATAACCCGAACCTTTCTGAACATTGGGATTATTGTTGATATGCACAACATCCGTTGAATCCCCTCGTGCTACAAAAACGGTGTCCAATCCCCACGTGGCGTCACCATGATGGCGCCACTTACCCATGCGCAAGTCACCATACTCCGAGCGCGTCACGGAAGTAATGCTTCCCCAGCGCTCCCTTGAAATTTCAACATCTGCATGCCCAGTCTGACTTTGATTGGGCGATCTGTAGGCTCCAGATGCGTTGACTTGAACATCATTTGTCCCCAATCTTGGTGTACGGGTATGATAGTGAATGACTCCACCGAGGGCATCACTGCCAAACAAAATACTGTGTGGGCCGAGCAATACATCTGTCCTTTGCAGGACATTGGGATCCACGGTAATTGCATTTTGTATGTGGCCGCTGCGATAGATCGCATTGTTCATGCGAACGCCATCTACAACCAGCAAAATTCGATTCGCTTCAAACCCACGAATGATAGGAGACCCCCCTCCTTGCTGACTTTGCTGGACCAATACAGAACCTGTTGACCAGAGCAGTTCCGCAGCTGTCTGTGGAACCTCCAAACGAATCACCTCACTTTTTATGCTCGGGATTGCCATCGCTTTCGTGGACAGCGAAGCGCTGTTCGCATCCACCAAACCCTCGCTCACGACTTGTGCCGTTTGTAGACTAATCAAGTCCTCAACTAGGCGGACAGTCGCGGACAAGGATTGACCAGGGAAAATGAGTTTGTCCAAAAAACCAACGCTTCGAATCAGCAATGTGTCCGAAGCCATGGTCCGCCAAACAGTCGCCTGTCCATTGACATTCGTCAATGCTTGTTGCCCTGTATTTTTATTTAGAACCACTGCAAAAGGAACCGGCGTAAACCCATCAGAGGCGACTGCCTTGAGCTGCTTGAGTTGCCTCGTGTGAATAAGACTGTCGTCAGACGCAACTTCAGATTCCAAGCTACGCTGGTCGAGAGGTGCTTGAGGGGCATCCCCTTGAGCGACCATAACCCCTGGCAATGCTCCTAGCAGGTTCAATGCCATGAGCACTGCGTAGCATTTGCTTCTTATTTGTTGCCGACTGCTCCGCCTCATGTCGCTGGTGATGTCAAAAATCGCGCCAAACACGCCGCTATCGTTCATTATCAAACACAGCTTCCAACACTGCGTAGCTCTTGATTTCGCGCATGGTCCCCAATTGATGCTGAAGGTAGCGGACTTGGCCGAGAATCAAGCGCTTTCGGTCCGCAACCGACCACATTTCCGGAATGGTTGCGTCACGTTCCAAAAATGCCATAAATCCTTCCGCAATGTTCCTCTCCAAGGATTCCTTTTCCAAGCCCATTTCAAAATTCCAATCGCCTGATTGTAGATCCAATGACTTCAAACTTTGCGAGTCAGGTGAAACGGGGGCGATGCCGAGGGTTCGAATCAACCGACCTAAGAAAGCCGCATGAATCCAACCCAATGATGAGCTCGATTCAATTTCAAGAATGAACTGGGCCATCAAATCATGTACCTCTGGATGCGGCGTCTCCTCAGGTATGGTTTTTTCGATGACCTCGCAAATGAAAAAGACTATTGCACTGCGACGAGGATCACGGATAACACCATCCAAAACGACTGTTCTTCTCACTTCTCGAAAACGAACCAATCCCTCAGAGCCTTTTCGGTTCATCCCGCTCAACTCCAAGACCGCACCCGCGTGCCACATGGCAATCCTGCGACTCTTGCCCCGTCCTTCATTCACCCAAAGGGCAATGATGCCGTGTGAACGGCTCATGACGCGCACTACCCGCTTGCCGTCGCTATAAGGACGACTCGTGAGAACAACTGCTGAATCCGTTTCGTTTTGGATGGAAGGCAAATGGATAGAATTGTGGGTTGGTGAGTCCGTTCCGTTTCGTAAAATTACTCTTCAACCGTGGACAATTCGAATCGCTGTACTCCAACAATTCTTGCCTCGCTTCGGTTACCTTAGCAGAGCAAACCGAACCATGGAACACAACGCCCACCCTGACACCCATTCAGACCACCTCAATGTTGATTGGTTCAACTACCGCAGGCGCGTTTCAAGGCAAATCAATGTCGGCGCATTGACCTTGGGGGGAGAGGCCCCCATTCGCATTCAATCGATGACCACTGCTGACACGCTCGACATCCAGAAAACCGTGGACGAGAGCATCCGCATGGTGAATGCAGGAAGCGAGTTAGTCAGGATTACGGCACCTTCGAAAAGGGAAGCTGAAGCTCTAGGCAGCATTGCCGCAGAATTGCATAACGCACAAAAACACGTGCCGCTTGTGGCAGACATTCACTTCACGCCGAAAGCGGCTGAAGTAGCGGCTGATCACGTCGAGAAAATTCGGGTGAATCCGGGAAATTATGCAGACAAGAAAAAGTTTGAGGAAATCGAATACACCGATGAATCATACGCCGCTGAGCTCAATCGAATTGAAACACGGTTCACGCCACTCGTCCTAAAATGCAAACAGCTTGGGCGCGCAATGCGAATCGGGACCAATCATGGATCCCTGTCTGATCGCATTCTCAGTCGCTATGGAGATACGCCGATGGGCATGGTTGAAAGCGCATTGGAATTCCTTCGAATCTGCCGCAAGCACGATTACCATGAAATCGTCATTAGCATGAAGGCATCAAATCCGCAAGTGATGGTGCAGGCCTATCGCCTGCTCGTCGCACGCATGGATTCAGATGGCATGAATTACCCCCTTCATCTAGGCGTCACAGAAGCCGGAGATGGAGAAGACGGCCGGATCAAAAGCGCCGTGGGCATTGGAGCGCTGCTTGAAGACGGATTGGGCGATACGATTCGTGTATCTCTCACTGAAGCTCCAGAAGCAGAGCTACCCGTCGCACGAACGCTCGTAAATCGTTATTCCAATCGCGGCCTCACCCCTTTGAAAGAGCCGGTTCCTCTGAGTTTTAATCCATTCAACTATGCACGGCGTATCACGCAAGATGTCATCAATATTGGAGGGAAAAATGTACCTGTTGTCGTTCACGACTTGAGTGACGGGGAGATAACGCCTGCAAGACTTTTCGGCTGTGGCTATCGGTACTCTGTGCCCCTCGATAAATGGAATTTGGACGATTTTGCATGTGACTACATCTACACAGGAAAGCAGGAGATTGACTTTGATCTTCCGGGAACGCTTGGTGTGATTCAAGATTCCGCTCACTGGAAGGGAGCAACGCGCCATTATCCATTGTGGAACGCTGCAGATTGGAATTCTGAAGCCGCTTCGGATGTTCACTTCATTCGTACCCACCGAGAAGACTTGACGGAAGAGTTTATTGCACTCATCAATGGGCGCAATGACATCGTGCTGGCGTTGGAACCATCGAACGAGCACGCAATGGCAGATTTGCGAGGTTGTTGCATGCGTTTGGACCAACTTAAATGCAACGTCCCGGTCATCTTGTCCCGAACATTGGACGGAATTGATGACGAGACATTCCAACTTTTTGCTTCCGTTGACTTGGGCGCTCCGTTGTTGGACGGGTTTGGGGATGGAATTTGGATTGCAAGCAACCAAAGCTCACTGCAACTTCGCAATTCAACGGCTTTTGGAATCCTCCAAGCAACACGCACCCGCATCTCCAAAACAGAATACATCAGTTGCCCAAGTTGCGGCAGAACGCTGTTTGACCTGCAAGAAACCACAGCTAAAATTCGCTCTGTAACTTCGCATTTGAAGGGTGTAAAAATCGGCATCATGGGCTGCATCGTCAATGGACCTGGGGAAATGGCTGACGCCGATTATGGCTATGTAGGAACTGGCCCCGGGAAAATCACATTGTACAAGGAAAAAGAGGTGGTCGAACGAAACGTTCCTGAGGACCGCGCCGTTGACGCACTTGTAGATTTGATCCGATCACATGGTGATTGGGTAGAGCCAGCAGCAAATTAAACGAAGTAGGTTCCAGGCGATAGGAGCCTAAGGCTTATGAGTCCATTGCTTCAGGTGATGATTCCGCTTCTCGAAAAAACACGCGCTGTCCAATGAGAATGGAAATGACTCCGCATGAAATGGCGGCATCGGCCAAATTCCAAATAGGCGGAAACACCTCGCGCCCCGCGAGTGATTCGATCGGAAAGCCAGCAGGCCATCGCACAACAAAATGAAACATATCGACCACATTGCCCATTAGCAGCGGAGCGTAGCCTTCGCCGCTTCGAGCCCAATCCGCGAACATTCCCCAAGAACTTCGGGTAAAGAGTTGGCCGTAAACAGCACTATCGATGATGTTTCCGATGGCACCCGCCCATACAAATGACACACAGGCCAACAAGCCCTTGTGCACCCTAGATCGAATGAGTTTATTCAAGTAGAATCCAATGCCAACAGCCGCCAACAAACGGAAGATAGTGAGCACCAACTTACCGGCTGCCCCTGGCAATGCCCAGCCAAAAGCCATGCCTTCATTTTCGATGAATTGCAACTCAAGAAGACCAGGAATAAAGGAAGCTTTTTGCCCAACTGCAAAACTGAGTTTGATCCATATCTTAATGACTTGATCGCACACCAACAGTGGCAACACCACAAGTAAAATCCAACCTAACAGGGACTTAGGACTAGACAATTTTTTGATATTAAGTCTTTTATTGCTTGTTCTTTGCCTCGATGGACATGGTCGCGTGAGGTACCAATCGCAAACGTTCTTTTGGAATCAACTTGCCTGTAACGCGGCAAATCCCGTACGTCTTATTCTTGATTCGAAGCAAAGCGTTCTCTAGGTTTCGAATGAATTTTTCTTGACGCGCCGCCAATTGGGCCGTTTCCTCCCGACTCATCGTTTCCGATCCGTCCTCCATCATTTTGAAGGTCGGGGAAGTATCGTGGGTCGTGTTGTCATCTTGATGCGAAAGAGCACGTTGCAACTCATCATAATTTTCACGCGCTGTTTTCAGCTTGTCGTCAATCAAACTCTGAAATTCCTTCAAGTCTGAGTCCGTGTATCGTGTTTCAGCCATTGCTCAATGTTCAATTCAATTTATCAACTCCAATGTGCAAGGTTATTCCCTCGCCCAGATCCACTTCAGTTGCTGCGGCGGATTTCTCCCATCTCACTTCATCTGCAAGAGTCTCGACCCGAATATAATCTAAATTCACTTCGATTGCTGAACGAATTTCATCAGCGACATCCAAGGTCAATTGAATCCGATCGGTGACCTCCAGTCCACAGTCTTTCCGAACGCCTTGCACTCGATTGATTAGCTCCCGCGCAACACCTTCTGAGCGCAATGCTTCATCCAATGTAATATCAAGCGCCACTGTGACTCCAGCCGCACTCGAGACCAACCAACCGGGTATGTCGTCCGTCATGATTTCTACGTCTGAAGTGGAAATTACGGCCGGACCCTGATCATCTGTTGGAAGAACCTCAAATTGACCATCGCGCTCCAACGCCACAATGTCTTCTGCACTCATCGCATTTACAGCCGCTGCAATGGATTTCATGCGCTTGCCAAAGCGAGGCCCCAATGCTTTGAAGTCTGGTTTGACTCGCTTTACAATTGAAACATCGGAATCCGTTTCATCCTTCAACAGCTCAACCTGCTTGACATTGATCTCTCCGCAAATCAATCCTTCAACAGCACGGATTCGTCGCTCAGTGGTTTCATCCAGCACCGGAACAAGGATTCGGCGAAGCGGCTGACGGACTCGGATCTTTTCGCGCTTCCGCAATGACAATGCCTGAGAACTTATCTGCTGAGCCAGTTTCATCCGTTCCTCCAATTCATTGTCAATGCAATCTGAGTCGACTTCTGGAAATGCCATGAGGTGGACCGATTCAGCACCCGGATTGATGTCTTGATGCAGTCGGTCGCAATAAAAGGGAGCGATTGGGGATGCAATAATGGCCAACGATTTGAGGCATTCGTGCAATGTTTGGTATGCACTCAATTTATCAGCACTCATCTCGCCTTTCCAGAATCGCCTGCGCGACAACCGAACATGCCAATTGGACAGCTCATCAATGGTAAACTCTTGAATGGCTCTTGCAGCTTTGGTAGGTTCAAGCTCACCATAAGCCGCATCAACCTCCTGAATCAAGGAGTGCAAACGCGACAGAATCCAGCGATCGATTTCCGGCCGATCATGGACTGGAATCTCGATCTCGCTGCCGGTGTAACCGTCAATTTTTGCGTACAGGGCCAGGAAATTATAAGTGTTGTGCAGTGTGCCAAAAAACTTGCGCTGCACTTCCACAATGCCGTCTGCATCAAATTTCAAATTATCCCAAGGTTGGGCATTGCTGATCATATACCAGCGTGTCGCATCAGGACCGAATGCTTCAAGTGTTTCGAATGGATCAACGCCATTGCCCAATCGCTTCGACATCTTCAATCCCTGCTTGTCCAAAACGAGTCCGTTACTCACCACATTTTTGTAGGCCACAGAGTCGAAAACCATGGTGCCAATGGCATGCAGGGTGTAAAACCACCCTCGCGTCTGATCCACACCCTCAGCAATAAAATCTGCCGGAAAAGACTTTGCTCCGTCGATGCGGTCCTTATTCTCAAATGGATAGTGCCATTGTGCATAAGGCATGGATCCGCTATCAAACCAAACATCAATCAAGTCAGCCTCGCGGTGCATGGGGCTTCCTGATGACGAAACCAGCACAATTGAATCCACTGAGTGCTTATGAAGATCAAACGCTTGGTAATTTTCTTTGGTCATGTCGCCAGGAGCGAATTCCCCAAGAGGATTAGCGGACATAAACCCGGCTTTGACAGAATCCTCACACGCCTGCTTTAGTTCTTCAACCGATCCAATGCAAATGCGTTCCGAACCATCCTCCGTGGACCAGATTGGAATTGGAATGCCCCAAAACCGAGACCGACTGAGGTTCCAATCGTTGAGGTTCTCCAACCATTTCCCAAACCTTCCACTACCGGTACTTGCCGGTTTCCAGCGAATGGTATTGTTCAATTCCTGCATCCGCTCTTTCGCTGCAGTGGCGCGAACGAACCAGCTGTCCAATGGGTAATATAAGACTGGCTTATCGGTGCGCCAGCAATGCGGGTAATTGTGCTCGTATTTCTCCACCAAAAAAGCCTGCCCCCGTTCCTTCAACAAGATGGCAATTTCAACATCGACAGACCGCTCAGGAGCTTCATCAGCATCGTCGTAATACTCTTGTTTCACAAAACGGCCAGCAAAAGGTCCAACGCCCGCTCGAAAACGACCCTGCATGTCCACAAGAGGTACACCATGCCCCGTACCATCATCTATCAGCATCGGCGGGACACCTGCGGCCAATGCTACACGGGCGTCGTCTGCTCCAAAAGTTGGCGCTGTGTGCACGATCCCTGTGCCATCCTCTGTCGTGACAAAATCACCGGGTATAACGCGATAAGCTTGCTCCACGCTTTCCATCGGTTCTGCCCAATCCAAGAGTTGTTCGTAGCGCGCACCGCACAAATCCGTTCCTTTAATCTGGGCAATGATTTCGTGCTTCGGCGCTTTTTTCCCTTCGAAATGTTTCCCCACCAAATCCGAAGCCAAAATCACTAAGCCTTGTTCATCAGTGTATCGATTTGTCGTTAAGACCAAGGAATAATCAATATCAGGACCAACAGTCAATGCCGTATTGGACGGAAGCGTCCAAGGCGTTGTCGTCCACGCCAAGAAATCGACCGGAAGGTGAGCCAATTCTGCAGCCTTTTGTGAACCTGCATGCTCCAAAATTCGCCCTGCACAATCAGACAATGTTCTGAATTGTGCCACAATCGTAGTGTCCTTTACGTCGCGGTAAGCGCCTGGTTGATTCAGCTCATGCGAACTGAGACCTGTTCCAGCTGCTGGGCTGTAAGGCTGAATCGTATATCCTTTGTAGAGCAAGTCTTTGTTGTCCAATTGCTTGAGCAACCACCAGACGCTTTCAATGTATTTGTTCTCATACGTGACATAAGGCTCCTCGGTGTCGACCCAATAACCCATTTTGTGGGTGAGGTCGTTCCAAATATCCGTGTATCGCATTACCGCCTTTCGGCAAGCGTCGTTGTACTCTTCAATGGTGAGTTTAACACCAATGTCCTCTTTGGTGATCCCAAGTTCTTTCTCGACGCCCAATTCTACGGGCAATCCGTGAGTGTCCCAGCCAGCTTTGCGCTCAACACGATAGCCTTTGAGGGTGTGAAAACGGCAGAAAATATCCTTGATCGCCCTCGCCATCACGTGGTGGATTCCAGGTTTACCATTGGCAGATGGCGGCCCTTCAAAAAACACGTAAGGACGATCCTCCGGTCGCGTGTCGATGCTGCGTTGGAAAGTATTATCACGTTCCCAGCGTTGCAAGATTTCGTTTGCGACATCGGGTAGGTTCAACGAACCTCGTTCGGGAAAGGAAGCTTTTACGTTAGAATTACTCATTCTGGTGGCCATTACTTTGCGCGTATGCGCAGCCGCGAAGATAACACCAACTCAAAGAGGATGCGATAACTAAACCACTGATTTTTCTATACTTGGCTGAGCTTAACCATGTTGGTCATCCCTGCATCGGCAATGGGCATGCTCGCAAGGTGAATGACAAAATCCCCTTTTTCAACAACTCCCATTTTTGTCAACTCAAACTTGATGTCCGCGATGGTGTGATCGGTACTTACCATTTTCAGGTAGGGAAAAGCTGTAACTCCCCAGACCAGTGACATCTGGCCGAGCACTTTTTTATTCGCTGTGAACATATAGACGTGCGCCTTAGGACGCTGACTAGAGACTTGCGTCGCAGTATACCCGCTGAAAGTCATGGTTACGATGGCCTTAGCGCTTACTCGCTTTGCCAGTCGGCAGGCGTTGTAACACATGCTGTCGCTTATGAACCTATCATCGTCCGGACTCAATGGTGGGCGTTCGTGGTTAAACATTGCATCGTGACCCTCCATGGAGTGAATGATGTCGGTCATTGCCCTTACCGCTTCGACTGGAAAAGCTCCAACTGACGTTTCAGCGCTTAACATAACCGCATCAGCTCCATCCAAAACGGCGTTCGCTACGTCATTCACCTCGGCCCGTGTAGGCACAGAATGTTCAATCATGGATTCCATCATCTGCGTCGCAACAATGACTGGTCGCCCTAGCAACATGCATCGTTTGATGATGTCTTTTTGAACCAAAGGGACCTCCTGCTTCGGAATTTCAACTCCCAAATCGCCGCGCGCAACCATGACTGCATCGGTCAAATTCAAAATACGGTCAAGGTCTTCAAGCGCCTCAGGTTTCTCTATTTTGGCAACGATGCGGGCATGTTTGCCCGCCCCATTAATCCGATTGCGCAAATCGGTAATGTCCTGCGCATTGCGGACAAAAGAGAGCCCAATCCAATCCACATCATGCTCTAAAGCAAATGCCAAATCAGCCTCATCCTTTTCAGTAATGCAAGGGAGGGAAATCGCCGTTGAAGGCAAGTTAATCCCTTTGCGCGGCTTGAGTTTTCCTCCATGAACAACCTCACATTTCACTTCATGCTTGCCGTCAGTTTCAAGAACTTTTAATTCCAACTTGCCGTCGTCCATGAGAACGGGCTCTCCCGGAGTGACATCGCGGGCAAACTCCTGATACGTCGTGAAAACAATCCCATCTCTGCCAACCTCATCGCCCGTTCTGATGATCAAAGCAGATCCGTTTTCCAACATCATTTCTCCCCTTTCAATGTCTCCTACGCGCAATTTCGGCCCCTGCAAATCCGCCAATAACGCTGTATGCGACCCCAGCTCCTCATCTACCTTCCGGATGTTTGCAATGGTCTGTTCATGCTCGGCATATTCGCCATGGGAAAAGTTCAAACGCGCCACATTCATTCCCGCAAGAATCAATGCCTTCAGGCTTTCCTCTGAAGAAGAAGCAGGGCCCATCGTCGCAACTATTTTCGTTCGTTTCATTTATTTCTCTTCTGTCTTTCCTAATCGTCCGCAGGAATTAAATCAATCAAAGCCAGATGCTCAATAGCTCCGGAGTGCAATGGGTCAAGGGGTTGAGCATAGATTATACCATTCACCTTTCTCAATGCTGGAATCACTGCCGCAGCTTGCTCGCATCCTTCACCCAAGTGAATGAGATAATCCAGTGCAGATGCTCCTTGGAATCGAGCAATGACGCCTGCCGACACCTTATTTTCGACCACATGATATGCGCACTGGTCCTCGTCATCCGTTTCATTGAACCGATACACGACATGGCTTGATTTGCCTTTTTTCTGAGCAATATCAAGCATGTGGCTAAATGCTAAGTTCCAGCCCATTGAGCGATTCAACTCCCAGCACAAGCGCTGCGGTGTGAGATGACTGCTCAGACCGATCAATTCAAAATCGCAAGAATCTGCAAAGTCGTCATCGAGCCACTGCATCAGACAAATATACCGTGAGCATTCCGTTTCTGCCGTATCATGAAGCCACTAACATACACCATCAGAGCGAAATATTGCTGCTAGCCTCTTCAGCAGCAGCATGCTCTGCTCCTTTCTTTGACGAACCTCTTCCGGTGCCCATAATTTCTCCTTCAACCAGCAGCTCCATCTCGTAAACCTTTCTTCCTGCAACCATGGTCTCACTGAGCAAATTGTATTCGACCAATTTGCCTGATCGCTGCGCCCATTCTTGCACTTTCGTTTTGAAATCCTCAGAAAATCCCTCCACCGCTCCATGTCGATCGAACATGCGACGCACGGCAAGCTCAGTTTTACGATAACCTTTGTCAATGAAAATCGCACCAAGCAGTGCTTCGAGTGCATTGCCAATCACAGTTGGGGGAATGGCCGACCGACCCAATTTCGCTTCAATGAAACTGTCCAGCTTCATTGATTTTCCAATTTGATTGAGCGCCCTGCGACTGACCATCGCGGCCTTGCGCTGGGTGAGCGGCCCTTCATCCTCGTGTGGGAAGTGATCGAAGACTTCTTTAGCTATTATTGCTCCAAGTACCGCGTCGCCTAGAAACTCAAGTCGTTCATTGGACATTTGACCAGGCTCTAAGTCGGCAGATAACGATGCATGTGTCATGGACTCCTCATACCACGCTTTTTGAGACGGTATGACCCCGAATTCTTCCTTTACAAATGCATCAAAGGCACTGAGCTTGCGGCTCGGAAAATGCAAGCTTCGCAAACGCCTGGAATTCAATAACCCCAAAACGCTTAACGTTTAAGCCGTGAATTCGCGAAAAAGAACAGAAGCATTATGACCTCCAAATCCAAATGTGTTTGATAGCGCTGCGCGCACCGTTCTCTTCTTGGCCGTATTGAATGTGTAATCCAGTTTTTGGTCCAACTGATCATCGGCGTGCTCAAAATTGATGGTCGGAGGAATGATCCCGTTTTTGATCGCGAGAATGCACGCAATGCCTTCGATTGCCCCAGCAGCACCGAGCAAATGACCTGTCATCGATTTTGTAGAAGAGATGTTCAGATTGTAGGCATGATCGCCAAAAACACCTTGTATGGCTTTGGTTTCTGCCACATCACCAAGAGGCGTTGACGTACCGTGCACATTCACATAGTCTACTTCAGAAGGATCCATGGAGGCATCGTCCAAAGCAGATTTCATGACATTCAGGGCGCCTAATCCCTCGGGATGTGGTGCTGTAATGTGGTGCGCATCTGCGCTCATTCCGCCGCCCACCATTTCGCAATAAATGGTCGCGCCTCGAGCAATCGCATGATCGTAGTCTTCCAAAATGATTGCCCCTCCGCCTTCACCAAGTACAAAACCATCTCGAGTCGAATCGAATGGCCTTGATGCAGTGGTCGGATCATCATTCCTCGTAGACAATGCCTTTAAGGCATTGAATCCACCGATGCCACCCTCTGTAACTGCTGCTTCAGATCCGCCAGTTACCATCACATCGGCTTTACCAAGGCGGATGTAGTTGAATGCGTCAATCATAGCGTTCGTTCCACTAGCACAGGCGGAGACGGTACAGAAGTTAGGGCCTCTGTAGCCATGGCGCATGCTGATGTGACCTGCGGCGATGTCCGAAATCATCATCGGAATGAAAAAAGGACTAAACCGCGGGATTCCGTCGCTTTTGTGAAAGTTCAACGCCTCAGTCATGAACGTTTGAAAGCCTCCTATACCTGAGCCCCAGATGACACCTGCCCTGTCAGGATTTACGGCATCTTCTTCAGCGAGGCCTGCGTCTTTTATGGCTTCATCTGAGCAGACTACGGCGTATTGGGTGAATAAGTCCATTCTCCGAGACTCTTTTCGCTCCAAAAATTGCGCCACGTCAAAGTCTTTGACCTCGCAAGCAAATTTTGTCTTGAAGTTCTCGGCATCGAATTTGGTGATCGGGGCCGCCCCACTCACACCATTGACCAGCCCTTCCCAGTAGGTACGCACGTCATTTCCTAGGGGCGTAATCGCTCCCAGACCCGTCACAACTACCCTTTTCAGCTCCATGGAGCTAGGCTTATTTCGCGTGCTCGGTAATGTAGTCGACCGCTTGGCCTACTGTGCTGATCTTTTCAGCTTGGTCGTCAGGAATGGCAATATTGAACTCCTTTTCGAATTCCATGATGAGTTCTACCGTGTCCAAAGAATCTGCTCCCAAATCATTGGTGAAGCTTGCTTCGATGTTTACTTCTCCGGCATCAACTCCCAACTTATCGACGATGATCGCCGTTACTTTTTCTTGAATATCAGACATAGCTTATCTCTGTTTATCGGGGCGCAAAGTAACCAAAGTAAAAGGTAACGACCGAGGTTTATTTCAGTTTTTATGTCAAACGTATGCAATTACTTTGTCTCTGAGCCAAATTTTACACTTATTTCATCCAGCGATTTTCGAGCAATATCAGGCACTTTACAGCCTTTTGATGGATATCCAATCGGAATCAACAAAAATGCCTTCTCATGAGCCGGTCTTTTCAATATTTCGGACAAAAAGCCCATTGGAGAGGGTGTATGCGTCAACGCTGCAATGCCCGATTCGTGCAAAGCCGATATAAGCATGCCGCAGGCGATTCCAACTGATTCTTGCACATAATAGTTTTGCTTTTTCCCTTCCACTTCATCAGGCTCCCATGCCTGCCTGAATACGGCAATTAAGACTGGAGCCTCCTCCAAGTGCGGCTTTAAATGGTCCGTTTCAAAAGGCTCCAAATCCTTTAACCAGCGGTCCGACATGCGTCCGTGGTAATTCGCATATTCCTCTTTCTCTGCCGCTTCTCGGATCTGCTTTTTAACATCCGGCGCGGTGATGATACAGAAACACCAAGGTTGCTTGTGGGCTCCTGAAGGTGCTGTGCCTGCAGCTAGAATGCAGCGCTCAACGACATCCATCGGAACGGAGTCTGTCGAAAAGTGCCGGACCGTGCGGCGTGATTGGTAGCGCTCCAACATTTCCCGCGATATGGCGTCCATTTCCTCCGGGCTTCGGCGATCAAAGGCCAGAGAAACCTGCACTGTGCCTTCTTCTGACATGGTTCAGCCCTTGGTTTGATTTTGACGAATCTGACGCATCAAATCCGATGCGAAAACAAAAGATTCAAGTTCCTGAACACCACCTTGGAGCAATTGATCTCGATCTCCGTTCCACAGGATGGAGCCCTCATGCACGAATTGGATGGAATCACTCGCTTCCATTACACTGTTCATGTCATGCGAAATCACGACCGTAGTCATCTGATATTCGAGTGTTATTTCCTTGATCAACTGATCAATGACAATTGCTGTTTGCGGATCCAGCCCCGAATTGGGTTCATCGCAAAACAAGTACTTTGGATTCATTGCAATTGCTCGTGCAATGCCCACCCGCTTCTGCATTCCTCCGCTGCATTCAGAAGGAAAGCGCGCGCCGGCATCCGAAAGCTCAACACGCTCAAGGCAAGCTGCAGCTCGAGATGCAATTTCCTTTTCGCTCATTTTGCTGAACATCCTGAGTGGAAAACGAACATTTTCTTCGACCGACATGCTATCGAAGAGCGCAGAACCCTGAAAAAGCATTCCGATCTCCTGGCGAACAGCCTTGCGCTCTTTCAAAGACATGCGCGTAAAATTGCGGCCATCATATTCGACGTGGCCAAGATCTGGCTCAATTAAACCTACGGTGCATTTGGTAAGAACGCTCTTTCCACTGCCGCTTCGCCCGATGACAAAGTTGACTTTGCCACGCTCAAAAGACGCTGAAATGTCTTTCAGGACATGGTGCTCCCCGAAAGACTTGGAAATGTTGTGTAATTCAATCATTCGCTCGCCCTTTAGTTCAACAGCATTTGGGTGATGATCAAGTTTGAAACCATGATGATGACGACTGACCATACAACTGCTCGTGTACTCGAGCGTCCAACTTCAATGGGACCGCCCGAGGCGTAATAACCGTGGTATGCAGATACGCTCGTCAGGATAAATCCAAAAATGACTGTCTTGATGAGCGCATACGAAACATCGAAAACCCGAAAATCTACTTGCATGCCGTATTCGAAGTCTGCGAGCGTGCTCACGCCAGTTGCTACCCCAATCCAAGCCCCTGCGCCCACACCAAGTACCATGCTGAGAATCACCAAAAAAGGAACAATTAATACACCGGCTAAAATCTTGGGCAGGATCAAATGACTCGCGCTGTTTACACCCATGATTTCCAGCGCGTCAATTTCTTCTGTCACCCGCATGCTTCCCAATTGTGAAGCAATATTGGACCCCACCTTTCCTGCAAGAATGACAGGTATCAGTGTCGGTGAAAACTCCAAAATCATTGTTTGACGTACTGTAAAGCCAATCGTGTAAGCAGGAATCCAACCACCAATTTGATGTGCTGTTTGCAAGCAGATTACGGCTCCCATGAATAAGCTAAGCAATGCTACAATACCCACTGACTGGATGCCAATCGACTCCAATTCTTGGACAAAAAGATCTCTGAACATCCGCCCTTTTTCAGGCTTGCGAAAGCTCTTCGTCAACAATTGCATGTAACGCCCTACATGAAACATCCAGCGCATGCGGCTAAGTTAAACGTTGAGCGCCTTATTTTTGCTTGCAATGGAGGGGCGAAAACACACGTTATACACGGTCGCAATGCTTTGCATGGGATTATTGCTCTGCGGCTGTCAAAATCAGCGAAGAACTCAAAAATGCGATTGTCCGCAATGGTCCTGTGTTTCTACCCAAAATTCATTGCCGTTAACACAACCTTGATTTGAAAAACTCGAACACTTACGCTGTTATTATGGCTGGTGGCATTGGAAGCCGCTTTTGGCCCATGAGCCGTGAAACGCAGCCCAAACAATTCCTGGACATACTCGGTACCGGTCGGTCCTTGATTCAAATGACGTACGATCGCCTCAGTCGAATGGTCCCCAATGAGAACATCGTAGTCGTCACCCAAGAGCGTTATCGCGGATTGGTCCATGAACACTTGGAGCAGCTGCCAGCAGAAAATGTCCTGTGCGAGCCATTCATGAGAAATACTGCTCCTTGCATTGCATATGCCAACCACTGGGTGGCCAACAAATCCGGTGATCGTGCGTCCGAGGCGGTGATGATTGTCGCGCCATCAGATCATCTCATTTTAAAAGAAGATGATTTTATTGAAATCGTTCAAGTCGCTGCGCAACATAGTTTAAGTACCAATCAACTTGTGACTTTGGGAATCAAGCCCTCACGTCCTGATACAGGTTACGGTTACATCCAATTCGAAGATCTCCCCGACGCGGGAGACGGACGCATTCGCTCGGTCAAAACGTTTACTGAAAAACCACAGCGAGAATTGGCCGAACAGTTCATTGCCTCCGGGGACTTCTACTGGAATTCAGGAATTTTCATTTGGAGCCTCCAAAACATCACCACTGCTTTTGAAAAGCATTTGCCTGAGATGCAAGATCTTTTCCAAGAACGTGCGCGAGCGTTTTCAACTCCCGGGGAAAAATCCGCGATTCAATTGATCTATGGCGATTGCGAGAACATTTCGATCGACTATGGTATCATGGAAAAAGCTCCGAATGTGGCTGTTGTTTTATCTGATTTCGGGTGGAGTGATCTGGGTACGTGGGGGTCATTGCACGAAAAGCTTGCTTTGGACGAGCAAGGTAACGGGACAACCGGCGCTGAACTCTGGGCTCACGACGCGGCAGGTAATGTCGTGGCGACGGATGCTGCAGAGGCAAAAAAACTGGTCGCCATCCGAGGGTTAAATGACTTCATCGTCGTTGACACAAACGATGCTCTGTTGATTTGCCCCAAATCAGAAGAGCAGTGGATCAAGCAACTGGTTACGGAGATGAAAACGCGAAAAACACGCTGAGACAGCTCAGACTAATTTACTCAGTGACGGCCTGTCATTTCCGCGGGCACCACCCAAGCATCGTACTCCGACTCGGATAAATAGCCCGTTGAAAGTGCAGCAGCCTTCAAGGTGGTTCCCTCTGCGTGGGCTTTGTTTGCAATTTCTGCAGCTTTGTAATAACCGATTTTAGTGTTGAGCGCTGTCACGAGCATCAGACTATTCTGCACCAATTCTTCGATGCGCTCGTAATTAGGCTCAATGCCTTCGACGCAATGCTTGCTAAAGGATGCACAAGCGTCTCCAATGAGCTGAGCACTTTCCAAAATGTTTCTAGCCATCATGGGTTTGAATACGTTCAGTTCATAATGGCCCTGAGCGCCCCCCAAAGCAATGGCAACATCATTTCCAATCACCTGAGCACAGACCATTGTGAGTGCCTCACATTGCGTTGGGTTGACTTTTCCGGGCATGATGCTTGAACCGGGTTCATTGGCCGGAATGATAATTTCACCGATGCCAGACCTTGGGCCTGATGCCATCAATCGAATATCGTTCCCAATTTTGTTCAGCGAAACAGCCAGCTGCTTGAGCGCTCCATGTGACTCGACGATGGCGTCGTGTGCCGCAAGTGCCTCAAATTTATTACCCGCGGTTACGAACGGATGTCCCGTCAATGTGGCAATGTGAGCTGCAACCCGTTCTGCATAACCCTCCGGCGTATTTATGCCCGTACCTACCGCAGTTCCCCCCAATGCCAACTCAGCCAAATGAGCTAACGAATTGCGCAACGCATTCAAACCGTAATTGAGCTGCGCAACGTACCCCCCAAACTCCTGTCCCAAAGTCAATGGCGTGGCATCCATCAAGTGCGTCCGGCCAATCTTGACGACCTCCGAAAATGTTTTTGACTTCACTTCCAGGGCATCCCTGAGCTTCTCAACCCCCGGAATGGTCGTCTCCAAAATCATGCGGTAAGAAGCAATGTGCATCGCTGTTGGGAACGTATCGTTGGATGACTGGGACTTATTGACGTCATCATTCGGGTGAACGGGGCGCTCACCCTCCCCAACAGTTCCCCCATTGAGCTGATGCGCTCGGTTGGCGACCACTTCGTTCACGTTCATGTTGGATTGGGTTCCTGAACCGGTTTGCCAGACGACCAAGGGAAATTGCTCATCCCATTTGCCGTCGATGATTTCTTCGCATGCCGCAGCAATCAAATCGCGCTTCTTCACATCCAACCCACCCAATTCTGCATTGGTCAGAGCAGCCGCCTTTTTCAAATAGGCAAAGGCCCTGACCACCTCCATGGGCATTGATGCCACGGGACCAATTTTAAAGTTGTTGCGCGAACGCTCGGTTTGCGGACCCCAGAGGGCTTGTTTTGGCACCTTGACTTCGCCAATGGTGTCCTTTTCAATGCGAAATGAATTCATGGGTTGGATTTTCGGGAGGATGGATGCATTATTCTGCGTTTTTCGCGCCAGATCCAGCTTGCATCAAATACGCTTTGAGAAAGCCTTCAAGGTCTCCATTCATCACTGCTTCTACATTTGAAGTCTCGTAACTGGTTCGGACATCCTTGATCATTTTGTACGGTTGCATCACGTATGAGCGGATCTGCGAACCCCATTCGATTTTTTTCTTTCCAGCTTCAATCTCAGCCCGCGCTTCGTTTCTGCGAGCCCTCTCCATCTCGAAAAGTTGAGATTTGAGAAGCTGCATAGCTTTCTCTTTATTGCCGAGCTGTGATCGGGTTTCTGTATTGTCAATGACGATGCCCGTCGGCGCGTGACGGAGACGAACACCGGTCTCAACTTTGTTGACATTCTGACCTCCAGCTCCCCCCGATCGAAAGGTATCCCATGAAATGTCTGCCGGATTCACCTCAATCTCAATGGAATCATCCACAAGTGGATAGACATAGACAGAGACAAATGAGGTGTGCCGACGGGCTTGGCTATCAAACGGACTGATGCGAACAAGTCGGTGCACGCCATTTTCTCCTTTGAGCATTCCAAAGGCAAAGTCACCATCAAACTCCAAGGTAACTTGTTTGATTCCGGCGACATCACCCTCTTGCATGTCAAGTTCTTTGATCTTGAAGCCTGCACGATCGCCGTACATCCGATACATGCGCATCAACATGGAAGCCCAATCACAACTCTCCGTGCCACCTGCGCCAGAAGTGATTTGCATCACTGCGTTGAGGTTATCTTCTTCTGCGCTGAGCATGTTTTTAAATTCCAGCTCCTCAACAGACTTCGTTGCTACTTCAAATGCTGAATTAAATTCCGCTTCTTCCGCCTCTCCTGCCTTGAAAAACTCGAATAGAACTTGGGCATCATCCAGAGATCCCATGCAATCATTGAAACTGCCTGTCCACGTTTTGAGGGTTCTGATTCGCTTCATGACCAGTTCCGCTTCTTTTGAATTCGTCCAAAAATTCGGATCCTGCGTGCGCTTTTCCTCCTCGGCGATTTCAATGGCCTTCTCGTCAATGGATAAATAACCCCTTAAATCTTCAATGCGTTTTCTCAACCCATTTATTTGATCAATCGTAATCATGTGTGCACAAAGTTAATTCACCCCTGTTCCAAAGTTGCTCCTTGTCGCAAGATGTCTTCCATTCGATAACCTCGTGAGACCAGAAACCGAATCACGCGCTCACGATTTTCCTTCCATTCACCAGCTCTGCGCTCCAACAACCGGCTCAAGGCACGCTCAAATGCCTTTTGATCCCAAGAATTTACTGCGTCCCAAGCACTAGAAGAATCAAAACCTTTGATTTTCAGACCATTTACAATCTTGTGTGGACCCCAGCCTTTGTACTCGATGTGCGTCCGGATATAAGATTCCAAAAATCGCCTCTCCGACATGAATTCTTCCTCGATTAACCTCGCAATCACCTGATGCAGCTCAGTTTCAGTGACACCAGCATTCTTCATTTTGGTTCGAACATCTTGTTCACAACGCTCACGAATGGAACACCATTTCCGCATCTTATTCAGCCATTCTTCCATTTTTTGGACTTGAATTTGTTCGAAAATAGCGTCAAAACAAGGGTTTAACCGATATTTGTAGTCCAGAATTTTAAATACGTGACCGATGAGGTCTGAGATATTAGAACGCATCCAATCCTTGCTTGGGCAAGAAGACCTCGAAAGCATCCGTGCAGAGATTCGCTCAGCAATGGAAGAATTTCGAAGCTTAACTCAAGAGGAAGTTCGAAAACAGAGAGAAAATTGGACCCCAGCCGAAGGGAATACTTCGGACGTTTTTGAGTATGCGCCTGCACCAGAGGAAGCTCTCTTTGAAGAGGCCGTCGCGCACTTTAAAACCAGAGAAAAAGAATGGCGCAAGCACGTCGCTGAGGAACAACGCTCCAATCTGGAAAAAAAGCAAGCCATGCTTGAGCGGCTTCGACACACCATTCAAGAGGAGGAAAACATTGGTGCTGCTTTTGTTGCGTTCAATGAAGTGCGAGAAGAATGGGGAACCGTTGGCGAGGTGCCGGGAGATCGACACAAAGAAGTTCATGACCAGTATTATCGGTTGCAAGATGAGTTTTTCTACAACATCAACATATACAAGGAGCTCAAGGAGCACGACCTGAAAGTCAATCAGAAAAAGAAGGAAGAGCTCATCGAAAAGGCCAAAGCCATGGTCACGCTTGAATCACTAAAAGAAAGGCAAAAAGAAGCCCGTGTGATTCAAAAGCAATGGCTTGATGTGGGGCCTTCTCCTCGTGAAAACTACAAGGAAATGGCGGATGTATTCTTCGGAATGGTCCGCCCGGTCTTTGATGAAGTTAAAGAGCACTATCAGCAGGTAAAAGCCAGCTTCCAGGGCCATGCAGAAAAGAAAACTGCACTGATTGAGCAGCTGCGTGCCATAGTTGCCGAAGAAGTCGCCGCAAGTCACGATGCATGGCAAGCCGTTACCGCAAAAGTGATTGCGCTTCAACAGGAATGGAAAACAACTGGGTTCGCAGGCAAGGATCAAAATGAAGTGCTTTGGAGTCAATTTCGCGAATTGGCGGACGTCTTCTTCGCCAAGAAGCAGCTGTTTTATGACGATCAAAAGGAGTCGACCAAAGCATTTAAGGAAGAAAAAATTGCGCTGATTGAAAAAGCACAGGAATTGGCCAAAAGTACCAATTGGAAGGAAACTGCTCCTCAAATGATGGACCTGCAAAAGGCTTGGAAACAGGTGGGGGCATGTTCCCCGAGAGAAGAGCAAAAATTGTGGAGCAAGTTCCGAAAAACACAGGATTTGTTTTTCAAAGCCCGCAAAGCGGAAATGGCCGGGAGACTTGAAGAAGAGAAGAAAAACTTAGGAGATAAGAAGGCCCTCATTGCCGAAATAAAAGCCTTTAAGCTCACGGAAAATCGGAAAGATGACTTGGCTGCACTGAAAGCTTTTTCAGTGCGATGGAATGCAATCGGGTTCATCCCACGGAAGTCCTTGGACACCATTATGAACGCCTACCGTTCTGCCATGGATGTGCACTACGACGCTTTAAGCGCTCAGAAATCCGAACGAGCAATGGAGACGTATAAGCAGCGTATCGATCATTTGGTCAGTTCAGACGCCCAAAACATTCGCCGAGAGCAGCGAATTTTGCGTGAAAAGATGGATCGGATCAAAACGAGGGTCACCAAAACAGAGGAGAACATCGAACGGTTCACAGGAAAAGGAGCGGAGACCATTCGGGCTCAATATGAAAAGTCCATGGAAGAGGACCGCAATGAGATGGAGGACATTCGAGCCAAATTAACCTTGTTGCGAAACGCTGCAAAAAAAGCAGAAGAGGAAAGCAGTTCTGAATCAGACGGCGACGGGAAGTAAGCTGCAGGTGTAACCTTCTTGCCGAAGCCAGCTTATGTAAGCATGAAGGAGCGGGAGCATGCGATCAGCGGCTTTGATTGAATCGTGAAAAACGACAATCGCACCCGGACGGGTGTTGACCAGCAGATCATTATAGCACATCTCTGCGGTTCGGTTTTCATCGAAATCACCACTCAAGACGTCCCACATGATGATTTGAGTCTCCTTCTGAAGGGCAGAGGCCTGTGAGCGGGTAATTCTACCATAAGGTGGTCGGAACCACTTCGCATTCACAAGCTCCTGACAACGAGAGTAGCTTTTTAGATATTGGTAATTGGACGTTGTCCAGCCTGATTCATGCCTGTAGGTATGATTGCCTATTTCATGGCCTTCTTCGCGTATCCTCTCAACAATGTCAAGGTGCTTCTCAACGTTTTGTCCCACACAAAAAAAGGTTGCAGGCACTTCGTTCTGAGCCAGAATATCCAAAACCGCTGATGTAATCTCTGGATGTGGTCCATCGTCGAATGTCAAATAGACGGCAGGTTGACCATCTACCTCAACCGGACCGGACCACATCAATTGCGATGCCATGGCCTTGAGAAGCGGGGGAGTTTTGCTCAGATACACAGCACAAAGATATTCGCCGAAGTCATTTTATGCCCGTATTCGAAGAGTACCTTTGCAACGAATAGGCAGATACCCATGGAATACGATTTTCAAGCCATCGAAGAACGCTGGAAGGCGCAATGGAAAACGGACAACGCATACCGCGTAGAAGAAGACCCCAATCGACCGAAGTATTACGTCCTCGATATGTTCCCGTATCCGTCGGGTGCGGGTCTACATGTTGGGCACCCACTCGGCTATATAGCAAGCGATGTGTTTGCTCGTTACAAAAGGCACCAGGGATTCAATGTTCTGCATCCAATGGGCTACGACAGCTTTGGACTTCCTGCTGAGCAATATGCCATTCAGACAGGACAACATCCGGCGATTACCACAGAGACCAACATCAAACGTTATCGGGAACAGCTCGAACAGATGGGCTTCTGTTATGACTGGACGCGAGAAGTGCGTACGAGTGATCCGAAATATTACCGATGGACCCAGTGGATTTTCAGCCAATTATTCGAATCTTGGTACGATGTCCAGGCGGACAAAGCGAGGCCCATTCGACAACTTATTGAAGCACTCGACTCAAATGGATTGGACGGCGTTCACCTCGCTTCCGATTCAAAATGGTGGGAAAACCTCGCACCAAAAATACGAGCACCGTGGGGGGACGATTTCGGCGGACAACTTTCAGCAGACCAGTGGAGGAACTGCTCAGATTCCACGAAATCTCAGATTCTCATGGAATTTAGATTGGCCTACCTCGCGGATAGTGAAGTCAACTGGTGCCCTGCGCTCGGGACGGTACTCGCCAATGATGAAGTCAAAGATGGCCTCAGTGAACGAGGGGGGCACCCCGTGCATCGCAAGCGGATGCGGCAATGGATCATGCGCATTTCAGCATACGCAAAGCGTCTTTTGGACGACTTGGATGGTTTAGATTGGACAGACAGCATCAAAGAGGCACAGCGCAATTGGATAGGACAAAGCCAAGGCGCAGAGGTCCGTTTTAATGTTGCAGAAACAAACCACCAATTGGCCGTTTTCACCACAAGGCCAGACACGCTTTACGGTGTAAGCTTCATGGTTCTGGCACCCGAGCATCCTCTAGTTGCAGAAATCACAATCCCTGGACATAAAGATACCGTGGAACAATACCAGCAAGCCGCTTCACTCAAATCCGAACGCGAGCGACAAGGAGCTGGTGACCAAACTGTAACTGGTTGTGCTACCGGAGCTTCTGCCATCCACCCTTTAACAGGAAAAAAAATCCCTATCTGGATTGCAGACTATGTACTTGCTGGTTACGGGACCGGTGCTATCATGGCCGTACCTGCTGGCGATGAACGGGATTGGAAATTTGCCAAAACATTCGACCTGCAGATCCCTGGGATTTTTGAAGGCAAGGACACGAACACGGCAGTTTTTACCGAGAAATCAGCAATACTTTGCAACTCAGAATCACTAAACGGCCTCACTGGAAGTGAAGGCATTCCGGCAGCAATCGAAATGTTGGAAACCAAGGGTGTTGGGTCAAAGCAGATCAATTATCGTCTGCGCGATGCTGTTTTCAGCCGACAACGATACTGGGGCGAACCGTTCCCAATTTGTTATGAAAACGAAATCCCCAGGCTCATCGAAAGCACACAAGTAACGCTGCCAGAAGTTGACGCTTACCTGCCCACTGAAGAAGGTGAACCTCCCCTTGCGCGAGCGAGAAAGGAAGACTGGAATGTCTTTGAAGGTGATCGCATGGAGTTCAACACCATGCCCGGATGGGCTGGGTCTAGCTGGTATTTCCTGCGGTACATGGACCCCCTCAACGAGGAGGTCTTCTGTAGCCGAGAAAAATCTGACTATTGGGGCCCAGTTGACCTCTACATCGGTGGTGCGGAGCACACTACGGGTCATCTTTTGTATTCAAGGTTCTGGACAAAATTTTTATTCGACATTGAGTCGATTGGTTTCCATGAGCCGTTCAAGCAAATGATCAACCAAGGCATGATTTTGGGTCGTTCCAGCTTCGTTTATCGTGTGCTAGGCACCAATCAATTTGTAACGGCTGAACGACGAAAAGAGTTCAAGACTCAGCGCTTACACGTGGACATCAGCTTCGTAGAAGGCGACACATTGGATACTGAAGCCTTTAGAAACTGGCGCGAAGAATATTCAGATGCGGAATTCATCCTCGGAAAAGACGGCACCTACACCTGTGGCTTTGAAGTGGAAAAGATGTCCAAATCAAAATTCAACGTACAAACACCAGACGAGCTCGTGGAACGCTACGGAGCGGACACGCTGCGTTGCTATGAGATGTTCTTGGGACCATTGACGCAACACAAACCATGGGACACTCAAGGCATCAGTGGGGTGCATAATTTCTTACGAAAAACATATCGCTTATTTGCACAAAGTGATGACGGATCCCCCAGCGACACTAGCCTTCGTATTTTACACAAAACCATTAAAAAAGTCACCGACGATTTGAATCGCCATGCGTTCAACACCGTGATCAGTGCGCTTATGATTGGTGTCAATGAACTGCTTGATTCGAAGGGCCACCAGAGGAATATCTTGCAACCGCTGGCAATTCTGCTCAGTCCCGTAGCCCCTCACCTCGCTGAAGAGTTGTGGCAAATGAGCGAAGGCAAAGGAAGTGTTATGGATGCAACTTGGCCTGAAAGCGACGAAAAATGGTTAATCGCAGATCGAATTACCTATCCCGTTTCCTTCAACGGAAAAGTGCGATTTCAACTGGATCTTGACGCAACAATGGAGGCCAAAGATGTGGAGAAAGCTGCTCTGCAGTACGAAAAAACCACTGCACAAATCGAAGGGAAAACCATTCGTAAAGTAATTGTGGTGCCGGGACGAATCATCAACATTGTGGTTGGGTGAAACCAGTCCGTTGGCATAATTTGACTGTTGGCCTTGTTATTTCAGACATTCGGCTTGTTTTTAAGCAAGAAAACCCCGAATTTAGTGCTCGTTGCTTTGTCAAAGGCTCGGAACATACTTGCACCCATGAATCGCCAAACCACTCTGAAACAAATCAGGATAACCCTCTGCTGGTTATTGGCATTTCTATTGATAGATTCATCCAGTTTTGCCGCTGTCGATATGGCCAATGATGGATGCACAAATCCGTTTGCATGCAATTACGATGCGTCTGCTTCAGAAGACGATGGATCATGTGAGTACATATCTTGCATCGGGTGTATGAATGAATTTGCATGCAATTTTGATCCTTTTGCAATTTATCCGGACGCATCATGTGAGTATTTTAGCTGCGCCGGCTGCATAGCACCTCTCGCATGCAATTATGACGAGGCTGCAACTGTGCCTGACGAAACCGCTTGCGACTTTGAGAGTTGCGCGGGCTGCATGGATTTTACAGCTTGTAATTTTGACCCTGAAGCAACGCTTTCGACACCCATATCTTGCGAATATCCTCTGCCCGATTACGATTGCGAGGGTAACCTTGAGGGCTGTGTGAATTGCACGCCCCTTTTCTTGTCAGACTTTGAGCCAGACACTGTGGTTTGTTCGTCTGATCTCCCGACGTCTCCAAGCAATGATGTCGTTGCCATTGTCCCGTCCTCTGGAGACACCTTAGAGGTTGGTGCCGTTTTGGTTCAGGCCATTGGAAGTTATGATCTCAACCTTGCGAACACTTCCGACGGGGTTGGGCCAGATGGAGCGATTCGATTATTCGGACTCTCCGAACAACTCGGACTTTCAAATTCAGATTACTTCGTTGAATCTTACCCTCTAATCGTCACACGCTATTCCAATGGAGTTGCGCGGGTAACTGGGCAAGTTTCAGACTCCGAAAATCCTAATCTCAAATGGAACGTTCACATCGTACTCGAAGATGCACAGTCAGGAACAGACTGGATTGATGAAGATCCAAATCATGGCTTCCTCACGTCCTTTGGATGCGATGCCGATACAGGAAACTGGGCGATGTTTAGCATGAACAATGCGCAGTCATATCTGATTGGAGCTGGGGGCTACGAAGGCTCGTGGCTGCAACTTTCGCACATGCCATTTTCTGAGAGTAAACGATTCCAGCTCGGCGTTGGTGGAAATGGCGTCAATTGCAATTATGGACTCGGCGGTTGGTTCGCATGGGAAGGACATCTTCTTGGACAATCCGTAATGGGAATGTCTGGAGATCTTGTCGTGGATTTGGGCGAGGATGTCAACATCAGCGTTCCATGTGGATCTGAATTTGGGGCTGTGTTTTATAATGCGTTGAATCCAATCTCTGGGGATTTCACCGAGACGGTGCAATTCACATATGCCGTTGATGATGTGGCGCCGACCATTGAGTCCTCGTGTGAAAATCTCGTGAGCTTGTGCTATGAAGCCAGCAGTGGTGTCTTTATTCCTGAGCCTTGTTCATTCCAATCGGACAACTGCGGTAGCTCTCTCGAGGTGACGTTTACTGAAGTCGTTTTAAGCGGTGATCCTGATGCAGGCGACTCCACTCCATTCGAAATTGAACGCAATTATGAAGCCACTGATTGCAGTGGAAATACAGCCACATTTAGCCAAACCTTGACTTTCGATGGGGAAGATTGTGACAGTGAGGAGGGTCTTATAGCCAATCCTTTTGCGTTCTTGCCAGAGCCAGAAACGTCCGATGCATATACATTCAACCCGAGTGATTCGAGTCGCCTATTATCAAGCCAAGGAGATGCGAGTTTTCTTGCTCCAAACCCCACTTCAACGATATCCACCCTCAAGTTGAAGGGCTCAAAAGCAGCCAACATTGTGGTTCGCGTTTTCAATCTCGCTGGAATGGAAGCTATGCCATCTATGAATCATGCTACGAATGAGGGCAATTCCTTTGATTATATCACTTTGAATGGCGCAAGGCTCATTCCCGGCTGCTATCTCGTTCGAATTGAAACTGGAGGCTCCGTGGAAACCCTGCGATGGATAATCGCCCGTTGATTCACTCGCGGCCCTGATTGGAGTGCTCCGGCTATTTCTTCCCTTTTGACGTGTAACTTGCTTTACAAATTCATTGGCATGCCTTTTTACCGACCCTTCCTTTTGGTTTCTTTCATTCTCACAACATGTGCAATTTTCAACTTCACATTTGCTCAAGTTGAATTTGAAGGAGGCCTCCCCTATAACCCGGATAGTGACAACAACGGCACCATTGAAGTCAATGATTTGTTGGTCTTCTTGCCGTTCTATGGAGCCAATTTCAATGCTGAAGGAGTAATCCCCATAACTTTCGGGGGAACCGGCGCTACTTCTGCAAAAGCAGCAAGAGACTCACTCGGACTAACAAGCATTCAGGACAGCATCTTTTCAGGATCCACACATGCGTGGATCAATGGTTCTGCACGAGTTATGAGTCAATTCGCGCAAGGTTTCGCTGCATCGGCTACTGGATTGTATGCTCACGCTTCAGGGACCAATGTCACAGCCAGCGGAGCATTCAGCAATGCCCAAAACAGACTGACCGTTGCCAGCGCGACATGTTCAAGTGCGGAAGGAGAAGGAACCACAGCAAGCGGAACAGCTTCTCACGCCGAAGGCATGTTGAGTATAGCGACAAACCTCACTGCTCACGCAGAAGGGTACAATACCTCTGCAACATCGAATTACAGCCATGCGGAAGGCTATGGAACCAGTGCCGAAAGCACCGCCGCGCATGCGCAAGGCTACCTAACAACAGCATCTGGTTTGTACGCTCATGCGGAAGGCCGACAAAACAATGCCAGCGGAAATTCGGCGCATGCCGAAGGGCAGGCAAGCGCTGCCTCAGGGGATGTTGCACACGCAGAAGGATATGGATGCACTGCATCCGGATATGCCAGCCACGCTGGAGGATTTGAATCAACAGCCAGCGGACTTTACAGCCGAGCAGTTGGTCGGTCCACCTTGGCCTCTGCTTCAAATGCGTTTGCAAGTGGATTTGGAGTGGTTGCTGATCAGGAAAATAGCGCTGTCTTTGGCCAATTCAACTCCCCCGGTCAAGAAAACCTTCTGCTCGTGGTGGGAAACGGCAGCGACAATTCAAACCGCTCTGATGCCTTTACCGTATCCGCACTAGGCGACGCAACAATTGCCGGAAATGCAAGTGTTTTCGGGGATCTCAATGTAAACGGAATCGAAGTGGCTGCAGTTCTCACTGAATTGCTCAGCACCGTTGATTCCTTGCAAGGCTTGATCACACAGCTGCAAGCACAGATCGAGTTGATCGATTCCGGGGAATAACGGACGTGATCGAGACGATGAAAAACAGATCGAAAGCAATAGCTTTAAAAAAAAAGAATCCTTGGAACAAGTCCCAAGGATTCTCAAGCTAAACGTTCCCCGACCAGGACTCGAACCTGGAATAACGGCACCAAAAACCGGTGTGTTACCATTACACCATCGGGGAATGCCTCGTAGTTTTGGCCACAATAGCGTCGGCAAAGATAAAAAGGATTTTCTGAATTTGTATGCAATCAACGCACTCTAATTATCTTGGAGCCATGGAGCAATTGCAAAATCTGATTGGAGGAGAACTTCGAGGTGCGATCAATGGAGAGTGGTTGGACAACATTGAACCTGCTACTGGCAAGGTCTACAGTCAAATTCCACGGTCGACCGCGGCCGATGTCGCTCTTGCTGTTCAAGCGGCTGAAAAGGCATTCCCATCATGGTCAACTGTTGCCTTTGCCGATCGAGCCGCTTGCCTTCGACGCTGGGCAGAAAAAATTGCTCGTCATTCCGAAGCCCTCATTCATGCTGAATCAAAAGACAATGGCAAGCCAATCTCCCTCGCCGCTGCCGTGGATATTCCACGTGCGCAAAAGAATCTAGAATTCTTTGCAGGAGCCATCGAACACTTTGCTTCAGAAGCACATATACCTGCAGATTCATCACACATCCATTACACCCACCGCAAACCCCTTGGAATTGTAGGCTGCATATCGCCTTGGAACCTACCCCTCTATCTGTTCACTTGGAAAATTGCCCCTGCCATTGCCGCTGGAAATTGTGTGATCGCCAAACCGTCCGAAATCACCCCATTCTCGGCATTCATGCTCTCTCAATGGGCTGAAGAAGCGGGGATCCCCAAAGGTGTATTCAACGTCGTGCATGGGCTGGGCAATGAGGCAGGACAAGCCATTGTGGAACATCCTCAAATCAAGGCGATCTCCTTTACGGGGGGCACGGCAACAGGGGCGCACATCGCACAAACCACTGCCCCACAATTTAAGAAGTTGAGCTTGGAGCTAGGGGGTAAAAATCCTGCAATCATTTTTGCCGACTGCGACTTTGACAAAGCTTTGGCCACGACCATTCGATCCTCCTTCGCAAACCAAGGTCAAATTTGCTTGTGTTCATCACGCATCCTCATCGAAGACTCAATCTACGATCGATTCAAAACAGCACTCGTCGAAAAAGTGAAGCGCATGCAAGTTGGAGACCCTGCAGAAAAAGGAACAAAAATGGGCGCTGTCGTGTCTCAAGCTCATCGTGATAAAATCTTGCACAGCGTTGAGAAAGCCAAGGAAGCTGGGGGGCAAATCCTGTGCGGAGGGTATGCTGCAACCCCGCCAAATGAACGCTGCAACTCCGGGTTCTTTGTTCAGCCAACCGTCATCGACGGGCTCGGACCAAAATGCGCAATCAACCAGGAAGAAGTTTTTGGCCCTGTAATCACATTGCAGCGTTTCAGGGACGAGAGTCACGCGATTGCCTTAGCCAATGATTCAATGTATGGCCTCGCAGCAACGATATGGACACAAGACATTGGAAAAGCGCATCGGACCGCATCCTCAATCGAAAGCGGAATTGCTTGGATCAACTGCTGGCTGGTGCGTGACTTACGCACGCCGTTCGGTGGTGTAAAATCAAGTGGCTTAGGAAGAGAAGGGGGCTTTGAAGCTTTGCGTTTCTTTACGGAGCCTCAGAATGTTTGCCTACCAACGCATGCGAATTGAGTTGAACGGATTCCGCCTTGGAAATCTTCAGCAGTCAATCTCGATCCTCAATGGCTTGAAAACCGTCGTAACCAACTTTATTTCCATTGGTAAAGAACCAACCGAGGGTCTTATCAATCCAAGAAGCTGCGTTGCGAATAATTATGGCCATTGTGTCTTTGCTTAAGTCAAAGGTAGTGTCTGTAAAACACTTTATCAACGAAACATGTTTCAAAAATATTTCAGACTAAGGTAATTCAGTATTCTGAAAAACCTAAGTTTGGAGGCTATTCCCGATACACCCTCGATGAAAGCTCTAATATACCCGACGACACTCTTTTTCAGTTTTTTTCTGTTCAATGGATGTGTCACGTTGAAGCAGTTCGACGAACTGCAGTCTGATTTCGACAAAATTCAAAATGAAAATCGAATGCTTGCTCTGGAAGGACAAGATGGAGAGATTGAACGACGTGAAATGACCGGAAGAATTGCTGTTCTCGAGGAAAGTCAGCGAAACTTGATTGCTGATACTGCGAAGATTGGACGAAAAATGCGCCAGGCTGCAGCTGAAATTGTCCGTCTTGAAGAATTGAATGATGTTCTCAACTCCGAGAGCTCTTCTCGCATGGCCGCTATCAATGATGAAAATCGTGCTTTGCTCGCGGACCTGAGTCGTTCTCGTACGGAATTGCAGCAACAAGAAGACGCATTGAACGAGTTGCGATCCAATCTTGAATCGCGAGAAAAGGAGTTGAGCGATCGCTCGAAACGCATTGCTGAACTTGAAGGGTTGCTTCTCGCTCGCGACGCCGCAGCGGAAGCCCTTCGAAGCCAACTCGCTGATGCTTTACTCGGATTTGCCGACAAAGGCTTATCCGTTGAACAACGGGATGGCAAGGTCTATGTCAGCTTGGAAGCCCAATTGCTTTTCCCCTCAGGAAGCACAGCAATCAACGCCAATGGCAAAAAAGCATTGCAAGATTTATCCGCTGTCATCAGCCAGCAATCCAACCTGGAAATCATTGTTGAAGGGCACACCGATTCGGATCAATTGCGTTCGGCTTCAATTCCCCGAAATAATTGGGAGTTGAGTGTCTTGCGATCAACAGCTGTCATCGAAATCTTGAAGGCGTCGGGGGTGGCTCCAAACCTATTGACAGCGGCAGGGCGAAGCGAATATCATCCGCTGGACGTCGATGACAAGGCTCGTAATCGCCGGATTGAGGTCATCCTGGCGCCTAATTTGGACGCTTTATTTGAACTCATCCGTTCAGATGAGTAAATAAAAATCTCAGCCAATCAATTGATTTGCATCTGGAAAGCACCCTGGGCAAGGTTCATGCTTTCGCCAGACATTCCCAAAACGCTTCCAATGAAGGTGCCTACAATGAATCCCCCAGAAACGGCATCTACGTATGCAATATTCACCGTTACGCCACCGCCAAAGTTGGTGCTGTATGCATTCTGGGCTGGATCAGCGTATGAACACGAAGAACCCGTTGCAGCTGTGCATTGAACTTGCGATCCGGCGATCCAGCCTGCTAATGGCACTTCCATGACCAAAGCCAAGCCAGCGCCTGTCAGGGTCAAGCCGGTCAGAGTGATGGTCGTTCCATCGAGCTCTGCAGACAATCCTGTTTCTGCCACGAGCGTTGTACCGTTGGCTTTCCAAGTCAAAATGGTCTCACACTCAGGGCAGTAGTCACCACCGCAGTCGATGTAAAGCTCGTCTCCGTCCATGAGGCCGTTTCCGCAATTCACTCCATCTGGACATGGCCCACAAACGATGTTAGGATTCTCACAGGCGATATAAATATTCGACTCATAATTCCCCCCGCAATCAACGGCAACCTCGTCCCCGTTCATCATTCCATCGCAGCACGTTGGACAAGGCTCGCAATCAGACCCTCCGCAATCAACGGCTTGCTCGTTTCCATTCAACAGACCATCGCCGCAGAGTTCACCGCAAGCTACTCCTGTGTCTCCTCCGCAATCGATGCCAGATTCACCGGGGTCTTGCACGCCATTGAAACTGGGGTCGCAAGGGCCACATTCACCTCCGCAATCCACCCAAGTCTCTCCGAGTAGGGAATCAAACTGACCGTTCTCGCATGGATCACATGCTGGGCAAATTGACCCGCCGCAATCAACCAACTCTTCTCCGTTGTTCAAAATCCCATCGTAACAGTTTTCAGGAATCAGGTTATCATCATTCAGACAACCACTGCCAATGGCAAGCATAAACAGCAAGGCAGACGCAAAAGTGAATTGTAAAGATTTCATTTTCGTTAATGGATTTTGACAGAGCATTTCAAATTCATTGTGCTACTTTAGGCAGTGCAAGATAAGTTGAACACAATTACCCTTCGACCTTTTCCTTAGAATCGATGAGGAAACCCAAGGAGAAATACAATAAACGGCATTCACCGTCCATTCGTTATGACCGCAGCTCAACAATTGAATGATAGTTCTTGGATAGTCAAGCAACAGCCAAACCGGCAGGAAGTTGTGCAGTTGATGAAAAACGCAGGACTCACACCTTTGGTTGCTTCCCTCCTGATTCAAAGAGGTTTGAAGGAGCCCGAAGAAGTCTTAGGGTTTCTAAACCCTGCATTGTCAGCGATGCACCATTCGATGCTGATGAAGGACATGTTGGAGGCTGTAAATCGCCTCCATCAGGCGATCGAAGACGAAGAGCGTATTTTGATTTACGGTGATTATGATGTGGATGGCACCACTTCCGTGGCCATGGTTGCGAGTTACCTCGAAGGTGTTGGCGGACAAGTCGAAACCTACATTCCTCATCGGTATAACGAAGGTTACGGCGTTAGCATGGAAGGGGTGCGCTACGCGTCTGAAAATCGGTTCTCATTGATGATTACCTTGGATTGTGGAACCAAGGATTTCGAACCTTTGGCGGACGCTGCTGAGCGAGGTATTGACGTCATAATTTGCGACCACCATTTGCCAGAAAGCAAACTCCCTGCGGCCTATGCCATCCTCAATCCAAAGAGGTCGGACTGCCCTTATCCGTTCAAGGAATTGTCCGGGTGTGGTGTTGCTTTTAAGTTGCTCCAATCACTCGCTCACCTTATGGACTTGCCTGAAAGCGGTATTTATGAGGAGCTGGACCTCGTCGCGATTAGCATCGGTGCAGATCTCGTTGAGTTGAAGGGTGAAAATCGCATCATGGCATCTCAAGGGTTGAAACAACTTCGGAAGCGTCAAAGACCCGGTATCTTGGCTTTATTGCGCGCTGCAGACATCCATCAGGCACCCCAAACCATTCGCGACATCAGCTTCACACTCGGACCAAGGATCAATGCTGCCGGGCGCATGGACCATGCCCAACGCGTGGTGGACCTCCTGATTGAGAAAAGGGAATCACGAGCGGCAGAGGTCGCCCGTGAAATCGAAGAAATGAACCAGCAAAGGCGGCAGGTGGACGAAAAAACCACCGCTGATGCTTTGGCGCAACTCGAAACAAGTGAAACAGGCCCTTTTGTGAACATCGTACACGGCCAAGATTGGCATCGCGGAGTCGTCGGCATTGTGGCTAGTAGAATGATAGAACAGCGGTATCGGCCTTCGATTGTCTTGTCCGAAGAGGATGGTCAGCTCATTGGAAGTGCGCGATCCGTTGACGGAATCGATATCCATCGAGCACTCGAAGATTGCTCGGACTTGTTGCAGCAGTTCGGTGGCCATACAATGGCTGCTGGCCTGAGCCTAAAAGTTGAGCACTTGGCTGAATTCAAAATCCGTCTGAATGAGGCAATCGCTAAACAGACAAATGATGTTCTTCCCAAGCCCATTGTTCGCTGCGATAGGGAAGTGCAAATTAGCGAACTCTCTTTGGAAGCTTGGAAGGAGCTGCAACAACTCGAACCATTTGGACCAGGAAATCCAACACCTGTTTTCATTCTGAGAAATGTAGTTTGTGTGCGTCGACCGCGGACAATTGGCAATCAAGGGCGACATTTAAAAATCACGGTCAAAGACCCTGAAGGTGACTTCCCCACGATCGATGCCATTGGATGGAACATGGGAGAGCTCGCTCCTCACATCAAGCAAGATATGCCCATAGACATCGCGTTTACATTGGTGAAAAACACCTGGAAGCCTCGTGGATGGCAAAGTCGAACCGAACTCAATCTGCACCTCAAAGCCATTCGAAATGCACGTGTAGACTCCTCTGAAGCTTGAGCGCCCTATTCGTTAATTTTCTGGAGTGTGAATTGTGCCTGAACGCAGATGCAAGTCACGTTGTGGAAACGGAATGACCACGCCATTTTGGCGAAATGCATCATTTATTTTGAAACGAACGTTGCTGGAAATTGACATGCGCTGCCAAGGCTCAGAAACCCAAAAGAAGACGCTGAATTTCAAGCCTGATTCACCAAAATCGGTAAATAAAACGCCCACTTCATCTTTTCGAATTACCGCCTGTTCGCTCCTAGCTGCATCCAACAGAATGGTCTTTACCTGATCCAGGTCGGTGCCGTAGGCGACATTAACATCAATCCTGAGCATGCTTGCCTGATCACCCTGAGTAAAGTTTCGAACGGTTTGGCCAGATATAAGACCGTTGGGCATTACGATCAAATTTCCAAAGCGAGTGATCACACGAGTCGAGCGCAGATCGATCCTATCGACCCGAACCAGCATGCCGTCCACTTCCAACTCGTCGCCCACCCGAACTCCGCCCTCGAACAAGAGCACAAAGCCTGAAACAACGTCATTGAAGAAGTTCTGCAAACCAATTCCTACGCCAACCAACAAAGCAGCTGAGCCAAACCACAGAGCCTGTAAATCCACTCCAGCGGTTTCCAGAGCAATGACTGCACCCAGCGTGTAGATGATCGTGCGTAACAATCGCATGATCATGAATCGCGTTCCCTCCTCCATGCTCGAACTTTTAAAAATTCGTCGCAATGCCGCTCGAACTGTCCAGAAAAGAATCTGCGACAATGACAGAACTGCCAAAATCTGAAGCATCGAACCCAACGAGAAGTGATGCTCGCCCAATTGAAATCCGGAACTTAAAATTTCCTCCATTGGTCAAATTTTATGGTAGAATAGCAACTCCAAAGTAGCTCGCAATCTTTGCCTTTTGAATGTCCAAAACCTTCCGTCTTTCGAGCAACTCTCTCAACCCTGAAATTGCTGCCTCCTCCCCATTGTTGATGGCCTCTGTCAGCCCCTCTAACTTCACCTGCATGTCTCGGCTTTCTTGGCGGTTCTGGTTCAATTTCAAATGATGCAATGCATCCATTAAAGCTTTCTTCAAATGATCAACTTCTCGCGCAGGAAAAATCTGATGCACCTCTCCCCATCGCTCACTGACCTTATCCTTTTGAACCAATGCGTCAGCAACAAAAGACTGAAGGCTTGGGTCTTCATGTTTTAGAAACTGATCCATTTCAGGAATTTCTTGTTCTTCCTGAGCCTTTTCAAAAATCTTCCAAATGGACTGGCACACATCCTGATGAAAATTCACTTCTAATCCCTCAAAATGATGCGCTGCAAACTCTACAAAGGTAATATTGACAAGTTCTGCCTTTTCAGTCTCATCCTGAGTTTCCTCCTCAATCTGAATCCTTTCTGACCCATAAAGCAATAGCAGCCGAATCAAGTCGTCTTCCAGAACATTCCGGTGCGCAATCAATGGGTCATGGTCAACGGCTTGACCTCGTTCCTCTTGAATTGAGAACTGCTGGCTCCAATCTGCGGGCACTTGAAGGTTTGGAGGAGCAATTGATGGAGCGCCTGAGTCCAATCCTTGTCGTTGACGAAAGGCTTCTCGTTTCTCAGCTTTTTGTTGGTCCAGCAGTCGCTGACGCTGAATTTTATTCAGTTCGAGCTGCAACAAATCCTCGGACATGGACAGTTCACTCGCAGTCAACTTCAGATAAACGCCCTGCTGAATACCATCGGGAATCGCCGCAATGGACTCAATGATGCTATGGATCATCTCAGATTTGAGCACCGGATCGTCTCCCGCTTCGCGCGAGAGCAATTCCAACTTGAATGCCACAAAGTCCTTGGCTTCCTCCCGGATATGCCTTTCCAAGGTTTCTGATGGAACTTTCTTACTGAAACTATCAGGGTCGTCCCCGTCTGGAAATAACACCACTTGAACATTTAACCCTTCAGCCAGCAACAAATCAGTGCCGCGCAAGGAAGCACGGACACCCGCATCGTCACCATCGAACAAAACGGTCACATTTTTCGTGTAACGTCTGATCAATTTGATTTGATCCACCGTCAATGCCGTACCACTGGATGAGACGACGTTCTCAATGCCCGCCTGATGCAATGCCATCACATCGGTGTAGCCCTCGACCAAGAGCACCCGATCTTCTTTGGTGATCGACGGTTTTGCCAAGTGCAGCCCAAATAAAATCTTACCCTTGTGGTACAAGGGACTCTCTGGACTGTTATAATACTTCGCTATTTTTTTGTCGCTCCGCAGCGTCCGTCCGCCAAAAGCTATGGTTCGGCCCGTGGCATCTCGGATGGGAAACATGACCCTCCCTTTGAAGAAATCCCACGGTTTTCCATCTTTCTCTTTGACAAGGCCCAACGCAATGAGTCGTTCCTTCGAATAACCGGCATCCAGCGCCGCTTGGCTCATAGAGTCCCACGAATCGGGACAGTATCCAATTTTAAAGGCGTCGAGAACTGACTTTCGGAAACCACGGCTCTCAAAATAAGACAGCGCAATTGCCTTGCCTTCATCCGTTTCATGCATTTGATCTGAAAGCCACTTTTGTGCCCAAGCGTTCAAAGCCAACAAGCTTTCTCGCTCCGTTCGCGCTTGATGCTGCTCCGCAGTCACTTCCTCTTCTTGAATCTCAATCCCATAGCGCTGAGCCAGCTGCTTAATGGCTTCGGGAAAGCTCAATTTTTCCAATTCCATTAAAAAAGTTACCACACTTCCTCCTTTTCCACTGGAAAAACACTTGAAAATGCCCTTCTCGGGCAAAACATAAAAAGATGGTGTCTTTTCGTTCGTGAATGGGCTCAACCCGCGGAATGAACTGCCCGATTTTTTGAGCTCCACATAATCGCCAACCACCTCTTCAATCAAGGCGGTCTGCATCACCAAATCTACGGTTTGAGCAGGAATCATGGTTTGGACTTAAGCGGATAGTAAATGTAAGGGTTTCACTTGGCACATTGAAGCAAAGGCAGGTCAAATAAACCTTATCCCCGCATTCGACTGGTTCGAAAATTGAACACTGCATCAAAAAGTTACCGTTGAGAAGTGTTAAGGGTTGTTGAATTTTCGTTTCGGAGGCATCTTGGAGGCAGGTCAGTGTAACTTTACCCTAACACGATGAAAAAAAAGAAACCGTTTGTCTTTCCGTGGTTCGCTGGTGCAATGGTATTTGCCCTGGTCACAATGAGCACGGTGCAAATTGTCTGGTTGCGTTCTTCAGTAAAGATGCGGCAGCAAATTTTTGATGATAACGTCCAGCACTCGCTGAATCAGATTTCTGAAATGCTCACGCGGCCCTCCGCCGACATGCTTCAAATCGATCTTGAGGGCATTTCCGAAACCACTGACAACAATCTTTTCCAGCCGCAATCTGTTCTTGGAACAAGCCTAGATGAAGCGGAATCCCGGATGTTGAATCGAGTAGAAGCCCTGCAGATCGATAGCCTCATCCCCGTTATTCTGGCAGCACACGGCATCGAAATTCCGGTCGTTGTCTCCGTCTTTGATCGGTATGGGCAGCCCGTGAAATTGCTTGACGACGACGATGGTTTCCGAGAAGCCCTCGAAATAACGCCGTACCAAGCAAATATCGAGGCGTTGAACTTGCGCATTCACTTCCCTAAAATGAATCGGTATTTGCTGCATGAGCTTCTCGCGCAGTTTGCACTGACGGGCTTGATGATCGCACTATTGGCTTGGGGATTTTTCTCAGCGGTAACGGGAGCGGCAAGAAACAAACGAATCGATCGAATCCGTCGGGACCTGATGAACAACCTCACGCATGAGCTCAAAACACCAATCAGCACAATTGGCCTAGCATCTGAAGCGCTCAAGGACCCGGATATGCAAAAAGACCCTGAAAGCTTCAATTACTACATCGGTCTGATTCACGAGGAAAACAAACGCTTGGGATTGCTGGTTGAAAACGTGCTCCAAGCCAGCTTGGCAGAGTCGGGAAAAATGCAACTCCACATGCAGACCCTCAATGTGCATGAACTCATCCGGGAAGTTTTGAAAAATGTAGCCATCCAAGTTCGAAAACGCGGCGGAAAAGTCGACTTGGAATTGGACGCTGATTCAGCGCTTATTTTCGCTGATCGCACCCATTTGAGCAATGTTGTTTTCAACTTGATTGACAACGCCTTAAAATATGCGAATGGCGCCCTGGTATTGAAAATTTCTTCCCGCGAGACAACAGACGGCGTGGAATTGCGTTTTCAGGATAATGGGATTGGCATTGCTCGGGAACATTTAGGCAAGGTATTTGATAGACTGTATCGCGTCCCTACCGGTAATGTTCACGACGTGAAAGGTTTTGGGCTGGGTTTGAGCTACGTAAAGACCGTAGTCGATCGGCACAGAGGAACCATCAACGTCGAGAGCGAACCCGGGAAAGGAAGCACATTCATTTTGAACTTGCAAAAGGAAAAACTGACAGATTAAATCAGACGAAATAACAAGAATGAGCGATTCAAACCAACTCAGCATATTGCTATGCGAAGACGATCCCAACTTGGGGCGTTTGCTCTCCGACTATCTCCAGGCGAAAGGCTTTGAAACCATCTGGGCCAAGGACGGCGTCGAAGGATTGAAAGAATTCCACCGCAATGCCTTCGACTTTATCATTCTCGATGTGATGATGCCACGCAAAGACGGATACCAAGTCGCCGAAGAAATCCGCAGAGAAAACAAGCACTTGCCCATTCTTTTCTTGACTGCCCGCTCCACCCAAGAAGACACTCTTGAGGGATTCAAAGTAGGAGCGGATGACTATATGACGAAGCCCTTTAGCATGGAGGAGCTTTTGGTGAGGATTCAGGCAATCCTCAGGCGCAGTGCAGCACTCCCCGACGGTGAAGAAAAGGTCGGCGATATTGCCATTGCCTCCTTTCTGTTTGATTATAACACCCAGATGCTGCGACGCAAGGATGGATCGGAACAACGCCTAACCACGAAAGAAAACGAACTCCTCTTTTTGTTGTGTAAACACCGCAATAATCTGCTAGAGCGCACATACGCGCTCAAATCAATCTGGGGCGATCCCAACTATTTCAATGGTCGGTCAATGGATGTTTACATCGCGAAGTTGCGGCGCCATTTGAAGCCTGACGAAAGCATTCAAATTTTGAACGTTCACGGGAAGGGCTTCAAGATGATTGTCCCTGAATGATTCGATGTTTTGCTTTGGCATTTGGAACGGTATAAAAACCGGGCAAAACCAACGCTCATGATTGGCGAATAAAGCACCTCTGCGGTCCTTTTCAATAGAGCCAAATGTCAAGACTCTTCACCGCTTAAAATTCCAGTGATTTTCACCATCCATTGAATTCCTGTGGACAATTGCAAAACACGTTGGCTTTCCGCGAACAAAGCCGTAGATTTGCATCCCTCTAATGACTTGCTAACGTGTCCCATATGCTTAAAATTCTTGCCGGTTCCAGCTCCACTCCTTTTGGTGAACAAGTCGCTTCCGCGTTTGGTGCTGAATTGGTGCCCGTGAAAACAACCAAGTTTAGCGACGGTGAATTCACAGTAAGCATTGAAGAAACAATCCGCGGAGAGGAAGTTGCCATTGTTCAATCCACCTTCCCGCCAACCGACAACCTCATGGAGTTGCTCTTGCTCATTGACGCTGCGAAGCGAGCAAGTGCCAAACGGATCATCGCCATCATTCCATATTTTGGCTTTGCACGACAAGATCGAAAGGACAAGCCCCGCGTGGCCATTGGTGCAAAATTGGTAGCCAACCTTCTCACAGCCGCAGGCATTGACCGGTTAATGACCATGGACCTGCATGCCGACCAAATTCAAGGCTTCTTTGAAGTCCCGGTTGACCATTTGTACGCAAGCGCTTTATTTGTTCCTTATCTCCAAAAGATGAACACAGGCAATCTCTGCATTGCAACGCCTGATACCGGAGGAACGAAACGTGCCAACTCATACGCGAAAACCCTGGGAGTGGACATGGCCATTTGCTACAAACAGCGGAAGGTTGCAAATCAAATTGAAAACATGACCGTGATTGGTGATGTTTCTGGCAAAGATGTTGTCTTGGTAGATGACATGTGCGACACCGCGGGGACCCTCACCAAAGCCGCTTCATTGATGATGGGCCACGGCGCGCTCTCGGTAAGAGCGCTCTGCACCCATGCCGTACTGAGTGGTCCAGCCTATGAGCGGATCGCAGACAGTGCGCTCACGGAATTGGTTGTGACCGACAGCATCCCTTTGGACCAAACAAAAAACACTGACAAAATCAAGGTCATTTCGGTCCATGATTTATTTGCGAGAACGTTAACCTGTCTGGTGGAAAATCGTTCCATCAGCGACACTTTATTAATTTAATAAATATGAAAACTGCTTCATTGAGCGGCTCTCCTCGAGAGAGCGTAGGAAAGAAGGATGCTTCACAACTTCGATTGAACAACCGAGTACCGGCTGTGCTTTATGGAGGTGGAGAGCAAAAGCACCTGTCTATTTCTGAATTAGCTCTTTCCAAAATCATCGTCAATCCAGACGTATTCCAAATCGATTTAGATCTTGACGGATCGGTGCACAAGTGCGTCATTCAAGAAGTCCAGTTTCACCCGGTAACGGAGCGGATTGTGCACGTAGACTTGTTGCAAGTCATCGATGGAAAAACCGTCCGTGTTGAACTCCCTCTGCGTACGACCGGCACCGCACAAGGTGTAATTGACGGAGGACGCATTCAGATGTTGTTCCGTCGACTGCCCGTTCGCGGATTGATCCAAGACCTTCCCGAGGCCATCACAATCGACATCAGTGATTTGGTGATTGGCGATAGCGCCCGTGTCCGAGACATCGAGGTGCCGAATTGCACCGTTTTACTCAACGAATCAGCTTTGCTAGTCGCCTGCAAGCGAACACGTGCAGCAATGTCAGCTGATTCTGAAGAAGAGGGCGCTGAGGGTGCTGAAGGGGCTGAAGGGGCTGAAGGCGCTGAAGGCGCTGAAGGGGCCGCTGCTGAATAAATTTTCTCCAATGAAAATTGGAGAAGGCTTTATCTGCCCAGCATGAAATACCTCATCGTAGGACTCGGCAATCCTGGATCTGAATATGAGGAAACCCGGCATAACATCGGGTTTAAGGTGGTGGACACCATCGCACGGATAAGTGGCGCTTCTTTTGAAGTAGCACGACTGGGCGAGGTGTCCACCGTCCGTTTCAAGGGGCGCAGTATGGTTCTTCTCAAGCCATCCACGTTTATGAATCTCAGTGGAAAAGCTGTACGATATTGGATGGATGCCGAAAAAATCCCGCTGGATCGAGTGCTCATCATTACAGATGATCTCGCGCTGCCCTTTGGAACCCTCCGGCTCCGTGGTAAAGGAAGCGGTGGCGGCCACAATGGCCTTGGTGACATCGAAAAAGTACTTGGGCACGCCAAATACGGTCGACTGCGCTTTGGCATCGGCGCCGAATTCTCAAAAGGTCAGCAGGTGGACTACGTGCTAGGAAAGTGGACGATCGAGGAAAATAAATCACTTCAAGAGCGCTTGGAACGCTCGTCAGATCTAGCAAAATCCTTTGCAGCCATCGGTCTTGATCGAACGATGAACTTATTCAACAATACTTGATCACTCGTAAAGATGATTGTTGCTGATGTAGTTCAATACCTTGTCGTGAAGCAAATAACGGATGTCTTTTTGGTCGGTAATCGCCCTTCTGAGGTAGGTTGACGATATGCTTATCATTGGCGCGTCACACCATTGAATGTTTCGGTGATTTCGAGGAATTACATCTTCCGATTTTGCAGAAGGAAGCGCTGGTACATTCTGATCTGACGACCTCCGCGGATAAACCAAAATCCTATGATTTTCAACGAGCTCCCAATGGTCTCGCCATGAATGCAATCGTTCAAAATTGTCCTCCCCAATGATCAAACTGAAATCCACGTCAGGATGATCCGCGCGCATGTGCCGCATCGTGGCAGCAGTGTAGTTGGGTTGTGGTAAATCGAACTCAGCATCACAGCCTTGAAGTAATTCATTCTCAGAAACAGCCAACAACACCATTTGCAATCGGTGACTTTGGTGAATCATTTCGTGAGCACCCTTTTGAGGGTTTTGCGGTGTAACCACAAGCCAGACCTCATCCAAATTGGTATAGGTCACCATATGATTGGCAATGACCAAGTGACCCATATGGATGGGATTGAATGAACCAAAATACAGCCCAATTTTTTTTGCCGACCGATCCAAAACGCTGGTCATGGTTCAATGGATAATGGGGGTTTATTGACGTGCGATTTCACCATTTCGATTGCCTCGTTGCATGCGTCTTGCAAATTATCATTGACCAAAATGCGATCGAAATGAACACTTTGCTCCCATTCCCAACTCGCCTTTTCCATGCGCTCTTTGAGACGCTCCGGACTTTCTGTACCGCGCTGTTCCAGTCGCAATCGCAAAATCTCCATACTCGGGGGCTGCACAAAGATGGATAACGCATCTGCTCCAAGTGCCTTTCGAAGCTGGAGCCCCCCAACGACGTCAACATCAAATAAAACCGTCTTTCCCGCCTCCCATAACCTCTCAAGTTCCGACTTTAAGGTGCCGTAATACTTTCCGGGGTAAACTTCTTCCCACTCCACCAATTCTTCGCGTGCAATGCAAGCTTGAAACGCTTCAATCGATCTGAAGTAATAATCAATCCCATCCTGCTCAACACCTCTAGGATCCCGTGTTGTAGCGCTCACAGAAAACCCCAACGAAAGGCCACTATTCTCCAACAAGTGTCGAACAATCGTAGTCTTTCCGGCGCCCGATGGAGCCGAAAACACAATGGCTTTTCCTTTTGATTCAGAGGGCATTCAGAACTTGTTCTTTAATTTTTTCCAATTCATCTTTCATCTGAACGACAAAACGCTGCATATCTGCATCATTGGCCTTACTCCCCAGCGTGTTGATCTCACGACCAATTTCTTGAGCGATGAAGCCGAGTTTTTTCGCCTGACCCGCTGGCTGCTCCAATACTTCAATGAAATAATTGCAATGAGCCTTGAGACGTACCCTTTCCTCAGAAACATCAAGCTTTTCAAGGTAAAAAAGAACTTCTTGCTCAAATCGATTCTCATCCAAACGGCCTCGGTCTTGAATTTCGTCAAAGTTCGTCTGAATGCGTGATCGTATGCGCTTGATCCGTTCATCCAGCAATGGTCCAATCTTTTCCTCCATGGCCGCAATGTTGGCAACGTGCTTTCGAAAATCGGTCTCGAGCGTTGATCCCTCGTGAACGCGAAATGCCAAAAAATTTGACATGGCCGCATCAATGAGCTGTTGAATTTCCTTCCACTCATCCGGATTCAATTCCTCTTTCCCTTGCTGCAACACATCAGGCAAGCGCATGGCGACCTGCATCAACGACCCTTCATCATTGTCATATCCCCGCGATTTAGAAATGGCCTCTAGGTCCTCGAGATAAGCGGCGATGAGCGGTGCATTCAAGGCCTTTCTTTCCACACCATCCGCCACATAGTGCAACGAAAGATCACATTTTCCACGGCCAATGGCTTTCGCCAGTGCCTTCCGCAACTCCATTTCCTTTTCGCGAAATGCAGATGGCATCCGAACGCTCAGGTCAAGTTGCTTTCCATTCAACGATCTAATTTCTGCGGTATACCGGCGGGTACCAATCGTTGCGGTTGACTTACCGTATCCGGTCATAGAGTGAATCATGGGAGGGATTTTCGACAAAGATAAGTCCCCGTGACAAGGTGAAGTGGGGCGTACCTTTGTACCATGAGCAAAATGGATAAAATCCAGGGCCCAGTCGCAGACGATATGGCGAAATTTCAAGGGCATTTCAAACGTGCAATGCGCACCGAAGTCCCGTTGCTCGATCGCGTCACGAGGTACATCATTCGAAGAAAAGGGAAACAGATGCGGCCTTTGTTCGTGTTTTTGACTGCCCGCGTCGTTCTCGGAGAAAAATCCAGCGCTCTGCCTGAACGCAGTCATGTCGCCGCGTCTTTAATTGAATTACTGCATACGGCAACTCTTGTGCACGATGATGTTGTCGATGAAAGTCCTTTGCGGCGCGGGTTCTTTTCGATCCAAGCGCTATGGAAGAAAAAAGTTGCCGTGCTGGTGGGAGATTACCTGCTTTCCAGAGGGCTACTTATGGCGGTGGATGCAGAGGCATACGACTTGTTGAAAATCACCTCTGAAGCGGTCAGGCAGATGAGTGAAGGAGAATTGCTTCAAATTGAAAAAGCACGTCGGTTGGACATCACAGAAGAAGTGTATTTTGATATCATCCAACGAAAGACCGCATCCTTGATTGCAGCCTGTTGCGCTTGCGGTGCTGCCTCTGTAAGCGACAATCCTGAGGCAGCTTCCAAAATGAAGCGATTCGGAGAATTGGTAGGGTTGGCCTTTCAAATAAAGGACGACCTGCTCGACCTCGGGGATGGAGAACGCATCGGCAAACCCACGGGAGGTGACATTCGCGAGCGCAAGATGACCCTTCCGCTCATTCATACCTTGAACAAGGCAACCGCTGGCGAACGGCGACGGCTCATTCGATTGGTAAAGCATCAGAATCACAAGGATTCCGCAGTGCAGGAGGTAATGGATGCAATCATCGAAGGCCCCGGGATGGCCTACGCACGGAAAAAGATGACAGATCTTCGAGACGAAGCTATGACGCTGCTGGATGCATATCCCGACTCAGAAGCAAAATCAGCACTGGTTGGCCTCGTTGATTACACCATAGAACGCAAGCGATGAAGTTCAAAAATGCTGAGAAATCGGCCTGGTTTCTATCCTGCCTTTGCTTTGTTTGCAGTTGTGGCTCAGTCGATCATACTGAGAATAAATCCTCAGCTGGAACCACTTCAATCGTCACCTCAGAATGGCCTGACGGAACAGCCCGCCGAATCGTTGAAGTGACGCAAGGGGACACGGTATCAATTTCCATTTTTGACGCCGGCGGACAGTTGACCAAATATGGCGAATGGAAAAACAGCAAGCGCCACGGTGCTTCCCGCGCTTTCTACCCCAATGGCACGCCTTGGTCTGAACACACTTATAGAAACGGAACTCAAATTGGGCCATATCAAACATGGCATCCCAATGGAAATCCTTTCATCATTGGTCATTACGACGAAAGTGGAAACCCAAGCGGAACTTGGCAGTTTTTTGATCAGGCAGGTGCATTGATTCAAGAAAGATCTGGAGAATCAATCCAACCTTGAATTCACATTGTAACGGGGAAAAATGGCCAAGCCACCTCATGCATTGACCCATAATCCAAGTTAAGTTTGTAAGGTGCATGGGGCTCTGAAAAATACGCGTGTGTTTTCCCACTTTAACGTCATTACTGCTGTAGCGATGTGGATGATGCTATGGCTGGCAATCGGATTGTCAATCACCGCATCTGCACAACCTGCTGAATTGAGTCCGTCTGAGCGGTACATTGAGCAGTGGGGCGATGAGGCCGTATATCAAATGGCTTTGTACGGAATTCCCGCAAGCATCACACTAGCACAGGGAATTCTAGAAAGTGGCAATGGCAATAGCCAACTCGCCATGAAATCGAATAATCACTTTGGCATCAAATGCCACGGACAATGGACAGGTGAAAAAGTTTACCATGACGATGACGCCAAGAACGAATGCTTCCGTGCTTATCAAAACGCTGCTGAGAGCTTTCAGGATCACAGTGAGTTTTTAAAGAAGCCACGTTACGAAAGTCTTTTTGTGCTGAAACCGACGGACTACAAAGGATGGGCCAAAGGCTTGAAAAAATGCGGCTATGCTACGAATCCCAAGTATGCCAGTAAGCTTGTTGGGCTCATTGAAGAATACGGCCTCGAGCGTTATGATGAGCAAGGGCTGACCCTTGCGGCAGACCGTGCAGCCTTTGCTGAAGCCAAAAATGCCACAGACCGTCAGCAGCGCAATACCAAACGCGATGTCAATGCACGCGCAAAAAACCCGAATAAATCAGGAGAAGTACTCAGCGGCATTCGTTCGGTTCAAATCAGCGAAAACGATATTCGATACACCTTGGCAAATGGTGGTGAGTCATACGAGTCGCTGGCAAAGGAATTGGATATGATGACGTGGCAGCTATACCGCTACAACGGTGTCAAACGCACCGCCCAGTCCACACCGTATCGACCGGCAGCAGGCGAAACCGTTTATCTGCAACCCAAGCGCGCCCGAGGACAAATCGATTGGTTGTCCATGCGGCAAGGAGAAAGCATTTGGGAGGCATCACAGAGAAGCGGTGTTTCCGTCAAATCGTTGGTGAGAAAAAATCGCCTCACAGAAGATAATCCGCTCCCCGAATCAGGAAAACTCTCCCTGAAGTGGCGGCTCACCCCAGAAGGTAAAATGCCTGGATGGTTGCGCACAATTCGCGGTCCGAACGGATAGACTTGGACTTTTTTTCCTTGGCATTTTCTGTCCCATGTCAGTCGAACTAACTTAGCCCAACAGTTTGTTTGCGTTGCACAAACTGAATCGCACTAAAACTAGCCGGCATGCCATTCTACCAAAGCCTAGGAAACATCCCGAAAAAGCGGCACACCCAGTTTAAACAACCGGATGGGTCGCTGTACCACGAGCAGTTGTTTGGAACCATCGGGTTTGTCGGAATGAGCTCCCTGCTCTACCACCTTCGCAGGCCGACCATGGTCAAACGCGTCGAAAAGTCCGTGAATGTCACGCCTACTGCTGCCATTGAGAATAATTTGTTAAGCCGCAAACTTGAAGGGTTTAGAGTGAAACCGTGTCCGGATTACCTGACAAGTCGCACGCCCGTCCTCTTCAACGCTGATGTAACCATTTGGCTTGCAGCACCAAGCGAAAGCATGGCGGATGACGCTTTTTACAAGAATTCCGATGGGGATGAAGTGATCTTCGTGCATGAGGGGAGTGGCGTGTTGCACACCATGTTAGGTAAAATTCCGTTTGATTCAGGTGATTACTTGGTCATCCCTCGGGGCATCATCCATCGGTTTGTTTTCGCCTCTGAAGCCAGTCGCCTTTTCATCACAGAATCTGCGCATCCAGTGTATACGCCCAAACGGTACCGCAACCATTTCGGACAGTTGCTTGAACACAGCCCATATTGTGAACGTGACATGCGCCCACCTTCCGATTTAGAAACCTTTGATCAGATTGGGGAATTCACCATTCGCATCAAGAAACAAGGCCAACTGCACGATTACGTCTATGCGTCACATCCTTTTGATGTGGTAGGTTGGGACGGTTACCATTTCCCTTACGCTATGTCGATTCACGATTTCGAACCCATCACGGGCCGAATCCATCAGCCACCACCCGTGCACCAAACCTTTGAAACAGACGCCTTTGTCATTTGCAGCTTTGTGCCACGCATGTATGACTATCATCCAAAGTCCATTCCAGCACCATACAATCATTCAAACATCGATTCCGATGAAGTTTTGTACTACGTCGAAGGCGATTTCATGAGTCGAACGGGCATTGACCGCGGGTACATTTCGTTGCATCCTGCGGGGATTCCACACGGGCCGCACCCCGGAACGTATGAAGGAAGTGTTGGTAAGACCAAAACAGAAGAACTCGCTGTCATGGTAGACACCTTTCGACCGCTTCAAGTAACCGCCGAAGCGCTTTCCATTGAACATGACGATTATCACCAATCTTGGCTTGATGCCGACATGAAAGATTGAACCATATCCGCGCCACACCATGCAAAACCTCTCATCGTCCCTCGAAAAAGTAGTCCCTGAAGCGGAGGATTTTCTCCCGCTCCTCGGCACAGATCACATCGAACTGTACTGCGGCAATGCGAAGCAAAGTGCCTACTACTATATGATGGCATGGGGCTTCAAGCCCATCGCTTTTTCCGGATTAGAAACGGGTCGCAACGATGCTGTTTCGTACGTGCTTCAACAAGATAAAATCACCTTGGTACTTACGTCTCCCCTCAGTGCAGACGGCCCAATCAATGAACACATCAATCAGCACGGCGACGGTGTAAAAACAGTTGCAATTTGGGTGGATGACGCCACGAAAAGCTGGAAAGAAACCACCTCTCGTGGAGCTGTTAGTGTTTTTGAACCCGAGATTCGAAAAGATGAACATGGCGATGTGGTACTGAGCGCAATTGAAACCTATGGTGACACCATTCATCTATTCGTAGAACGCAAAGATTACACGGGCGTCTTTTTGCCCGGTTACGAAGCTTGGTCAATGCCCACGGACATTGAACCGGTGGGACTGAAGTATGTTGATCACATGGTCGGTAATGTAGGCTGGGGCGAAATGAACACGTGGGTTGATTTCTATGCAAGAGTGATGGGATTCGCCCAGTTGATTTCATTCGACGACAAAGACATTTCAACTGAATACACAGCTTTGATGTCGAAGGTGATGTCCAATGGCAACGGCCGCATCAAATTTCCCATCAATGAACCGGCAGAAGGTCGAAAAAAATCACAGATCGAAGAGTACATCGATTTCTACAACGGTGCAGGAGTTCAGCACATCGCCGTGGCCACCTCCAACATCATTGAGACTGTAACGGAGCTTAGAAATCGAGGCATTGAATTTCTGCGCGTTCCGAATTCATACTACGAAACTGTTTTGGATCGCGTTGGGTCAATAGACGAGGACCTCTCACCGCTCAAAGAACTGGGAATTCTCATCGACCGCGATGACGAAGGGTACCTCTTGCAAATTTTCACCAAGCCAGTGGTTGATCGCCCTACAATGTTTTTTGAAATCATTCAGCGAAAAGGCGCCAAATCCTTTGGAAAAGGAAATTTCAAAGCATTGTTCGAAGCGATTGAACGAGAGCAAGAATCGCGCGGAACCCTCTGAGAGCTCTGATGAACGGGCCGCTCATTCGCATTGATAACTTGACCATCGCCTTTGGCGATAATGCTGTCGTTCAAGATGTTTCGTTTGAGATTGCAGCCTCTCGAACAGTCGCTCTCGTTGGAGAAAGTGGTTCCGGCAAAAGCATCACAGCCTCTGCAATCATGGGGCTTTTACCTCAAAACGCTCGCGTCACGGCTGGGCAAGTCCTTCATTTGCCCAGTCAAAGCACTTGGATCGCTCCCGGTCAAACTCCTTGCTCTCCTCTCGGAAAAGGCCTGAGCATGGTCTTTCAAGATCCCATGTCTTCGCTTAATCCTTCCATGCGCGTTGGATGGCAAGTCGCAGAATCCCTGATTGTGCATCAACAAATGAACAAAACTGGAGCCAGAGCAGAAGCCATTCAATTGCTGGATGAAGTGGAACTCCCGGAACCCTCAGCGCTTTTTGAACGTTATCCGCACGAGCTCAGCGGTGGGCAAAAGCAGCGCGTAATGATTGCTCTGGCCTTGGCTGCAAAACCCGATTTACTGATCGCTGACGAGCCCACCACTGCATTGGATGTCACCGTTCAAAAAGCTGTGTTGCTGTTGCTCAATCAACTCAAGGTGCGCAGAAAATTGGCCATTTTATTCATCACCCATGACCTTGACGTCGTCCGCGACATCGCGGATTCAGTGCTGGTCATGCAACACGGGAAGTTGGTGGAACAAGGAAGCATGGGGGCGCTCATGAATCAGCCCAAGCACCCCTACACACAGGCGCTCATCGCTGCAAAGTATATCCCCAAAAGATCCATCGGAGCGAAAATTGGAGAGCCCCTCGTGGTCGCCTCAAATGTGACCAAAACATATTCCCTCCGAAAAAACTTGTGGGGGAAACCTGTCAAACTTTTCAAAGCCGTTGATGACGTGAGCATCAGCCTGCGTGCTGGCGAACGAGTGGGGCTCATCGGAGAGAGCGGCAGTGGAAAGTCTACGCTGGGACGAGCGCTTCTCGGGCTCACTGACCTGACTTCAGGCCGAGTGAGCATCGATGGTGTTCGAGTGGAGCACCATCGATCCTCATCAATGCAACAAATCCGAGGGAATGCTCAACTCGTATTCCAAGACCCATACAGCGCTTTGAATCCAAAAATCCCGGTTGGAAAGGCAATTTCGGAGGTCTATGAACACTTGGGGATGGATGCCAAAAATGCAGCCAAAAATGCTGTGCATTTAATCCAAGAGGTGGGGCTAAAAGCGGAGGATGCCCAACGATACCCTGGAAATTTCAGCGGTGGTCAACGCCAGCGCTTGGTAATCGCTCGCGCACTCGCTGTCGAACCCCGTTTCATCATTTTGGATGAGAGTGTCGCTGCCCTCGATGTTCAAATTCAACGTGATATCCTCGATTTATTGGCCAAGATTGGAGACGAACGAAACCTTACCTACCTCTTCATCAGTCATGATATTTCGGTCATCGCATCGTTTTGTAACCGATTGCTCATCATGCACCAAGGCTGCATTGTTGAGCAAGGCGACACCGAAGATATTTTGGAGCGTCCGCAGAATGCATACACCCGAGAATTGTTAGAAAGCCGCCCGGGAAAAATTCCGTTGACAACTGCCTGAAATTCGTCCCTTCGGGATGCGGTCATTTTGTAAATTGGAGGTCTCAAAGCATCTCCTCTTTCCATGTCCGATTCGCTGATTCTACAACAAAAATCCGATGGCATACTGACCATCACCATTCACAGGCCTCAAGCGCTTAATGCCTTGAATGCCGAAGTCATCAAGGCATTAGCTGACGCCATCGATGACGCACAAACCGATGGCGAAGTGCAAACGATTGTTCTCACAGGGAGTGGGGATAAAGCCTTTGTCGCCGGTGCAGACATCAAAGAATTCGCGGATTTCTCTGGCAAGGAGGGAAGAGCACTGGCCAAGCAGGGCCAAGAAATTCTATTCAACCGGATTGAACGGAGCACAAAACCCGTGATTGCGGCGGTCAACGGTTTTGCTCTGGGCGGAGGACTCGAATTGGCTTTGGCATGCCACATTCGCATTGCCTCGGACAATGCGCGCATGGGACTACCAGAAGTATCACTGGGTGTTATCCCAGGATATGGAGGTACCCAGCGATTGCCGCAGATCGTCGGGAAAGGAAAGGCCCTAGAAATGATCCTATCAGCTAAAATGATCGGAGCGGAACAAGCGGCATCTTGTGGCCTCGTAAATGACGTAGTGCCCCCGGAATTGCTCACTGAAACAGCAAATAAAATGGCTCGTTCCATCATGAAGAATTCCCCCAAAGCTGTCTCAACAGCCATTCAAGCAGTGCTCTCCGGCTATGAAGACGGAATCAATGGATTCGATGCTGAAATCAATTGTTTTGGCGCTTCGTTTGAAACGGAAGACTTCAAGGAGGGCACCCAAGCGTTCATCGAAAAGCGGAAGCCAAAATTTTCTGGCAAATGAGCAATATGTCTGAAGTATTCATCCGCAACCGATCAGGTCACCCCTTGCCGGAGTATGCAACAATCGCAAGCGCTGGGCTCGATGTCCGCGCCAAACTCGAGCAATCTATTGTCTTGCACCCAAGAGAATGGAAATTGATCCCCACCGGACTTTTTGTCGCCCTGCCCGTAGGGACAGAGCTCCAAGTGCGGCCGCGAAGTGGATTGGCATTTAAGCATGGTGTGACCGTATTGAATTCTCCGGGTACCATCGATGCAGACTACCGCGGCGAAATTGGCGTTTTGCTTATCAATCATGGTACCAAACCATTTACAGTCGAGCACGGAGAACGAATTGCACAGCTTGTATTGGCGCGTTACGAGCAAATCAAATGGAAAGAAACTGAGAATCTCCCCGCATCTGATCGCGGAACCGGAGGATTCGGAAGCACTGGCACGCGATAATTACAACCAATGAACATCATCATTCCCATGGCTGGACGCGGCAGTCGCCTCCGCCCTCATACCCTCACCATTCCAAAACCATTGATACCCGTTGGCGGAAAACCTATTGTCGAAAGGTTAGCGGAGGACATCGTTGCGATGAGCTCTGAAAAAGTAGAGGAAATCGCTTTTGTCATTGGTGACTTTGGAACTGAAACCGAGCAACAGTTGTTGGAAATCGCCGAACGCTTAGGTGCCAAAGGTCACATTTGCCATCAAGATGAGCCCCTCGGTACGGCTCACGCCATTCTGTGCGGTGGACAATGCCTTGAAGGGCCTGTAGTCGTTGCGTTTGCGGATACATTGTTTCGAGCAGATTTCACCATCGACCCATCGGCCGATGGGGTATTGTTCGTAAAGCAGGTCGAAAATCCCAGCGCCTTTGGGGTGGTCATAACCAACGAGCACGGAGCCATCACCGAATACGTTGAAAAGCCTGAAACATTTGTCAGTGATTTGGCCATGATTGGCATCTACGCTTTCCAAGATGGAGCAAGGCTCAAGGCTGAATTGCAGCGGCTCATTGATGAAGACATCATCAAGGGTGGCGAATATCAACTCCCTGACGCATTGCGCAACATGACGCAAGCAGGGTTGCAGTTTGAGCCCGGAACCGTGGACGAATGGATGGATTGTGGGAATAAAGTGGCTACGGTCGACACCAACCAGCGTATCCTAGAATTGACCAAGGACGAGTTGACGATGTCATCAGACGCTGTCATCGAAAACAGTCTCATTTTACAACCTTGTCACATCGGAGAAGGCGCTGTAATAAGCAATTCTATCGTCGGCCCGCATGTAAGCATCGGAATTGGCACAATCATTCAAGATTCGCGAATAAGCAATTCCCTGATTCAATCGCACACTCGGATTCAGAACAAAGTTCTGGACGGCTCAATGGTCGGCAATCACGCCGCCATTGAAGGTAAAGCCGAGAACATAAGCCTTGGAGACTTCAACGCCATTTGATCAACATTTACCAACTGCGCGCAACATCGAACCCATGAGAGGTCTTCATTCCATCTGTACCGGTCAGCACGTTTTGCACCGATTTGTGCTCTCCTGCTTCGCAACGCTCGTGCTTTCATTAGTAGGATGCCGTCAGGGATTGGACCTAAGCGCCCTTCCGACTTATCCGGAAGACTTTCAACGGACCTATTTCGACGCGCAAAGTCATTTAATCAAAGGTGATTTGGACCTCGCATACACGGGCTTTCTCTCTTGCTTGGAATTGCAACCCGAGGAAGCCGCACTGCGGTTTGATCTTGCCAAAATCGACGTTCAACTCGAACGCTACGAAGCCTCATTGAACCACCTCAACATTGCCTGTGATTTAGATGGGCAAAACCGCTGGTACAGAGAATATCGAGCTACAACAGCTCTGGCTTTGCTTCTTTTTGATGATGCCTTGGATGACCTAATCTTTGTGCAAGAGCAGCGTCCAGGTGACCTCGATTGGAGCTTGGAATGGTCTTTGTCGTTAGCAGATGCGGGAGCCCCAGAGAAAGCCTTGCTGCTTTGTGAGCACTATGAATTGCTTGCGCCGGGGGACCCCGAGATTCTTCTTCAGAAGCTGTACTTCCACGAACTGCTTGATCAATACGAGGAAATCTATACCGAACTCGAAACGGCGGTAGTGAAACACCCGGATGTACCCGAATTTAAAATGCAATGGGCGCAAATGCTTAAGGCTACAGGCCAATCAGAACAGGCCTTTCAAGTCATGAAATCATTGGCCAACGAAGACCCTACGAACGGTATTGTGCAGCTGGAATTGGCTCAGCTTTTCACCCAATTCGATGAACTCGAAAAAGCCCAAAGCGCGCTTCAAAATGCCTTTGCATCGGAGGAGGTTTACCCCGAGGAAAAGCACGAAATACTGTTGCAGTATCTCCAGATCATTGCACTTGCGGAAGCCAATCAAGAAATCACATTGGAAAGCGATATTCATGTCGCCTTTAATAGACTGCTCGACATCGCCTTAAAAATGCACCCAGACCATGATCCCATTCTCATGGTAGCTGCTGATTTTGAGCAATCCAAAGGCAACGAAGCAGAGGCTCAACAGCACTTGATCCGGGCTTTATCAGCCAATCCGGGGAACCGATTGGCGTGGTCAAATCTCATTGCACTCGATGCAAAACTGGGCCAAATTCAGCACATGGCAGAACACGCCACTGACGCAATGGATCGGTTCCCTTTGGATGCTGAGTTTGCTTTAATGGCAGGAATGGCTCATTTAGAGCTGAAGGATTATCCCACAACAGTGGATGCCTTGGAACGCGGTTTAGGTTTGCTCGTCGACGATGCAGCACTTGAAGCCCGCGTTACTGCCATGCTTGGTGATGCGCTCCACGCCTTAGGCAAAGATGAACGCGCTGCGCAGGCCTACGAACAAAGCTTGACGCTTGACCCCGACAATCCCATGGTCTTGAACAACCATGCCTACTACCTCGCGCTATCAGGCAAAAGCCTCGAGCGCGCGCTTGAATGCAGCGGTCGTGCATTGGAATTGAACCCTTCAAACGCCAACCTCATGGATACCCACGCTTGGGTACTTTTCAAACTGAATCGCTTTCCTGAGGCGATGGATTACATCACACAAGCCCTGATCAATGCTGAAAACTTAGGAGCCGCTTTCTTAGAGCACGATGGAGACATTCGAGCGGCCATGGGAGATCTGGAAGGTGCTGTCAATTCCTGGAAAAAAGCAATTGAGCTGGGCGGTGATGCCAAATCCCTAGAGCCAAAAATACAAGGAAATCGATGACATTTCGTTGCCGTTATATCATCCTGCACCTATTCATGGGCATCGGTTTGGTCGTCGCTCTGTCGAGTTGTTCCAATGAAAAACGCTTGGCAAAAGGCAAGCCCCTGAGAAACTTAAGTGCCAATCAGGTGTTGACCAACTTCAAAGAAGCGGAGGTACAGTGGAATTGGATTGGAATGAAAATCAATGTTTCTGTTGATTCCCCTGAAGGCCGTCAATCTTTCAAGGCCACTGTTCGCATGGCCAAAGACAGCGCAATATGGATGAGCATCTCCCCTGCCTTAGGAGTAGAGGTCGCGCGCATCCTGCTTTCACCAGACTCCGTTCAATTTTTCAGTAAGATCCCAGGGAACAAATTTTTCTACACGGGCAACTACGACGCCCTTGGCGAATGGGCGGACAGTCCGCTCGATTTCCGAGACATACAGGCCATTCTAGGGGGAACGCCAATGGGATTGGATTCTGAAAACGGTAAGTACATCGCTCGCACTGATGGGCAGCGTTATGCGTTGGTCGGCAAATACAAAAGACAAGTGAAACGTGTGATCGGAATCAATGACAATTCATTGGCACCACAGGATTCATTGAACATTCAACTTCCATCAAAACGCTATGAACGACTCCGAAACCGCGCAGACGACGAAGATTTATTGATTCAACGCCACTGGTTCGATGGGATAACCTTTGACCCGTTGCAGGATCAATTCAACGATCTGTACTACCAGCGGTCTTTGACCTTGAACCGATCCGAATTCGAACCAAGCGACTATGGCCGCTTTCCCCGTAATTTCGAAGTCCTGATCCAAACCACGGAAGGGGATTTACTGCTGGAATGGGACATCTCACGCATTCGATTTGGCCGCGCCTATGATTTTCCGTTTACCATCCCAGAAAACTATGAACAGCGCACGGGATTTTAAATTGAACTTTGGCATGGCCACTGGAAGGCCACTTGCCTTCGTGATGGCAGCTCTTTTCTGGTCTAGCGCGCTTTGCGCTCAAAACAAGGCAGCCCTTCAAGCTCAGAGGGATGCAATAGAACGGAAGCTAGCGACCACGGAACGTTTACTCAGCGAAGCTGCCTCCAATAAAAATGATGCCGTGGTTTCGCTACGCCTCATCGACGAACGCATGGCTTTGAGGGAACAGCTGATCCGACACCACCGAGCCGAGATCCGATCCATTGAACGTTCCATGACCAGCACGGACAGTGAGATCCGAACCTTAGAAGGCCACATCGATGCCCTAAAAGATGAATATTCGCGCATGATTCAAGCCGCACACAAACAATCGTTATCTCAAAACCCTTGGCTCTATCTTTTCTCTGCTGCAGATTTCACACAAGCCTCCATTCGCTTTCGCATGCTCCAGTCCTACAGCTCTTTGCGGAAGAAGCATGTCGAGCAAATTGAATCGGCACAGGTCAACCTATCTGACAATCGAAAAGACCTTGTCAATGAAAAGTCCGCCATGGAAGTCGCATTGAACGATGTCCGAAACGAACGCAATGCGCTCGTCAAAGACCGAAAAAAGCGAGCGGAAATTGTGCAAGATTTGAAGGGAAAAGAATCCAACTTGCGCGCCGAGGTCAAAAAATCGAAAGCAGAGCAAAAGCGCTTGAGCGAGTCCATTCGAAAAATCATTGAATCCGAATTGGCTGCAGAACGGGCGAGTTCGGCGGGAGAGTTTGCCCTCACACCTGAAGGAAAAATCGTCTCAGCTGCATTTGAAAGCAATCGAACTTCGTTGCCGTGGCCTGTGCTTAGAGGGGTCATAACTGGAAAGTTTGGGAAGCAATCCCACCCCACTTTACCAGGAATCACATTTGAAAACAACGGCATCGACATCAGCACAGAAAAAGCAAGCTCGGTACTCGCGATTTTTGCTGGCAGCGTATCCAGTGTGTTTCCGATTCCTGGGGCAGGACAGACAGTAATCCTTTCACACGGTGCTTTTCGGACTGTTTACAGCAATTTGGAAGGTGTCCAATTGAAAAAAGGAGACCACATCGAAGCGCGTGAAAAAATCGGCTCAGTCCGCCCCGAAAACAATCAAAATGTACTTCACTTTGAAGTTTGGAAAGTCACCGGTAATTCCCAAACCCCGCAAAACCCATCAGCATGGTTGGTCAGGATTTAACTCACTTGTTTAGGGGATTGAATGGGCATTCCCTACTCCCGAATTTTGCACCGTGAACATTGCTCTCGTCGGAAATCCCAACTGCGGAAAAACAACGCTGTTTAACCGCTTGACTGGAAGCCGATCCAAGGTTACCAACATGCCCGGGGTAACGGTAGAGCGCTTCGACGCATCTCTGAAAAAAAGACCGGATATCACACTGACTGATCTGCCCGGCACCTACAGTTTGTTTGCGCAAGCAGGAGACGAACGAATCACTCAAAAAGCGCTGCTAAGCCCAATTGAAAGCCAAACACCCGACGCGATCTGGTTGGTTGTAGAATCGGCTCACATCCGAAGCAGCCTCTTCTTGGTCTTGCAAGTGCTCGAAATGGAATTTCCTGCGGCTTTGTTGATCAACCGAACAGATGGAACCGAAGTAAACGTCAAAGAGCTTCACCAGATGCTTGGTGTACCCGTCGTACAATTGAATTTTGAGCGAGATCGAACCGAGGCCTTGGAATCTGCGATTTTGGAATTACAACCCAGCATTGGCACGCATTCCGAACCTCGGATTTCGCCCGCTGAGTGGCAAACCTCCTTTGCGATTCTTGAAGAGGTGTTTCCCGAATATCCTCATTCGCGCATGGCTTGGTACATGAGATCAAGCTCCATCCCCGAATGGCTCGAAGAGCCCGAAAAATCGTCGGTGTCTCTGGCCCGTGAGCGAGCGAAGGCTTCGCCTGCCGCATTGCAGTTGGAAGAAGCCGGATGGCGCATGGAATCCATCCGCACGTGGACATCTCGACTCTTTCTATACAACGACAGCCCGCAATATCCTTGGCAGGAGGAGAGCCGTCGCACGACATCACTTGACCGAATTTTGATCCATCCCATTTGGGGCAATGCAATTGTAGCGCTCGTATTCTTTGGGATTTTCCAAGCCGTCTACTCTTGGTCCTCGGCCCCTATGGACGCTGTGGACGCCGCATTTGGATGGCTGATTCAAGAGGCCGATAGCACACTCCCTGAGGGCTGGTGGAAAAGCCTGTTGCTTGATGGTGTTTTAAGTGGAATCGCGGGGATTGTTGTTTTTGTTCCGCAAATCATGATCCTCTTTGGACTGACCAGTGCGATGGAAGCCACAGGCTACATGGCCCGTGTCGGATTTTTGGGAGATCGGCTACTGCAGCACCTCGGACTTAGCGGTCGATCCGTCGTGCCTTTGGTCGGCGGGTTGGCTTGCGCCGTTCCCGCCATCATGGCCGCACGGTCCATCCAAAGCAAACGAGAGCGACTCATCACGATTCTCGTCACACCTTTAATGACGTGCTCAGCCCGTCTGCCTGTTTATGCCTTTCTCATCGGATTCCTCGTGCCCAATGAGCATGTCTGGGGTGGAATGTTCAACCAGCAAGGGCTCTTCCTATTTGCCTTGTACATCATGAGCACTGTCTCGGCACTGGGTCTCGCCTGGGTCATGCACCGAGGCTTGCCAACAAAAACCGAGAATCAATTCACCATGGAATGGCCCGCTTACCGTTGGCCAAAATTGCGTGAAGTATTAACTGAAATGATTGCCAAAGGCTGGGATTTTGTAGCCAATGCCGGCCAAGTCATCTTGATCATATCAATTGTCATCTGGGCGTTGAGTCAGTTTGGTCCATCTGGAGAGATGGCAAAGGTTGAGCTTGATTTTGCACAATACGAATCAAGTGAAACCACTGATTTAGAAAAAGAAGCCGCATTGATGGAAGCCTCTTGGCTTGGAAAAGTGGGTCAGTGGATTGAACCTGTGGTACGACCACTTGGGTACGACGGACGCATGGGCATTGCCATCTTAAGCTCATTCGCTGCACGTGAAGTGTTTGTCGGGACCATGTCCACCCTGTTCCCCGACGCCTCCAGCGATGCAGGCAGCATCCTCGGACTGCAGCGCAAACTAACTCAAGAAATACATCCCGCAACGGGAAGGCCATTGATCAACCGTGCTTCAGCGGCTTCGCTCATCATTTTTTACATGTATGCCATGCAATGCATGAGCACAGTCGTTATCGTGCGAAAGGAATTGGACAGCTGGCCGTGGGCGATTGCACAGGCCTTGGGTTTTACACTGTTCGCATATGGGTTGGCACTGCTAGTTTTCCAGCTGTTGGCAGCTTAATTAGAGCGCGACCAATTCGTCAGCGCCAATGCTACGGGCACTGGCCACAGCATTCGGTACCATCCAAAGCAAGGCTGCCGCTTGTTTTCGCAGGGCCACTTTTCTTCCCCCTGAAAAGATCGCCATTGGACCATTTCCTGGAGAAACATGGGCCACAGTAACCTTCTCTCCGGGACAGCAACCCATCTCCACGAGGGCCATCGCTGCCTCTGGACATTCGACGCGTCCGATGATTCCCGATTCGGTCGGTTTCATTTCAGAAAGGCGCTTTTCTTGCATAACGCAAAGATAAGACCCGCTATCTTTCGAGTACATCCCCTCTTTAGGGTATATAAAATCAATATAAAAACCATAGCCATGCTCAAGCATTCCTTGATCATATTGTTCCTAGCACTCACCTCTCACGCCTCAGGTCAATCGGTGATTTTTTCGCCCGAAAACGAGCCTTTGGAGGTGGCCCCTAGCTCCTTTGGAAACAAGGCGATTCGAATGGTGACAAATGCTTCTGATCAGCCCGTGATCGCCTTTGGTGCAAATGGCCATTTGTATGTAAGTATTTGGAACGAAGCGGCCGGAACGTTCGATGCACCTTTAGAGATTGATTCGGAATCCAATGTTTTCATGTCCGACGCCGAAGGACCTCGCATGGCAAGCCAAGGAGATTATGTGGTAATCACTTATCAAATTGCAGGCGAATGGGCCAACGGTGCACGCAGCGTGCATTCAATGGATGGCGGTCTCAGTTGGAGCGACCCTGTGGCAATGGTCTCCGAAGCAACCGTTGACCATTTCATGCCTTGCGTAGCCATAGACAACGACGGCAATCCCTTTGCAGGCGTCAAAGTGGGCAATGATCCTTCGAGCGTTTACGAAGGCATTCTGCAATCCCAAGATGGTGGGGCCAGCTGGCTTTCAGCCGCTGATGCGAGCGCCAACGCGGACGGTGATGCCGTTTGCGAATGCTGCCCATCACAACCGTTCTATGCCGCTGGGCGCTATTACGATTTGGTGCGTAACAACAACGCGAACATCCGTGACTTTTGGCTGATGAGTTCAGCAGATGGCTCTAATTGGGACGCCGCCTTGGACATTGACCCGCTGGATTGGGAAATAAATTCTTGTCCGGAAAGTGGTGCGACGGTGACCGGACCAATGCAAGGATCGGAGTACCTCACTGCATTCATGTCTGCTGCTGGGCCGTCAGGCCAGTCGCGGGTCTACGTGAGTAAAATGGATCTTGAGGCAAACGGCGGACAAGGTGACTGGCTCTCCACCGAACCTGTGACCGTGAGTCAATTTGACAACGCCACCCAGAATACCCCCATTCTCGGTCATTGGCAAGGGCCAGACGGCAATTCCATTCTGGCATTGGCATGGGAGCAAAACGCAGGAGGCTATGATGTCCAAATTGCCCTGAGCTCAAGCGAAGATTGGTCGCTGACAGACGTCGCACAAAACCTCACCGCCGAATGGTCGGGCCAACACCGCAAACCCGTGTTGGTTTTCACAACCGACGCCAACGGTGAGCCTCTGTTGCACGTGGCTTGGCAACACAGCTCTACAGGCACGGTTCATTACCTCAGAGGTAGCATTGCGTCTTCCGTTGGAACGGTTTGTCTTTCTCATCCAGAACCCCAAATCATCTCCGATCAAAATGGAATCACCGTTGAGGTTGGCAGCAAATGGAGCAACAGCATTTACTCCCTCTGGACAAGCCAAGGGCGATTGCTGCGAACGGGGGAAATCCAAGGCAACGGCGCGCAGTCAGGACGTGTTCATTTTTCGCATCAAGACCTTCCAGCGCACATGATTTTTAGCATGGAACGTTCGGACGGAACCCGCTGGGCGCAGCAGATCATCCGGTAAAATCGAATCAACTCCAAAACAATCCGTACAAAACGGTCAAGACAATCATCACAGCAAAAGCGCCGATGTTGAAAATCGGACCCGTTCGAAAGGTGCTGCTCGAAATGGCAATGCCTTTGGCGTCTTCTGTCCCATTGTTTTCGCTCCAACTGACAACGGCAATCACCGCCATGGTCAATAGTGTCGTGTACCCCATTTGAGAGAGGAACGGCAAATCCATAAATACCCCGCTGTCCGACCATCCCTTGGGTGCGACCTTAAAATACATCGCAATGGGAATCGATGAGAGCGCACCCACAATGGCACCGCGATTGGTGGCCTTCTTCCAAAATAAGCCGAGCAAGAAAACCGCCAAGATCCCTGGACTCACCACCCCCGTGTATTCCTGAATGAACTGAAAAGCTTGATCAATTCCACCGAGCAAAGGCGCCATGACACATGCAATCGCCAAAGCCACAAGAGCAGAAATCCGACCCATGTTCACCGTAGCCCGATCTCCCGCATTGGGATTGATGTACTGCTTGTAGATGTCCATGGTGAAAATCGTCGAGGTCGAATTCAACATCGACGCCAACGACGAAACAATGGCCGCGGCCAGCGCAGCAAACGCCAATCCCTTCAGGCCTGTCGGCAAAAACTGCAACAACCAAGGGTACGCCTTATCGGCTTGAGCTGTGGAAGGCATGTTCAATTGACCCGCCTCGCCCAATCCCGCCATGATCGCTGGATCATTGATCATGACATAAGCAGCAATGCCCGGAATCACCACGATGAGCGGCAATACAAGCTTCAAAATGGCAGCAAACAAAATGCCATTCTGCGCTTCCTTCAAGGACTTCGCTGCCAACGTTCGCTGGATGATGTATTGGTTGAATCCCCAGTAGTAAACATTCGCAACCCACATGCCACCAATCAATACACCAATACCAGGCAAGCTTTTGTACTCGGGATGAGACTTGTCCAAAATCATGACAAATTTGTCTGGTGCCGCTGCATAAATCGCCTCGAATCCGGCCCACATGCCTTGGCCTCCTGAAACCGTATCCAGCGCCAAATACGTCGTGACCATGCCACCAATGATCAGAAACACCACTTGAATCACATCGGTCCAGGAAACCGCAGAAAGCCCTCCATACAATGAATAAGCTACAGCAAACAAAGCCAATCCAAGAACCCCATACATCATCGGAATGCCCATGATAGTTTCCAACGCCAACGATCCGAGGTAGAGCACCGAAGCGAGGTTGACAAAGACATAAAGCGCAATCCAAAAAACCGCCAAAATTGTTTTGAGCTGCGTCGAGTAGCGCTTCTCCACAAATTCCGGAATCGTGTAAAGTCCTTTATCAATGAATATGGGTAGAAAGAATTTTCCGACGATGAGCAACGTAAGAGCTGCCATCCATTCATACGATGCGATGGCCAACCCCAAACTGAATCCGGAACCCGACATGCCGATGAACTGCTCAGCTGAAATGTTCGCCGCAATCAGCGAGGCCCCGATGGCCCACCAAGGCAGCGACTTACTTGCCAAAAAATAATCCTCTGCACTCTTCTCCTTGCCCTCTTTGTTGCGAGAAACATAGAGCCCAACGCCCAAAATAAGCGCGGCATAAACAAAGAAAATGATGTAATCCGTAAGGGCGAATGTTGCGTTCATGGTAGTCAGCAATGTGAGGTGAGGCCTTTAGCCTATGCCGGAATCATTGCGCGGCATTGTGCTGTGAAAATTAGTTGTATTCCGGACACGTACAACACAAAAAGGAACAACCCAATCACTCAACTCGTTGTGCCTGCTTTGTCAGAAATAGCCAGAAAAGAAAAAGCAGGATACTGCCTCAAAAATGAGACGCATTCCGCTTTGGATAGTGAAGTGTCCTGAAGCCTTTAATGCAACTCCTGTTGCTTTGAAAAAACGCAGCGATCAATCAATGCGGTGATCGCAGAGCGCGCTAGGATATCATATTGAGCTTGCAGCCGGTTGGCTTATTCATAGAAATTATTTACGTAAGCCGCATACTCTTTTTGATTCAAAATAATTCGTTTCCAAGAGGCACCAATGAACCCAAATCCGTAACCCAATAATTGAGTGTAGCTTGTTACAACTGAAACAATTCCAATTGCAATGTTCTTGTTTTTGAAGCTTGAGTCGATTAGCAGAATTAGCGCATGGATCACCATTGGAAGTAAAAAAGCTGCTGAGTAAAATATTGAAGCCAGCACTAGACTTATTGAACCAATCGTGAACAGTGCTGGTGCAAAATGAACTGCCTTCAAAGACTTCGGATGTCTTTTGAATAAGTTAATTCTGGCAATCCCCGAATTAAAGACCTGTTTGAAAAATTGCCTAATGCTTGTCCTTCTCTTGTGATACACATAGGCCTCTTTTATCAATCTTGTTGTAAAACCATTTTGCAATATTCGAATGCTCATATCAATATCCTCCCCAAATCTCATCTTCGCAAACCCTTTCGTTGCGTCAAATACTCGTCTCGAATACCCCATGTTAAAACTCCTCGGATGAAACTTGTCAAGTTTTTCACTCGTCCCTCGAATTCCTCCTGTTGTGAAAAATGAAGTCATCGAGTAATTGATTGCTTTTTGCAAAATGCTAAAATCAGAGTGTGCTCGATCGGGCCCACCAAAAGCATCAACATACTCTTCCTTCAATGCACTTTGAACAATTTCAAAATAGTTCTGAGGTAGAACACAATCAGAATCCAGAAAAACACAATAATTGCCTTGCGCTTTTGCATATCCGTAGTTCCTGCTTTGACCAGGCCCTGTATTTTTTTTGTAGAAATATTTTAAATCAAGCTTGCTTTCAAACTGCTTGCATATCAAGTCACATTTCACATCTGAGCCATCCTCAACAACAACAACCTCAAATTTCTTTACTGTCTGCTCAAGCATACTTTGAAGCAGCTCGGTAATTTCATTCGGTCTATTGTAAACGGGAATGATAAACGATATGGATATGTCTTTCATTTAATGCTTTTATTGGGCTGCGTCTTCCCTACGATCCACACGGGATTATATTAACCTTTAATTCCGGCTTAAACCTCGGCCAAAAATTTTCATTTTCTTTGATCCAACTAACATAAAAAACATTGGTGTGAATGAAAAAAGCGGAACACTTTCTCAAAATGAGATGGATTCCGCTTTGGTGGGCAATACTGGATTCGAACCAGTGACCTCTACAATGTCAATGTAGCGCTCTAACCAACTGAGCTAAATGCCCTCTAGCTTGCTCTCTGCACCGAAATGGATGCGCAGAGCGGACCGCAAAGATACAAAAATCTCTAACCCGACGACGTTACGATTCACGAATGTCTGTGGGTCGTATATTCGTCCCCATTCTCATTCACAACCTGCGCCTATGGAACTTCCCATCGTCCGATTCAACCGCAAGCCCTCTGATTTTAGCAAAATTTTGAAAGAACGAGTGGACACCTATTTCAAGGAAAACGGTTTGTCTCGGCAGGGAGATTGGCGCATGTATGCAAAGACAGTCGTCATGCTCGCTTTGTTTTTCACCCCATGGGCGCTCATTGCTTTTGGAGGGGTTGGAGGAGGCTGGCAATTTTGGGTGGCCGAAGTGGTTATGGGTTTTGGCTTGGCTGGAATTGGACTCAATGTCATGCACGACGCCAACCACGGCGCTTTCAGCAAGCACAAATGGGTGAACAAAACAGTGAGTTATGTTCTGGATCTTGTTGGCGGTAGTTCTGCTCTTTGGCGCATCCAGCACAACGTACTGCACCACTCATTCACTAACATTGAGGGACTCGACGAAGACATTGATACTCCGGGCATCTTGCGCTTTACGCCAAACCGTCCGCTCAAGAAAATCCACAAGCTCCAATTCATATATGCTTGGGGTTTCTATAGCATTATGACTTTATTTTGGATGACTGCCAAAGATTGGCTTGCGCTCGCTCGTTACAGGAAAAAAGGGCTCGTCAAATCATCCGGCAATTCTGTTGGAGAACTCACACGTGATTTAATCATCTCCAAAGTGCTCTATTTTGGATACATCATGATCTTACCTGCGCTGTTCAGTGGGTTGCCTTTCTGGAAAATTTTGGTCGGTTGGATGGTCATGCATGCGGTGACAGGACTCATTCTTGCTTCCATCTTTCAACCGGCACACGTGCTGGAGGATTTGCAATTCGCTCAAGGAGAGAAGGGCGCAAGCATGGAGGACGACAGCCTATCGCATCAACTTAAATCTACTGCAAACTTCGGCACACGTTCCGGCATTTTCACTTGGATGTGCGGTGGTTTGAACCACCAAATCGAACACCACTTGTTTCCACAAGTTTGTCACATTCACTTCAGGAACCTTGCGCCAATCGTACGCAAAACGGCTGAAGAATTTGGCCTCCCCTACCGGTCTTCCACGACTTTCGCTGGTGCTCTGGCGTTGCACACCAAAATGCTTTGGAAACTTGGTCGCGAAGAGTCTTGGGCGTAATCTAAAATCACTTTCCGCGGCAGCCGTTTTTTTTAATACCTTCAAAGTGAGTCCGTTGCTTACTGGTATTCAAAATCACGGTCATGATCAAATCAAATCTTTTTTCGTTCCTATTGGTTGGTTTCTTTGCCAGCATTGCCATCAAAGGAGTGGCGCAGCTAAGCCACGGAAGCGAACCTTTGCATTGGCATACGTCACAAGCACTTGACGTTGAATGGATGGAATTTGAAGCGCTCGATTTGGAGGTGCTTCGCCAAGAAGACGAATCGACTGCCAACTTCAAGGATGCCCCCTGGCGCTTTGGAATCGAACATGAGGTGACCTGGAATATGGAAACACACGGTGTCTGGTCGCAAGAACAAGGAATGCGCGTCTGGCGGCTCGGCGTAAAAGCTGATGAAACGTCCAGTTGGAGCTTTTATCTTTCAAAATTTCAAGTCCCAAAAGGCGGTCAATTGTTTGTTTGGAATGGCGATCGCAGTGCATTTCTGGGTGCTTTTACTTATGAAAACCAAAAGCCATGGGAAGGCTTTGCAATCGGGCTCCTCGACGGGGATGCCGTCGTCTTGGAATACCGACAACCTGCGAATGTTGTGGCTTTTCCGGCAATCGAAGTTACCCAGGTCGTGCAAGGGTATCGATCGCTGTTAAGCCGCGCAGCTGGCATGATAGAGAAAAGCAACAGCGAAGGACCATTCGGCAACAGCGGGGCGTGTAACATCAATGTCAACTGTCCAGAAGGCGCCGACTGGCAAATTGAGAAAAAGGCTGTTGCCTTGATTGTGAACGGCGGATTTGCGGCTTGCACAGGGTCTTTGATCAATAACACGGCCAATGATGGCACGCCATACTTTCTCACAGCAAATCATTGCCTGGGAAATCCAAACACGTGGACATATTATTTCAATCACGAGAGTTCCACTTGCTCGGGGAGCTCAGGCCCCACAAATACCAGCATCTCTGGTGGGACGCTGTTGGTCGCTGATGGTGGGGCCGACGTCGCCTTGATTGAATTGAGCGATGAACCACCAGCTGCATGGGATGTAGAATTCGCCGGATGGGACGCATCAGGTGCTACCCCAGAAAATGCGACTGGAATTCACCATCCATCAGGCGACGTGAAGAAAATCTGTTTTGAAGAAGACAGTCCTTACACCTCCTCAACAGGAGGAGCACAAGTTTGGTGGATCGATGCGTGGGAGGCTGGAGTGACAGAGCCTGGGTCATCGGGATCGCCCTTGTTTGACCAAAACCATCGAATCATAGGGCAACTGTACGGAGGAGCAGCCGCGTGCTCAGGCTCAGTCAATAACGGGGCTTTTGACTACTATGGGCGCTTCGGAGTGAGCTGGGGTTTGGGCGTCAGTGATTATTTAGACCCCCAAAATACAGGAACGCTGAGCATCGACGGCTACCCCTCTGGTTATAACAGCGATCTCGGTTGTACAGATGCCAGCGCATGCAATTACGATGCTGACGCCACCGTCGATGACGGTTCGTGCATCAGCGGCGGCACTCAAATCACATTCACACTGCTCACCGATAATTATCCTGCCGAAACGACTTGGACACTTCAGGATGCAAGCAGCGTGACAGTGATGTCTGGCGGACCATATGGCAGCAATGCAACGATCTACACTAGCGAAACCTGCCTCGCAGACGGCTGCTATACTTTGAGTGTCCTCGACAGCTACGGCGATGGACTCTGTTGTGGTTACGGCGAAGGTTCGTACGAACTCACCGATGCAGACGGGACGATGTATGCTTCAGGAGCGAGTTTCCAATATTCAGAGGTAACTGATTTCTGCATCGAATCCGTCTCTGCGACGGAGGGCTGCACGGATTCCTCGGCCTGCAACTATGACCCAAGCGCTGACGTTGATGACGGATCCTGCGCCGAATTCGATGCATGCGGCGTTTGCGGAGGACCTGGTACCGACAGCGATGGCGACGGCATCGCTGATTGCAACGAAATCGCCGGTTGTTCGGATGACACAGCGTGCAATTACAACCCTGAATCGACCGACGAATCAACGTGCGATTATCCTTCCGATGGCCTGGATTGCGATGGCAATCCCATTAGTTGTCCTGAAGACCTGAATAACAACGGAATGGTGGAAGTCAGTGATGTGCTGTTATTGCTTTCTGACTTTGGCTGCAACACAGAATGCTCGGTTGCCGACGTCAACGGGGACGGAAGCGTGAGTGTTGGCGATGTGTTGCTGCTGCTTGCGGCGTTTGGGGAAGCGTGTTGATGATTGCAAAAAATGAATCTCAATCGAAGAGCGCCCATCGACCCAACACGATGCACTTCTGACGAGAGATGGGCCCCGTTGGAGGCACCAATCTAAAGACACTGCGCAATCGGAAACTTATATCCCTGTTGTGGGTGAACACGATGCACATGTATCAAAGTTGAACTACAAACCAAAAGTTCCGCATCAAAAAACCTCGAAATCTTACGATTGGTAACACCGTAAATGCAATTAGCCCGGCTGAGAGCCGGGCTAATTGTCATTACAATAAGATTTTATTTTCTTACCTCGCTGGAATCGGCAGGAGATTTTGCTCCCTGCGACGGATGATCATGAATCCACCGAATGCTGCTCCTCCAAGCAGCAGAAACAACACGCCGCTGTCTATGGGTGTGCAGCTGAGGTCGCAGCCTCCTGTGGCTGAATAGTCTGGATCGTAGTTATTACAACCAGGATAATTCGTTCCGTTGCATGCATTGTATACTACACAACACGGATTCTGACCCCCGCAAGGAATTTCGTCACCATCCGTAACATATGAACCTCCGCATTGCGCGAGAGACTCGTTCTGTGTGAAAGCAGCAATGGATATGAGGAAGAGGAGATATTTCAGGCTTTTCATTTCAATCTACAGTTTCAATTGTCATTACTCACATCCAGACCCGAATTGTGGTAAGAACATTAGTAGGTCTAAAGTCGTCATGACACCATCGCAGTCACAATCCGTCTCTGGGAAAGAACCTTCAAAGTTATCAACAGGCTGGATACCTACCAGTAAGATCAACAAATCAGTAATGTCGCGCTCACCATTCAAATTGAAGTCTCCCATGCAAACTTCAGAAATCGTGACATTCGAGTGAACTTCACACTGAGAAAATGGATCTGTTGCTTCTACATCATAGCTACCTGCATCAAGTCCCGTTACACAACCAGAGCCTGACAATTCTTCTCCCGTCATTTCCCAACTTACGTCCCAAAGCTCTGCATCTTCTCCATTGAAGTGCAGTATCCCTCCTTCGCAGTGACTCGAAGAAGCTTCAAAAATAGGAGCGCTCAGGAAGTTAATCACGAAACGATTCTCGTAAGCCGTCTTCGAATCCAAATCAACGACGAGCGGATCGCCGCCTAAAGCAGCTACTTCACCGGTCTCTAAATCCTCGATCACTGCACAAGTGCCCGCGGGCAAATCATATTCCTCATCCATTGAGATGATTACTGTCCCCTGTGATCCGCTTTCCACAACGAAAGGAATACTCATGCCATCCTCTAACGAACCCATGCTATTGATATTCAACTTGTGGCCGTTTTCCAGTTTGGTGTATATCTCTGGATTCGCACTATTTCCGGAATGGCGGTGTGAAGCATCCATTTCCCACTCCCAGCCTGGTGTGCTCTCCTGGTGGAACTGTATGAATGTCTTCCCAAACTTTCCATCCTCTTGGGCTACGTTCAAACCAAAGAAGGCCTCTTCGATAGAATCAACCTCGCGAATAAAACTGTTTGAACCATGAGTAAGTTGCGAAGTATTAAAACTCACCGCTCCCGCTGAAGATACTTGCACCCAAAAAGACTGTCCTATATCGATGGTGCTTGGAGATCCAGCAGTGTATGTTGTGAAGTTGTCGTTGCTGTTGTCATACTGAGCATAGGACGAAAAGTTACTGTTCTCTGTGATGAATTGACCTCCATCTATCGGGCAAGGAAATGGGTTGGTCAAAACATGCCAGCCTCCTCCTTGCTGAGCGCCATTTGATAACGTCAGTGACGCCGTTGTGACGCTGCTTGCATTGTACGTTCCAGCTGCCGAAATTGTAGGGCTTGAGTTTGCGCTCGTGTAAACCGCATATCCAAATTCCGAATCTTCAAGAGTTGCTGCATCAGAACTAACAATTGTCCAAGCATTTGCTCCGTTGCTCGCATCCGTATTATCCACCGTGTGGGTCTCATCCCATTGAAAAACAAGGTGGAAATCAGACCCAAATGAGGTGTTCCAATCACCACGTGTCGCGCCGACAACATAATTACCCAATGACAACCAAGATGCAACATCCGTCACAGCAGGCACATACCGCTCAAAGGTGATGTCGCCGTTGACATTTGAACCGCCCCCAGTGTTGTCTAAGGTTGCGATGCGCGCCGTACCGGTTGCATCAGAATTCATTGTAAACGTTTCGCTGTTAATTGGGCCGTCAACATCGACCGTGCCATCGAGCGGATTGAAAACGCCGCCAGGCGTAATGTCAACGTCTGCTTGAAAAACAACATCATTGGTCGCTGTGTCGGAATCCTTGCTGTTCGATACCACCAGCGAATCAACGGTGATTTTGTTCCCTGCGAAAAGCTGGGTTGCAAGTCCATCAAATTCAACCATTCCAAATTCTGAACCCGTCGTATTCAGCGTGAAGTCACCTGCACAACTGATGTTGCCTTCATCTCCACTGATGGTAAGCGCATTGGATGTGCTTTCGCCTAAGGTGAGGTCACCTTTCACATCGAGCGCTCCTTTGCCCTCAGTCGAAGGCATCGTGAGGGTGACCGATTGACCAGCTACACCACCAATGGTGCAATTTCCGTTGACGATTACGTCTCCAGTCATGCTTGACATATCCATCGAGCCTGAAGCACCTGTCACTGTCAAGGCTGAGGTAACTGTAAGGTCTCCTGACATGGTGGCCATGTTGAGGGATCCCGATCCGTTAACCGTCATGTTCCCGGCACAAGTATAATTGTCTGATGTCGTTCCGAACGACAAGATCGCTCCGTCGGCAATTTCGACATGAGTCGGAACACCTTTGGTCGAGGCCGATGTCTGATTTTCAGTCCATTCCGTGCTCACCGTGTAGTCGTCATTGTATTTCAAAACAGAGGCCCCCTCGTAGAAAGGCGGGTAAAGGACTACTGCACCACCGTCCAAGGATAGGGTGCCAGTAATGAGACACTCGGACTGTACACCTTGGCCAATGTTACCGCTTCCAAAGTCGACCACTGAGCCCGCTGGGATTTCAACATTGTAAAATGTCGTCTCGGTCGCGCCATCCACAGTTGGGTCTCCGCTGTTGTTGTCAGCACGTGTGGAATTGAAAACCACTGTTGACGAATTTGCATTGAGATAACCAGAGCTGTTGTTGAGGTAATCCGTGACCGTCAGAGTCTGTGAACCCAAATTCAAAGTCCCTCCATTTTCAACACTAACAACCGCTAACGAAATGTCCACGTCCAAGTCCACAACTCTGTTCGTAATTACAACTGAAGCTCCGGCACTTGGCGCTGTACCACCGATCCAAGTGCTACCGTCACTAAAGTTTACAGGAGTCATAGAAACCAGCCCGACAGTTGTGTACGTCGTGCCTGATTGGGCAAGGGACGAGGCCGGGGCCGCTATGCAGAGAGTAAAAACTCCAATCGCTGTGAGAGAAGCTGACAATACGCTTCTGCGCAGTGGGGTACAGCAACTCTCGAGGAGGTTTATCAAGTGTGACATGAGTAACGATAGTTAAGTAATCAAATTTACGCCAAATCACTCGATATTAAAAATGAATTGCTTTTTTTCGTAGACGAAGGGTGCTTTTTAATTGTTGAAATCTTTGTGCTCGAACAACGCTTTAGGTGTTAAAACGCTTGATTTTACAAGGTTTTCAGATGATTTACAGGGACTCCACTTATCAACATTTCGATGTTCAATTCGGTGTTCAGAAAACCATTTATTGTTACAAAAATCAGCAGAAATGGCGATTTTAATGCGTCCAAATCGCGCCGAAAACAGTGCTTTTGCGGGTGCCAATTGCGGAGGATTGCAAAAGAAAATCTGCAACAATAAACACACCGCATGGGACCTGAAATCTTTTGTTTAATTTCCGGCCTCAGACCAATACCTACCTAACCTCTATGGCCGTTCGATTTTTTCTCACGTTTGCAGCCATTTCATTATGCTCATTCGCCAGCAGCCAGTGCGCAGATTGCGTTCCTGCTTCAGACTGTTCATCTGACGATGGATTTCCGACCATATGTCCCGAGATCCTTCCTGCTGCAACAACTGGCACGTTTTACGAAGAGACCATAACGTTTTTCATGCCAGCCGACGTCATCGATCCAGGCTCTGGAGTGAGCGCCTCGCTGAACAGCGTAACCGTTACGGCAATCACCGGTGTTCCGCTCGGACTTGAAGTTGCATTGGACGAATCCGACGCAGTCTACGAACCTTCCAACGGTCAAACCTCTGGTTGCGCGAACATCTGCGGCGAACCAGTGCTCGCCGGTGTGTACGATATGGTCATCAGCATATCAGCTGTGGCTTCGGCCTTTGGGCTTGAACAAGTGGTCAACGAGTCTTTCGCCTACGTATTGGTCGTTGAGGAAGGCGCTGGCGGAACAGGAACTTTCGTGTTTTCACCAACCAATGGCTGCGATTCATTGTGGGCCAGTTTTGAGGCTAGTCTTGTTGGTGGCCCGAACCAAATCACCACATACGGGTGGGATTTCGGAAACGGCATCACCTCGGACGCCTCAAGCATTGACAGCATCCTCTTCAATGGTACAGGATCATACGATGTGGTGCTGCAAACCGTCATTGCCGATCAAGTTTTGACTCAAATCACACTAAATTCTACTGGTGGCGGAGGTTGGGACGACGGATTTTTTCCAGATCCAGATCCATATTTCGTGCTTTCCGATGCCAACGGGTCTAACATTTACACTTCAAGCACGGTGCAGGAAAGTTATTCTGCCACATGGAGTGAACTGTCCATTGTTTTAACCAACCCTCCTTATTCCATCGCTTTCTACGATGAAGATTTTCTCGCCGGAGATGACGGTTTGGGTTCGACAAGCTTCACTCCCAGTGGAGCCGGAACCATTGACTTAAATGCCAATCCAAGTTACGCGGTCGCAACGATTGGACTGCAAGAAACCATCAATATATTGGACTCCGCGACGGTCATGGTCAACTCCAGCCCAGAAGTGGGTCTGCTCTGGCTAGATGATGACACCTTATTATGCACCAACCCCTCCCTCGGGCAGTACAATTGGATGTGGGGCGATAGCCTCATACTCTCGAGCCCCGAATTCGAATACGCTCCAGAGGAAAATGGGTTTTACTCCGTCATTGGAACTTCCGCACTCGGCTGCAGCGCCTCAAGTGACAGCCTCTTGCACTGCTCGGACGAAGCATTCCTCGGATTGGATTTGAGCACAACCGCTTCCGGCGATCCAGAATGGCTGTCAACGGATGCCGGTTTGACCGAATACATTTGGAATAGCAACGGAATCGCTTTAGACACCCTTGAAGACATGGAAGGCCATTTGTGGTATCCAGCAAACAGTGGCTGGTACAGTGTCTTGGCTTGGGACAGTTACGGATGCCCCTGGAACAGTGATTCGATGCTCGTCTGCTGGCCACTGCTCGCTCCTGAATTAGCTGAATACGAATTTGGTGCGCTCAGCTTAGACAACCCCTATGCGGTTTATCAGTGGTTCCTAGATGGGCAAATCCTCACAGGAGAGACTGATTCAATGCTCATCCTCGAAGGCGCGGGACTTTACTCTGTTTTGGTTGCAGATTTTGACGGATGCCCCGGCGTCTACAGCAATGAATGGTTGGTGGTCGATGTGGACGAAAACGATGCGTCGCTTGGGCTTGAATGGAATTTATTTCCCAATCCGGCTGATGCATTGCTGCAGCTGCGAATGCCTGATGTCGTACTCGACAAACCAGGTGATTGGAAGTTGAACATCTACGACGGTTTAGGCAAAGTCATCCGATCAATGCCCATACAAATCCATCAAAAATCATTGGATGTAACGTTTCTGAGCAGTGGCGTTTACACTGTTCAGTTGATGCCTGAGCGCCCTGAAAAATTTGAAAAGTTGCCTGTTACAAAGAGGCTCATCAAACGATGAACAACGGCAAATATGAAGCCGCCTCTATTTGCGGTCCAGACTCCATTTTCCCGGTCCCGTTAGTGCCAAAGCCAAGGCTGGGATGAAAAACAAAAGCGCGTGCTCCTTGTCCGATAGTGGATCATCCCAGTGAACCATGAATGCCGCCACGCCCATCGTAATCGCCATAAGTGCAGATCCCCATCGGGACTTCCAACCAATGACCACCATCAACGGTGCGATCAATTCGCCAACAACTGTGAGCACCAATGACGCGGTAGAACCGATTCCAAGCCAATCGTAAAACTGAACCCCGTCTTCGGAACTCAGGCCTTCAATGAGTCGCTCCAATTTGGACCAGCCATGGGGCAACATCAAGCCTCCCGTTCCCAATCGCAAGATTAGAAGCCCCCAGTCTTGTAGTGGTTTCATGACTTAAAAGTACTGCATTCACTGTCGAGAATATGGCCTTCACTGCTTTTTGTATTTCTATTTTTCGTAAATTAAAGAGTGATGCAACGTGAACTTCCTTCCGATTGGCTGACCGGTGGCGTGCTGGATGCCGAGTACAAACGGTACATCCTGCTGGCTTGGCTAAAACACGTTGAACGCGATTTTCGCAAAGTCAAAATTTACCCCGGATTGGGCAACCTCGTCGAGCAACATCGGGCATTGCAATCGTTTCAAACCGATCAAAAACACTGGCATCAAAAACTACGCGGCTCCCTCAAAGGACTCAACTTCGCCAGCCGCCGCATGATTTACGAACACTTCACGGCACATCCCGAATTGCAAAGCTACCTTGACGAAGTGCTCAACTTTGCGATTCCTCAAATCGAAAAAGCCATCGCCAATGGGCGGAATCTTTACGAAATCGTCGAAGATCACCTGTACCTCGAGCCCTTAGGAATCCAACCTTTGTACCGCGATGAAGGCTATCTGTTCGTGTACGATGAAAGCCTCAAAACGGTCAACAATTACCGCTTCTCAAAGTCCAACATCATCATCGATGATGAGCCGCATGTGCGCTTAAAAACACATCCGGTCGAGCGCGTCAAAAAGTCATTGAATGAGACTTTTGAACACATGAAAGTCAGGCTCACAAAGGAATTTCCAGACTGGCCAAATCCCGCTGTTTTTTTAGCCAGAATGAGCTACACATTTCCACTGCGAGAAGCCGCATTGCCAGTCGCCAAAAAGCGCCTGATGCAGGCTTTGCAAAACTAGTATAAACCGCTTTTTATTGCTGCTCCAGCGAAGCGTAGGCCGACTGAAGATTGCCATAGACTTGTGTCCAAGCTATTTTACCTTCGGCGTTGAAGTCAAACGATTCGTAAATTTTGATATCGACCGATTTAGCCTCGGTGCTATCCGTCGCTGTCTTCGTGATGTTCCATCTGAAATAGCCTCGAACGGAACCGTCCGTTTCTTTGGAATTCGGATTAACGCCTGGCAAAAAGTTCGGCTCTGACGTCAACTTGTAATCATACTTCCCCCATAGCTCACGATACATGGGAGAAACGTCTGCTAGAGGAATTGAGTCCGGAGAATTCAAACTTGTACCGGCCCAAAAAGCATCTTCTGCGAAATGGGTGAAAAAGTGCTCATCCTCTGCCTGAAAATCTGCGAAAACATGCGCAATTTTAGCTGCATTGGCATCAAAAATCGCAGACACATCAGCCTTCGTGTCGGTAGGTGTGTTGCAACCCGCAAAGGTTAAGCCAATAGCCGCGATGATTGGCGCAAAACTCGATTGAAAAACATTCATAAGTAGGGAGTTTGATTTCTCCGAATCTACTGCTTTGGCCTTGAAAAATCACAAAGCTACCCCCGAATACAAGGAATTTATTCGGTTGGCTATGCCGCTGCAGCGCTCCATTCGGGTGCTTCTGTATCACGTGCTTCATTGCCCTCAGCGCTGTTGCTAAGCTCGGGGCCGCGATCGATGCCGATTATTCTTGCGACACGGACTAGATGTCCCGCGATGAGCTTCTGGAAATCCTTGGCAACAATAGAGCTGCTTTTCAAGGGCCCTGAGAAAGCGACAACTCCATTCGGATATTGGCTCGATCGTAAACACAATCCTCCGGGAGTGGAATTTCCACAAAACCGCACTTCCGGTACAAATGCAGCGCACTTTCAAGCTTGGTGTTGGAGTATAGCTCCAAAGTGTGAGCGCCACGCGCTTTGCATCGCCTCAGGATATAATCCATCAGTTGATTGCCTATTCCCAAACCTCGCTGGTCTTTACGAACGGCCATCTTGTTCAGTTCAATCGAATCGTCCGCAGTTGGAGTCAAAGCGAAAGTGGCGACGACCTCCCCATCGATGGCCCCAAAATAAATCTCACCTCCACGATCCAATACCATTTCTTGAGGATTGCTCAGCACCTTCAAATCGTACGGTTCGATGAGAAAATAAGCTTCCAGCCATTCTGCATTTAATTCAAAAAACGCGTCTTTGAATTCAACTTGGTAAGGAAAAATGGAAAGCATTGGTTCAGACTTCAGCTTCATCCGCAGAACGGTTTCGATTTCAATCCAAAAATACCCAAAACGCACATTGGGTTCAAAACGACCGCATCGGCCCATGCCCATTGGCCAAAAGGATGCCCTGCAATCAACGTTTGATTTTTTGGGAAATTTCGCGGGGGGGGGCTACTTTTCGGCGATGAAAAAACTCCCCCTGTTTCTATTGATGGCCTTTTTTGTGGGCCTTTCCAGTTGCAAAAAAGAAGAAGGTTGCACCTACCCGAATGCATGCAATTATGACGCCGACGCGATTGTAGATGATGGTTCGTGCGACTATGAATCCTGTTCAGGGTGCACTGACCCAAGTGCGTTGAACTATGATGCTTCAGCAGAATCTGACGATGGCGGCTGCATTTACGACCCCTCTGTGAGCACAGCAGATTGCGAATCAACCATCACGTTTGACTCGTACAGCTACCCAATAGTGGCAATTGGCGGACAATGCTGGTTTGCTGAAAACCTCCGAACCACCGTCTTCCGAGATGGCTCAGAGATCCCTTACGAAGACGGTAGCGACTTCCCCAACCTGGCGACGCCTGCTCGAACCAATTACAACAACAGCGAGTTCATCTACAACAACTACGGACACCTTTACAATGGATTTGCGGCAACAACAACGCTGAATGGCGGAATTTGCCCAACCGGTTGGCACGTACCAACAGAACTCGATTGGGTTGAGATGGAATCATTCCTGTACGCTGCTGGCCAAGGTGAACGGATGGGAGCTGCACTCAAATCAACCGAAGGGTGGTCAGGCAATGGCAACGGTGAAGATCTCTATGGTTTTAAGGGAATTGGCGGAGGTCACGCCTGGCCAGATGGCAATTTCTACAGCTACAACGTATTCGGAGCTTATTGGAGTTCCTCTGAGACCGAAGCATCGCCTGTCAGCGCAAATTATCGGCAGCTCGGCAATTCAACAGAGCAAATGGCCAGTGGCTCTTATTGGTCGGTTACCGGATGCAGTGTGCGTTGCGTTGAAGACTAACAATGCCTTAAAGGGAAGAGAAAAAGGGAGCCTTGCAGCTCCCTTTTTTCGTTTCTCCATTGAAGATTGGGTGGGGATCAGCAGTCCCGTTTGGTATCGTTAAAACGTCCTAATCTGGCGCAAGGAGAGTAGAATTAGTCACGCATCTTCTAAAGGAATGGGGTGAATTCCAATCGCTCGCTTTATTTTCGCTTCGCTGTAAACGCACAGCAACTCGACCCCGTTGGCTGTAGCTAGGATGCAAGCAGGGCTGAAGGTCACACGACAACCAACTATCACGTTGAAATGAGCGAAAAGCAGAACAGCACGCCAATATATCTGGGTCTACAGCCCTTTCAAACTTCAAATACACCCACTGCAGGAGAAGAAGTCACCATCGACGGCGAAACGTACTACAAAATCAGTACCGTCGACCGGATGAGGCCCTTTTTCATGAGCATTGTCAGTCATTCCGATCATTGGATGTTTCTGGCCAGCAATGGCGGTCTGTCTGCGGGAAGGGTCAACAGCGACTTCGCATTATTCCCATATTACACGGATGACAAGATCACGGAATCTGCAGAAACAACGGGTAGCAAAACCATCATATTGGTAGAGTCCGACGACCGCCGCATGCTCTGGCAGCCTTTTTCAGAGCAGAATGCCGGGGTTTACTCCATTGAACGCAACCTGTTCAAGAATGCATGCGGAAACAAAGTGATTTTTGAAGAGATAAACCACGACCTCGGCTTGACCTTTAGCTACCAATGGGCAGCAACTGAACGTTTCGGTTTCATGCGGCATTCACAACTCACATCCACAGCTTCAAAGTCAAGGAAGGTGAGTCTGCTCGATGGGGTTCAGAACCTGCTGCCTCATGGCGTTCCGGAAGGACTGCAGCGGGGAAGCAGCAATCTGGTGGACGCCTACAAAAAATGCGAGTTAGAAGAAGGTAATCTTGGGATTTATGCGCTCAGCGCCATCATCTCCGACAAGGCAGAACCCAGTGAATCCCTGAAAGCAAACGTTGCCTGGTCACTGGGATTTGATTCGCCCAAAGTGCTCTTGTCTTCGAAACAACTGCATGCATTTAAGACCGGTGCTTCCATCGTCACAGAGACTGACATCAAAGCGGAGCGCGGAGCTTATTTCATTCAAGCTTCCTTCGAACTAGCCGCCAAGGAGAGCAAAGACTGGATGATCGTTGCGAATGTAGGCCAATCCATTCGCGGTGTCATTCGTTTGAAGGAAGACCTTCAATCTCCTGACGCATTAAAGAAGCGTGTGCTCCAAGACGTGGAAGAAGGATCCAAGCGTCTCATGGCGCTTGTGGCGGGCAGCGATGGATTGCAACTGACGGCCGATCGCCGCCGAAACATTCGACACTTTGCCAACACCATGTTCAACATCATGCGTGGCGGAATTTTCGATCATAATTATGCCATTGAACGCGCAGACTTCATGGCTTACATCGACAGCGCCAATCACAACGTCTTCTTACAGAAGTCTGAAATGATGACCGCTTGGCCCGAAAAGTTTGATTTGACTTTCCTTCAAGAACAGACAAAACAAGACGATGACCTCAATTTCAAGCGACTGTCTGCGGAGTATTTGCCGCTGAAGTTCAGCCGGCGCCATGGTGATCCGAGCCGTCCATGGAATCGCTTTTCGATCAACCTTCGCAATGAAGACGACGGATCAAAGGTTCTTGACTACCAGGGAAATTGGCGCGATATCTTCCAAAATTGGGAGGCCTTGGTCCATGCCTACCCTGAATTCATTGAGGGAATGATTTTCAAGTTTCTCAATGCCACCACCTTCGACGGATACAACCCCTACCGCGTCTTCAAAGACGGTTTCGAATGGGAGTCCATTGAACCAGACAATCCTTGGTCATACATTGGCTACTGGGGCGATCATCAGATCATTTATTTGCTCAAATTCCTTGAGTTTTTGCGGGCCTATTATCCCGAAAAGCTAGAAGAATACTTCCACAATGATTCGTTTGTTTACGCCAACGTTCCCTACCGAATCAAGCCCTATGACGCGCTGTTGGAAGATCCCAAAAACACCATTGATTTCGATCACGAGCGGGAAGAAAAAATTGAACTCAAGAAAGCGGAAATCGGCGGTGACGGAGCGCTTCTTCGGGAGTCTCATGTTTTTATTTACAAGGTCAATTTCATCGAGAAAATCATGGCGACAATGCTCGCCAAAGTTGCCAATTTCATCCCCGAAGGAGGGATTTGGATGAACACACAGCGTCCCGAGTGGAACGATGCAAACAACGCCTTGGTCGGCAACGGGGTGTCCATGGTTACGCTCTATTATTTGCGCCGTTTCTTGGTTTACTTCAAGGATTTGTTGTCCACAACGACACATCAAGAGACGATGATTTCAGACGAATTGCTCACATGCTTCAACGGCATGAATGCCACGCTCTCTGAATACCGTTCCTTGACTTCAGACCGCATCTCCAATGCTCAGCGACGATCCATCCTCGACGGGTTGGGCATGGCGGCAAGCGATTACCGTCAAAAAATTTACAATGAAGATTTTTCGGGTCAAAAATCCCCTTTGAAGTTGTCTGACCTTGCAACGTTCGTCGACGTGGCGTTGGACCACTTGGAACACTCCATCAAAGCCAACAAGCGAAACGACGGTCTGTACCACGCCTACAACCTGATGACCCTTGAGCCCAACGGCGGCATCGAGATCACCGAATTGCCTGAGATGCTTGAAGGCCAAGTTGCGGTCCTCAGCTCAGGCCTTTTGAATTCAACGGAAAGCCTCGAGGTTTTGGATGCGCTGAAAGCGAGTGCACTCTTTCGCGATGATCAATACAGCTACGTGCTGTACCCCAATAAATCATTGCCGCGGTTCCTGGATAAGAATAACATCGATCCGTCCGTATTAGCAGGTTCGACGCTCTTGACCCAACTGGTTGAAGATGGGAATGCTGACATTGTAACCAAAGATTGCTTGGGCGCATTCCATTTCAATGGTAATCACAACAATGTCAACTCATTGCGCGCAGCACTCCGTGCATTGCCCAGCCAATATGACAACTTAGTGGCTTCGGATCAAAAGCAAATTGAAGCGATTTACGAAGGCATCTTCAACCACAAGTCCTTCACCGGCCGCTCTGGAACCTTCTTTGGGTATGAAGGACTGGGGTCCATCTATTGGCACATGGTTTCCAAGCTCCGACTTGCAGCATTCGAAGTGACCAAGGATGCCTTGGAACAAACGAAATCTCCTGAGGTAGTTGGACAGCTATTCAATCACTATTTCGAGATCAATGCGGGCATCGGCGCGCACAAGTCTCCAGAACTTTATGGCGCATTCCCAACCGACCCTTATTCTCACACGCCGGGCGGAAAAGGCGCACAGCAACCGGGCATGACAGGGCAAGTGAAAGAGGACCTGCTTTGTCGTTTTGGAGAGTTGGGAGTTCGCGTTTCCTCCGGTCAACTTCATTTCGATCGGGCCATGATGCATCGCGAAGAATTTTTGACCGAACCGGCAACCTTTGAGTATGTGGATGTCCAACAACGTTGGCAAAACATCGAGTTGACTGCAGAAAGTTTGGCCTACACCGTATGCCAAGTACCGGTCGTGTACAAACGAGGAGGCAAAGCCGAAATTGAAATTATGATGACCGATGGGCGCACCGAACGCATCGAAGGCTCAGTCGTGCCCCGAAAGCTGAGCAGCACAATATTCCGCCGGTCGCACGAGGTCATGCAACTCACGGTCATTTCCTGATGCTTGCGTAAATCAGATCCCATGCAACTTAGCAAAAATCGCCTGCCATTCACATTCATCGCATTCTTGCTTTGGCTCGGTGTGTCATCCTGTATGTCCGAATCAGGTGGACGAGTTTGGGCTGAAAATGGGGGACTCCTGACATCAGACGGCCCTCATTTCATCAAGGGTGTTTGCTATCATCCCGTTGCCATCGGTCGCGATACACGCAGCTTCGAGTTGCTCGCGCAGGATTTACGCATCATGAAGGCGATGGGCGTAAACACCATTCGCGTTTACGAACCGATCACTTCGAAATCCGTATTGGACGCAATCAGTCAAGCCGGATTGTCCGTGATCATCGGTTTTGGATACCACCAAGATGGTGTTTACGATTTGCAATCGGGAACCTACTTGGATTACATCAAATCATTCAAGTCGCACCCTGCCATCCTCTTCTGGGAACTGGGAAATGAGTACAACTTCCACCCGGAGTGGTTTGAAGGATCGTTGGATGTTTGGTACACCACCCTTCGAGAAGCTGCCGACGCGATTCACACGGAAGACCCCAATCACCCTGTTGGTACGGCACATGGTGAAGTTCCAGACGCGGATTTGATCAATGCGCTTGCTTGCATTGACATCTGGGGATTGAATGTTTACCGCTGGGATGAATCCCACACGGCGCTTGCCGATTTTGCTCAACTCAGCGACAAACCGGTATATTTCTCTGAGCTTGGCGCGGACAGTTACATGGCGGTCGGTCAATTGGGATACGCACAAGGTGAAAATCAGCGAGCCCAAGCAGATGCCACGCAAAATTTACTCGATCACATTCTAACCGATTCTTCGCAAGTCGCAGGGGTATCGATCTTTTCATTTACCGATGGTTGGTGGAAAGCGGGGGAACCCGAGCAGCAAGATGTTGGCGGCTGGGCACCCGGAAGCAGCGGCGCTCCGTATGATGCGACGGCCAATGAAGAATATTGGGGGCTTGTGGACATCCATCGAAATAAAAAAGAGGCCTACTGGATCGTGAAGTCGCATTACGATGCATACCGTAAATCCGAACGGTAATCGCGAGTGAAATAGCCTTTTCGCATTGATTTAGAAGCCATTCAAACGATTATATTAAGCGCCTCACAAACTCTCAAATCACTAAAGCCATGGAAAACTCGATATCGCCATCAACACATGCCGTGTCAATGGGCCAAAAAGTCGCATTTGGCTTCGGCATGCTGGCCAACCAAATGTTTCCAGCTGCACTCGGTGTATTCATTATTGTTTTGGTTCAAGACCTCGGTTTTGCCGCCCTTCTTTGGGGGGTCATCCAATTTTTGCCTCGCATTTTTGATGCCATCACGGACCCCATCATGGGGTTCATCTCAGACAATACGCGCTCAAAATGGGGCAGACGGCGGCAATACGTTTTCATCGGAGCGATCTTGATGGGGCTTGCCTACGTAGCCATGTGGCAGCTTTACGAAGGAGATGGTCTGCTCTACAATTTCATCTATTTCCTCGGTTGGTCGCTTGTATTCTACCTCGGACTGACCATATTCAGTGTCCCATACGTGGCCATGGGGTATGAAATCAGTGAAGACTTTCACGAGCGAACACAGATCATGGCCATTGCTCAGTTCATTGGTCAGTGGGCCTGGGTGATCGCTCCTTGGTTTTGGGTGATTCTATACGATCCTGCGTGGTTTCCAGAGGGCGCCGCTCAGGGCGTGAGAGATCTTTCCATTTGGGTGGCCATTCCGTGCACCATATTCGCGCTGATTCCGGCCATTTTCATCAAAAGCAAGTCCACATTGGACCGAACGGACTTTGTTCCCATTAGCGCGGCACACGTGATTCGAAGTGTGAAGGACATCTTCGTCTCCGCATTCCAAGCTTTCCGCATCAAGCAATTCCGGCAAATCGCGGGAGCGACCTTTTTGATTTTCAATTCGTTCAATGTGATTGCCGCTTACACGTTCCTGATCATTGTGCACTATTTGTTCAACAGCGATCCCGCGAGCGCGGGAGTCTGGCCGGCTTTGCATGGTTCTGTGGGGGCGTTGGTCACCACCTTCCTCGTGATTCCGGCGGTTGCGCAAATGTCCAAGCGCATGGGAAAGAAGAAGGCATTCATCGTTTCCCAGCTGATTTCAATCATCGGATACATCCTCTTCTGGTTCTTATTTGTTCCCGGCAAACCGCACTTGTTTCTCTATGCGCTGCCCTTCCACTCCTTTGGGATTGGAAGCTTGTTTACCATCATGATGAGCATGACAGCCGATGTCTGCGATTTGGATGAATTGCAAACGGGCAAAAGACGCGAAGGTGTGCTTGGAGCAGTTTATTGGTGGATGGTGAAACTCGGTTATGGTATCGCTGCGCTGCTCGGCGGTTTCATCCTCTCCGTTGTTGGGTTTGATGCCAACGATGTAACTGAATCCGCGATAACGGGGATGCGCTCGTTCTACTCGATTCTTCCCATTGCAGGGGTTCTGGGAGCCATTTTGATTATGAAAAATTACGACATCACAGAAGAGAAAGCTGAACAAATCAAGGCCAAATTGGCCGAGAAGCGCGAGGCTCCTCAAATTTAACCTGATGATGACCAAGGCATTGGTAGCCCCGCCGAGAATCGAACTCGGATCTAAAGTTTAGGAAACTTCTATTCTATCCATTGAACTACGGGGCCATGCCTGTCAGCTAGG